>Ga0210096_1000390_pt1 | contig 15755 bp, 14 predicted proteins | sample China_Galinas_PW_4_FD_184864 | JGI IMG/M metagenome (GOLD analysis project Ga0210096, IMG submission 184864) | Wetland microbial communities from San Francisco Bay, California, USA, that impact long-term carbon sequestration - China_Galinas_PWA_D2... | ecosystem: Environmental > Aquatic > Marine... | reverse complement strand
ACCAAGGTCCTGTTGGTGCCGCTCGGACCCGGTGAGCACGGTTTTCTCGCGGGTCTGGCCGCCGGCTTGACGCTCAGCGACGCTCTGGCGGTAGCGCGGGAGCTGGAGCCCGGCTTGGTTCCGGAATCCCTCCTGCACCGCCATCTGGCCCTCGACACCCTGGTGGGCTGGCGGCTTTGAGGGCGCGGTGCACCCGATTTGTCTTTCCACTGACAGAGGCAAGAGCCATGTACGCGACAACACAATCCATCACCGGTCCGCAAACCGATCCTGTCCGCAAGGGCGGCGTCCTGGCCCAGGTGCTCGGGGTCTACCGGCTTCTCGTACGGGGGCTCGATGACTATCTGGCCCCGGTCGGCGATCTGACCATCCGCCTCTGGGTCGCAAACGTCTTCTGGACCTCAGGCCTGACCAAGGCCCAGAGCTTCAGCACCACCATCCAGCTCTTCAAATTACGAGTACCAGGTCCCGCTTCTGTCTCCGGAGGTGGCGGCCTATCTCGCCACCTTTTCGGAGCTCGGGTTCTCGGCACTGCTCGCCATCGGGCTGGCGGGGCGGTTCAGCGCCGCGGCGCTTACAGTGCTCAACATCGTTGCCGTCATCTCCTACCCGGCATTGGAGGCCCAGGGGCTCGTCCAGCACCAGCTCTGGGGGTTGCTGCTCCTGGTTCCATTCCTGCACGGCCCCGGCAAGCTGTCGTTGGATCATTGGATCGCGCGCAGGCTGGGCAGCTGAGATGCAAAGAATCTTCTTCATGCGCGCTTTGGCATGCCGTGAGCCTGCCAACCGCAGCGGTTACGAGCGATGCGGTTGGTCCCTCTCCGCATCCTACACACTTGCGGCGATCCTGGCCCTGGCCGGCTCTATGTCCGTCGCCTGTGCAGAAGCCGTTCCCGCCGCCGCGTCCGATGAACGAGCGATACGACTACATCCTGGTGGGATCCGGCGCCGGGGGCGGTGCGGCGGCCTACCGTCTGGCCCGAGCCGGAAAGCGGGTACTGGTCCTGGAGAAGGGCGAGGCCCTGCCGAAGGACGGCAGCACCCTGGACGTGGACAAGGTCGTCCGCCAAGGCGCCTTCAAGAGCCGCGAGACCTGGCTCGACAAGGACGGTGCCGAATTCGCGCCCGAGGAGTACTTCAACCTGGGCGGCAAGACCAAGTGGTACGGGGCCGCCCTCGCCCACTGCGCCCCGGAAGAATTCGCGGCCGACCCGGCGCACCAGTGTCCGGGTTGGCCTATCGGCTATCGAGACCTGGTGCCCTACTACGAGGAGGCGGAGCGACTGCTGAAGGTGCGCCGGTTCGATGCCGAGCCGGGGCTGGCGGCGATCGTCGCCCGTCTCGCCCGGCGTGGGCCCTGGAAGACGGAGCCGCTGCCCCTGGCGCTCTCTACCGACATTCTGGACCACCCCGAGGAGGCCCGGCATTTCGACGCCTTCGCCTCGGTACGCGGGCTCAAGTACGAGTCCGAGAATGTCTTTCTGGCGCCGGTACGGGATCTGCCCAACCTGAACATCCGAACCGGCGAGCCGGTCGCGGCCCTGGTGGGCGCCTCGGACCATCCGCAGCGCATCAGTGGGGTCAGGATTGCCGGCGGCGAGACCATCCGGGCCGGTGCGGTGCTGCTGGCAGCCGGCGCCCTGCATTCCCCCCGGCTGCTGCAGACCTACCTGGACGACACCGGCCTTTCGGCAAGTCTGCCTGCCGCTGCCAACGTGGGGCGCAACTACAAGCAGCACCTGCTGACCGCCGTCGTCGCCTTCACCGCCTCGCGCCAGCACGACCTGCTGCGCAAGACCCTGCTGTTGTTGAACAAATCCGTGCCACACAGCAGCATCCAGCCGCTCGGCTTCGACGGGGAGTTGATCGGCGCCCTGATGCCGGGCTTCGTGCCGCAGGCGCTTGCCACCGCCGTCGGAAATCTCGCCTACGGCTTCTTCCTGCAGACGGAGGACGGGGCTTCGCCCGATAATCGGGTGGTGGCCGGCAAGGATGGTACTCCGCCCCGGCTGGACTATGATCCGGAGCGCATCCGCCCGTCGCTGGATGAGCACCGGCAGCTGGTTCGGGGCTTCGTGGCTAGCCTCTGGCGCAGCGGTTATGCCGCCTTCTCCCAGCGCATCCCGCTGGCCGGCACAGCTCACGCCCTCGGCAGCCTGGTCGCCGGCAGGGATCCCGCCACCTCCGTGGTAGATGCGGCGGGGCGGGTGCACGGCATGGAAAAGCTCTATGTGGTGGACGGGAGTATCCTGCCCCGGTCGAGCCGGGTGAATCCCTCGCTCACCATCTACGCCTGGGCTCTGCGGGTCGCCGATCACCTGGTCCGCCAACAGCAGGGACAGATCCATGCCGAAGAGAAACCTGCTGGCCCCACTGAAACCGTCGCTGCCTGAGCCCCTTCGCTTCGGGCGCATCATCTGCGGCGATCCGGGCCAGGGAGAGCGACGAGAGTGGTGGCTGGCCAATCGGTGGCGATTGGCGGGTACCCATTAGCCGCGTTACCACATTTGGAGCCGCAAAGGCGCAAAGAACACCAAGGATCTCGACTTACATCGTCGTTCCGACCTTTGCGCCTTGGCGATCCGAACCAATCCTCATCGGGACATCGAGGTGCACGACGCCAAGCGCACGACCGATGAGATCCATGCTCGAATCATCGCCCGCAACAGCGGCCCGGAGGCGGCGACCCTGCACCTGCTGCCCACCATCTGGTTCCGCAACACCTGATCCTGGGGCGAGGGCGGAGATGCTCCCCAACCGGCACTGAAGGCGATTCCCACGCCTGCAGGCGCCGCCTGGTCGCTGGTGGACGTGGACTTCGCCAAGGACCAGATCGAGCTCATGCTCAAGGAGACCTACCTGCATCCCAACGGCCAGGTCCCCGCCTACGCATGGGCCTTCGGCGATGTGAATCCTCCGGTGCACGCCATCGGCGCGCTCAAGTGCTTCCGTGCCGACTCGACGAGATCCTGGGGACGCTGCGCGCCGCTTCCGACCGGATATTCGGCAACGTTGGTGTGTCATTCGCCGAAGCCCGGCTGCAGGTGACCGCGAATGCGGACAAGCTGCGCCAGGTCATCGTCAACCCGCTGAGCAACGCCTGCGAGGCGTCTCCCGCCACCGAGCAGGTCTTCGAACCCTTTGTCACCACAAAGCCTCGGGGAACCGGTCTCGGGCTCCCGATCGAGAAAGCAATCGTCGAAGTCGATGCACTCCAAGGCGAGTTTTCGATCAAGCAGGATGGAAACGGAGAGGTCTACGCCAAGGTTACTTTGCCGAGGGCTGTTTGATGATCTGGAACCCGACGAGCGTCCGAATCGCGGTTGAAAATCGCTCCCACCACAACCGCCTGAGGTTGTTTCATTGCAACTACGTACCCCCTGGTTACACCGCCCCGCGGTGTGAAGTGGGAGGTGGGTAGGTACGCCCACGGAATACCGCGGACCCGCGAGCTGTTGCGAGCGGGTCGCCGGTTCCCACCACCCACCGGTCCGGTGCGTCCGACCGTATCGGATTGATCTGCCGGGGAATTCTTTCGGAGGTCGGATACTGGCACAGGGGTTGCTTGTCTGTTGCTGACGATCATTGCAGAGGCCGCTCAGGATGCAGACGCACCAGACCCCGTTGTCCGATCGGTTGGCGATCCCGCTGACCGACGCGCGGCATCCGCGACACCACCGCCTCGCCCGGCCTCTGGTCTACTATTCCCGGAGCATCGCTATGGCGACCGGCACGATCGCACCCTGGGTGGATCTCTGGGTGCGCCTGTGGCTGGCCCAGACCTTTTTGGTCTCGGGTCTTCTCAAGATAGGCAATTGGGACAACGCCCTGGCGCTGGCCCGCTACGAGTATCCGGTCTCCTGGTTGGACCCGGTGACCGCTGCCTACACGGGCGTTACCGTCGAGCTGGTCGCGCCGGTGCTGCTTGTCCTGGGTCTCGCGACCCGCGCCGGCGCCTTGGCGCTGCTCAGCCTTACGCTGATCATCCAGCTCGAGTACCAGGCCCTGGACGCTCACCTTCTGTGGGCTGCCCTGCTGGGATGGCTGGTGGTGCGCGGTGCAGGCGCTCTGTCCCTGGATCGGCTCTTTGTCCGCGGCCTGGCGGACAGCGCCCTGCCGGGGGCGGCGGTCCTGATCCGCGGGGCCGCCGCCTTCACGCGCTATGGGGAGCCGCTCTATCTCCTTTTCCTGCGCCTCTGGCTCGCGATTGCCCTGGTGGCGGCAGGCGTCGGAAGCGGGGAGGGTCTGGCGTCCTTTTTCATCCTGAAGACCCTTGCGCCCTTCGCGGGCCCCGCCGCTTTAGTCGTCGCACTCCTTCTGGCGGCGGGACTGGCGCTGCGGCCGGTAGCGATCGCGCTCATCCTTGCGGTGATCGGCGTCGAGGTCATGGAGCCGGCGCAGCTCGACAACGTCCACTACCTCGCCCTGCTGCTGGCGGGTTTCGCCCTTTACGGAGCCGGTGCTCTGTCCCTCGACGGCCTGATCGGCGCGCGCCTGCGCCGGCGTTTTTCGCAGCTGGACGCAAGGCCGGCCTTCGATCTGGAAGGGCTGCCGCGGGTGGTCGTGGTTGGGGCCGGCTTCGGGGGACTCGCCTGTGTGAAGGCGCTGCGACACACACCGGTGGACGTCACCCTGATCGATCGGCACAACTATCACCTGTTCCAACCCCTGCTCTACCAGGTTGCCACCACGGCACTGGCGCCCGGCGACATCGCGGTGCCCATCCGCTCCCTTCTGCGAGACCAGTTCAACGCTCGAGTGCTGCTGGGCGAGGTCTCGGGCGTCGACAGCGCCCGCAAGGAGGTGATGATCGGGAGCCGGCGCCTTCCCTACGATTACCTGGTGCTGGCGACTGGCGCCTCCCACCGCTACTTCGGCCGGGACGACTGGGCCCCATTCGCGCCGGGACTCAAGCAGATCCAAGACGCGACCGCGGTGCGCAGCCGTCTGCTGCTCGCCTTCGAGCAGGCCGAGGCGACCGAAGACCTTGAGGAGCGCGAGGCGTTGCTGACCTTCCTCATCGTCGGCGCGGGTCCCACCGGCGTGGAGCTGGCCGGCGCCATTGCCGAGCTGGCGCGCTTCGGCATGGAGAAGGAGTTCCGGCACCTGGACCCGGCCAGCGCTCGGGTAATACTGGTACAGTCCGGACCCCGCATCCTGCCGGTCTTCCCCGACAAGCTCTCCGCCCGGGCCGAAGCCTCGCTGCGCCGACTGGGAGTGGAGGTCCTCACCAAGAGCCGGGTCGAGGCCATCGATGCCGGGGGCGTTCGGGTTAGCGGCACCCCGATCGTGGCCCGCACGGTGTTCTGGGCCGCGGGCGTGGTGGCCTCGCCCGCCGGCGAGTGGTTGGGTGTCCCCTGTGACCGCAGCGGTCGAGTCGAGGTAGGACCGGATCTGTCGGTGCCCGGTCTTGCGGAGGTCTTCGTGGTGGGCGATACCGCAGCGTCCAACGCCTGGGCCGGCAAGCCGGTACCCGGGCTCGGGCCCGCCGCCAAGCAAGCCGGGCACTATGCGGCAACCGTCATCCGTGCCGGGGTCGAGGGCGGCGCTCCGCCCAAACCCTTCAGGTACATCCATCTGGGCAGCCTCGCGACCATCGGCCGCAAGGCGGCCGTGGCGGACTTCGGCTTCCTGCGCCTGTCCGGGGCCCTGGCCTGGTGGCTGTGGGGGCTGGTGCATGTCTCTTTCCTGGAGGGCACGCGCAACCGCATCTCTGTGATGCTGGACTGGGCCTGGGCCTACGTCACCTTCCGCAGCAGCACCCGGCTCATAACCGCGGAGGTCCCTTCTTCCAGCGATCCTAGGTCTCGCCATGACGACTGACAGAAACAATGCGAGTCGCGGAGGTTTCGGAGCCGTCCTCGTTCTCTACCTCTCGGGCATGCTGCAGGGCCTCACCCTGGTGAGCTTCCCGGCCAGCAGTGCCGTGCTCAAGTCCATGCACGGCTTAAGCGACGCCCAATACGGAGCTATCTTCCTGCCCCAGGTGGCACTCGCTGTCGTCGGGGCCCTTGCCGGCGGCTCCCTGGCTACGCGCTGGGGGCTCAAGACCCTGTTGTGGATCGCGCTCCTGGTCAACGCCCTGTCGCAGCTACTACTGGCCGCGACCGCCGGCCTGTCGCCGTGGGCCGCCTATGTCGCGGTGCTGGCCGGGACCGCCAGTCTGGGTCTCGGCTTCGGCCTCTCCGGTGCGCCGCTCAATGGCCTGCCGCCGTTGCTCTTCCCGAGCAAACGCGACAGCGCGCTGGTGGCGCTGCACACCCTGCTCGGCCTCGGACTCGCCCTGGGACCCTGGTTCGCCAATCCTTTCGTCATGGCCGGCCACTGGGTTGGCTTTCCCCTGCTCCTGGCCTGTCTCGCCGCTCTCCTCGCCGCCGCCGCGGGACTCGCCCGCTTTCCGTCCGGCGAGGTTCCGGCGGCCGCCCCGGCGGTGTCGGCGCCCATGGCCGACCCCATGCCGCTGCCCGCTTTCGGCGACCCGAACGACGCCCATCCGGTGCGCGCCGCCGGCTTCTGGCTGTTCGCCCTGGCCTGTGTCCTCTACGCCTTCGCCGAAGGGACATTCAGCAACTGGACGGTCCTCTATCTGCAGGACATCAAGCAGCTTCCCGAGACGGTTGCGGCCGGTGCCCTCTCGGTATTCTGGGCGGCGATCGTAGGCGGGCGCCTGCTCACCGCGGTGCTGATACTGCGGCTTGCCCCGCAGCGGATCTGGCTCGTCCTGCCCCTATTGATGACCGCCGCCTTTCTGCTTCTGCCTTATGCCGATACCCCGTTTTTGGGCATCGGGCTCTTCGCCTTTGCGGGTCTGGCCTGCTCGGCCTTCTTTCCCCTGACCATCGGTCTCGCGTCCAAGCGTTTCGCCGCCCACGTACCCTGGGTGTCGTCCATGCTCATCGCCGCGCTCATGGTGGGCGTAGGAACAGGGTCCTATGTCATCGGCTTACTGCAGGACATGTTCACCCTGGAGCGGTTGTATCAGTTATCGGCCGCGTATCCAGTTGCGGTGTTGGCTTTGGCCGTCATCGTATTGCGTGATTCCAAGTCGAGCGTCGCGCGGCCAGCGCAGGACGCCCGCACGCCGGGATTAGCGGCGACGATCGCCGACGCCGATAAATGATTCTCAATGTTTAGGTAGATTCCTAGGGGAGAGTGGCAATGAACATCGATTCGAATCTGATTGAAACGGCATGGAATGAGTTCGAAGCATCCATCGTCCACTTCCAGGGTGCGCCCGTCGGGACCGTGGCCGCCCGGGACCCGAATATTCATGCGCTCAACTACGATCAATGTTTTACACGGGATTTCGCCGTATCGGCCGTCGTGTTCCTCATGCGCGGGGAGACCGATATCGTACGGAATTTCCTCAGGGTCATGGTGGAGCTGCAGAGCCAGGACAAACACCTGGACTGCTTTCGGCCCGGGCAGGGTCTCATGCCGGCAAGCTTCGGGGTGCAAACACGCGACGGCTCGGAAGTGCTCGTGCCTGACTTCGGCGAGCACGCCATCGCGCGGGTTCCGCCGGTAGATTCGGGGTTCTGGTGGCTTATCCTGCTGCGTGCCTATACGAAAGCCACGGACGACACCGCTTTGGCTGCATCGGCCGACTTCCAACAGGCCATCCACCTCGTCCTGGAGCTGTGTCTCGCATCGCGTTTCGACATGTATCCCGCCATGCTGGTGCCCGACGGCAGCTACATGATCGATCGGCGCATGGGCGTTTACGGCTATCCCTTCGATATCCAGGCCCTGTTCCACGCAGCACTGCGCGCGGCGCAAGAGCTGATGGCCGAGGATGACCCCTACCAGGCAGCCGTGGCGGAGCGCCTTGGCCACCTGAGCTACCACGTGAGGCGCTACTACTGGCTGGATTTCCAGCATCTGAACGAGATCTACCGCTTCCGGGTCGAGGAGTACGGTCAGGACATCGTCAACGCCTTCAACGTCTATCCGGATTCCATTCCCGACTGGATCATGCAGTGGATGCCCTCCAAGGGCGGCTATTTTGCCGGCAATCTGGGACCGGGACGGATGGACTTCCGATACTTCGCCCAGGGAAATCTCATGGCGGTGCTGAGTTCGCTCGCCGACGAAAGTCATGCAGCCGCGATCATGGACCTGATGGAGCAGCGCTGGGACGACCTGATGGGCGAAATGCCTGTGAAGCTCTGCTTCCCCGCCCTGGAAGGACAGGATTGGCGGACCGTTACCGGGTCCGATCCCAAGAACGTCCCCTGGTCGTATCACAATGGCGGCAACTGGCCCTTTCTGCTGTGGATGTTGGCCGCGGCCGCCGTCCGGGCGGGCCGAAAAGGGCTTGCGGAACGGGCACTGGACACCGCGGCATCACGGCTGGCGGCGGCGCATTGGGCCGAGTACTTCGACGGTCGCGACGGGCGACTGACAGGAAAAGAGGCGCGCACGTTTCAGACTTGGAGCATCGCGGGGCTGCTCGGTGCCTACGAAATCCTCCGCAACCCCAAGCATGTCGGTCTGTTTGCCTTCGAGGACGACGCCGCCCCCGTCGCCTGTTCCCTGAGCGTTGCCCAGGCGTAGGAGGTCGAGCGAGAACACAGGACGTAAGGATAGGAGATCCAAACGGTGGTCTTGGATGACCCACCCGTGCGTCTCCCCTTGCCAGGGGAGGCAACCCTTTGCGTTTAGGTTGGCAGCGAGCAATCAAGCCGAGGAGAACAACCCATGAATCCGACGAACAACAACCACTATCCCCCCGTCGTCATGCCTTCGCTGGAGCAGCCGGTCGTACTCTCCGGCCAGAAGGCGCTCGTCACTGGTGCCAGCTCCGGCATCGGCAAGCAGGTGGCCATCGCCCTGGGTCACGCCGGCGCCGATGTCGTCGTGAACTATGTCACCGATCCGGACAAGGCCGAGGAGGCGGTGGCGGAGATCCAGCGCCGCTGTGGGATCCGGGCCATGGCCATCCAGGCGGACGTGTCCAAGGAGGTCGAGGTGCAGGCTATGTTCCGCACCATGTGCGAGGAGTTCGGGACCATCGATATCCTGGTCAACAACGCCGGCCTGCAGCAAGATGCCCCGTTCGACAAGATGACACTCGCCCAATGGAGCCGAGTGATGGACGTGAACCTCACCGGGCAGTTCCTCTGCGCCCGCGAGGCGGTGCGAGAGTTCAAGCGCCGCGGCGTGGTGCCGGAGGTGTCCTGCGCCGCCGGCAAGATCATCTGCATGAGCTCGGTGCACGACATCATCCCCTGGGCCGGCCACGTGAACTATGCCGCCTCGAAGGGGGCAGTCACCATGATGATGAAGTCCATCGCCCAGGAGATGGCCGCTTGGCGCATCCGCGCCAACGCCATCTCCCCCGGCGCGGTGCGCACCCCCATCAACATGGAGGCCTGGGAGACGCCCGAGGCCTACGCGGAGCTGATGCGACTCGTTCCCTATAAGCGTATCGGCGAGACCGAGGACATCGGCCGCGCCGCCGTCTGGCTGGCCTCGGACCACTCGGACTACGTCAACGGCATCTGCCTCTATGTGGACGGTGGGATGACCCTGTACCCGGGCTTCGAGACGGGAGGTTGACATAGCGTTACCGGCGGAACTGCCGCGCGTTCCACCCTACGAGGGCTTGGGATCCTATTCTCGGGCATCTCCTCGGGAAGACCGTCTTTTATCGCAACAAAGTCGTACCCATGAACCGTACCCGTAAACCGGTTGTCGCATCAGCGTGCTTGAAGTAGTCTAGTCACATGACTGGTTATTCAGAAGGCAACGAGCATGATGAGTCATTGGCCAGTACAGGATGCAAAAGCTCGTTTTAGCGAGCTGCTCGACACCTGCCTGAGCGAAGGGCCGCAAATCGTCACCCGTCGCGGTACGGAGGAAGCAGTCCTGGTGCCCGTCAGGAAGTGGAATCGCCTGCGTGAAGCGGCGAGACCTTCCCTGAAGGCGCTGCTGCTTTCCGACCGGGGATGCGGGGAAGTCCCAGTGCCGAAACGTGGTCAGGGCCGGCGGCGCAGCCCAGTCGAGCTATAGGCCTCGCTATGTATCTTCTGGATACGAATATCGTGTCCGAGCTTCGCCGGCGACGTCTGCATGGCGCTGTGGTCGCCTGGCTCGAAGGAGTCCAGGATGCAGATCTCTATTTGTCTGCGGTTACCCTCGGTGAGATACAGGCAGGTATTGAAATCACCCGGGAGCAAGATAGAGAGAAGGCCTCGGAGATCGAGGCATGGTTGGATCAAATAGCCCAGACCAGCAACCTGTTACCAATGGACGGAGCGACGTTTCGCACTTGGGCGAAGCTGATGCACCGGCAATCCGATACGGTCTTTGAAGATGCGATGATTGCGGCAACTGCATTGGTGCACAAGCTCACGGTCGTGACCCGAAACGTACGCGATTTCGAACGGTTCCACGTGAACCTGTTCAACCCGTTTCCAACCCCGGAGTGAGCTAATCCGTCTTACGGTTGTGACGACCAAGACCGACCGCCGCGCGACCGGAGAGCGGTGATGCCGCTCCGGTCGCTCGGGGTTCTGTTACAGAAAGGCGCCGTAGAAGGTACTGCCCGGCGCCAGATCCGGATTCATCCACTCCTCTTCCGAGATCTTGCCGTCGTTGTTCATGTCGATGGACGCGCTCAGAGCAGAACAATCTTCATGCGCCATGGAGAGCTCGACAGGCTGCCTGTTGTATTTCGATGCCCACGCGGTTCAATAGTCCTCTGCCGTTACCGGAATTGAGACTGGCCCGTTCTCTCCCCGTATTCTCCGCACCTTCCCACGGGCCGTCTCCCGTACGATGCGCCTGAACGGCTCGACCTCGAATCGCTGCGGCATTTCTAACGGCTAAGGTCGCGGTCCAGCCAAAAGCAGATCAAAGCCAACCTGCGTTGCCATCCAAGTCGTGGTGGAAAGGCAACACTTCTTTGGCCGGTTTTCTTCCCGAGATCGTGCTAATCGGACAGCAATTTCGAAACCCGAGTCTGAGGGGCAACGTTGACAGGCACCCTATCGCATGCTCAACTGAGTACCAAAATCAGTACGGGAGCAAACGTGAACAGCATTCCAGCCCAAGACATCAAGCGCCGTGGGATCTCCGCCGTTGACGAGGCACTTCGCGACGGCCCGGTTCATGTCATTAAAAACAACCGCCCGAGCTATGTTGTGCTCACCGAAGCAGCATATGCTGAGCTACTGGAGGGCTCTCAGGACGCGGCCAGGGCGCATTTGCGCGAGTCCCTCAAGGACTTGGAGGCCGGTCGAACGAACCGCTACGAGAGCGCCGATGCCTTGATGCAGGCCCTCGACGGCGAATCATGAGCTTCGCGCTGGTCACGACCCAGCACTTCGAGCGTCGCGCCCGCAAGTTCCTCCGCAAGCATCCCGATCTGCGCCCAGCGCTGCGGGATACCCTGGGAGATCTCAGCCGAGACCCCTTCCAACCCGAGCTCAAGCTTCATCCACTCTCTGGCAATCTGGCCGGCGTGCAGGCCGTTAGCCTGACCTACTCGTACCGACTGACTCTGCTGGTGAGGGTGACCGAACGGGAGATCGTCCTGCTCGACATCGGCACTCACGACGAGGTCTATCGTTGAAGATCTCCGCCAAGGACATTGAGCGTTGGGCAGATACCCGCGAGGCCCAGGGGGAGCTGCCGCGGTTGATTCGGAGGCTGGCTTTGCAGGCGGGTACCGTTACCGAGATCGCCTTTCCAGCAGGCGCGTCCGTGAGTCGACCGGGCTGGGACGGTCTGCTCCTGAGCAAGGACGGCGATCCCTGGGTGCCTGCGGGTCGGTCGGCGTGGGAGGTCAGCATCGAGCGCGGAGTAACTACCAAGGCGAACAGGGTTTACAAGCAGCGCACACAAGAAATCGACCGGGAAGCTCGACAGCAATCCACGTTTATTGCTGTAACAGCGAGGCATTGGGAAAACAAGGCAAAGTGGCAGTCGGAGAAGCGCACCCAGGGTAACTGGAAGGACGTTCGCGCCTATGACTCCGACGACTTGGAGACCTGGCTGGAGGCGAGTCCCGCGATCGCGTTGGCCTTCACCGAAGAGATCGGACTTGCCGGATTCGGGATGGAGAGCCTCGGCCGCCATTGGCAGAGCTGGGCGGCTCAATGCGAGTCTGCGATCTCGCCCTCGGCATTCTTCGCCGATCGGAAAGAAGCAAAGGATCGGCTCGTAACCGACCTGCGCAAGCGCATAAGGGGCCGTCCGAGCGGCGCCTACGCGATCCGTGCAGACAGCGCGGCCGAGGCAGCGGCCTTTGTCTGCGCTGCCCTGCTTGAAGCGGCGGACCTCTCGGACCGGGCGATTGTGGTTACGGGCGAAGCGGGCTGGCAGTTCGTTGAGCGCAATTCCCGGCTATGGGTAGTCGTTGCCGCCCGTCCCGAGATTGCTCAACGGCCGGCCGAGAATGTGCTCACGATCGTTCCCGTTGCGGCCGGGGATCTGGCGTCCGGATACGGCGGAAGAGACGGCGACGGGTTTCAACTGGAGCTGTCGCGGCCGAGCGTCTATGCCTTCCGGGACGCGCTGATCGAGATCGGAGTCGAGGAATCCGATGCCCGACGTCTCGCACTCGCAACCGGACGCTCCTGGAGCGTCTATCGCCGTCGCCGTGCCACCAACCTCGCGATTCGCAGCCCGGAGTGGCTCGGGCTGCCGGAGGCCGATGCATTGGCGACACTGTGCCTCCTCGGTGCCTGGCATGGCGAGAAGCCAGCGGACCAGGCAATCGTTGAGCAGCTCACCCGAGAGTCCTACGAAGCCGTCGAGCGGAACCTCCGCAAGCTCTCCCGGGTCGACGATGCCCCGGTGATCTCCATCGGCAAGGTCTGGCGCGCCAAGGCGCCGCTGGAGCTGCTCGATCTCTTCGCAGACCGGATCACCGCTGCCGAGTTCGACCGCTTCTTCGAGATCGTCGAGGCCCTCCTTGTCGAGCCCGACCCGATCCTGGAGCTGGAGCCGGACAAACGATGGATGGCCCAGGTCTATGGCAAGGTCCGGGAGGAATCCGGACTGCTGTTCCGGTCCGTGCTCGACGCCCTGGTCAAGCTCGCTGTGCGCGGACGAGACTACGAAGGGCTGGCGACGCTCGACGTCGACCTACGCGTCGAGCGGCTCGTCGACCGGTTGCTCCAGGATGCGGATGCCACCCGCTGGCTGTCCCTGGCCTCTCACCTATCTCCGCTGGCCGAGGCGGCACCCAGTGCCTTCCTCAGCGCAATTGAGGCGAGCCTTGGCAGGCCGGATACCCCGGTCTTGCGTCTCTTCGGCGAGAGTGCCTCTGCTGACACCCCGCTGGGCGGAGGCACGTGGTACTACGCGGACCTGCTGTGGGCTCTGGAATCGCTCGCCTGGTCACCGCGCTGGATACCCCGGGTTGCTTTGCTTTTGGCGCGGATGTCGCATGTTCAGCTTCCGGACAACTGGAGTAATCGCCCACTCAATAGCCTGCTGGGGATCTTCCGAAGCTGGATGCCACAAACCGCAGCTGCCCTGGATCAGCGAATCGCAGTGTTGGACAAGCTGATCTCCTGCGAGCCGGACATCGCTTTCCAACTGCTGGATCGCCTGCTTCATCGTGGTCCGGACATGGCGTCACCTGCCTCGAAACCGGATTGGCGGGACGACGATGCCGGTGCGGGCGGGCAGCCCAGCGGGGCGGAGATCCACGGAATCCTGGGCGCCGCAGCCGATCGGATGATGAAAATGGCGGTCGGCGATGCTCCTCGAATCGTGCGGTTGCTCGATAAGTTGACGCTGCTCGACTCCGCTCGGGCTGACAAGGTTCTTGAGATGGCCGCGGCGTTCACGGGACCGGATGCCGGCGATTTAGACCGGGAGCTGATTCGCAACAAACTTCGCAAAAGACTTCATTGGCATCTGAGCTACGGGAAGAAACATCCGCAGACCAGCCTCCGCTCGGTCGAGATTGCCCGCTGGCGAGAACTGTACAAAGCACTGGCGCCAATGGATCCGGTGATCCGCCACCGTTGGTTGTTCCAGAATGGCTGGGTCGATCTGCCCGAAGAACGGCTTGAAGACTTCGAGCAGGAAGACCGGCGCCGGGAGGAGTGGCGTCTGAGCGCGCTCCAGGAGATTCACCGAGACCTCGGACTCGAGGGTGTCCTGCGCTTGGCCGATCTAAGCGGTGACGCATTCATCATCGGCCGCTGTCTGCTTGACGTTGTCCCTGAGCCAGCGACCCTGGCGAATTGGATATCCGATCTGGATACGGATTTCGTCTTTGGCGTGCCGCGGACATCGATGATCGGCGGTATCCTGCGTTTTCTATCGGAGGCTAATACGGCAGCCTTCCTACACCGAGTCATCCAGCTTGGATGTGAGCGAGGTTGGCCGGCCGAACGCTTCGCGGCGTTTCTGCGTGTGGCGAGAGACGATCGACTCACCTGGGGCCTGGCCGAGGAATGCGGAAAGGAAGTCGAGTCTGGGTACTGGCACATCGTGACCCCAGGGCTTTGGCGAACAGACCCCGCAGATCGGGACTTTGCGGCAACCAAGCTACTGGAAGCAGCGCGGCCGATCAGTGCGCTGAACACGGTGATAAACCACTTGGACGACTCTAACCCAGCCTTGCTCCTGCAGGCGCTCGAATCGGCGCTGGTGAATGGCGAGACTGACGTCAAGTTTCCAGACTCGTGGCACCTGGAGAAGCTGATCGAACGCTTGGAGGCGTGGGACGCGATGGATCAGGAACGCCTGCTGCAAATCGAATTCCAACTGGCCCCGGCTTTTCACTCCGATCAAACATCCGCGCTCACGGCCCTGACCAAGGCCATCACAACCAAACCCGAGTTGTTCACGGAGCTTGTCTGCTTGATACGGCGTCCAGAAACCGGCGAGTCGCGATCCGAATCTCAATCCTCCGAAGGCGAACGGAGGGCAGCGGAGAATGCCGGGAGGTTGCTTCACGATTGCCGGAGACATCCCGGCACGCTGGACAACGGCGATATCGATTCGGACGCCTGCGTCCGATTCGTGGACGAGGCGCTCGCGCTCTGCCGGGCAAAGGATAGGTCAACCGTCGGAGAGCAAATCCTCGGCCAGATCCTGGCCCATGCCCCACTAGGAGAGGATGAAATTTGGCCGGGACCGCCGGCCCGAGATATCCTCGACCGACCGGAGTTGAAAGAGATGCGTACGGGCTTTGAGACTGGCACCTTCAATAAACGCGGCGTTACAACGCGTTCCATGGATGAGGGCGGTAAGCAGGAGCGCGAGCTGGCGGATCAGTTTCGCCGCCACGCCAATGGCCTAGAGGCGACCCATCCACACCTGGCCGAGTCGCTCGAGCGGATGGCGCGAAGCTATGAGTTTCATGCCAAGCGCGAAGACGACGACGCAGCTCTGAATCGGGAGCGGTACTGAGTTTCGGCTGCGACGGGACAGGGCACCGCCAGCCGACTGACCATAGCCGAGCTGCCAGCAACCGCATGTTCGGTGACTTCGTAGGACTCCCCGACAAGACTAATGCCAGACGTTGACGTGGATCGAGTGTCCACTTCTGGTCCCTGCGGCCTACGGAATTTCACGGCCGTCAGTGACAGCAATCGGCGTCGAGAAGACACACGCACCGCAAGGGCGACCGCCGACGGGTATGGGTCATTGGCATACGATGCCATACTCAGAGCTCAGTCAGCTTGAGGTCCAAACCATGCCTACGCGCAATGTCGTACTCACGGAGCATCAGGAAGCCTTCATCGGCGAGCTTGTGCGCTCTGGACGATATAGCAATGCCAGTG
>Ga0210096_1000388_pt1 | contig 15795 bp, 15 predicted proteins | sample China_Galinas_PW_4_FD_184864 | JGI IMG/M metagenome (GOLD analysis project Ga0210096, IMG submission 184864) | Wetland microbial communities from San Francisco Bay, California, USA, that impact long-term carbon sequestration - China_Galinas_PWA_D2... | ecosystem: Environmental > Aquatic > Marine... | reverse complement strand
GAAACTCGATGCAGGAGGGGTAATCGACCACGAAACCGGACAGCCCGGACCGGGCAGCCGGAGCCGTTGTCGGTCATCGTGGGCAGGACCGCCGCGGGCCATGGTCGGACGGGCCGGCGGGACGAGTGACCCACGGAACTCTGGACACGCACGCGAATCGCGTTTATCGTGTGCGGACGACGCGATCGCACGGGAACGGCGAAGTTCCTTATGGTGGTCAGCCCGGAACGCCGCGCGTCGGAGGTGGTTCCCCCTGCCTCAGCAGTCCGACAGCTCATCGCGCAGGGAGCGCGATCGAGCCAAAAGTGATCACGTCAGAACGAATACGCCGAGCGATGCTTCGAACGTTCGCCGCCATCGTGTGTGTCGCGTCAATTGCGATGTCCGCTTCGCCGACCGACGCCCAGACACTCCGCGGCTCCGCCGCGTCCATGGACCGCCAGCACCGTGTAGCCGTCGCCCACGACTACACGTTCCTCGCGAAGACCGGCGACGTCAAACGCTTCGTCGAACTCGGCCTGCTCGTTCCGATCAAGGGCGACGCGAACTACGAGCTGCACGCCGTGTCCTTCCCGTATGCCCGGCCGGCCGTCCGCACGTTCATCGAGCGTCTGGCGGCACAATACGTCTCGGCATGCGGCGAGAAGCTCGTCGTCACCAGCCTCACACGGCCCGAAACGCGCCAGCCGCGCAATGCATCCGACATCTCGGTGCACCCTGCGGGAATGGCCGTCGACCTGCGCATCAGCCGGCGGACGAAGTGTCGTCGCTGGATGGAAAGCACACTGGTCTCGCTCGAGGAGACGGGTGTCCTCGAGGCCACGCGCGAACGCAACCCCGCGCACTACCACGTAGCCGTGTTCCCCAGACAGTACCTGTCCTACGTGGATCAGCTCCGGGGCGCCACACGGCTGGCTTCCGCGGAGCCGACCGGCGCTGTCTCTGGCGCCGGATCCACCGGCACCTCGTCCGGACCGTCCGCCGATGACTCCGGTGGCGGTGCCTCGACGGCGTCATACCGCGTCTCGCGAGGTGACACGCTCTGGTCCATTGCACGGAGCCACGGCACGACCGTCGCCCAGCTCAAGTCGCTGAACGGCCTGTCATCCTCGCGCATCAAGGCCGGCCAGACGCTGACCGTACCCGTCCGATAGCCGGCGCACTTCCGCAGTTCCCGTAGCGCGGGTCCTGCGCGGGCCCGCGAACCACGGTCGCACATCCCGGGGTACCACGGCAGCAATGCACAGCTGACGACACGGGTCCCCCGACCCACCATTCAACAGATCGGGCGGCATGCCAGCATCCCGTACAGTCGTGGTCGGCGGCGGGTTCGGCGGTCTCTACTGCGTTCGCGCGCTCCGCCACACCGAGGTCGACATCACACTGATCGACAGACGCAACTTCCACCTGTTCCAGCCACTGCTCTACCAGGTGGCAACGGCATCGCTCTCCCCGGGCGACATCGCCACACCGCTTCGCAATGTGCTGCGCCATCAGCGGAACGTACGCGTCTGGCTCGGCGATGTCGTCAATGTCGATGTCGACGACCGGAGCGCACTGATGGCGGACGGCACGCGCATCGGCTACGACCATCTCGTGATCGCGACCGGCGCGAATCACGCGTACTTCGGGCATCCCGAATGGGAGAGCCGGGCGCCGGGTCTGAAGACGGTCGAGGATGCCTTCGAGATCCGCCGCCGGTTCCTGGCCGCGTTCGAAGCGGCCGAGCGCGAGGAGGACCCCGAGACGAGACGTCGCCTCGGCACGTTCGTCATTGTCGGTGCCGGGCCGACCGGCGTCGAGCTGGCCGGCGCAATGGCCGAGATCGCGCGCAAGAACCTGCCGAAGGAGTTCCGCCGAATCGACACGCGGAACACGCGCGTCGTTCTGGTCGAGGCGGCGGAGCGCGTGCTGCCCGGCTATCCCGTGTCACTGTCCGCGAGCGCGCAACGTCAACTCGAAGCGCTGGGCGTCGAAGTGCGGACCGGCACGTTCGTCACGGGAATCCACTCCGACAGCATCATGGCGGGCGATGAGCGGATCCCGGCCCGCAACGTGTTCTGGGCCGCGGGCGTCGAGGCATCGCCACTCGGCGCGAAGCTCGGCGTGCCGCTCGACAAGGCCGGCTGCGTCGTCGTCGAGCCCGATTGCTCGGTGCCCGGTCACCCCGAAGTCTTCGTCATTGGTGACCTGGCCCACGCAACCGACGACGGCCAGCAGGTGCCAGCCGTGGCCCAGGGCGCAATGCAGATGGGGCGACACGTCGCCCGCATGATCAGAGCCGACCTCGATGGCTCGCCGCGCTCGCCGTTCCACTACCGCGACAAGGGCAACCTCGCCACCATCGGACGGGCCCGTGCCGTCGCCGACATGGGCAGATTGCGGATCTCCGGCTTCATCGCCTGGCTGCTCTGGGCCTTCATCCACATCTTCTACCTCATTGGATTCCGCAACCGCATCCTCGTGATGACACAATGGGCCTGGGCGTACTTCACCAGTCAGCGTGGCGTGCGTCTGATCACCGGACAGTGGCACACACGATCCGCTCTCATGCCGATCGTCGCCGCCGGCATGGTCGCAATGACCGGCTGCGGCCGCGATGACCGCGGCCGCGCACAGATCGACCAGACCCCGAACCCCGTCGCCTCCGACTCGACTGCGCCGACGGGACCCGGCTCGGAGGTGACCACCGTCTACGCACCGGAACTCGGGATCGATCTCGCTGCCATGGCAGCGGCACCGTCCGGCCTGTACATGCGTGACCTCGAGCTCGGTCCCGATGACCGGACCGCCGCAGCTGGACAGCGCGTCAGCGTCGAATACACCGGCTGGCTGGCCAACGGCGTCGAGTTCGATTCGAGTCAGGACAGCCCCATCACCTTCGAGCTCGGCGCCGGTGAGGTCATCCCCGGCTGGGACGAAGGCATTACCGGCATGCGTGCCGGCGGACGCAGAATCCTCGTCATCCCACCCGCGCTCGCCTACGGCGAACGCGGTAGAGCCGGCGTGATCCCGCCCAACAGCACGCTCGTGTTCGATGTCAGGCTCGTCGCGATCACCGACACCGCGACGGCAGCCGCCGATACGTCCGGCCGCGATTGAACGGCGCTCCCACGCGACACCGCGCCGATCCGCGCGTCAATCGTACCTCGTCAACCCTGGAGCTGAACACATGAAGCGAGTGAAACCGACCGGTTCCCCCTCCACACGAGCCGCGCACACGCCGCTCGCGTTCATCCTCATCGCACTCGGCGCCGCCGCCGCTCCCCGGCCCGCAGCCGCACAGGATGCCGCCGAAAAGGACGTCGTCTCCGTCGTCCAGCGCTTCTTCCAGGGCATGCTCGCCCGCGACGCGGCAATGCTCGAGTCGACCGTGGCCGATGAGACCGTGCTCATGAGCGCCGAAGCCCGCGACGGCCGAACCATCATCCACGCCATCCCGATCAGTCAGTTCATCAACGGCGTGATCCAGCGCAAGGGCGAACCCGCCAATGAGCGGATCTACTCACCGCGCGTCCAGGTCGATGGCGACCTCGCCCACGTCTGGGCTTTCTACACCCTCCACATCGGCGATCGCTTCAGCCATTGCGGCTACGATTCGTTCCAGCTGCTTCGCACCGAGGCGGGCTGGAAGATCGCGGCGATCGCCGACAGCCGTCGCACCGCGAACTGCGAGCCGCCGGGCGGCTGATGCGCGCGTCGAGGTCTTGACGGCGTGCGTCCGGATTCGTACCGTCGCCATATCATTAATACGAATTCGGATGATCCATGCCACTGACCCGGACAGAGCCTGACGCACGCGACATGGCCGGCGCGGCAATGCGGACCTTTTTCCGCATTGCGGATGCGTGGCGGCTGACCGTCGAGGATCAGCTGACGTTGCTGGGCGGGCCGGCACGATCGACGCTGTTCGCGTGGAGGCGGGGTGTTGATCGGCTGCCGCGTGATGTGATGGAGCGGCTGTCGTACATCCTGGGCATCTACAAGGCGCTTCAGATCCTGTTGCCGGATCCGGTCCGGGCGGACGCCTGGATACGGCGGCCGAACGGGGCAGTGCCGTTCGGCGGCCGGTCTGCGCTGGATCGGATGCTGAAGGGCAATGTGTCGGATCTGTACGAAGTGCGTCGGTACCTCGATGCGGAGCGCGGAGGTTGGCCCTGACGGCGGCCGGTGCGGGAGTCGCGCCGGGTGATGGTCCGGGTGGGGGCCTGGCTCCGGTACGACGGATCCGGTGGCGGTCGACGATCCGGATCGTACCGAGCCGGTTTCCGCCGGTCGACCTGTTCGAGCGTGTGGCGGATCCGTCGGACTTCGAGGCGGTGGCCGCGGTCGAGTCATTGACGAACGAGCGATTGCGTGATGCGTCGGGCGAGGTGCCGCGGGTCGCGGCCCCGGACCGGGCGGTCGGTCCGGGTGCGAGCTACGTGATGGCGCCGTTCACGCATGTTTCGCCTGTGGGCGGCCGCTTTTCGGATGGCGAGTCCGGCGCGTACTACGCGGCGCGGCGTCGGGAGACTGCGATTCGCGAGACGGTGTACCACCGCGAACGGTTCCTTGCGGCGACGACGCAGCCGCCGATCGATCTCGAGATGCGGGTGATCGAGGCGGACCTGGACGGTCGGCTGCACGATCTGCGAGAGTTGTGGCGGGCGATGCCGGAGCTGTTCTCGCGGGATGACTACAGCGTTTCACAGGCATACGCGCGGCGGCTGCGCACGGCGGCGTCGAACGGCGTGGTGTACCTGAGCGTGCGACACGAGGGCGGCCAGTGTGTGGCGGTGTTCCGTCCCCGGCTGTTGAAGCGGGCGCGTCAGGCGGAGCACCTGCTGTACCGCTGGGACGGCGATCGGATCGCGGACGTGCTCGAGCTGAGGTTGCGGCTGGACTGACCGACGAGCGCGGGTGTGGCTCGCCATTGCGCGGGCGACGGGTCGTGCGCGAGTATGCGTGACGCGGAAACCCGGTAGTCCCACCTCGAACACCTCGAAGAGAGGACGGTCATGAAGCTCGCCTCACGCGGCATGCTCGCGGGGCTGGCTCTGCTCGTTGCGGGCGGACCGGCCGCGGCGCAGGCGCCGCTCACGCTCGATTCCACAGTGTTGTCCGCATTCCGCTGGCGCTCGATCGGGCCGGCGAACATGATGGGTCGCGTCACCGATATCGAGGGCATTCCGAGTCCATCGAAGACGTTCTTCTTCGCCGGGGCGACGGGCGGCATCTGGAAGACGACGAACAACGGCACGACGTTCCGTCCGGTGTTCGACCGCTACCGTGTCGTTTCGATGGGAGATCTCGCGATCGCGCCGAGCGACACCATGCAGGTCTGGGCCGGCACGGGCGAGGAGGACTCGCGCAATTCGATCTCGCCAGGCGGCGGGATCTACAAGTCGACGGACGGCGGGCTGACCTGGACGCTGATGGGGCTCGAGAAGACCGAGCACATTGCGCGCATCGTGGTGCATCCGACGAATCCCGACATCGTGTGGGTCGCCGCGCTGGGCGCACTCTGGCGATCGAGTCCGGATCGCGGGTTGTACAAGACGACGGACGGCGGCCGCACCTGGAGGCTGGTGAAGTTCGTGAGCGACCGGGCCGGTTTCAGCGATGTCGCGATCTCGCCGGCGAATCCGAACGTGCTGCTGGCCTCGAGCTGGGAACGGGACCGCGGACCGTACTACCTCAACAGCGGCGGTCCGGGCAGCGCACTTTGGCGCAGTGAAGATGGTGGCGAGACGTGGACAGAGGTGCGTGGTGGCGGGTTTCCCGGGACGACGAAGGGTCGCACGGGGATCGCCTTCTCGCTCAGCGATCCGCGAATCGTGTATGCGCTGGTCGAGGCGGAGGACAACGCGGACGGCGAGACGATGAGCGGGCTCTACCGCTCGGAGGATGGCGGCGCGACGTGGGAGCAGATGAACACGACGAATTCGCGGCCGTTCTACTACTCGCAGGTTCGCGTCGATCCGGCCGATCCCGATCGCGTCTACTTCTCATCGTTCAACTTCTCGACCGATGGCGGACGCACGGTGCGCGGCGCGGCGCAGGGCGTGCACGTGGACCATCATGCACAGTGGATCGATCCGGTGGATCCGGACCGCTTCGTGATCGGCAATGACGGCGGCATCGCGATCACGTTCGACCGGGGCGGCAACTACATATTCCCGAACTCGGTGCCGATCGGTCAGTTCTACGAACTCAGCTACGACATGGACACGCCGTACCACGTGTGCGGCGGCCTTCAGGACAACTATTCGTGGTGCGGCCCGAGCCGGAAGTCGCGCGGTTCGATAACGAACCACGACTGGTTCACGGTCGGCGGCGGCGATGGCTTCTACACCGCGCAGGATCCGCGCAACGCCGACATCATCTACTCGGAGTCACAGGGCGGCAACGTTCGCCGCATGGATCTGCGCAGTGGTCAGAGCACGGGTCTTCAGAAGCCGGACTGGCGGGACGTGTATCGTCCATGGCAGGACTCGATCGCGCTGATGTGGCCGGACACGACGCAGCGGGCGAGCGCCGCTGTCCGCCGCCGGGTCGATGAGTTCCGGCGTCACGCGTCCGAGGATTCGGCGGCATACGACCTGCGCTACAACTGGAACACGCCATTCATCCTCTCGCCACACGATCCCGATGTGGTCTACATCGGCGCGAATCGCGTTCTCAAGTCGACGAAGCGTGGCGATGGGCTGGTGCCGATCTCGCCCGACCTGAGTCGTGGCGACACGATGAAGATCCGCGTGAGCACCGAAACGACCGGCGGCATCAGCAGGGATGTCACGGGTGCGGAAACCTTCGCCACCATCGTCACTCTCGCCGAATCGCCGGTCCGGCGCGGTCTGCTCTTCGCCGGCACGGATGACGGCAATGTCTGGCTGTCTCCCGATGATGGCGCCTCGTGGAACGACATCACCTCACGGTTCCCGGGCGTTCCCGATGGCACGTACGTCGTCCGCATCGAGCCCTCGCCTCATGATGCGACCCGATTCTACGTCGCCTTCGACAATCACCGGCGCGGCGACTTCAAGCCGTACCTCTTCATCACGGAGGATGGCGGCGCGACGTTCCGCTCGATCGCGAGCAACCTGCCGGCCGGCGGGCCGGACTTCCTCCATGTGGTCCGTGAGGATCCGGTCAGCCCGTACCTGTTGTTCGCGGGCACGGATGTCGGCGCGTATGTGTCGTTCGATCGCGGCGGTTCATGGCAGAAGTTCATGACCGGCATGCCGACAGTGCCGGTTCACGACCTCAAGATCCACCCGCGGGACCACGAGTTGATCGCAGCGACGCACGGCAGGTCGTTCATGATCGTCGATATTGCGCCGCTCGAGCAGCTGAACCGGCAGGTCGTCGCCTCGGCGGCCCACCTGTTCAGGCCGAAGCCCGGCGTCCAGTTCGGTGAGCCGCCGACAGGTGGCGAGTTCACGGCCCAACTCTACTTCGAGGCGAACAGCCCGTCCTACGGCGCCGAGATCAGCTACTGGGTCGGCCAGGACATGAACGGCGATGAAGCGCAGATCCTGGTGACGAACGCGCGTGGCCAGGTTCTCGATTCGTTGACCGGTCCGGCCGAACGCGGCATCCACCGCGTGTACTGGAACTTCCGCGGCGTCCAGCCGCCGGCTTTGCCGCTCTCGCCGTCCCAGCGTCGTGACAGCGTGAACATCGAACGCAGACTCGCGCAAGTCACGGACTCGCTGGTCCGGGCCGGGACGCCGCGGGTGCGCGTGGATTCGGCGGTCTCGCTGCTGCGTGGCGGTGGCGGCGGCTTCGCGTTCGGCCGCGGCGGTCGCGGTGGCCGCGGCGGTGCGCAGGCAGGGGCGTTCGAGGAGCGACCCGCGGAGACATCGCCTCGCGGCGGTGGTGGCGGTGGTCGTGGTGGTCGCGGTGGTGCCGGTCGCGGCGGTGCCGGCGGTGGTGGTGATTCGCCGCAGCAACTGGCTCAGGCGATCGCCGGGCTCGTGCGGCCCGGCGGCGGTGGCCGGGGCCGCGGCCGGGGCGGGTTCGGCAACCTGTTCCCGTCAGGCGACACGGAGCCGGCACCACTCGTCGACCCCGGTCAGTATTCGGTCACACTGAAGATCGCCGGCCACGTAATGACGCAGCAGCTGGAAGTGATTCGCGGGTCGAGCGCGCCGGAAGGCTGAGTGCCGTCGTCGCCTTCAATCCGTGACCCGGCGAGGAACGGCTCCTCGCCGGGTCACGGATATGACCGGTTGAGCCGAACGTGCCGACAGCCCCCGGATACAGACGTTGCCGGCGTTCGCAACGGGCTCCGGCCCTCAGTGCGCCGGATTGGCCTGCCAGGATCCGTACATCGGATTCGGCAGGATGATGTAGCGCTCGCCGAACGCCGCGTATGCGGGTGCCGCCATCATGCGCAGCTCCTGCCGCATTCCCGGGAAGTCCTGGATGTTGTCACCGACCCACATCAGCACATCGAGGGCGGGCAGGTTGGCGCCGGTCGTGCCGTTGCGCACGGCGTCGAAGCGCGGGTTCTTGTCGCTTGTTTCGGGTGAGCGGCATAACACCACGTCGACGATGATCCCGAGACGGACCAGGTTCTCGCGTGTCTCCGGGCAGACGGCGTCCGCGCGGTTGGTGACAATGGCGACTCGCCCGCCGAGCTCGCGCGCCAGAGCTATGAACTCGGGCGCTCCAGGCAATGCGGGCGCATCGATCCGGCCGACCCATTCGGCCCAGCTCTGCCCACTGTAGCCCGCGCCCGCCAGCGCGCGCTCCTTCTGGTATGTCGAGTTGTCGAGCACGGTCTCATCCGCATCCATGATGACGGCCCACGAACCTGGCGCGTGCCCGGCTGCGAGCCCACGAAGGCGCTCGCCCGCGAGACGATAGGTCTGGCGGAACACAGCCGAGTGCTCCGCCGAGTTTCGCGTCCAGTGGATCTCCGGCGGCAGCGCGGGTCGAGCGGGCGCCGGAGGCTCGGTCGCCATCACGGGAATGTCACTCCGACCGGCACTGGCGCACCCGGCCGTCCCCACGATCAGCAGCACTCCCGTCCATCGCCTCATGAGAAGACCTCCCGCGCGTGAATGCACATGTCGGATGAACCGTCGCTTTCGTGAATATCCACGGGTACGCAGCGCGCGCCAGTGACGAGCGGTACATCAGCCCGCTGGGATGGGTGAATCCGCCATCGCACACGTTCCCCGCGGACCACCTCGTGATCTACACGCCGCTCGAGGGCAACGGCGAGCTGGCCGTTGCGCCGCTCCGCGCGCCCGGGTTCATGAGGATCTTCAACGTCAGGGCCGTCTCGTGGAAGAGACAGAGTGGTTCGGTCACGACGACGGGCTCCGACTACACGCTCTTCTTCTTCCCATGCGCCGATGTCCAGATGGACTTCGGCCACGTCGGCACGCTCAGCCGGGAGCTGCTGGACCAGATCGGCACGATCGACCCCGCAAGCTGCCGGATATCGCCGGCACCGCCCAGGGCCGCTGGTACTTCAACGACTCGCCGGGCAAGGATCCGCACCTCGCCCTCGCCCGCCATTGGGTCATACCGATCTGCGACAGGTGGAGGATCAACCCAATCGGAAGCTGCGTTCCGGAGGTCGGTATCGAGCCCGTCCAGCCGGTTCCCCGCGGTCTCCGGCTCGAGGCCGCAGGACATCTCTTGCGTTTTAGCGATATATCGCGATATTACCCGATACATCGGACGAAGGAGCCTGACCATGAGAAACAGACAGAAGGATTTCGGGTTCGGAGCGTGGGCCGAGTTCTGCGGGCCGCGGGCGGCGGGACGGGCCCGGCGAGGACGCGGGCGGATGTTCGACCGTGGCGACCTGCGGTACATGATTCTGCGGCTGCTGGCGGAGCAGCCGATGCACGGCTACGAGGTGATGCAGGCGTTGTCGCGGGAAGCGGCGGGGCTGTACTCGCCGAGCGCGGGGTCGGTGTACCCGGTGCTCCAGCTGTTGCAGGACCAGGGGTACGTGACGTCGGAGGAGCGGGACGGGAAGCGGGTTTACGAGATCACGGATACGGGGCGCGCGTTCCTCGAGGAGAACAGCGACCGCGTGGACGACGTATTCGACCGGATTTCGGACTACACGTCCCGGTTCCGCGGTTCGGAGATGCGGGACCTGACGCGTTCGTTCATCCGGTTCGCGCAGGCGAGCTTCGAGGAAGCGGTGCGGAAAGCGGACGACAGCGGTGCGCTGGACGAGCTGAAGGACATTCTGGACCGGGCGACGCAGGAGATGGAGGAGATGGCAGGCCGGGGCAACGGGACCACACAGGATTCCGGAGGGAATGAACAGCCGGGGAGGTCGTGATGATCAGCCTGTTCATGTTCGTGGTGTTCGCGATCGTGATTGGCCGACTGGCGGGTGCGAGTCTGCGCATGACGAGCCGGTCGGAATGGAACCGGCGCCGTCGGTTCGGGGTGGATCCGCCCCGCGAGCCGCCGCCGCTTACTCCGCCACCTCCGGCTCCTGTCGAGACGCCGCTCGAGGTGCTTCAGAGACAGTTCGCGAATGGCGAGATGAGCGTCGAGCAGTACGAGCGTGAGTTGAATCGGATGTACGGGATTCGCGGGTGACGGGCGTGGTCTACGCGGAAGTCGCGCCCTCGCCTGCGCTGGCAGGTGTTGTGCGTTGCTACTGGTCGATCGAGGGCGTGGCAGGGCCGGACCGGACGGTGACGAACCGCGTGCTGCCGGACGGCTGCATGGACGTGATCTTCGACCTGGGTGATGAGCCGGCGGTGAGTGCGGCGCGGTGGCCCGAGCGGGCCTGTGTGGTCGGAACGATGCGACGCGCGATCGTGGTCGGGATGCGGGGTCGGGTCGACATGGTCGGCATCAGGTTCCGGCCGGGTGCGGCGGTCGCCTACCTGGCCCTGCCGGCGATCGAGCTGACGGACCGGATGACCGGGTTGAGCGACTTCCGGTCGGAGGCGGGTTTGCTGACGGAGCTGGTGGCGGAGGTAGCGGGACCGGCTGTTGCATGCGACGGCGCCGGGATCACGAGTGCGGCGGCCGGTCGAATGGCGCGGGCGAGGCTGCGAGCACGGGCCGCGGAGCTGGATCGGGCGCTCGTGGCGGACCACGTTCGAGAGCCCGACCTGCTGGTGACGCACGCGGTCCGGATGATCGAAGCCTCGGGCGGCGTGGTCGCGATCAGCGAGATCGAGCGCCGCCTGGGTGTGTCGCCACGCACGCTGACCCGTCGTTTCACTGCGGCGGTCGGTGTCGGGCCCAAGACCGTCTGCCGCGTGGCTCGCCTTCAGGCCGCCGCCGGGGCGATCCGCCAGGCGCCAACCACTTCACTGGCCCGCATCGCAGCGCGCACGGGCTTTCACGACCAGCCTCACCTCAACCGCGATTTCATCGACCTGGCCGGCATCACTCCCGCCGCATACGCCCGCGAAGCCGGTGACGGATTCATCCAAGACGACGACGCGACCGCGCATTAGCTTCGTCTTTCACCGGCCACAAGAACCGCTGTGGATCCAGCGCCGGAACGACGCGTTCGCCTCGCATCCGGAGAGAAACGGGGGCATGCCGCCGGAGACGCGGGTGCGTTTCACGGGAACGTCGAGTGGGACGTGTCGCCTGACCGACTTCACACGAGGAGACCTGACGTGAACACGACGAAGCTGACCCCGATCCTGACCGTCGACGAGATCGAACCCTGCCTTCCGTTCTGGGTCGACCGTCTCGGCTTCACCAAGACGACGGAAGTGCCGCACGAGGACCGGCTCGGCTTCGTCATCCTCGAGAAGGCCGGGATCGAGGTCATGTACCAGACCATGGCCAGTGTCACGGCCGACCTGCCGGCCCTGGCATCCCTGCCGCGCGGCGGCTCCATCCTCTTCATCGAGGTCGACGACATCGACGCCATCCAAGCGGCCATGGCCGGAGCGGACATCGTCGTGCCTCGCCGGAGCACGTTCTATGGCGCGGAGGAGATCTTCGTCCGCGAGCCCGGCGGTCACATCGTCGGCTTCGCGCAGTTCAAGCCGGCTGAGTAGAGGCGGTAGCGTCCGAACGTTGAGGCGGGGATCGCTCGAGGCGTCCGCCGGGAACCACCGAGAATCCCCAGACGGCCGGAAATCCGGGCAGGTTCGGGCTGCCATGCGGAAACGACACCGGTCTTGGATCAATGGCGCCAATCCAATGGAAGGCGGGTGGCCCGTGAGATAACGAGTTCTGAAAAGGTGGAAGGTACGGAAGGCACAACGAGACCCTTGCGCCGGCCTGCCACGCAAGATACACTTGTTCCTGATCGTTGCCGACGCACCTCGACTGGCACGCAGCATGACCGACCCCCGCACTCAGGCGCTCTTCGCCCGGCTCTCTCCCGCCACCCAACCCGGGCGTCACGCTGCCATGCCTTGCACCCGCCCGACCTCCGGCCCCTTTGAAGCTGTAACGGCGGCAGGTTCGCCGGCGCATCCGATAGAATCCTCCCGCCCTCGCCCGAGGGCGGCCCCGTTGCGGTATGCGCCGATTCCGAACGCCCGGCCTGCGGGAGACATCGCATGACGTACGACGAGTTCTTCACCGCCGTGGTTGGTGGGGGTGTGGGTGGAGATGGTGCTGGTCCGAGCCCGCGCAGCCCGTACGAGTACCAACGGCAACTCGCGGCTGGCGACTGGCCGGACATGCTCGACATTCCTACGGGTCTGGGCAAGACCGCGGCGATCACCATCGCGTGGTTGTACCGGCGCCTGACCGGCGATGACGCGACGCCGCGCCGTCTTGTCTGGTGTCTGCCGATGCGGGTGCTCGTGGAGCAGACGCGGGACGCCGTTGGCGGCTGGCTGGCTGGCGCGGCGCCGTTGTTCGAGGAGTGCGACGAGGTCGTTCCGCAGGCGTACGTGCTGATGGGCGGCGAGGTGGATGCCGCGTGGGTGCACCGGCCGGAGCATCCCAGCGTGTTGATCGGCACGCAGGACATGCTGCTTTCGCGCGCCCTCATGCGCGGGTACGGAGCCAGCCGGTACCGCTGGCCGATCGACTTCGCGCTGCTGCACAACGACGCCCTCTGGTTGTTCGACGAGGTACAGCTGATGGGCGCGGGGCTGCCGACATCGGCGCAGCTCGAGGCGTTCCGCCGGCGCGATGACATGCCGGTCGCCGTGCCGTCACGAACGATCTGGTCATCGGCGACGATGCGGACGGACTGGTTTCGCACCGTCGACTTCGGTCCGTACGCGGCGAGCGCGCGGGCATTGACACTGCCCGAGGCGGATCGGAGAGACGCTCGGGTGTCCATGCGGTTCGACGCTCCCAAGCGTCTGATCGCCGCGAGGTCGAGCCCCGCCGGGACGAAGAAGGCGGATCTGAAGGCCTACCTGGATGCGTTGGGCGACGAGGTTGTCGCGGCACACACGGGCGATGCGCCGACGCTCGTCATCATGAACAGTGTCGGGCGCGCACAGGAGCTGTTCCGCCGCGTGCGCCACCGGCTCGCAGACGACGGCCGGCTAACCTCGTCGCTGCTCGTGCACTCCCGTTTCCGTTCCGCCGATCGCGCGGCCCTGAACGATCGGATCCGGGAGCTTCGGCCGGATGACGACGCGATTGTCGTCGCCACGCAGGCGGTCGAAGCCGGCGTCGACATCAGCTCACGCAATCTGTTCACGGAACTGGCGCCATGGCCGTCGCTCGTGCAGCGATTCGGGCGCTGCAACCGCGGCGGCGAACACGGCGGACCCGGCGGCATCGTCCACTGGATCGACCTGGCGACGGACGCGAGCGCCGACCTTGCACTGCCGTACGGGCGCGAAGCACTGGACCGAGCGCGCGAGCTGCTGCGCGGTCTCGACTCGGCATCGCCGAGCGCGCTCCCGCCCGTCGACGAGCCGTACGACACCCCGCACGTATTGCGTCGCAAGGACTTCCTCGAGCTGTTCAACACCGAGCCCGACCTCTCGGGCTTCGACATCGACATCTCGCCGTATCTGCGCGACACGGGTGATGCGGATGTTCAGCTGTTCTGGCGCAACGCCAGCAGACAAGCCGAACAGCGAAGACCCGGCCGGGACGAATTGTGCCCGGCGCCGATCGGGTTGGCCCGCGCGCACCTCAAGACGGTCAGGCAGAGACCCCTGGTGTGGAACACGCTGCAGGGAGAGTGGGCGCACGTCGACCTGTCCGAAATCCGGCCCGGTCAACTGCTGATGCTGGACACCGGCGCGGGCGGCTATGACACGGATCTCGGGTTCGTGTCCGGACAACGCGGTCGTGTGGATCCTGTGGGGCCGCCAGGCGTCGAGGAAGAGCCGGCCGACGCCATGGACCGGGATCCCGGCGCAGCCGGCGAATTCGTCGAGCTGGCGGCGCACCTGCTCGCCGCGCGGCGCGAGGCCGCGCAACTGGCGGCATCGTTGCCCACGGTAGGCGCCGGGACAGAGGTAGTTGAAGCTGCATTGTGGCATGATGTCGGAAAAGCGCATCCAGCGTTCCAAACGGCACTGCTCGAGCATGCCGGCGCAGGCGTGGACCGATCGTGTCTGTGGGCCAAGTCGCCGGATGTCGGTCGGAGATTGCACTACGGCGTCGAAGTCGAAGGCGAACTTCATGCACGCCGGTACTTTCGTCACGAGGTGGCGTCGATGCTCGCGTGGCTCGAGGCGGGGGCGGGCGGCGCTGCATCTGTGAGCGAAGAGGCGCTCGGCGGCGGCGAAGGCGGCGAGGCGGGCGAGCTCGACGACGCGGCGCAAGACCTTCTCCGAGATTCCGACCTCGTCGCGTACCTGCTCGCCGCGCACCATGGCAAGGTCCGGCTCGTGCTTCGCGCGCTCCCCGGAGAGACCGAGCCGCCGGACGGCCGTCTCTACGCGCGCGGTGTCTGGGCCGGCGACACGCTGCCACCGGTCTCGGTCAACGGGCTTCGCGTTCCGCCGGTGACACTGAGGCTCGACCTGATGCAATTGGGCCATGGTCCGATGGGTGCGTCGTGGTCCGCGCGCACGGCTGCATTGCTCGAAAGGTGGGGTCCGTTCCGGCTGGCGTGGCTCGAGACAATGGTGAGGTTGGCGGACTGGCGGGCTTCGGCGGAAGGTGCGACGGCGCGGTGAGCGTGAGGATACACGATGACCCACTGGAGCGGAAGATGGAACCAGGGCGGGACGTGGTGTCGTTCGCCGCGCTGGACTTGCCTGCCTGTGCATACGCCTCGGGGTAGGAGCCTCGCAATGCTCATTGTTGGCGATCTGTCCGGAATTCAGGAGTTCATCTTCGCGCTGGCGGAGGAAGAGGATGGGTTGGCGCGGATGCTCCGGGCGCGCCCGTTCTACGTGCAGGCGCTCTCGGAGGTACTCGCTTGGCGAGTACAGCGCACGTTGGACAAGCCGCGCGACACGCTGCTCTTCTGCGCAGCAGGCAAGTTTGCGATCCTCGTGGAGAATGCAGCGCCCGACACTCCGGCGCGCCTTCGTGCCATGGCGCGCCATCAGACTGGGAAGCCGGCACGTGGGAGGGGAGCCGCTGTGGACAGATACGACGTGCTCTGAAGCTGACGGTTCGCCAACGGCTGGAGGTGCTCGAAGAGATGGCGGAAACTTCGCAACGGCTGGCACAGGTGCGGGAGCGAATCGCGGCCTGCCGGACTCCCCCGGATGCCCGACACGAGTTGCGGCTTGGTGGCTGTGCGACCACGCCGCTCGCCTCGTACCTGAAAGCGCTCGGCATCCTCCGCGTTGTCGCGGAGCAAGCGGACGCGGACGCGACCGGTTGCTGGCACGACGACACATTCGTGCTCGGCTCGCGGCTCGACGCGGCCGCGTTGCAGTGGTTCCTGCTGGAGGAATACGAGCCGAC
>Ga0210096_1000387_pt1 | contig 15827 bp, 11 predicted proteins | sample China_Galinas_PW_4_FD_184864 | JGI IMG/M metagenome (GOLD analysis project Ga0210096, IMG submission 184864) | Wetland microbial communities from San Francisco Bay, California, USA, that impact long-term carbon sequestration - China_Galinas_PWA_D2... | ecosystem: Environmental > Aquatic > Marine... | reverse complement strand
GTCCCCCACTCGATAGCTGTCGACCAGCCGGTGACTGTAGTAACAGGTTCCGTCCTGAGTGGTGCGAGTTTTGACTCGGCGAATAAACATAGGGGCAAGCAGACCATCCTCGCTGTCCTGCGTCAACCCCTGTATCGCATTTTATGTCACTACATTTGAGAATCTACAATCTCTAGAAACCTACCCCAATGTTTTCTAAAGAAATTTATTTCGAGCGTAGTCCACTATCTGGAGAAATTGGGGGAAATCGAGGTGGGAAGTGATAAAGATGGGTTAACGTCCCGCTCCCTTCAATCCAGTGCCGCCTTCATTCGATAGACCAGGTCGAGCGCCTCCCTTGGCGTGAGCGAATCGGGGTCCGATTCCCCGAGCAGCCGCAGGGCCTCCAGTCCGGGTTGCGGTTCCAGCGCCAGCGTGAGTTGCGGGCCCGAACAGTGCGGCGTGACGCTCTGGTTCTCTAGCGCTCGAAGCCTCTCCCTCGCGCGCGCCAGCGTTTCTGGCGGCACCCCGGCGAGTTGTGCCACCTGGATTCCGTAGCTCTGGTTTGCCGGACCGTCCTTCAAGGCGTGCAGAAACACGATCCGTTCGCCGTACTCCATCGCGTCGATGTGAACGTTCGCCACGGTAGCGTGCTGTTCGGGCAGCGCGGTGAGTTCGAAATAATGCGTAGCAAATAGTGTAAAGGACCGGGTTTCCTCGGCCAGGTGTGCCGCGCACGCCCAGGCGAGCGAAAGGCCGTCGAAGGTGCTCGTGCCCCGGCCGATTTCGTCCATCAGCACCAGGCTGCACTCGGTGGCGTTGTTGAGTATGTTCGCGGTCTCGGTCATTTCCACCATGAACGTGGATCGCCCGGAGGCGAGGTCGTCCGCCGCACCGATACGCGTGAAGATCCGATCCACCGGTCCGATGACCGCGCGGCTCGCCGGCACGAAGCAGCCGATGTGGGCCATCAGTACGATGAGCGCGGACTGGCGCATGTAGGTGGATTTCCCCCCCATGTTCGGTCCGGTGATCACCAGCATGCGACGTTCCGGGTCCAGGCGCAGGTCGTTCGGTACGAAGGGATCGTCCAGGACCTGCTCGACGACGGGATGCCGGCCGCCCTCGATGTCCATCCCCGGTTCCCCGGTCAGGATCGGCTTGACGTAGTCCAGGGTCCCGGCGCGTTCCGCGAAACAGCAAAGCACGTCCAGCTCCGCGAGCGCAGCCGCACAGGTCTGCAACGGCAGGATGGAAGGTCTCAGATCTCCCAGCAGACCTTCCCAGGCGGCCTTCTCGCGGGCAAGGGAACGTTCGCGGGCGCTCAGCACCTTTTCCTCGAAACGTTTGAGTTCCGGGGTGATGTAACGCTCGGCCCCCTTGAGCGTCTGCCTGCGGGTGTAGTCCTCCGGCGCCCTGTCGGCCTGCGCGCGGGAGATCTCGATGTAGTAGCCGTGCACTCGGTTGTAGGCCACCTTCAGGTTCGTGATGCCGGTGCGCTCGCGCTCGCGTTGCTCCAGTCCCATCAGGAAGCCATCTGCGTTCTCGCTGATGGCGCGAACCTCGTCGAGCTCGGCATCGAAACCCGGGGCGATCACCCCGCCGTCGCGGATCAGCACGGGTGGATTCTCCACCAGGGCACGTTCCAGCAGGCCGAGTATCTGCGGGTGTTCCCCCAGGCGCCCTTGGATTTCCCGAAGCAGGGGTGTGTCCAGGGACGCGGTCAGACCCCGCAGTTCCGGCAGCAGGGCGAGTGTGTCGCGCAGGCCCGAGAGGTCCCGGGGGCGGGCCGAGCCCAGCGACACGCGCGCGAGGATGCGCTCGACGTCCGAGACACCGCGCAGCACATCGGTGACCGATATGAAGCAACCCGACGTTATGAGTGTATCGATCGCGTCGAAGCGCGCCTGCAACATGTCACGTCTGCGCAGCGGCGACCCGATCCAGCGTCTCAGACAACGCGCGCCCATCGCGCTGGCGGTACGATCGAGCACGTGCACGAGGGTGCGCTCCGAGCCTCCGGAAAGCGTAATCTCGATCTCCAGATTGCGCCGGCTCGCGGCATCGAGAACCACCGAATCACCACTGAGTTCGGTTCGCAGTGCGTTGATGTGAGGAAGGGCCGAGCGCTGGGTGTCCTTCACGTACTGCAGCAATGCCCCGGCGGCGCCGATGGCTGGCCCCATATCCTGGCACCCGAAGCCATTGAGGTCGTTGACACCGAACTGTTCGCACAAGGTACGCTGGGCGGTATCGGGCTCGAAATGCCAGGGTGCGAGCCGGTGAACGCCACTGCGGTCGAGTTCGAGGCCTTGGTCTTCCGCGATCAGGGTTTCGGCGGGTTTGAGCCTTTCGAGATCGGCCCGCAAGGCCTCCTCCCCGGTCACCTCCTTGACCACGAATCGCCCTACGCTAAGTTCGAGCGCGGCGATACCGTAGATCCCGTCCGCACTCGAGACGGCGAGCAGCAGGTTGTCGTGCCGTTCGTCTAGCAGGGCGTCTTCGGTGATGGTGCCCGGTGTCACGATGCGAACCACCTTGCGCTCGACCGGTCCCTTGGCCGCTGCCGGGTCACCGATCTGCTCGGCCAGGGCCACCGATTCGCCGAGTCGTACGAGCCTTGCGAGGTAGTTGTCCACCGCGTGCACCGGCACACCCGCCATCGGGATGGGTTCCCCTGCAGAGCGCCCGCGGGCGGTCAATGTCAGGTCGAGCAGCTCCGCGGCGCGGCGCGCGTCGTCGTAGAAGAGTTCGTAGAAATCGCCCATGCGGTAGAAAAGGAGGATGTCGGGGTGCTCCGCCTTGATACCGAGATACTGCTGCATCATGGGGGTGTGGGCGGGGAACTGTTCCTCCGGAAGTGCCATGCGCCGGGAGTGTATCGATCGGGGACGCGTCTGGGCAAGCCCCGGTTTCTTGTCTGGTGGTGTGGCGCAGGGTGCTTGTCACTCGAGGGGCGGCCTCGCTATGGTGTCGCCATGAAAGAGGAGATCGAGCAACTGGCGTTGCGGTGCGGGCATGCCCTGCGTGACCGGGGCTGGCGGCTGGCGACGGCCGAGTCCTGTACGGGGGGGTGGGTCGCGAAATGCGTCACCGATATCGCGGGCAGTTCCGCCTGGTTCGATCGTGGCTTCGTCACGTACAGCAACGCGGCCAAGCGCGAGATGCTGGGTGTGCGTGAGGACACCTTGGAAAGGCACGGCGCGGTAAGCGAGCAGACTGTCAGCGCGATGGCGGCAGGCGCACTGGGTCGCAGCGTGGCGAATGTGGCCCTCTCGGTCAGCGGCATCGCCGGCCCGGACGGCGGGACGGCGGACAAGCCGGTGGGTACGGTGTGGTTTGCCTGGAAGGCGCGGGAGGCTGCTGTGGTGACGGAGCGACGGTATCTTGACGGTGACCGCGATGCCGTGCGCCGCCAGGCTGTGATGGTCGCACTCGAAGGTGTATTGGCGATTGTCCGATAAGCCCGTTACCCGGAGACTGTTCTTCGCGCTGTGGCCCGATGACGCCACGCGTGTGCGGATCGCGCGCCTGGCCAGGGAGCTTCCACGAAAACGGGGCAGGCCGATGGTGAGCGAGAACCTGCACGCGACACTTGCGTTCGTGGGCAACGTGAGCGAGAGCGCGGCATCGTGCCTGGAGACGCGGGCGGCGAAGGTTCCGCTCGCTCCCTTCGATCTGCAACTCGACCGGACCGGGTGCTTTTCCCGCGCCGGTGTCATGTGGCTGGGCGCAGGACAAATCCCGTCAGCACTCGAGCGCATGGTGCGGGACTTGAACATCGCCCTGGCGCCCTGCGGCTACGCGCCGGACCCGAAGCCCTTCCATCTGCATATCACGCTGTTCCGTAAGGCCCGCCCGTCGCCCGAGACCCCTGAGGCGGTCGAACCGATCCCCTGGCGTGTCGAGGGATTCTCGCTGATCGAGTCGGTGAGCATCCGGGGTGGTGTGCGATACCATTCGGTACGGGACTACACCAACTGACGCGACCCGTCGAGCCCGCAGGACGGGCCGGACCGGGATCGACCCGTTGATTCCTCGGGGCGCATGTCAAGGCGAATGGTTATGTGGAATAATCCGCTTCTTTAGAGATTTGCCCAATCGACGGGGCGGCGTCTTCTCGGGCGCGGTCGTTCGCTCGACGGCACGAATCGGGAGGATGTACGTGGACGAGAAAAGACAAAAGGCGCTGGCCGCGGCGCTCGGACAGATCGAACGTCAGTTCGGCAAGGGTGCGGTCATGCGCATGGGTGATACGACCGAGCGCGACGTGGAAGTGATCTCCACCGGTTCCCTGGGTCTCGATATCGCCTTGGGTATCGGTGGCCTGCCCAAGGGACGCGTAATCGAGGTCTTCGGCCCGGAGTCCTCCGGCAAGACCACGCTGACCCTGCAGGTAATTGCCGAGTGCCAGAAGCAGGGAGGGACCGCGGCATTCATCGACGCCGAGCACGCGATAGATCCCGGTTACGCGGAGAAACTGGGTGTGAACGTGGGTGACCTGCTGGTCTCGCAGCCGGATACGGGCGAGCAGGCGTTGGAGATCGCAGACATGCTGGTGCGCTCCGGTGCAGTGGATGTCGTCATCATCGACTCGGTAGCGGCGCTGACGCCGAAGGCCGAGATCGAGGGCGACATGGGCGACTCGCATGTTGGCCTGCACGCCCGGTTGATGTCTCAGGCCTTGCGCAAACTCACCGGGAACATCAAGCGGTCGAACACCATGGTGATCTTCATCAACCAGATCCGCATGAAGATCGGTGTGATGTTCGGCAATCCCGAAACAACGACCGGCGGCAACGCGCTGAAATTCTACGCCTCCGTTCGGTTGGACATCCGGCGTATCGGCGCGATCAAGCGCGGAGACGAGGTCGTGGGCAGCGAAACACGCGTCAAGGTGGTCAAGAACAAGATGGCGCCGCCGTTCAAGAAGGCCGAGTTTGAGATCCTCTACGGTGAGGGTATCTCACGTACGGGTGAACTCGTCGACCTCGGCGTGCAGGAGGGGCTGATCGGCAAGTCGGGCGCGTGGTACAGCTACGGCAACGATCGCATCGGCCAGGGAAAGGAGAATGCGCGGCAGTTCCTGAAGGAGAACCCGGATGTCGCCGAGGCCGTGGAGGCCGCGCTGCGCGAACGGTTTCTGCCCGGCCAGCACGTGCAGACGAGTGACAAGGCCGAACCTGCCGAGGCGTAGTGCAGAGCAACGTGCCCTCGATCTGCTGGCGCGTCGCGAACATGCACGTGCCGAACTCGAGGGAAAGCTGCGGCGCGCGGGGATCGGCGCAGAGGAGTGCAATGTCGTACTCGAACGTCTCGAGGACGAGGGCCTCCTAAGCGATGCCAGGTTCGCGGAGAATTTTGTCCGCTCGCGCCGCGAACGCGGGTACGGTCCGCTGAAGATCGCCGCTGAGCTTCGCCAGCGAGGAGTGTCGGAAAGTATAGTAAACAGCGAGTTATCGAATCTTGATGATAAATGGATTGAAGTTGCGAGAACCCTGTATCGAAAACGTTGGGCCGCCAGTGACATCCCGGATTACCGGGAGAAGGCGCGACGGGCGCGCTTTCTCTCCGGCCGCGGGTTCCCGGAGGGCGTCGTGAGGCGGGTATTGAGGGATCCGGCATGAGTGTGCCATACAAGACAGGGCCACAGAGGGCTTCGTCGGGAACCTGACGCGATGAAGACGACGGCCGACATACGACGCGGGTTTCTCGACTATTTCCGCGAGCGCGGGCACGAGATCGTGCCTTCCAGCCCCCTGGTGCCCGCGAACGACCCTACGCTGCTGTTCACCAACGCCGGCATGGTCCAGTTCAAGGACCTGTTTCTCGGGCGCGAGACACGGTCCTATTCCCGGGCGGCAAGCAGCCAGCGTTGTGTGCGCGCCGGCGGCAAGCACAATGACCTGGAAAACGTCGGTTATACCGCTCGCCATCACACCTTCTTCGAGATGCTGGGCAATTTCAGCTTCGGGGATTACTTCAAGCTCGAGGCCATCGAGTACGCCTGGGATTTTCTCACTCGCGTCCTCAATATTCCCGAGGAGCGCCTCTGGGTCACGGTGTACGAGGAGGATGACGAGGCGGCCGAAATCTGGCTGAAAGGGCTAGGGGTTTCCGCCGACCGGTTCCGGCGCATCGGTGCCTCCGACAATTTCTGGACCATGGGCGACACGGGGCCGTGTGGTCCCTGTTCGGAGATCTTTTACGATCATGGTCCGGAGGTTCCGGGCGGCCCCCCGGGCAGTCCCGAGGCCGAAGGCGATCGCTATGTCGAGATCTGGAACCTGGTTTTCACGCAATACGACCGGGATACTGACGGTACGCTGAATCCCATCTCGAACCCTTCCATCGATACCGGCATGGGCCTGGAGCGTCTGGCCGCCGTGATGCAGGGCGTCCACAACAACTACGATATCGACCTGTTTCGCCATCTCACCAACGCGGTGGTGAATCTCGCGCAGCCGCAGGATCCGGAAAGTCCTTCGGTTCGTGTGATCGCCGACCATATCCGTTCCTGCGCCTTCCTCATCACCGACGGGGTCCTGCCCTCGAACGAAGGACGCGGTTACGTGTTGCGTCGCATCATCCGCCGTGCCGTGCGCCACGGCCATGCACTGGGTTTGAGGGAGCCCTTCTTCAACCGGCTCGTCACGTCGCTGGCCGAAGCCATGGGCGATGCCTACCCGGAACTGGTCGAGGCCCGTAACCGGGTCGAGCAGGCGCTGTTACGGGAGGAGACGCGTTTTGCCGAGACCCTGGATCAGGGGTTGCGTATCCTGGAAGAGGACATCTCGCGACTGACCGGTAAGGTGATCCCCGGAGAGACCATCTTCCGTCTCTATGACACCTACGGTTTTCCGGTGGATCTGAGCGCCGACATCGCGCGCGAACGCGGCCTGCAGCTCGACATGGCGGGATTCGAGCAACAGATGGCCGCGCAGCGCGAGCGTGCTCGGCGCGCCAGCCGGTTCGGCTCGGAGCAAGCCCTGTTGCTGGGAGATTTCGAGGGGGAAACCCGGTTTACCGGGTACGACGGTTGTGCGGACGCGGGTACGGTCATCGCCCTTTATCGGGATGGTGCCGCGGTCGAGTCCCTCGGAGAAGGTGAGCAAGGTGTGGTGTTTCTGGACCGGACACCTTTCTACGCGGAGTCCGGGGGGCAGGTCGGGGACATCGGGACCCTGAGCTGCGGCGAGTCGCGATTTCGGGTGAGCGACACGCAGAAACAGGGGGCGGCTCACGCGCATATAGGCGGGGTCGAGTCCGGTGAGATCAGCGTGGGACAACGCCTCGACGCGGAGGTGGACCGCGAGCGCCGGCAGTCCGTGGTGCTGAATCACTCCGCCACCCATCTGCTGCACGCCGCTCTGCGTACCGTACTCGGGACGCATGTTGCACAAAAGGGTTCATTGGTCGCGCCGGACCGGTTGCGATTCGATTTCTCTCATCCCGATCCGGTCACGCAGGAGGAACTCACGGAGATCGAACGCCTGGTCAATCGCCAGATCCGGGCGAATGCGGCGGCCCGTGCACGCGTGATGGATATGGACAAAGCCATGGAGCTCGGCGCCATGGCCCTGTTCGGAGAGAAATACGGTGACCAAGTGCGGGTGCTGTCCATCGGGGATTTCTCGACCGAGCTCTGTGGCGGCACCCACGTCGAGCGGGCTGGTGATATCGGGTTGCTGAAGATCATTTCCGAGACCGGGATTTCCGCCGGCGTGAGGCGAATCGAGGCGGTTACGGGTCAGGGTGCACTCGACTGGATCGACCAACACGAAACGACCCTGGAGCGGGTCGCCGAACTGGTCAAGGGCGCCCGTGACGAGGTGGGTGAGAAGGTTGGCCAACTGGTCGCGCGCACCCGGGTACTCGAGAAGGAACTGGACAGGTTGAAGGCCGGCATGGCGCGGCAGACCGGTTCGGATCTGGCGTCACGGGCGGTGGATGTCGGTGGTATCAAGGTGCTGGCGGCCGCGATTGATGATGCCGACCCGAAGTCGTTACGCGAGACGGCGGATCAGCTCAAGAACAAACTGGGAGAATCAGCGGTCGTGCTGGCGACGGTTCGTGATGGCAAGGTCAACCTCGTCGCCGGGGTGAGCAAGGGCTCGACCGGGCTGATAAGGGCCGGTGACCTCGTCAATGAAGTCGCGAGGCAGGTCGGAGGCCGTGGCGGAGGACGCCCCGACATGGCACAGGCCGGTGGCAACGATCCCTCGGCGCTGCAGGGCGCCCTGCAAAGCGTTCCGGCCTGGGTGGAATCGCAGCTCGGGAAAGCATAGTCGTCCATTTCCCAAATCGAACGAATCGGCTTGCCACGCCTGTGGCTCCTATTAATAAATTACTTGAGCGATTTGCTATATCTTTCTGTAAGATATTTATGTTATGGCAGTAATCGTACAGAAATATGGAGGGACCTCCGTCGGTAGTATCGAGCGCATCGAGGCCGTTGCGGAGAAGGTGCGTCGCTTTGTAGACCGGGGAGATTCGGTCGTGGTGGTGGTGTCGGCCATGAGCGGAGAGACCGACAGGTTGCTCGGGCTGGCACAGAACATCGATCCTCGTGCCTGCGGCCGGGAGTTGGACGTGCTGCTGTCGACCGGAGAGCAGGTCACCATCGCGCTACTCAGTATGGCACTGCAGTTTGCCGGCACACCGTCGGTGTCCTATACGGGCGCTCAAGTACAGATTCTGACCGACAGCGAACACAACAAGGCACGGATCCGTGACATTGACGGCGCCAGGGTGCGCCGCGATCTGGAGGACGGCAAGGTCGTGGTGGTTGCCGGGTTTCAGGGTATCGACGAAATGGGGAACATCACGACGCTTGGGCGGGGTGGTTCAGATACGACGGCTGTTGCACTCGCTGCGGCGCTGAATGCCGACGAGTGTCAGATCTACACCGACGTCGACGGAGTGTATACCACCGATCCGCGGGTCGAGCCCGATGCCCGACGTCTGCAGCGGATTACGTTCGAAGAAATGCTCGAAATGGCGAGCCTCGGTTCAAAGGTATTGCAGATCAGGGCCGTCGAATTTGCGGGTAAGTACAACGTGCCGCTGCGTGTGCTTTCGTCCTTCGAGGAGGGCGGGGGTACCTTGATTTCCTTTGAGGACGAGAGCATGGAACAGGCGCTGATTTCCGGAATCGCGTTCAATCGAGACGAGGCCCAGCTCACGGTGACGGGCGTCCCGGACGAGCCGGGTGTGGCCTACCGGATCCTCGGTTCGGTGTCGGAGGCCAACATCGAGGTCGACATGATCGTACAGAACGTCGCCGCCGATCAGAGGACGACCGATTTTACCTTTACGGTGCACCGCAACGACTACGAAAGGGCGCTGGAGATTCTGGAGCGGACGGCGCACGCGCTGGGTGCGGCCAATGTGGAGGGTAACAGGAAGATCGTCAAGATCTCGCTGGTCGGGGTAGGGATGCGTTCACACGCAGGCATCGCCACCAAGATGTTCCAGTCCCTGGCGAACGAGGGGATCAATATTCTGATGATCTCGACCTCCGAGATCAAGATTTCCGTTGTGGTGGACGAAAAGTATCTGGAACTCGGCGTACGCGCCCTGCATGAAGCCTTCGAACTGGCCGAAGCGGATTCGGAGGAAATTTTCTAAAGGAGGACGTGATCAGACGTGGTGGCGACAGGGTGACGACGTGGCGCCTTTGCTTCCAGTGTCTGGTATTCACGTGATTTAGGGTCTAGAATCTCTCAAAATAATGGCTAGTTCCGGGCTACGGGCCGGCAAGCACCTTTCCGGAGGGTTTTAGTGGAGAGGGATTCTGATAAACAATAATTACAAAATAAGAATGACTTTTGGGAGCCAAAGGAGAGTTACGGGATGTTGATACTGACGCGTCGAGTAGGTGAAACCCTGATGATTGGGGATGACGTCACGGTTACGGTTCTAGGCGTGAAGGGGAATCAGGTAAGGATTGGTGTGAATGCGCCAAAAGAGATCGCTGTCCACAGGGAAGAGATCTACGAGCGTATTCGCAGGGAGAAGGAGCAGACAGCCAGCGCAGCCGGCGGTGAGTAGCAGATCGGTGGCGCCGCCACCATGAAGACATCTGAGTTTCACGCTGGTTCGTCGTCGCCCCAGGGGGCTTCGGTGGATTTCAAGTGATACCCCGCAGCGGACCGATGTCGGATTGGCGTAATCTGGTGTTTGGAGCAGTGATGCAGATCACCTGACGTTGTTTCCTCGCCCGGTTTTTCAGGTAAACGTCCCGTAGCAAGATACGACCTCGACCCCGGGGTCGGGGATTGCCTCTGTTCCGGAGCAGGGGCGCCGGCTATCCGGCTAAGGAAAAGTATCCGGAGAGGTGGCCGAGCCGGCTGAAGGCGCTCCCCTGCTAAGGGAGTATGGGGCTAATAACTCCATCGAGGGTTCGAATCCCTCCCTCTCCGCCAAACTATTGGAGACAGGCAAACCCGACAGGATTATTCGGGATAGGAAGTTGCCGGATTCGAACCCTCGATAAGTTAAGCGACCAGGGTTCGACAAAATCGCCGGGGGCAATTTTGAACGCGCGAAGCGCGGCCCCCGAGAGCCCGATGAACCGAGTCATCGCGGTCTCTCAACCTCGCCTGTTCGCTGTGCCGGTAGCCGGCCGACGCGGGGCGAGGATGGCGTCCGTTATTTGACAATCATCGTGCAGAAGGCATAATTCGCGCCTCTCACAAGCGCCCGTAGCTCAGTTGGATAGAGTACCTGGCTACGAACCAGGTGGTCGGGAGTTCGAATCTCTCCGGGCGCGCCATTTTTCAATGACTTATAGCGGTTTGAAAGTCGCCGCCGCCTAATAGAGTCACCAGTGCCTAATAGAATCAGCATTACTTCGTCGGTTTAACCCGCTCACCACGAATCCGGTAATGCCGTTTTGTCGTGCTGGAACTGGTATGTCCGAGCAGTGACCGAGCGTGGTCGAGGTCAATATCGCTCCACCTTTTTGCGTAAGTCCTTCTCGGTAAACCTGTTCTGGAATGATGTATCACGGATCGCCTTGTCCATGAAACGCCGCCACAGACTGTCGAAGCCATTGGCAAAGCCTGAGTCGTCGACGTAGGGTTTACCCTCTCTGGTGCTGAACAGCGTCAGGCCAATCACCTTGGTCCTCGCGGCCTTGGCTGCATCCACCGCCTCATGCAGGGCGGGGGACCATTCGAAAATCAGGCGCGTGCCTGTCGACTTCGCCGTCTTATGCGGTTGTACGTGGATGCCGTCCTCACGCCGGTCCGTCGGCCTGAGCCGTAGCAGATCGCCGCGGCGAGGTCCTGTCAGGAGTATCAGTATGACGTAGGCGTGCAGCGTGGGACTTGCCACCGACAACGCCGCTTCCAGCTCCCAATCCTCGACGTATCTCTCCCGCCGGGGTACTGGCAATTTTTTTATCTGTTCTTTAACGGGATTGCGGTCGATAATTCCCCACTTCACGGCTACCGAGAGCGAATGCGAGAGGACTTCGATCGATGAAGGCGATGATGTTGTCGTAGTAATTTTTCAGTGTATCGACAAATTTTCTCAACGTTGGGATACGGCTACGCAGCGCGGCGGTCATCCAGCGTTTGAGGAACTTCTCGGCCGAGGCGCGATAGGTGTATTTCCAGAACTGCTCGAACTCGTCCTTGAGCACCCAGGCGCGGTGGATACGGCGATTGGAGTTACGCAAGCTGTTGAGGAAGCGGGTATGTCCCTTAGTGCGATTCGTCGAGTGCATGGCGAGCAGCCAGCGCAGCCCCTTGATGGCCTTGCGACCCTCGGCATCCAGGGCGCGCCACTGTTCCTTTCGAACCTCGTCCACGGCCTCATTCAACGCCTTGACGACATGGAAATGGTCGACGACGAGTGTGGCGTTGGGGCAGTGATGCTTGATCGCCTCGGTTGGGTCTCCTACTTCCTCCTGTAGACGACAGATCAACAGATGGGAATGAGGCCCGTGCGTAGAAATTCAAGTCAACACAACCGCGCCCAACTCAGCGGCCGCAATAACAATGGAATTTGATTTAGGAATTTCGGATAGACCCGTTTTTCCCGTTCGTTCTCGGCGTGGGCAAAAAATATATGAAACTTTTTCCCTTGGAATAATTACCCTATTTGAAATAGGGACATAATATAGTCTCTTGACGCTTGAACCGGAGCTATGTCACCGAATGGTTGATGTGTCGCAACAGTCGGAGTCTCGAATCGACCAGACGATCTCATTCGGTCCGTTTTGTCTGCAACCAGGCCAACACGTCTTGCTCGAGGGTGACAAACCAGTCCAGTTAGGCGCACGGGCTCTCGACATCCTCATTTCATTGACTGGTCGCTCTGGAGAATTGGTCACAAAGAATGAACTGGTCGCGACCGCGTGGCCTAACGTGATCGTGGAGGAGTCAAACCTTAGAGCCCAGGTTGCTCTACTTAGGAAGGCGCTTCGCGACGGCCGAGATGGCGCCCGCTATATCGTCACCGTACCGGGCCGTGGTTATCGCTTCGTCGCCCCCACCTCGTATTCTGAACCCAAGGGGATGCCAACCCCGGTCGCGGACCGCACAAGCAACGTTCCCGTATGCCTAACGCGGCCCATCGGACGCGACACCGCCATCAGCGCTGTAAGCGGACGTTTTCACCGTTACCGTCTCACGACGATTGTGGGGACGGGTGGAATCGGCAAGACGACGGTCTGTCTGGCAGTCGCCGAGGAGCTAGCCGGGTCTTACGAGGACGGCGTCTGTTTTCTCGACCTTGCTCCCCTGAAGGATCCCCAGCTAGTCTCGAGCGTCTTGGCCTGCGCACTCGGCCTTGCCAATGTTTCAGAAGAACCACTTTCGGATGTCGTCGCATTTCTTCGGCAGAGGCGAATGCTGCTCGTTTTTGACAGTTGCGAGCAAGTCATCGAAGCGGTCGCTATTCTGGCTGAGACGCTGCTCAAAGGAACTACGGGTATTCGTATTCTGGCGACCAGTCGCGAGGCGTTGCGCGCGGAGGGAGAAAGCGTCTATCGACTATTGCCGCTGGAAACGCCTCCGGTGTCGGCAGGGCTGACAGCCGCTGAGGCCCTGACTTTCTCCGCCGTCCAACTCTTCGTCGAACGCGCAGCTTCCAGTGGCGATGTGTTTGAGTTGGACGATAGCGATGCGCCCGTTGTTGCCGACATATGTCGCCAGCTTGACGGGATCGCTCTGGCAATCGAACTGGCGGCTGGTCGCATTGATGCCTTCGGGACGCGGGGGATCGCGCAGCGCCTGGATGACCGCTTCCGGCTTCTGACCGGTGGCCGGCGTACTGCCCTGCCGAGGCACCGAACCTTGGGCGCCACACTCGATTGGAGCTACGACTCCCTATCGGCGACCGAGCAGAGGCTCCTGCGCCACTTGGCAGTTTTCTCGGAAGAGTTTACGTTCGACTCGGCCAGCGCGGTAGTGACAGATGTCGAGTATCCTGACGCCGATGTTTCCGACACGCTTGCGAATCTGATCGCGAAGTCACTTGTGGTCGCAAACACAAATGGTAAGGTCGCGTGCTACCGGTTACTCGACACAACGCGTGCCTATGCATTAGCAAAGCTTTACGAGAGCGAAGAGTTCGATTCTGTCGTACGACGCCTTGCCGCATATCTATGCAGTATTCTCGATCATGCTCTAAGCGAATTGGAAGACGTATCCGGACCTGAATGGCTAAGCCGTTACGGCGGTCACATTAACAACATCCAAATGGCGCTCGACTGGGCGCGTTCACCCCGGGGCGATCCGGCCGTGTGTACCTCGCTCACCGTCGCGGCTATTCCGCTCTGGTTTCAGTTGTCGTTGGTTGACGAATGTCGTGACCGGGTCCAGCGCGCGTTGGAATGCATTGCGTTGGAAACGAACCGGGACGCTCAAGCGCGTAATGTGATGCAACTCTACAGGGCATTGGGGCTATCGCGGGTGTTCACAATTGGGCTTGCTCCACAGGCGTCTGCAGCGTGGGCAAAGGCCTTGAAAATAGCCGAAGACCTTGACGATACCGAGGACCAGCTGGAAGCGCTTTGGGGCTTGTGGTTCTGTCAGAGTGGGGCGGGTAAATATCGAGCGGCGCTCCGCACAGGGCAGCGGTTCAGAGACATTGCGCAAAGCGCTGCGGACCAGTGCATTGGTGAACGGCTGATCGGTTTTCCACTGTTGTGCATGGGCGACCTTGCCGGTGCACGGCGCCACATTGATCGCAAGCTCGCTTCTCATGCCGTTCTCGCACCCGACCCAGTAAGCGCAAACCGTTCCCGATTTTGTCAAGCTGTAGGGTCGTGCGCGCTTCTTGCGAAAACGCTCTGGCTGCAGGGTTTTCCTGACCAAGCGGCGTATGCCGCCCAAAGCGGTGTCGAGAAAGCACAATCCACCAGCCACGCCATTTCGCTGTGTGAAGCTCTGGCCAGAGGGGCATGTCCTGTCTCGCTGTTGGCTGGCGATCTGGCTACCGCCGAGCGGTCCGTAAAGATATTGCTCGATCATGCAGCCAAACACGCACTTGGTCCATGGAGCGTATTTGGGCGCTGCTGGCAGGGGGCGCTATTCATCAAGCAAGGCGATTTTGTAGGCGGTCTAGGGCTGCTTGCCAACGCGCTGGACGAGCTACAGGAATGCAGGTTGTTTGCTCACTATGTCACCGGATTCTTCTGCTTTCTTGCCGAGGGCTTCGCCGGCGCCGGGCGCATACCCGAGGGCCGCGCGGCCATTGATCAGGGCCTTCAACGCTGTGAGGAAAAAGAGGAGCTTTGGTGCATCGCCGAACTCCTGCGCCTCAAGGGAGAGCTATTTTTGCAGACGGATGGTGCGGATACCGTGGTCGCCGAGGAGTACTTTCTACAATCCATTGAATGGGCGCGTCGGCAAGGGGCTTTGTCATGGGAGTTGCGAGCCGCCACGAGCCTCGCCCGATTGCAACGCGGCCTGAACCACATCAGGCGGGCACACGATTCGTTGGCCGAAGTCTACCACCGGTTTAGTGAGGGTTTCACGACGGCAGATTTACAGATCGCAAGCTCGCTCCTGAATGAACTGTCTTAGACGCCCTACCTCTACCTGACTTGTTCTGCCCTGGAAACAGGGCGCACGCCACTTCACAACAATTCACAACAATTCACTGGCTACCGGCACTATCCGGCGGCACGATCTTTACCGACAAAGAGTATTTCGGCAATCAGCCGTCCAGGGAATACACAGATCATGAACGCGGAAACCTCGATGGATGCGCTCGTCCTTCACGGCATCAACGCACCGTTCATCCGTACCACGGTCGTTCGACCTACGCCCTGCGTGATGAAAAGGTCAATGTGCTGCGCTCCATCCGCCCCATCGCCCGGCGCGACGTGCACGCGTACGCCTTCCGCGCCCAGTACACCTCCGGCGTGGTGCAGGGTCAGGAGGTTCAGGGCTATCAGGACGAGTCGGGGGTGGAGCCCAACTCGGTGACCGAGACCTACGCCTGTGCCAAGTTCTACATCGACAACTGGCGCTGGCGCGGCGTGCCTTTCTACCTGCGCACCGGCAAGCGCCTGAAGGAGGGCATGAGTATGATCGCTATCCGCCTCCGGCACCCGCCCCAGCAGCTCTTCCGGGAGACGCCCCTGGAGACTCTCGAGCCCAACTGCATCGTGCTCTCCATCCAGCCGGAGGAGAGCATGCACATGGAAATCCATACCAAGCAACCGGGCCTGGTGATGAACACCCGGGTGGTTCGCCTGAACGCCAGTTACCGTGGCGCCGACGAGCACCCCCTGGACGCTTACGAGGCCGTCCTGCTGGAAGTGATCGAGGGGGACATGAGTCTATTCATCCGCTTCGACGAGGTGGAATGGGCCTGGCGGGTGGTGG
>Ga0210096_1000385_pt1 | contig 15912 bp, 12 predicted proteins | sample China_Galinas_PW_4_FD_184864 | JGI IMG/M metagenome (GOLD analysis project Ga0210096, IMG submission 184864) | Wetland microbial communities from San Francisco Bay, California, USA, that impact long-term carbon sequestration - China_Galinas_PWA_D2... | ecosystem: Environmental > Aquatic > Marine... | reverse complement strand
GGACAAACCCCTGAGTGAGCTGAACGACCTGCGTAACGAGTACGTGCGCGAACTGATCCGCCCGATCGTCCTGCCTGCGGCCCTGAAACTGCTGGAAAGGCACCGGCGACGCGGCGACCGAGCCGTCATCATCACAGCGACGAACCAGTTCGTCACCCGCCCGATCGCGGACGAACTGGACGTGACCGATCTCATCGCGACCGAGCCCGAATTCCGGGACGGCGCCTATACGGGTGAACTCGCCGGTATTCCCTGCTTCCGGGAGGGAAAGGTGGAGCGACTCAGACTGTGGCTGCAGGAAAACGGGGAGGATCTGGAGGACAGCTGGTTCTACAGCGATTCGCACAATGACATCCCGCTGCTGGAACTGGTGACACATGCGGTCGCCGTGGATCCCGACGATACGCTGCGACGCGTCGCAGCGCAGCGGGGCTGGCGGGTCATCTCGCTGCGGGAACCGCAGCGCAACGGACAGACGGGGAGCGCGGTATGACGCGGCCCTCTCGCGAACTAGGCGAACTGCTTCAGTATTACCGCTGGCTGCGGATCTACGGGTACAACGACGCCCACAGCGGTAACGCCTCGATCCGCATCGGGCCGGAGGTCTGGATCACGCCGACGGGGGCCTGTGCAGACACCCTTGCGAGCAGTGAATTCATCCACTGTGACACGGGCGGTGGCATCGATCCGGGCGCCTCACTAGACGCACCGCTCCATCTTGAGATCTACCGGCAAAATCCCGACGCAGTGGCCGTTCTGCACAGCCACTGTCCGCACGCCGTCGCGATGACGATGGGGGGAGACGATTTCGTCCCGGCGGACTTTGAGGGACGACGCTATTTTCCGAAGGTCCCGGTGTTCGATATCCGGTACGAGGAGTATGTTGAGACGAGCCCGCGGATCATCGGTGCAGCACTGGCGATGCACCGTGTCGTCATCTCTCGGGGGCATGGCGTCTATGCCTGGGGAGAGAACCTCAACCAGGCCTACAAGTGGACATGCTCGCTGGAAATGTCGGCAATGACGGCCTGGCTCGCCGGTCAGATCGGGCCGCGCTGAAACCTAAGGCGATTTCTGTCAAATGACAGTCCATCCTGCTTGTCTTTTCGTCCGTCCTTCAGTGTTGCGACTACAGTGACATAATTCGACTATGCGCCTGTTGTCGCGCCTTGATGACGAACGAAAATCCGGCGCAATCTGGTATGCCATTTTCCGGCAATCGCCTAATCCCGCAGTACGCGTTACTTTTGCCGCTGGCCGGGTGGTAGGCGCGGACCGCAGAACCGGCCGCGACCTCGGCGTCGATCAGATTTCCTCCAACTCGAAGTCTTCCTTGGTCGCGCCGCAATCGGGGCAGGACCAGTTCAGGGGAACATCGTCCCAGCGGGTGCCGGGTTCGATCCCCTCTTCGGGCGCCCCCTTTTCCTCGTCATAGACCCATCCGCAGATGACGCAGATATAGGTCTTGTACTCGGTGGCGACTGCATTCGACATACTCACTTTCCCGTTGCTCTCACGTTTACAATGAATCTGAACCATCCTGGCCAGGATCAGCCCGTCATGGAAACCACTGCCATTCCCGTCGTCCTGGTGTTCGGCGGCACGGATCCCACCGGGGGAGCGGGCCTGCAGGCCGACATCGAAACCATCGCCGCGCTGGGAGCCCACGCTGCGCCGGTAGTCACGGCGGTGACGGTGCAGGATACTACCAATGCGATTGATTTTACGCCACAACCGGGGGCACTCGTCGTACAACAGGCGAGGCGGGTGCTAGAGGACATCCGTGTTTCCGCGTTCAAGATCGGTATGACGGGGAGTGTTGAGGTGGTCCAAGCCATCGCCTCGATACTTGGCGAAAACCCCGATGTCCCGACAGTTCTGGATCCTGTCCTGACCGCAGGGGGCGGCGCCTCCCTGAGTGAGGACAGCGTGGCCGAAGCGATCCGCGAATCCCTGATCCCCTTGGCGACGATCGCAACACCGAACAGCCTGGAGGCGCGCCGTCTCGCCCGTGGCCCCGAGAATCTCGTCACCTGCGCGGGGTCCCTGATCAGGGATGGCGCGAGGTTCGTGCTGATCACAGGCGCCCATGAGAACACCGGGGCGGTCATCAACACGCTCTACAGTACCGCGGGTCCCCTCGACACCTGTCGGTGGGATCGTCTCCCCGGAAGCTATCACGGTTCCGGCTGTACCCTGGCAGCGGCGATCGGTGCCCTACTGGCGGCACGCCGGGACGCAGTCACAGCGTGCCGCGAGGCGCAACGGTACACCTGGAATGCCCTGAAACACGGATTTCGCCCCGGACTTGGCCAGTACCTTCCGGATCGCTTCTACGGCATGCGATGAACGCAACGAACGCAGCGAAACTGCGCGGCCTGTATGTCGTCACCGACAACGTGCTGACCCCCCCGGGGGTCCTGCAGGAACGCGTCGCACTGGCGATCAGCGGTGGTGCACGAGTGGTGCAATACCGAGACAAGATAAAATGCGGGGCGCTCGCGCTCGTTCGTGAACTGGCGGCCCTTTGCCACCGCCACGGAGCCCCACTGATTATCAATGATGATGCGCAGCTGGCGCGCGACGCGGGCGCCGACGGTGTTCATCTCGGCCGAGATGACGCCGGCGTCGACGCGGCACGACGTATCCTGGGCCCGAATGCCATCATCGGCGTCTCGTGCTACGATCGCCTCGACCTCGCCGTCAGCGCCCGCGAATCGGGCGCCAGTTATGTAGCCTTCGGCCGATTCTTCCCCTCCCTGACGAAACCGCAAGCCGTACACGCCGCAGTTGAGCTCATCCCTGCGGCCCGGCGTCGTCTCGACCTGCCGATCTGCGCGATCGGCGGGATCGACGGGGACAACGCGGGGCGGCTCGTCGAGGCGGGGGCGGATATGGTCGCGGTCGTCGGTGGGGTCTTCGCCCAGCGCGACATCGCCGCCGCGGCGGGGCGGATTTCACGGTGGTTCGTGTAGAATTCCGCCTCCGTCGCCATCGGAACTCGCGCACGACTTGCCCGCGACGGCGATCCTTATCTCAACCATCCGACCCATCTCAGCAGGACGACGAGCCATGACCGATGCGCACGACATCTTTCTCAGGGCCCAGCAACATATCCCCGGCGGGGTCAATTCCCCGGTGCGCGCATTCCGCAGCGTGGGCGGAGATCCCGTATTCGTCGAACACGCGCAGGGGCCCTACCTGTACGACACCTCGGAAAAGCGCTACATCGACTATGTCGGATCTTGGGGGCCCATGATCCTCGGTCACGCCCATCCGCAGATCCTAGAAGCGGTGTGCGAGGCTGCTGCCAGAGGCTTGAGTTTCGGCGCCCCGACCGAGTCCGAAACCGCCATGGCCGAAAAGGTCTGCGAAATGGTGCCCTCGATCGAGATGGTGCGGATGGTCAATTCCGGAACCGAGGCCACCATGAGCGCGATACGCCTGGCCCGCGGATACACGGGCCGTGACGCCATTGTCAAGTTCGACGGCTGCTATCACGGCCACGGGGATTCGCTGCTGGTCAAGGCGGGATCCGGTGCGCTGACGCTCGGGGTCCCCAGCTCCCCCGGCGTACCGGAGCGTCTGGCGGCCTATACGCTCACCCTCGACTACAACGACGCCGACCTGGTCCGCGAGACGTTTGCGCAGCGAGGTGACGAGATCGCCTGCGTTATCGTGGAACCGGTGGCAGGCAACATGAACTGCGTGCCGCCGGTGGAGGGTTTTCTGGAGGCCCTGCGCGAAGCCTGCGACCACCACGGGAGCCTCCTGATCTTCGACGAGGTCATGACCGGTTTCCGTGTCGCTGCCGGCGGCGCACAGGCCGTCTACGGTGTCAGACCCGACCTCACCACCCTAGGCAAGGTGATCGGCGGCGGGATGCCGGTCGGGGCCTTCGGCGGACGCCGCGACATCATGGAGCGGCTGGCCCCCCTGGGACCGGTCTATCAGGCGGGCACCCTTTCGGGAAACCCGATCGCCATGGCCGCCGGACTGAAGACGCTGGAATTGATCTCGGCGCCGGGGTTCTTCGAGGCGCTTTCGAAGAAGACGACGCGTTTGGTCGAAGGCATCGTGGAACGCGCGGGACGTGCCGGTGTCGCGATGTCCGCCAATTACCTCGGCGGCATGTTCGGTCTGTTCTTCACCAATGCACAGCGGGTCACCAACCTCTCGCAGGTCACGGCCTGCGACATCGAGCGCTTCAAGGCCTTCTTCCACGGCATGCTGGCACGCGGCGTCTATCTCGCACCATCCGCCTTCGAGGCGGGATTCGTCTCCTCGTCACACACGGAGACGGATCTGGACGAGACGCTGAACGCGGTAGCGGCAGTAGTCTCGGAACTGGCCTGAGATCGCGTTGCGTACTTCACTCCAGGAAACGACGCTGCCATACCAGGTACATCCCATGCACGCGCTCCGAGTACGTCTCGCGATCCGGGAATTCGCCGGGATCCAGGGCGTCAAACACGTAGTAATGGGCGGTCTTGTTGCGCGACCGAAGCACCTCCAGAATTTTGATGGGCAGCGAGACGTTCGGCCGCCACTCGAAATCCTCCTGCGCCTCGTAGTGCAGGAATACAGGCACGATCGGCACTCCCGTCTTCAGTGAGATGTCGAAGGCCCCGAAGCGGAATGACTCGAAGATCCGTCTCCCCTTGCACCCGCCTTCCGGATACAGTGCCACACAGCCTCCCTGCTCCAACTCGGCCACGATACTCCCGTAGGCCTCCCTGCGCGAATCGCGCGCCTCGCGCCGGACGTACAGCGTCCCGGCCGCCTCGCTGATCCTCCCGGCGAACCACCAGTCCCGGACCTCGATCTTCGCCAGGGAGTGAACGGGGAACAGCGCCGGAATGCCGATATCCTCGAACGCCGAGGGATGATTCGCGATCATGATGTAGGTGTCGGGAAGCGAATGGGCGTTGTGCTGGTGCAACCGCAGCTCCACACCCAGGGCGCGTACAAAGGTTCGGCACCAGAACCGGAATAGCTGCGGGTAGAAGGAGCGCAGCAGTCGGTGAGGCAACCAGGAGAGGAGATAGAGTGCCAGGGTCAGCAATGCCAAATCCAGGCCGAATACCAGATAGCGGACTGTCCGCGCGAGGATATGGATCACCGGGGCGAAACCGCCGTCAGTCCGCGCTGGAACGGGAGGCGGTTCACGGTTACAGGCGGGCGTACATCCGGCAGGCGTCACGCAATTTCGAGGCGAGCGCGTCCGACATGGGAGCCTTGTCGACATGCCATCTCCAGTTGTCGACGGCCGCCCCCGGTGTGTTCATCCTCGCCTCGCTGCCCAGACCCAGGATGTCTTGCAGCGGGATGACGGCAAAGCGGGCACGCGAGGCCAGTGCGGCGCGGATCATCGGCCAGGGCATCGGTTCACCGGGAAATCCCAAGTACGAGGAGACTTCCCATCGGACCCGATCTTCCAGCGACGCGTACCATCCGAGCGCCGTGTCGTTGTCGTGTGTCCCGGTATAGACCACGCTGTGAGATCCGATGTTGTGCGGCAAATAGGGGTTCTCGGGATTGCCATCGAATCCGAACTGTAGGATCTTCATGCCCGGGATCCCGAACCGCTTCCTCAGGGCGACCACATCCGGGGTGATCGTGCCGAGGTCCTCGGCCACCAGCGGCAGATCGGGAAAGGCCTCGCGCAGGTTCTGCAGCAGCGCCCCCCCGGGAGCAGGGACCCACGTCCCGTTGATCGCGGTTGCCTCGTCCGCATCGATCGCCCAGAACGCCTCCAGACCGCGGAAATGGTCGAGACGCACAACGTCGAACAGGTTCAACTGCGTGCGCACGCGCGCCTTCCACCACTGGAATCCGCTGGCTTCCATCACATCCCAGCGATACAGTGGATTCCCCCAGCGCTGTCCGGTCTCGGAGAAATAGTCCGGCGGCACCCCGGCCACCTTCTCCGACCGCCCCCGTGCATCCACAGTGAACAGCTCTCGATGGGCCCACACATCCGCGCTGTCGTGCGCGACGAAGATCGGCATATCGCCGAACATCAGGATACCGTGGCGCTTCGCATAGGCCTTCAGTTCGCGCCACTGGGTATAGAACACGAACTGCTCGAAGCAGACCTGGGCGATCTCTCCCGCATGCCGCTCACGCGCTGTTCGCAGCGCTTTGGGCGAGCGATCGCGCAGGTCGGGAGGCCAGTTCCACCACTCGCTGTCCCCACAGTGCCGCCGAAGCACGACGTAGAAGGCATAGTCCTCGAGCCAGCCCGCCTCCGCGGAGACGAATGACAGGAATGCCTTGTTCAGGGCACCTTTGGAACCTGCGAGAAAACGCTTCCCCGCATGGCGCAAGGCATCCTGCCGAACCTCGGGAGACCCCTGCCCCGGCGGGTCCTGCCGGAATCCCTCGAGCAGGCCGCGGTCACGCAGCCAGTCCAGGCTGATGAACGCCGGGTTGCCGGCATGCACCGACAGGCACTGGTAAGGGGACCGTTCCCGATGCGTCGGACCCAGCGGCAACACCTGCCACAGCGTCATACCCGCGGCGTGCAGGAACTCGACGAAGCGGTACGCCTCGTGTCCGAAGTCCCCACCGCAGCCTTCGGGACTTGGCAGTGACGTGGGGTGCAGCAGAATGCCGGCTCGCCGGCGATCCAATACCCCCGCGTCCTTACTCAAGACTCTCGGCCCGGACGCATCGCCCCGCCCATGGCCGGGGACCCGTGACCCTCGGTAAAGACCCTGGAGAGATATTCGGGAGGCGGCTCCCCGAGGATGCGATAGAGTGCGCTCAGGTGATGGCGATACAATCGCTCGAAATTACTGACCGACTCGGCGTCGTTGTAGTCGCCAAACCACCAGAACCAGTCCGAACCCTCGCAAACAGCAAGCTGGTACTCTGCCTCTTCGCGTTGCTCGGCGCTCAGGTGGTTCCCCGACATGACCTTGTCGTAAACCCGCTTGGCTTCGATGAGCATGTCCCAGCCCCGGTTCTTTTCCGAATCGCCGATCCAGGTGGAAAAGGTTCCGTACACCCAGCTCCCCGACACCAGTCCAGGCAATTCCCGGGTTTCGATCCCGCGATCGAGGAACTCTGAGAACGTGGTCAGCCGGACCCGGGGATGCTCCAACAGTTCGCGGTACAGCGCCGTAAGGAAGTAATACCCGTTCTCGGGGTAGTGCTCCCAGGCATTTTCACCGTCCAGGATGATGCTCACGAGCGCGTTTTCCCTGCTGGCGCAGGCCTCAGCGATGTTCTCCAGGTGGGTCAGCAGGTTCGCGACAGCGTCATCTGCGTGCCAGGTGGAATAGGAGAATCCGATCAGGTCGGAGAGCCCATCGTCCCGGAACATGCATCGCATCTTTCCCTGTCCGATCCGGTAGGACGCATGCAGGCAATCTCCATCATGGATTGCCAGGCCCGCGCGTTTCATGCTGTTGCGCAGCACGTTCTCGCCTGTGGCCACCCACTCGAAGCCGGCCTGCTCGAGAAGCCTCACGGCCGCATCGCTCACGCTGCCCTCCGAGGGCCAGCATCCGGTCGGACCGAACCCGAAGTGCCTGCGAAAACACTCGATGCCGCGATCGATATGCCAGCGTGCGCGTACCTCGCCACCGGGATACGAACCCAGCTCGGGGAGCGGGGCGTCCGGCATGGCCTCATGGGCACTGTCCAGGTCCAGCAGCAGCGGTACGATAGGGTGGGCGTAGGGGGTGACGGAGAGTTCGACGCGCCCGCTTTGCGCGAGTTCACGATACCGCCCGACGACCGCCGAGATCAGCTCGCCGATCACCCTCAGCAGCAGACGGCGTTCGTGTACCGTGTAGCCGCTGCCCTTCTCCATGAGGCGGCTGATGCGGGAATCTTCCCGCCGCACGGACTCACCCATCCAGGCCAGATGATACCAGACCAGCAGATCGCTGAGATACTGGTCGTTGACGTAGATGGCAGATTCCGGGTGCCGACCCAACCACTTCGCGGCCCGCGCGAGTCCACGGAAATGCGGAAACCGCCGGATCATCCTCTCCTCGTTGGCGCGCACGGCGTTTCGGATCAGAACCATCCTCTGCTCCGGATCCTCCGGCTGCGACTCGCAGACCAGGGCAGAAAGCAGCGGATCCCGCAAGGGCTCTCCGTCGACCTCGAAGGCGTGGATCTGGCGGGCATAGTCGTCGATCTGCTCCAGCAGTGTCGGCGTGAAGTTCACGACCGCCTTTGAGCCGGCCACCTCCTCCAGGTGAGCCGCCATGTCGACGTAATCCTTGATCGCGTGGAGATAGGTCCACGGAAGGCAGTAGGTTCTCGTAGAGGGGTCCCGGTACTCCGGCTGGTGCATGTGCCAGCACAGCACCACATCCAGTTTTGCGTCAGCGGACACGACGCGCCCGCTGTCTAAGCATTTCAGGAGTGACCAGCGTCACGCCGCCGTCGCTCACATAAAAACGATGTGCATCCTCCTCCGGGTCCTCACCGATGACCGTACCGTCCGCGATGACGCATCCCTTGTCGATCACGGCCCTGCGGATCCGGCAATTCTTGCCGATGACGACGTTCGGCAGGACCACGGTGTCCTCGATCACCGACCAGGAATTCACCACGACGTTGGTGAACAGGAGGGAGTGGCGCACCGTGGCACCCGATATGATGCACCCCCCCGAGACCATCGAATCCAGGGCCATGCCCCGGTGGTCCTCGTCGTCGAACACGAACTTGGCGGGGGGCGCCTGCACCTGGTAGGTCCAGATCGGCCAGAATTCGTCATAGAGGTTCAGCTCGGGTGTCACCCCGATCAGCTCCAGATTCGCGGCCCAGTAAGCATCCACCGTCCCCACATCGCGCCAGTAGGCTTGGTGGGACTGGGACTCCTGCACATCCCTGAAGGGATAGGCATAGGCCCGGTAGTGATCGATTACACTGGGAATGATGTTGTGCCCGAAATCATGGCTCGAGCCGGGCATGTCCGCATCCTTGGTGAGCTGCTCGATGAGAAAATCGGTGTTGAACACGTAGATCCCCATGGAGGCCAACGCGGTGTCTCCCCTTCCGGGCATGGGGTCGGGCGCCTCCGGCTTTTCCGCGAACCGCACCACACGACCCATCTCATCGACACTCATGACCCCGAAGGCACCCGCCTGTTCCACGGAGATTTCGATGCAACCCACCGTCATATCGGCCTTGTTCTCTACGTGGTGGGCCAGCATCGGACCATAGTCCATCTTGTAGATGTGGTCCCCGGCCAGCACAAGGAGGTATTCCGGCTCGTCGCTGCGAATGATGTCGATATTCTGGAAAACAGCGTCGGCGGTACCCTGATACCACGACGTGGCGATCCGCTGCTGGGCCGGCAGCAGCTCTACGTACTCGCCGAACTCACCCCTGAGGAAACTCCAGCCCTGCTGAATATGCTTGATCAGCGAGTGGGATTTGTACTGCGTGGCGACACCGACGCGCCGGATACCGGAATTGATACAATTCGACAGCGGAAAGTCGATGATGCGGAACTTGCCCCCGAAGGGGACGGCCGGTTTCGCCCGCCACTGGGTCAGCGGACCCAAGCGAGAGCCGCGGCCCCCAGCGAGAATCAGGGCCAGTGTCTCCTTGGTGAGATGGCTGACGAACCGGGGAAATTGTTCACGCTTCATCGATCTGTTCCGCTTTTCTGTGCATCGGAGCCTTCTGGTAGGATGTCCGCCAGGTTAACAAGGGGCCATGCCCCGCTGGCGGTGTTTGTGCCGTAAGACCGGGAGAACATGATGTCATTCATTCACCGACTCCGGAAACCCCGCAAGGGTCGAACCAACTTGGGCGTTCGAGAGAAACGATCTGACACTTCGAACAGGAGGGCAGCGCATTTTTTCGGCGACGACAGGGTCGGGTGACTGGCGCTTGGCGATCGCCCCGGCGAGGACCCTCATCCTTGGTTATTATCTCCCCGTGAACATGGGCCCGCACCTGCACAGGATCAGGCCCCTCGGATAGAGGTGAGGAATTATACCCACAATCTCTGGCCAGAGTAGGTTCCAATTGACAAACACCAAACCTAAATCCGCCGCCGAAATCAGCGAAGGGATGCATCGGATCCTCGAGGCGCGTCATCACGACCCGTTCGAGGTGCTGGGTCGCCAACACGATGCGAATGGGGCTCTCGTCAGGGTATACATGCCGAGAGCGGAAACCGTTCGAATCGCCGGGGATGGCCCCGGGCTGGAGCGCATCCAAGGCACGGATTTTTTCGAGTGGCGGGGCCCCGATGATGTATTGACCCCGCGATATCGGCTTGACTGGACAGACAGGCAGGGACGCGAACATCGGTCCTACGACCCCTACACCTTCGGCCCCCAGCTCTCCGACTACGATCTGCATCTGTTTGGCGAGGGGCGCCACTGGAACGTCTACCGCATGCTCGGTGCCCACCTGCACACCGTCGACGGGATCAACGGGGTACGGTTCTCGACATGGGCACCGAACGCGGAGCGTGTGAGTGTCGTGGGCGAGTTCAACGACTGGGACGGTCGCTGCAGTCAGATGCGCATCCGCGGATCGAGTGGGGTTTGGGAACTATTCCTGCCCGGTCTTGGGCCGGGCACGCTGTACAAGTTCGAGATCCGCAACCGGTTCGACGGCAGAATCTATCTGAAATCAGACCCCTACGGACAACTTTGCGAAATGCGACCTTCCACCGCTTCGGAGGTGGCGCCGCCCGACGAGTGGGAATGGGGAGACGCAGCCTGGATCGCAGAACGCACCAGCAATGACTGGCTGCATACGCCACTTTCGGTCTACGAGGTGCATCTCGGTTCCTGGATGAGGGGCGAGAACGGCGGATTTCTCGACTACCGGACACTGGCCAAGCGACTGGTCGACTACGTCAGGAAGCTCGGTTTCACGCACATCGAACTGCTGCCCATCACCGAGCATCCGCATGACGCATCTTGGGGGTATCAGACCATAGGGATGTTCGCGCCGACCCGCCGCTTCGGCATGCCCGAGGACTTCCGCTATTTCGTGGACCACTGCCATCGCAACGGTATTGGCGTTATCCTCGACTGGGTCCCTGCGCACTTCCCCAAAGACGCCCATGGGCTCGCGCGCTTCGACGGCACCCCGCTCTACGAACACGAAGACCCGCGCAAGGGGGAACACCGGGACTGGGGCACGTTGATCTACAACTACGGCAGAAACGAGGTCACCAACTACCTGCTTGCCAGTGCCATGTACTGGCTGGAGGAGTTTCACATCGACGGCCTGCGTGTGGACGCCGTCGCCTCGATGCTCTATCTGGACTATTCGCGCGAAGAGGGTGACTGGCGGCCGAACGAGTACGGCGGCAACGAGAATCTCGAAGCGATCGAGTTCCTGAAGGAGTTCAACAACGTCACGCAGCGCGAGTGTCCCGGTGCCCTGGTGATGGCCGAGGAATCCACCGCCTGGCCCCAGGTGACCCGACCGACCTGGCTCGGCGGCCTGGGATTCTCCATGAAATGGAACATGGGCTGGATGCACGACACCCTCGAGTACATGGCCAAGGACCCGATCCATCGTCACTACAACCACGACAGGTTGACCTTCGGGCTGATCTATTCCTTCACCGAGAACTTCGTCCTGCCCTTCTCCCACGACGAGGTGGTGCACGGCAAGGGCTCGATGATCGGGAAAATGCCCGGTGACGAATGGCCGAAGTTCGCAAACCTGCGCCTGCTCTATACCTACATGTTCACCTACCCCGGCAAGAAGCTGCTCTTCATGGGCAACGAATTCGGCCAGGGCCGCGAGTGGAACGCCGACGCGTCGCTTGACTGGGCGGAACTGGAACAGTCGAACAACCGGGGCGTGCAGGCCCTGATCGCCGAACTCAACCGCCTGTATCGCGAGGTCCCTGCTATTCACAGGCACGACTTCGAGGCGCGCGGTTTCGAGTGGATCGACTGCCACGACGCTCAGCAATCGGTGCTCAGTTACCAGCGCCGCGTCGGGGACGATCTGGTCGTCGTGGTGCTCAATTTCACCCCGGTACCGCGGCCAGGCTACCGGCTCGGCATACCCAGGGCCGGCAACTACCGGGAGCGCCTCAATTCCGACTCCCGCTACTTCGGGGGCACCAACCTCGGCAACGAGGGCATGGTGGTCGCCGAACCAACGCCGAGCATGGGCCACCCCTGGTCCCTCAATCTGACCCTCCCCCCCCTGGCGGGGATCGTGCTGATTCCAGAGTAGCGCTCGCACGACCGACAAGATCGATCCGCAACGATGAAGCTGCTCTACGTCGCCAGTGAGTCCTATCCCCTGATCAAGACCGGCGGACTCGGTGATGTCGCGGGCAGCCTGCCACCGGCCCTGGGCGCGTTGGGGCACGACGTCGCCCTGCTGCTGCCGGCGTATCACGGTGTCGCGGAGCACGTCGAGGGGCTGGAAACCGTATCCGGTCTCGCCCTGGCGGGCGGCTGCGGCACCCTGCTCAGGGGCCGTCTGCCCGTTGCGGATTTCACCTTGCTGTTGCTGGATGCGCCGGAATATTTCGTTCGTGAGGGCAACCCCTATCTCGCCCCGGACGGTTCTCCCTGGCAGGACAACGCACAGCGGTTCGCACTGCTCGCGAGGGCCGCAGTCGCCGTAGCGCTCGATCGCGCCGGTCTGAGCTGGACCCCCGATCTGATTCATTGCAACGACTGGCAAACCGCCCTGGCTCCGGCGCTGCTGGCGGGCGAGCCGACTCGCCCCGCAACCGTCTTTACCGTTCACAACCTGGCCTACCAGGGGTTGTTTCCGGCGCCGACCTTGCGTGCCCTTGGGCTACCACCGGGCCTTTGGTCAATGGACGGTCTGGAGTTCCACGGCAACCTCTCCTTCATGAAAGGGGGGCTGTTATTTGCCGACAGGATCACGACGGTCAGTCCGACCTACGCCCGGGAGATCCAGACCCCGGAGCACGGCGCCGGGCTCGACGGACTGCTCCGCCACCGTGCGGCGGATCTGTCGGGCATCATGAACGGAATCGACGATACCGCCTGGAACCCCGCCACCGACCCCCACCTGATGGTGAACTACGATGCGGACAGCGTTGAAAACAAGCATGCCAACCGGACCGCATTGCGCAACCGAATGCAGCTTCCGGACCGCCCGGAACTGCCTGTCGTAGGGATGGTCGGCCGTCTTGTCGAACAGAAAGGCGTGGACCTGACCCTCGACGCGATGCCGAACCTCACCGGCCTCCCGTTGCAGATCGTGGTGCTCGGCAGCGGCGATAAAATGTTCGAAACGGCGCTGCTCGAATGGACGGCGCGGTATCCCGACAGGATCGCGGTTCACATCGGCTTCGACGAGGACCTGGCCCATCTGATCGAGGCGGGCGCCGACATGTTCCTCATGCCGTCGCGCTTCGAACCCTGCGGATTGAACCAGATGTACAGCCTGCGCTATGGAACCGTCCCCGTCGTCAGGGCCACCGGTGGCCTCGCGGACACCGTGATCGACGCCACTGAGGACAATCTTTCCACCGGAACCGCCAATGGCATCACCTTCACCGACATCACGTCCGCGGCGCTGGTGGAGGCCGTCAAGCGCGCGCTCGCGCTGGAACGGGACGCGACCGCCTGGCGGACTCTGCAGGAACGCGGCATGTCGACCGATTTCTCCTGGGACCGCCGCGCCCGGGAATACGTGGACCTCTACGAAGATGCGATCAGGGAACGCGAAGCCCCGTGAGCGGGATCGCCGATCGCGTCCCTTGGGGGTCCACCGGGCACCGCCCATTCCCTGTGACCCACCCACCCTTGCCCGCCCGACATACCGTCCAAGATGACCGGCACTAGCGACCACCCCGAGTTTCCCCTGGAGATTGTCCACCTCAACCATGCCGCCGTCGGTCCCTGGCCGCGCCGCACCGTGGCGGCGGTCGAGCGGTTCGCCAGGGACAACCTGACCTGCGGCTCAAGCCACTACGGCAAATGGCTGGAGACCGAACAGGCGCTGAGAGAGACCCTGCGGCGTCTGGTGAACGCCGCCTCCGCCGACGACATCGCGCTGCTGAAGAGCACCTCGGAGGCGTTGTCCGTGGTAGCCTACGGGTTCGACTGGCGCGTCGGGGACAACGTCGTATTCGGCCGGCAGGAGTTCCCTTCGAATCGCGTGGTGTGGGAGTCACTGGCGCCGCGTTTCGGTGTCGAGACACGCCGGATAGACCTGTACGGCGCGGTCCCGCCCGAGGAGGCCTTGGCCCAGGCGATCGATGATTCCACCCGCCTGCTGTCGGTCAGTTCCGTCCAGTACGACACCGGATACCGCATGGATCTCCGGCGCCTGGGCGAGGTCTGCCGGGACCGGGGTGTTGTGTTCTGCGTCGACGCCATTCAGAGCGTCGGCGCGTTTCCCTTCGACGTGAGGGAAATACACGCGGATTTCGCCATGGCCGACGGGCACAAGTGGATGCTCGGACCCGAGGGGCTGGCGTTTTTTTACTGCTCCCCCGAATGGCGTTCCCGATTGAGACTGAACCAGTTCGGCTGGCACATGCTGTCGGGGCAGCAGGACTACGAATGCCTGGACTGGGCACCCGCCGCGGACGCAAGACGCTTCGAATGCGGGAGCCCGAACCTGATCGCCGCGCACGCGCTTCGGGCCAGCCTGTCGCTGCTCGAGGAGACGGGGATCCCCGATGTCGCCCGGGCCATAACCGCTAACGTCTCCTTTCTGTGCTCGGAGCTGCTGGCCCTCGGCGTGGAGACGGTCACGCCGGCGGACCCCGAAAAACGCGCTGGCATCGTCACCTTTCGAATACCCGGCGACGACGGCAGGGCCCTGTATCGTCACCTTATGAGCCAGGGGATCCTCTGCGCCCGGCGGGGCGGCGGGATTCGCTTGTCACCCCATTTCCACACCTCCCGCCACGCGATGGCCCGCGCCCTGGAGCGGATCCGGGATCGGTTGAAGTAGCGGGGTCCATTCTCGACACGCGAGGACTTCATTCCTTATATTTCAATAACTTTTCCAGTTTTTCTCGGCCGGACAGCCCCCGGCGCACCGGACCGCAGACGGCGGATCGCCGCAAATGACCGAGCTGCGTCGTGATCTGTATCACACCCGTAGGACGGGTTCGCGTCTATGGTCTGTACACCATGGATATCAGAAGTTCAGCCGTTGCGATCCAGGGAGAGGGTAAATGATCACCAGAATGAGAGACTGGATCTGGCGTGGCATCACACACTGGTTGACCGATGACCTGGGCGGTTCGACGCCGCACCTGTCCGATTACGAACGCATGCGTCGCGAGATTCGTCCAGCCGATGTCGTGCTGGTCGAGGGCAGGAGCCGCGTCAGTGGCATCATCAAGACCGTCACCTTCAGCAACTGGACGCATGCGGTGCTGTACCTGGGCCGTATTCACGACATCGAAGATCCGGAACTGCGCGAATACATCAACTGGCATTGTGACTGCGACCCCGGGGACGAACCGTTGACCGTCGAGTCCCTCCTGGAGTCGGGCACCGTGATCGCCCCGCTGAGCAAGTACGCCGGTTACCACATCCGTATCTGTCGTCCCAAGGGCCTTTCCCATGCAGACGCCGCCCATGTCGTGCGCTACTCGGTGTCTTGTCTGACACTCAAATACGACATCAGGCAGTTACTTGACCTGGCCAGGTTCCTGTTCCCGTTCTACGGCCTGCTGCCGCGCCGCTGGCGTTCCAGCCTATTCGCCCACAACAGTGGTGCGCCGACCCACACCGTGTGTTCCACGATGATCGCCGAGGCGTTTCACGGGGTGAACTTCCCCATCCTTCCCCTGGTGATCGAGGATGGCCAGGCGTCCATGAACCTTCGCGAACGGAATTCGAAACTCTTCGCGCCGGCCGACTTCGACTACTCGCCCTATTTTGAGATCATCAAGTACCCGCTGTTCGCCGTCGACGAGCTCGCGGTCTATCGCAAGCTCCCCTGGGA
>Ga0210096_1000383_pt1 | contig 15924 bp, 18 predicted proteins | sample China_Galinas_PW_4_FD_184864 | JGI IMG/M metagenome (GOLD analysis project Ga0210096, IMG submission 184864) | Wetland microbial communities from San Francisco Bay, California, USA, that impact long-term carbon sequestration - China_Galinas_PWA_D2... | ecosystem: Environmental > Aquatic > Marine... | reverse complement strand
TGTTCAATTAGGTTATTGTAGGCCTCTCTGTATTCATCCAGTGTGATTTGATCACCGTTGACAAGTGCAACCCTTCCGCCTCTTTGTGACCGGAAACTTCCAACACCCCAGAAAACAAATACTATGACAATGGCGCCCAAAAGGATCTTGATCACCCAACTCCCAGCCTGTTTTCTCATTAACCTGAGCATATAATTCCTTTCTATCGAGATTGAAAAACCGACCTATACAATGACCGTTACCGGTTTTCCCTGCCGGTCGATTTTAGAGCCAACAGACTCTGAACAAATCGCACACAAATATTCATACTTATCGCCTTCTGGAAGCACAAGCAAAAGGTGTTTGCGGACTGGAACGGGACGTTTGCACCTCGGGCAATAAAGCTCTGTGGCATCAAACTCCTTGAACATTCCATTACCTTTGACCTGTGAAGTATATGCACCCAGTGGTCCTGTAAAGTTTTTCGGATTCATTGTCTTACCTTACCAAAAATATTTAACAATTATACCTTAAAAAATCTTCCCAGCCTACTTAACCGTAATGGCGTTGCTGCACATTAATGGTGTGGAACCTGAACTATAATTTATAAGTTATAGATAATATTTATTATGTATATTTTTGTCAACACTTTCACGCCACAATTTATCCGAAATATTTATTGACATCTTTACCGCCTTTTGTTTAATTTAAACGCACCATTTGGGGCTGTAGCTCAGCTGGGAGAGCGCATGACTGGCAGTCATGAGGTCGACGGTTCGATCCCGTTCAGCTCCACCAAATATTACAGGGGGTTAGCTAACTCAGCGCCCCCTTTTGTTGTGGAATTATCATGACTGGACACTCTAAAGGAGTGTGCACTCTTTAACTATTCAAGAATCATGTAACTATCATGAAACCCCAAACCACGCCACACACAGCCGTCTCCGACATTGTTCGCGTAACATTACGTTTTTGCACGTTTAAGTGAGCATCTCCCATTTTTTTAAAAAATAACAAACAATTAGCTTGCTTTCTTTCTAAACAAAGCTTATTATATGTGTAATCAATTAAGTCTTGTTTAATCTGCAGGACGATTTTTTTCTGAAGGAACAGTTCATTTTTTTTATGCACCATCCTCCAGTTTAAGATTTTGAGAATATTTTGAAAGGAGGATGTTATCATGACCAATGGAACTGTTAAGTGGTTTAACGACCGAAAAGGGTTCGGATTCATTGAGCAGGAAGACGGAACGGATGTGTTTGTTCATCATTCAGCAATCAATTCAACCGGTTTCAAATCCCTCAATGAAGGCGACCGAGTTTCCTTTGATATAGAGCAAGGACAAAAAGGTCCTGCCGCTGCAAATGTCACTGTGATTTAATTTGTCGTTTGAGTGAAAAGGGCATTTCTTCTAATATTGAGGGGATGCCTTTTTATTTGGTTTGAATTTATACCCGCATAATTCGCTATCATCAGACCTTAAACCTCAAAAAATGTCTGCTCGCTCATCGAGATCCTTTTCTCGTTGTCATTATCAAAAATAACCGCCAGGAGATAACAAATTGGCCAGAACAAATCATCAATTTAATAAGCGTCAAAAAGAATTGGCAAGGAAGGTAAAAAAAGAGCAAAAGAGACAACGCAAGCTGGATAAGAACACTATAAAATCAGAAGAAGATCAAAATCCGTCCCAGAATGAAGGAGAGAATCTATAAGCATAAAAACCGGATGAAAAGGAGAAAAGATATGCGTCAAAAATATGTGATTTCTCGAAATGATGCCAAAAATAACCTCAAAATCAGAGAATATGCAATCATTGATAAAAATCTGAATAAAGTGGCCTCTTCAATGCTGCAAAAAGGAAGTTTTTCATTTCTTTGTGAAGAAACCTATGAAAGTGAGGTTATCGAGAGTTCCATCTCCAAAGGAATGAATGCACTGGTTGACATCCTTCGGACCCACAATATATTTCCCATTGAACCCTATTCCACCAAAATCGCCGAATCCGTCATGGCGTTATACGATTCATCCGAAGATGGTTCGGTGGAGCTGTTTTTTGACGACGTCGATTTGGTTTCTGTCATGACAGAATAACAGACCGTAGAGCCTAAACACAAAATATTCGCTTTTTGGGTGCACCTGAGATGTATTTGGCCTTTGACGGTTTCGTATCATTTGTTATGCTCCATTAGGTTAAGACCTTTGATTACAGACAACCAATTGATTTCATTATATTCATTGGCCATTCCGGCAGTCATGAGGTCGACGGTTCGATCCCGTTCAACTCCACCAATAGAAAAAAAGAGGTTGGCTTACGAGGCTGACCTTTTTTATTATGTGCTCGTTATTATGAAACCCAGATTTTTCTTCTTGTCTTGACATAATAAGCATATTGGCTTAAGAAATTCTTCATTTTATCAAAATTAAATGGTTCAGTCATGATGAATAACCACAATATACGCAATGTATCTTTTGTCATTATTGCCGGAATCATCATATGCGTTGCTTTTTTGAATATGCCCGAAGTATCATCGGGTATGGATCAAGTTGAACAAAACACAAGAATTACAGAAACTAAACATTCAAACAAATCCGTTGTCCATTTATATTTTTCCGATAAAGACAATTCGTTTCTCAAAGCTGAGGCTAGGGATCTTTTGCATTCAGACAATTCAGCTGAATTTGGAAAAAACATTGTCGAAGCCCTGATAGAAGGTCCAAGGACTGGGCTTATGCGGACAATCCCTGCGAACACAGCGCTTAAGGCATTTTATATTACACGGGATGGCACAGCTTATGTCGATATGTCCGAGGCCATTAGAGATGCTAATCCCGGCGGGGTGAAATCGGAACTTTTTACGATATATTCGATGGTCAATTCGTTGACATTGAATATTCCCGAAATCGATGCGGTAAAGATCCTGATCGGCGGAAAAGAAGCGATGACCCTGGACGGTCATATAGACGTGCGTTTTCCGTTTAAAGCCAATATGCTTTTAATACGATGAAAAAAAAAGATCACATTAAAAATATAAGAAATATCGGTATTATCGCTCATATCGATGCCGGAAAGACTACGGTAACAGAGCGGATACTGTACTATACCGGCCGTTCTCACAAAATCGGTGAAGTTCATGACGGCGAAGCGATTATGGATTGGATGCCTGATGAACAAGAACGGGGAATTACCATTACCTCCGCTGTCACCACTTGCCTCTGGAAGGGAAGTGATATTCAGATCATAGATACACCGGGACATGTCGACTTTACCATCGAGGTTGAACGTTCTTTAAGGGTACTTGACGGGGCTGTCGGTGTCTTTTGTGCAGTTGGCGGTGTGGAACCCCAGTCGGAAACAGTATGGCGGCAGGCTGACAAGTATCATGTCCCAAAGATGGCCTTTATCAACAAACTTGATCGGATCGGTGCTGATTTTTTTGGTACCATCGAAATGATGAAAAAAAGATTGAACGCCAATCCGCTGATTTTGCAGCTGCCCGTGGGCTTAGAAGATGATTTTTCAGGCGTTATCGATCTCATTAACATGAAACAAATCATATGGGAAGATGAATCCCTGGGAGCAACTTTTAGGGAAGAAGATCTTCCTTCGCACCTGCTCGACAATGCAAAAGAGTATCGTGAAAAATTGATCGAAACCGTTGCTGAAGTTGATGATGCTATCATGGATGACTATTTATCAGAGACACCCGTTACTCCGGAAAAATTGGTTGCTGCTATCAGAAAGGCGACCATAGATCTGAAACTGATTCCAATTCTTTGCGGCAGCGCTTTGAAAAATAAAGGCATACAACCGCTTCTTGACGCCATTGTGGAATTTTTGCCAAGCCCTTTAGATGTACCCCCAATTAAAGGCGTACACCCTGAAACCGGCCAAATTGTCGAATGCAAAGCGAATAGCAGTGCTCCTCTCGCAGCCCTCATATTCAAGGTGTCGATGATAGAGGGCCGTAAACTATCCTATGTCAGAATTTACAGTGGAACCATGAACGCCAAATCCGATACCTACAATCCGTCTCGAAAAGTAAATGAAAAGCTTTCACGTATATTAAAAATACATGCCAACAAGAGAGAGCGCATCGATTCCGCCGGCGCCGGCAGCCTGGTAGGGGTTATCGGATTAAAAGAGTCTTCTACGGGGGAGACCCTCTGTTCCGTCGATCGTCCTGTTTTACTTGAAAGAATAGAGTTTTACGAGCCTGTTATATCTGTGGCTGTAGAGCCTAAAACCCATTCTGACCAGGAAAAGCTTGATCAAGTTCTCGAAAAATTTATGGCCGAAGATCCGACACTTAGACTTCAAAAGGATGAAGACACCGGACAGACAATTTTATCCGGTATGGGAGAACTTCATCTCGAAGTTATCATCAGTCGTATGCAGCGAGAATTCAAGACCAATGTCAATGTGGGAAAGCCACAGGTTATGTACAGGGAAACCATTGAAAAAGAAGGCCTTGCATCTGCGATATTCGACAAGGAGGTGGCAGGGAACCGACACTATGCCGAAGTTGCATTAAAATTGTTGCCCCTGGAACGAGGCTCTGAGAACAGATTTAGATCTGAAATTACTAACGAGACAATACCCGATATGTTCATCCCTGCTATCAAAAAAGGTATGATGGAATCCTTGGAAAGCGGGGCATTAATGGGGTATCCTGTTGTCGATGTTGAGGCTGTTCTCACCGGAGGGGTATATAAAGAATCTTTGAGCACTGAACTGGCCTATACTGTCAGTGCATCTATGGCTTGCAAAACAGCGCTGACAAAAGGAGGATCGTTTCTCCTTGATCCGATTATGAATGTGGAGGTTTTTGTTCCGGAGACTTTCATGGGAGAGGTGATAGGGGATCTCAATTCTCGAAATGGAAAAATCGAATCTATTGAGCACAAAATGGGGTTACAAGTGATAAGGGTTGTGGTTCCACTGGCTCGCATGTTCGGATATTCAACCTCATTGCGATCAGCGACTCAGGGCAGGGGGACATTCACCATGCAATTTTCTCATTTTGACCGTATCTGACGCGTATCTTCAAATTTCATACCCCAATTCTTTTGTGCTTTATTGTCGCCATCCTTTTCAGACTTACTCTTTTTCTTTCCGATTTCCTTCAACAATTCCTCTATTTTGGTCTTTTTATAGGGTTCGTTGATGCTCTCCAAAGCTTTTTTTAGATGGAAAGCGGCATTTTTAAAATCCATTTTGTTTTTGTAATGAATACCCAGGCAATAATGCGCGTCGCCTTCTTTTCCAAGCTTCCAATATGTTTCCCCGAGGGTATAAAACGCACGAGGATAGTTTGGTTGTTTAGAGGTAAGTTTTTCAAACGTTGCGACTGCATCCATGAGATGGCCGAGCTCTACCTGGGTACGCCCCAGATAAAAAAGGATATCAGGATCATTCGAGTTAATGCTGGCAGCACCATCCAGAATGCCGAGTGCTTGCTGGTAATTTCCATCGAGAAAATATAAGCGGCCAAGATCTTTTAAAATATAGGGATCAAACGCCCTTTTTCCCAGTGCCGTTTTGAGGTATTCTTCAGCAGCTTTGTGATCGCCCTTTCTATCCAGGATCAGGCCGTATCCGTAATATGCCAAAGGGTCGCCGGGGTGATTATGTACATCTGATTTAAACTGTCTTAATGCAACATCCTCATCTCCGTAAACGGCAACGAGCCGTGTATGGGCTCTTTTAAAATAATAGTCATCGATATGGTTTTCGGTTTTTTTGTGTGTCTCAAGCCAGGTATCGATATACGCCATCCGCTCCTCTGAAGCTGGATGGGTGGTCAGATAAGTCGGAATCTGGTTTGAATCGAACCAGCGTTTGTTTCGCATTTTTTTAAGTGTTGTTATCAGTCCAATGCCGTTATATCCGGCTTTTCTCAGCAGGTTAAGTCCGATCTGATCCGCTTGTCTTTCATCTTCGCGGCCGTATGCAAGTGCATAGGATTGGCCGGCTGCCACAGATCCAAGGGTGACTGCATTGGCAGCTGCCGAAGCTCCGGCGGTTCCAAGAAGCACGCCGGCAACAACCCCAGCAAGTGTGGCGATGTTTACTTTTTCAGCCCTTTCTATTTTCTGAGAAATATGGCGACACAGTACATGTGATATTTCATGGGATAGTATACATGCCAGCTCTTCCTCGCTATCCATGGCTTCCAGCAATCCGCTGTAAACAAAAATATGACCCGCCGGGGTGGCAAAGGCATTGTAGGTGTCTTCCTTTATGACATAAAAATGGTATGAAAAAGGCTGGGGAGGAAGTGTTGAGACGATTTTTTGGCCGACGTCGTTGACATAATTAACGATAAGTGGGTCTTTGATAATTTCGTAGTGCGCCAGAATAAGTGCCAGAAACTCGCGAGACAGCTCTTCCTCCTCTTGTATCGTAATTGCACCAACACCTTTAGGAGAGATGATGCCACACGTAAAAATGAGAACAGTACCTATCAAAATACATCGTTTAACAAAATTCATGAAAGCCTCGACAAAAGAGAGTGCCGGTTTTTGTATGAATATAAAAGAAACCGAAACCATATGGTTTTGCTGCACACTCTATAATTTATTACTCAATTGGTTAATAGTCAAATCATATCCTTATATACTTTCCAAACATCATGTTTTATGGTAACGTTCGTCATCATGACTCATATCATATGCATAGCCAACCAGAAAGGTGGTGTGGGCAAAACGACGACAGCCATAAACCTGTCGGCTGCTATGGCAGTTTCGGAAAAAAGAATTCTCCTAGTGGATTGTGATCCCCAGGGAAATGCAACTACCGGTTTGGGAATAGATAAAAGTCGTATTGAAAAGTCATTATACCATGGCATGATTGGTAATGTCGATGCCGAGAATCTTATATTGGATAGCGACATAGAAACCTTGAAAATCATTCCCTCAAGAGTTGAGCTCATTGGTTTTGAAGTGGAGATGATGTCAAAACCCAAGCGTGAAATGGCTCTAAAAACACTTTTAGCCCAAATTAAAAATTCATTTGAATACATCATCATCGACTGTCCACCTTCCTTGAGCCTTTTAACGGTTAATGCACTGACTGCAGCAGATGTTATGTTAATCCCGCTTCAGTGTGAATTTTATGCATTGGAAGGTCTTGGACAGCTTCTTCAAACCATGAAGCGCATCAAGTATAATTTGAATCCTGAACTTAAGATTGCCGGCATACTTCTCACCATGTTTGATAAAAGAACAAATCTGTCTCATCAGGTTGCTGAAGATGCCGAAAAATATTTCAAGCAACTGGTATTCAAGACCATGATTCCCAGAAATGTCAGATTGGGCGAAGCCCCGAGTTTCGGAAAGCCGATTTTGTTGTATGATGCAACCTCCCAAGGGGCCCTTAGTTACTTTAATCTGGCAAAAGAGATCATGAACAATAAATCCTCCTGAACAATTCGTCGGGTAACCCATGTATTGAGGAAATTAACGCCATCACAATGAAAAAAGAAATGAAAAGTAAAAAAGCCGAATCAGGTTCAAAAAAATCAAAAAAATTGGTTCTGGGAAGAGGTCTTGATGCTTTATTGCCCGATATCGAGCCCATGGCAGATATTTCAAAGGAATATTTTACGTGTGATATCGGGTTGATTCAGCCCAATCGTTACCAGCCTCGTTTGCGGTTTTCCGACAATGAACTGGAAGATATGGCCCAATCAATTCGTCAGCAAGGCATCATACAGCCCCTTTTGGTTAGAAGAGACAACAATGGATATGAGCTCATCACCGGTGAACGACGCTTGCGCGCTGCTAAAAAAGCAGGGTTGAAACAGGTACCGGTTCTTGTCAAAACCATCACAGATACAGATATGCTGGAAATGTCCATTGTTGAAAACGTACAACGGTCAGATTTAAATCCCATTGAAGAGGCTGAAGCCTATCACCGGCTCATCACAGAGTTCGGTCTTACCCAGGACCAGGCTGCTGATCGCGTCGGAAAAAGCAGATCGGCTGTTGCCAATTTTATAAGACTTCGTCAGCTGCCCGAGCAAATAAAGGGCAGCATTATGGATGGAGATCTGAGCATGGGGCATGCGCGGGCCTTGCTGGGCGCTGCCACTTCAGCCCAACAAAACTCGATATTCCGGACGATAGTTGCAAAAGGACTTTCGGTCAGGGAAACAGAACGTTTGATTAAACGTTTGAAGGCGGAAAAGGAAAAACCTAAAAATCCTATATCGAGTTCGGAACAAAGATACTTATCAGGTGTTGCCGATGAACTTGCCGGTCGCTTCGGGACCAAGGTTCAGATCAAACGGCGGGGGCAAAAGGGCAAAGTTGAAATCGAATTCTACAGTAATGACGATCTAGACCGTCTGCTCAGCTTGCTAAAGCAGATATAATGTCTATTCATATCATCATCGATGGCTACAATTTGATCCGGCAGTCCAATTCATTCAGCGATCTTGATCGGCAGGATATTCAACTCGGTCGAGAGGCTCTTCTTGATGCGCTTGCTGCATATCGGAGAATAAAACTTCATAAGATAACCGTTATTTTTGATGGCACCAACGCTCCTCCGTTTTCCCAGCACGAAAATCAATTCAAAGGCATTAAGGTCAAATTTTCTCGCAAAGGTGAGCTGGCTGATTCCCTTATTAAACGGATGGTAAATCGGGAAAGAGAAAAAGCCTTGGTTGTGAGTTCTGATCTGGATATTGTAAATTTTGCGGCTGCCAAGGGAGCCGCGACAATTGGTTCGTCTGATTTCGAAGAAAAGATCACTATGGCGATTTATATGGATACAAAGGGGCTCGAAAGAGAAGACGAAGGCGGATGGGTCCCCTCGACAATAAAGAAAGGACCTAGTAAACGACTTTCAAAAAGAAAACGTCGAAATAGGATCAAAATAAAAAAACTGTAGTGTGCAGGTATGTTTGCAGAAACTTGCGAAGGAAAAGGGTCGGAAAAAGATAAGACAAATTATAGGGCAAATGCATTTGAATCCCAATATACAAAAGAACGCGCCATGACGGCGTATAACTCTTTCCAACCGACTGAAACTTGCGCTTAAGCACCCGTAAGCCCGAGCCGTGCCTGACTTATTTAGAACCATTAATCGCTAAATCATCCCATCGATTTTTTTAGTCATCATTTCATTCGGTTCGGGCTAACGCGTGCTAAAGTCCTTCATACAGTCATTCGGTTTTCAAGAGAAACACGCCGTCGCTTCGTCACAACGATAAAAAAAGAGTTTGTCATTAGACAGACCACTGTTTTTATTGACGTTAATCCTGTTGTCTGATAACTAATTTATTTTCGAAGAATTATTACCAAAAAAAAATAATACGATATGAGTTATTCAGATAAAAAGTCGGGTTTGCTGCGGATATGTGTCATCGACGGGCAGGGCGGAGGCATTGGAAGCGCGGTTATTAAAAGGCTAAAGGATCTTTTTGGAGAGGCTGTTGAAATTATTGCTCTTGGGACCAATGCCATTGCAGCGGCTCAGATGCTGAAAGCCAAAGCTAACAGGGGTGCATCTGGAGAAAATGCCATTGTTCAGACAACAGGAAAGGTTGACATTATTATCGGAACCGTTGGAATTATCGTGGCCAATGCCATGATGGGAGAAGTTACACCCAAAATGGCAGAAGCCGTGGCCAACAGTCCGGCAAAAAAACTACTGATACCCCTCACCCAAGAAAATATTGAAATTATAGGTTTGCCACCAGCTCCACTACCTCATCTTATTGAGGCACTTTTGCAGGAAAATTTAAAAAATTTCTATGATGAGGTTGATACGGACAAATTATAACACTTTTGCCTTTTGAAAACATTACCGCTTCAGGTATGATTTAATTTTTGCTGAAAGAACTCGTGAATAAGGGCTCGTAATGAAAGAACCTGCACGGGCTATCAATAAAGATTTTTGTTTTGATAGGGAAATTCATCCATAACGTTAAATCGCACATGGTTCTTTCAAAACAATCCCTAATCCACACCTGCCCGCTCGTGCCTTACGTGGCAGGCGGGTCAGACAGCTTCCAGTCAAAAATTAATTCATACCCGAAGCTCCTTTGAAATCGATTTATTGAAAAAGACTAACCGAATAAAATAAATTTTATTATTAAGAAATTATAAAGGAAAATATGATGTGTGAAGCAAACGCGTACTTAATCGAAGGAGATGAGAAAATACTGGTAATGGAAGCTGTTGATACCGTCGACCCCGAAGATGGTGGGATACGATTGGTCAGTATTTTTGGTGATCAAAAATATATAGATGCACACATTCATTCATTGGCTCTCGTAGACCACCATATTTTTTTGAAAAAATAAAATCGCCGATACGATTTGTTTCGTGTGGTTTGATTGTGTAAGAAGCTCAAGTTTCGCAACCCAATATAGTTAAAAACCTTTGATGGCGCAGTCCAAAAAAAATTCCGGCCTGCTGCTCTTTATTGGCATTGCTGGAAATTGAACGTGAGAAACTTGAGTAAGAAGGTAAGGCGCAGCGCTAAGGCTGCATGGTGCAAATGAAAATATTAATAGCAAAGAACGCCGGTTTCTGCATGGGAGTGCGTAGAGCTGTTGAAATGGTTCTGGATGCTCCGAATAAACACGAAAATCCGATCTGTACGTTTGGACCTCTTATCCACAATCCGCAGGTTTTAAGTCTGTTAAGGGAGAAAGAAATAACCACATTAGAGCATATTCCGGAGTGCGGAACAGGTACTGTTCTGATTCGTGCCCACGGTGTTCCCCCCCAAACCAAACAGAATCTTAAAAAAGCGGGCTACAAAATAATTGATGCCACCTGTCCTCGTGTGATTAAAGTTCAGACCATCATTCGAATGCATGCCAAAAAAGATTATGCATCTATCATTATCGGAGACAAAGATCATCCTGAAGTTATCGGACTTTTAGGATATGCAGAGGGAAAAGGATTTGTCGTTGACAATTTAGATGATCTTGATTCACTTCCATCTTTTGAAAAGGCGATTATTGTTGCTCAGACCACTCAAAATACACTTTTTTTTGAGGAAATAAAACAATGGGCAACTCATAAATTCCCCCACTATGAAATCTTTGATACAATTTGTGATTCAACTGTAAAGCGCCAGGCTGAGATCCAAAACTTGGCGGACTCAGTAGATGCCGTCATTGTTGTTGGTGGACAAAACAGTGGAAATACGAAGCGACTTGCTGAAATTTCAAAAAAGACCGGCAAACCGACATATCATATTGAAACTGAGTCGGAAATTGATGTAGACGCTCTTTCAGAAGCCAAATGTATCGGGATTACAGCAGGAGCTTCCACGCCGAATTGGGTTATTAAAAAAATTTACAGAACACTTGAGGCCCTGCCTTATAAAAATAAACAAGGATTGCAGAGGGTTATTTTTTCCATCCAGCGTGTTCTGCTTCTAACCAACATCTTTGTATCCATCGGTGCCGGGTGCCTGTGCTACGCCTGTATCAAAATTGAGGGGATTAAAAATAATTTCAATCATGTGCTTATATCCATGCTTTATGTTCTGTCCATGCACATTCTCAACAATCTCATTGGTACAAAGGCAGACCGATACAACGATCCTGACAGATCCTCATTTTACAACAACAATAAAATATTGCTTGCTTTTCTTTCGTTTGCTGCAGGCGGCATTGGTTTGATGACAGCCTATTCCGTGGGTTGGATTCCTTTTTTAATCCTTTTCGGTATGAGTATAATGGGTCTTTCTTACAATTTAAGGCTTATTCCGAAACGTTTTGCATACGATAAATACTCGCGGCTTAGAGACATCCCCGGATCAAAAACGGTTTTGATTGCAATGGCATGGGGAATCGTGACTTCTGTTTTGCCTCAATTGTCTGTATCAGGAAATATTCAACTGAATACAGCCATCATATTCTCATGGTCATTGAGCCTGGTCTTTGTCAGAACAGCATTTTTTGATATTCTTGATATGCAGGGCGACCGCATTGTGGGTAAAGAGACGATTCCCATACTGTTAGGAGAAAAGCGAGCTTTGCGCCTTTTAAAAACCATACTGGCCATAAATTTTGGCATTTTGTTTATTTCAAGCGCATTTCAACTGATATCAAGTTTAGGTTTTGTACTTTTAATCTGTCCGGCTTTTGTTTTCATCATACTTTCAGCGCATGAGAGAGGCTATATGCTTCCCGGCATTCGGCTTGAATTTCTGGTCGAAAGTAGTTTTGTCTTGGCAGGCGTTATGACATTGGTCTGGTCGCTGCTTTAATCTGATTTGTCGTCATTTTTCCAAATGGCAGGTTCCGTACCTGTCAGAAGCCTTTTGATATTATCCGCATGGCGAAAATAGATGAATATCGTCGTTATAACGGCACATCCAAGCATGACTTCCGAGCCGGTAGCTTTCCAGATTGCAACAGGTAAGACGGCAGCGGCGGCAAGGGAGGCGAGCGAAACACGGTTCGACCAGCAAACAAACATGATAAAAACCAGAATCAAAATTACCAGTGCAACAGGTGAAATAACGCCAAAGCACCCTGCTGCGGTTGCAACCCCTTTTCCACCGTTTTTAAATTTCATATAGACAGGATAAAGGTGCCCTGTAAAAGCTGCAAAAGCTACTATTGCAATGTAGAGGTCACTCCATACTTCATTAGGAGTTGTCATCGATACAGCCAACCAAACCGGAAAGGCCCCCTTTAAGATATCGCCGGTAAGGGTCAGAGCTCCGAGTCCCGGCCCTGCCATACGCGCCACATTAGTTGCACCGATATTTCCACTTCCGACCTGCCTAATGTTTATGGAGGTAAACAACCGGGTCAGAATGAGTCCCCAGGGAATGGAACCCAACAGATAGGCGAAAATAGGCAGCACGAGATACTTGATCATTTAACATCCATTTTGCTATTAGGTGACGAATAATAATATATTATACCAGATCAACTCAAAATTTATAGTCTAAATATGAAACCTGTAAAAATACCCATAGAAGATGTTTTAGATCTTCATACCTTTAAACCCAAAGAGATCCCTGATCTTCTTGCAGATTATTTTGCGGCCTGTATTGATAAGGGAATATATTCGGTACGAATTATTCATGGAAAAGGCCAGGGAGTGCTAAAGGATCGCGTTCGAAGGCTTTTGAAAAAACATCCAATGGTGGCATCATTTAGCAATGCTCCCTTAGAAGCCGGTGGTTGGGGAGCGACCCTTGTTGAACTTAGGCATAAACGATGAAGCGAGTGATGTCTTTGGATGCAAAAGGCTAACTAGTAACACACAGTGGTATTTCCACGTCTCATGGATGGACACTAACTATATATTTTTCCTTGCGGTTTTCCTGTTACCTGAATTTCCCAATGTGTAACAAATGTAACAGAAATTATGATATTCATTTCATAATTTTTAAAGTGGTTGTTTTTTTGATATTTTCTAACTGATTGAAATATATGAAATTAATAAAAGTGATCTTTTCCTGCATGATTTTTGCATAACGACAGTAAACAATTTAAACAACACATTCATGAGCAAGCCGAATCTTTTGCTTGCTAAACATCTATATAAAGATTCAAAAATAATCTGTAGTTATCATGATTCAAATATTGCCCGATAACGGAGGCCGGCGGTTAGGTGCGGATAGGAGAGAGTTTAATTATACTTCTCACATACCCGAAAGGAGATCTGGCAAAGAAAGAAGAAGTGGTTTAGATCGAAGACAAAAACCAAGAACATACAAAGAATTAAGATAGATTAAAAATAAAATATGAATTAAAAAAGCGCCAATAATGGCGCAAACCCCTTTAAAATGCGTTAAAAGCAAATCCCGCTAAAAAATGGCGGGATTTGTTTTTTGGCTGTATAGTGATCTGTTGCAACCTCTATATGATCTTCAACTTAAATCAACCACAGTTTCCGATGCTTGATGCGGGTTGTTAAACCAAGATCGTCTATCGTTCGATCCCGGTTCGCGCTTTAACCCCTTGGTTATAATAATGTTTGATTTCTTTTACATCACTGACCAAATCGGCCATTTCTAAAAACGCTTCAGGAGCACGACGACCGGTCAAGATGAATTCGACATTTTTCGGTCGTTCGTTAAGGAGTTCGATCACTTCTTCAGCTGAGATTAAACCAAACCAGACCGCTACGTTAATTTCATCGAGAATGATGATGTCGTATTCACGGGAATGCATTGCTTTTCGTGCTTGCTTAAGGCCTTGTTGTGCCTGGTCGATATGTTTTTGCGTTATTTCTTCCCGATGAACACACTCTATATCCCCATACTGTTCGATGGTGATACAGGGGTGGTCCCGAAGCGCCGTCAATTCGCCATAGTGCTGGCCTTTCATGAACTGACCGATATAGGTTTTCATTCCATACCCGGCAGCTCGTATGGCCAATCCTATTGCTGCGGTGGTTTTTCCCTTTCCGTCACCGGTATAGATGTGGATGTATCCCTTTTTATCTGTCTTTTTTTTCACGTTACAGAGGTTTTATGCTGACTTTTTAGTTTTCGTGACTTCTTCGAGTGGTTCATCTTCGTCCAAGCCGCCCTTCCGTTTGTCCACAAACCAAATGGGACAAGCTGATCTGAATTTACAGTATATTTCAGGATCACTGCACTTAAGACATTCTTCGCACATGTATATCGTATACTTTGTGCACACATAACTGGTTTCTTTGTTTGGATGGTTTCTGCATTTGCCCATTTTAGATGGTCTTTATATTTTTTTTAGCAACTGATTGGCTGCTGTCAATGTCGGATCCCATGTAGGGCCAAAGGGCGGGGCATATGCCAGATCGGTTTGACAGTAGTCTTTAACAGTCATTTGGTTATGAAGTGCAACAGCAATGGCATTGATCCGATGTGCGACGCCTTCCTTGCCCACCATCTGGGTCCCTAAAAGGCGTCCGGTTTTTGTATCACCAACCATATGAACATGGATGGTTGATGCGCCGGGATGTGCGTGGGCTCTTGAACGAGATTTGATCGCTACCTTTACTGGTTCGAAACCAAATTTCTTGGCTTCGCCTACGGTCAGACCGGTTCGCGCTACCTCTAAATCAAATACTTTAAAAACCGCGGTACCTGCAACTCCCGATAGCTTAGCATCCTTTCCGCAAATGTTGTCAGCTACCGCCCAACCGGCCCGATTGGCTCTTAAAGCCAGCGGTATCCAGGCTTTTTCACCGGTGACCACGTGATACGCATCCGTACAGTCTCCGGCGGCATAGATGTTTTTATTTGAAGTCTGAAGTTTTTTGTTCACGGCAATGGCGTTTTTTATGCCAAGATCAAGACCTGCCCGGGCGGCAAGTTCACTGTTTGGTTTTATTCCTATGGCTACCAACACCATGTCAGTTTCAAGGGATAGATCGGAGCAGATGACATGTAGCTTTCGATCTCTACCTACGATTTTTTCCACTTGATGCTCTAAATAGATATTTACTTTATTTAACTCAACTTCCTTTTTGACAACATCTGCCAGCTCGTTTTCCATCCACGGCAGAAATGTCGGATTAGGTTTAACCATATCCACATCGATGGATCGGTCTCTGAGAGCTTCACACATTTCAAGAGCGATATACCCCATACCGATAATAACGACTTTTTTGACATGATTGGATTTAATATATGCTTTTATTTTTCTCCCGTCATCCAGACTTTTTAGGGCCATTACTCCCGGAAGGTCAAAACCCTCCAGATCCGGAATGATCGGCGAAGCCCCAGTTGCAATTAGCAACTTGTCGTATGAGAGTATAAAAATTTTGCTTTGTAAAGATGTTCCGGAAACAGTCATATTCACCGGATCAATGGATTCAACACAATGCCCGGTCAACAGATCGATGTCTTGTTTATCTCTGAATACTTGGGCCTGTCGAACCACCAGATCCTCTATCTCTCTCTCCGGATTCGCAATATTATAAGGCATGCCGCAAGCGCTGTAGGAAACATCCATGGTCTTTTCCAAC
>Ga0210096_1000382_pt1 | contig 15952 bp, 14 predicted proteins | sample China_Galinas_PW_4_FD_184864 | JGI IMG/M metagenome (GOLD analysis project Ga0210096, IMG submission 184864) | Wetland microbial communities from San Francisco Bay, California, USA, that impact long-term carbon sequestration - China_Galinas_PWA_D2... | ecosystem: Environmental > Aquatic > Marine... | reverse complement strand
ACCGAGCGCGAACACCGCCGGGAAGATCGCCAGACCGGCGAGCAACCCGGCCGCCGTGTCGGCGCCCGCCGTGATGAGCGCGCTGCGCGTCAGATCCTCCGAGTCGCGCAGGTACGAGCCGTAGACCACCATGAACATGCCGCCCAGCCCCAGCGAGAACACGACCTGGCCGAGCGCGGCGACCATGACGGACGCGGTCAGGTCCGACGGATCGAACTTCAGCAGGTACCATTGTACGCCCGCCCATGCGCCGGGCAGCGTGAGTCCGCGCACGATCACGGCGATGAGGCTCACGAAGAGCGCCGGGATCAGCGTCCGGCTCGCCGATTCAATGCCGTCCCGCAGGCCCCGGGCCAGAACCAGCCACGATACGCCCAGCACGATCAGAGTGAAGACGATCTGAAGTCCGAACGAGGCCGGCACGAACCCGGTCGCCGGCGGCAGGACGGTGGCAGCCTCGAAACGCGGCAGCCGCACCATGTCGATGATGCTCGCGACGGCGTGCGCGAGCACCCAGCCGACAGCGTTCGTGTAGTACGCGCTCGCCGCGAGGACAATGGCGAACAGGAACCAGCCGGCGGCGCGGCCGAACGGCAGGCCGGCACGCTCGAACGCACCCACCGTGCCCCGCCGGGAATGCCTGCCCAGTGTCCATTCGGCCATCAGGCCGGGCACGCCGATCGCCAGCACGATCAGCAGGTAGAACAGCACGAATGCGGCGCCGCCGAACCGGCCCACCAGGTAGGGGAACCGCCAGAAGTTGCCGAGCCCGATCGCTACGCCGACCATCGCGAGCACGGCGCCCACACTGCTCGCGAACACCGGCCGTGACGCCTCGCCCGTGCCATCCGGCCGGTCCGCGTCGACGGCAGCAGGCGACGACTCCGCGCTGGACGACGACGTGCCGCTGACGCTCCTCCGCCGGAATCGGTCTTCGTTCACGGGATCAGTCGACGAGCGCGGGATCGATCAGCGCCTTGATCACCGAGCCTTCTGCCACACGATCGACTGCGTCGTTCGCGGCGGCCAGGCCGAATCGCTCGAGCGTCAGATTCCGCCACGGTGCGGCGCGGTCCGGTCGTGACAGGATTCGCACCGCGCGATGGAAGTGCGAGTAGTCCGAACCCCAGCAGCCCCGGACCTCGAGATGCTTCCGGTTCAGGTCGAGGTGCGGATTGAAAGACGTGTCGCCATGATCCGTGTACTGGCCCACCACCACGACACGGCCGGCATCGCGCGTGAAACGCATGGCCTGAGTCACCGCTTCGGGCGCGCCGGTCGCCTCGATCGCGATGTCCGCGCCCCGACCGCCCGTCCGCTCGAGCACCCACTCGAGCCGGGCCGCCGCGTCCGCCTCTTCGATGCTCAGCACATCGCCCGCGCCCACAGCCTTTGCCGCATTGAGCCGCACTGCGGGCGCGCCAATGCACAACACCTCCGCCGCTCCACGCATCAGGGATAGAATGATGGCGGACAGGCCGACCGGTCCACTGCCGAGCACGAGCACAGTATCGCCGATGCCGATGTCCGCTCGCTCGACCGCGTGCAGCGCCGTGGGCAGTGAACAGCCGCCCGCCATGAACGCTTCGGCATCGACGCCGTCCAGCCCGATGCAGCGCGTGCCCGGCTTGAGCCAGACCTTCGTCGCCCAGCCCCCGGCAAGGACGTCATCGGCGCCGTACGTGATGCCGTAGACCCGTCGATTCGGGCAGCGCGTCGACGCTTTCGCGACCAGGCAGTGCCAGCACGCGTTGCAGGTGCGGTGGACATCGAGGAACGTGATGAGATCACCCTCGCGGAACTCGCGCGCGTCCACGTCTCGCAAGGTCCCGCGGATGCGGCCGAGCCGGCCGACCGTCACGTGTCCGGGAATCAGAGGGTAGGGTACTCCCGTGAGTCGGCCCGCGCGCAGGTGGACATCGGTACCGCACACCTCGCTCAGGACGACGTCGAGCATGGCCGAGTCCGGTTCGAGATCGGGCTCGGCGTACTCGCGCAGCTCGACGGGCCGGCCGGGCGCCGGAATCACGGCCGCGAGAACCGTCGCCATGGGAGAGTGCGGTGCGTGCGAGACGATTACCGCAATGCGCCGGCGGCGGCGGGCTGCTCACCGCCCGGCACGCGCGTGCCGCGGATCACGCGCCGATCGGCGAGGTCGAACGCATCGCCGGCGCCGAGAAAGTAGTAGGAATCGCCGTCCGCGTCGTCCGTATTGTAGAACGCGGCCCTGCTGCGGCCGACGACTTCGGCGCGATCGCCCGTGACGACAATCGCCGTGCCCTCATCGAGCCCGATACCGAGCAACGACGGGTAGCGTTCGATCACGTCCAGCATGTCCTTCTCGCGGCCGCGCGTGATGAGGTGCTGGTCGACCGCAACGCCACGCAGGAAGCCGAAGCCGCGCTCGTGGCCGGGCGCCATCATGATCGTGTTGCCTTCAACCGCGCCTCGAACCATGTAGGACGCCTGGATCGATGCGCCCGCCGAGCTGCCGCCGATCACGCCGCCCCGCTCGAGCACGTTGAACAGCTCGTCGAGCGTACGCGTGCCGAGGTACGCGTCCGCAAGCCGCCACTGTCTGCCGCCCGGGATCCAGACGCCCGTCGCCTCACGCAGCGGCGCCGCGAAGGAATCCTGGTCGGCCACACGCGGGTCACGCGTGTGCAGCACGGTCACACTGCGCACACCCGCCTGGCGGAACACGTCGTACCCGTTCCAGCCATCCGGAAACGTGTCCACTTCGCCAGCAGTCGGAATAATCACGATCTTCGCCGATTCACCACCCGCCAGATCGATGAAGCGGTTCATGATCTCCGGTCCGAGTCGTCCGCCGCCGGCGACGATCAGATGGCCGTGCGCCGGTCCGACCCGGGGCAGGGCGGGCGCGCCGGCCGGCAAAGCGGGCGATCGGCCCGACGCGCGCGTGCCGGCGCACGCCGTGGACAGCAGTGCGGCCAGCGCGATCGGCAGGACCACCCACCCGCTGGATCTCCGGAATTCGGCAATGGAGAAGCGGCTCGAGGCGCCGCGATCGGCACTCCGCTCGAACGGGCGCACGCGGCCATGGATCGAAACGTCGCCTTCGAGTCGTGCCCCGAAACTTCCGTGTCGCTTCATGATGTCCGGCTCAGCCGTTGCGGTTGACGACGTAGACGTTGCGCTGTGCGGTCGGCGTGATCACGAGATCCGCGACCGTCACGTGTTCCGGTTGCGCCATGACCCAGCAGATGGCTTCCGCAACGTCATCGCCGGACAGCGGCCGGAACCCCGTGTACACCTGCTTCGCGCGCTTCTCATCGCCGCGGAATCTCACGACCGAGAACTCGGTCTCGACGAAACCCGGGTCGACACTCGACACGCGGACCGGCGTGTCGACCAGGTCCAGGCTCATGCCCTCGGTCAGCGCCTTCACCGCGAACTTCGTGGATGCGTAGACGTTGCCCTTCGGATACGCCAGGTGGCCCGCCGTGCTGCCGATGTTGATGATGTGGCCGCTGCCGCGTTCGACCATGGCGGGCAGGAACGCACGTGACACGTTGAGCAGTCCCTTGATGTTCGTGTCGATCATCTCGTCCCAGTCGACCGGATCGCCTTCGTGCAATCTCGTGAAGCCGCGGGCGAGACCGGCGTTGTTGACCAGGACATCGGGGACGTTGCCGGCATCAATGATGGAGCGGGCGGCGTCGTTCACGGCATCGCGGTCCCTGACATCGACGGCGGCGACGTGGACATTGGTGCCGTGCTCCGATTCGAGCGTGTCCGCCAGTCGGTCGAGCGCTTCGAGTCGCCGGGCCCAGAGGACCAGGTGAGCGCCCTCGACGGCAAGCCGTCGCGCACACGCTTCACCAATGCCCGCGCTCGCGCCCGTCACTACCACCCGCTTGCCACGTATGCCTTTCATTCGTTCGTCCGGTTCATGTGAGGATGCCGTGATCAGACGGGGACGCCCGTCTCGATGCGGTCCGGGTTCTGCCGGATCCAGTTCGCGATCTCGTCATCGACCAGGATGGCGGCGAGACCGGCCTTCTCGACGAGCGACGCAGCCGAGGCCGCCCGGCTGCCACTCTCGCAGTGGATCGCGAGCGGCCGGTCCGCCGGAACCTCAGCCACGCGCAGTGCCAGCCGCGTGTGCGCGATGTTGATCGCATCGGGAACGTGCGCCGCGGCGAATTCGGCCGCACCCCGGACATCCAGGATCCGGATCTCGCCGGTCTCGCGTCGCCGCTCCATCTCGGGCATGTCGATGATCTCCGTGATCACCATGGCGCCGCCCTCGGCCGCCCATGCGCCCAGGTCTTCGGGCGTCGCATAGCCTTCGATCCTGTCGTAGCCGATGCGGATCATCGCGAGCACGGCCTCGTGCACGCGATCCTCGTCGACGATCAGGCAGATCGGCCGATCCGGGTCCGCGTACGAGCCGACGATCGTCGGAAACGACTTGTTCAGTGGTGCGTAGATCGAGCCCGGCAGGTGTCCGCCCATGAACGCCGGCCGCTCGATGCGCAGGTCGAGCACGGTCGCATCATCACCGGCCGCGCGTTCGGCAACGTCCTCGACAGGCAGTCGCCCGGGCTCGGGAACCGCGCCCAGAATCGGCGGGCCGTCCCGGTTCAGCCTCTTCATCCGCGCGAAATACGGCGGCGGCTCGGGCTGGCCCATGAGGATGAAGTCGATGAAATCCTCCTCTCCAGCGCCGACGGCCGCGATGGCCGGGCTGAACCTGCGCTCATAACCGACTGTGCTCTCCGGCACGGCGCCGAGCGCCTTGCCGCAGGCGCTGCCCGCGCCGTGGCCCGGCCAGACCTGGAGGTAATCCGGAAGGTCGAGGAATGCCATTGCCGATCGATACAGCTCGCGCGCGGACGGTTCCATCGCTCCGGCTACGCCGGCCGCCGTCTCGAGCAGGTCCGGCCGGCCGAGATCGCCGACGAACACGAAATCGCCCGTGGCCACACCCATCGGCTCCGTCGCGCCACCGCCTCGATCCGTCACCATGAAGCTGGTGTGCTCCGGCGTATGCCCCGGCGAATGCACTGCGCGCATCTCGATGTGGCCGATGCGGAACGTGTCACCGTGCTTCAGGAACGTGACGTCACAGCCGTCCGTCCATCCGTAAGCCCAGTCCGCCGGCGTCTCTCCCGGCAGGTAGACCTTCACGCCGTACCGGTGCGCGAACTCACGGCAGCCGGACAGGAAGTCCGCGTGGATGTGCGTTTCCGCCACCGCGATGATCTCCATTCCCTCGGCGGCCGCGAGATCGACGTACCGATCGACGTCGCGCTCGGGATCGATCACCAGCGCTCCCTTCGTCTGCTGGCAGCCGATCAGGTAGCCGTACTGCGCAAGTCGGGGGTCGAAGACCTGCCGGAACAGCATGCGTCGTCCTCCTCGACCTAGTGGGGAAGCCGCGGCCGCAGCCACGCATACGCACGAGTGCCGGCCAGTGCGCCGGCGATCGGAACGGCCATGATCGGCAGCCCGCTGCCCAGCAAGGCGAACATCGGACCGGGACACGCACCGAGCAACGCCCAGCCCAGCCCGAACACGATGCCACCCATCCAGTAGCGCCGCATGCCCGGTGTGCGCTCCTTGGGTGGGATCCGCAGCGGCTCACCCCGGAACGACCGCACGTTCGCGCGTCGCAGGATCTGGAGCGACAGCGCCGCCACCACGAAGCCGGCGCCCATGATGCCGTACATGTGGAAGCTCTGGAACCGGAACATCTCCTGGATCCGGAACCAGGAGACCGCTTCGGACTTCGTGAGCACCAGCCCGAAGCCGACGCCGAGCAGGAAGTAGAGCGCGAGGCCGGCAACACGTTCGCCCGCCGCGGCGTCCACCGGATCGCCCAGCTGGACGACCGCCTGCTCGTCGCTCAGCGGCAGATCCCGCGTCGTAGTGTTCATAGCCGCCTCACAGGAGCAGCGGGAGCACGAGATACGTCATGAACAGCCCGCCGGCGAAGAAGCTGATGACGGCAATGAGCGAGGCGATCTGGAGGTCAGCCAGACCGGTGATCGCGTGACCGGACGTGCAGCCGCCCGCCCAGCGCGAGCCGAACCCGACCAGGAACCCGCCAACGCCCAGGACGAGCAGCCCGGCCGGCGTCGCGAGTGAACTCCAGTTGAAGATCTGGCGGGGCACCAGCCCCTCGAAGTCGGTGACGCCCAGCTGTCTCGCCAGATCCGCCTTCGTCGCCGCCGAGATGCCGATCACCGGATCCGCGTTCGCGAACACGTGCGTCGCCAGCCAGCCGCCGATGAAGATTCCGGCCACGAAGAGAAGGTTCCACAGACCGGTCCGCTTCCAGTCGTAGCGGAGAAACGGGTTGCCGCCCGGCGCGATGATCGCGCACATGTGCCTGAAATTCGCCGAGATGCCGAGCATCCGGTTCCCGACCAGCAACAGGAACGGGACGTACAGGCCGATGATCGGACCGGCCACGTACCATGGCCATGTCCGGGACATGAGTTCGATCACGGTTCCTTTCCTTCGAGTCCCTGTGCCACTCGCTCGAGCCGATGCATGATCATCCGCCGGACATCGTCCGGCAACCGGTCACCGCCCAGATCGAGACAGAGATCGTGCGCCAGATCCAGTGTGGCGAACGTCGCACGACACCGCTCGCACAACACGCCCGCCGGCAATGGAAACGCCGCGCCCCGGTCCAGTGCCTCCTGCTTCATGGTCAGCAGGTCGAGACACATTCGACGCGAATGAGCTTCCGGCGGCACGGGCCGGCTCGGCAATCGCGCAGCCAGCGCCTTGCGCAACATCAACCGGCCGCGGTGGACACGCGTCTTCGCCGTCGCCTCCTTGATGCCCAGCACATCGGCGATCTCGGCGAGCGAGAAGTCCGCGATCTCCTTCAGTACGAGCGGCAGCCGGAACGTGGCCGGCAGACCGGCGATCGACTGCTCGACCGTCTCCCTCGCCTCTCGCCGTACCTGCGCATCCAGCTGGTCGCCGCGTTCACCGACCGCCGGCACTGTCGCCTCACCCGCCGGCAACAACGCCGTCAGTGACTCGATCTTCGCCGGCTCGCCCGACCGGCGCCGATGCATGCGACGACACGTCCGCACCGCGATCGCGTACAGCCACGTCGCCGGGTCCGAGCGACCCTCGAACTGATGCCAGTGCCGGTACGCCCGCAGGAACGTCTCCTGCACCAGATCCTCCGCATCCTGCGCATTGCCGCAGATTCGCAGGCCAAGACCATAGATACGACCACCGTGCGCGTCCACGAGTCGCGGTATGGCTTCATCAGCCGGAACGTCTGCGGGGTTCCCGGGCCGTCGCTTGCCGCTCATCCTCATCGAGATCGGATCCGACTGCGGTCCGGCACTCGCCGGGCGCTGTATCACGGTCTTCGGTTCTTCAATGCGCAGGTCACTGACGGGACTGCGGATTCGACTGCGACGGAATGTAGATTGGTCGACCGGACCCCGCCATGCGCCATCGCCCGAGCCGGTCCGAACGGATCGCCGGAACACCGGCAGCAACCGCGAAGGCATGCCAGCCGTAGTGTGGAACCGGTACCCGGCATGACACCGACATTCGAGATCCGAGGACGCGGGAGGTATCATGAGTGTGTGGACCGGATTGAAACGGCTGCTGACGAAGGCGCGCGAAGAGGCGACCGATGCGGCTCAGATCGCGAAAATGAGACTCGACATTCGATCACTGGAATCACGGCGCGAACACCTGTTCCGCGCGATCGGCCGCAAGGTGTACGAGGCTCGCAACGACAACACGCAGTTCACCGGCATCGAGCCGCTCTGCACCGAGATCGACGCGATCATGCGCCAGGTCGACCGGCGCCGTGCCGACCTGGAAACTGTGCGGGGCGGATCCGGATCCGGCGCCGGAATGGCGGGCGCGCATACTCCGTGACCGGCAGCCAGCCGTTCGGGTGAGTCCGACCCGCACTCCGTCCCATCGACCGGGAGTCTGAGGTGGAGACGATCCGCATCCCGAACGAGGCGACGTACTCGCCCATCTCGCTGACAGACATCGCACTGGCGGGGCCACTGCTATCGAAGGTGCTGCTCGGCGCGACTCTGCCCGGCATGGTCCTCCAGACCGCCGCACTCACGATATACGCCGGCAGCGCGCTCCAGGACTGGGTCGAGCGGCTGGGCGTTCGAAAGATCGACTTCCACCGCGAGTTCGGTGTAGATCCCAGGCGCCCGCCCGCCATGTCCGACGCCGAACGCCGCCGCGAAGTCGACGTACTGGCCGAACGCCTGAACGGCGGCTTCATCGCCGGGATCCCCCGCCTCCGTTCCCTCGCGCCGCGCGTCGATGAACACCTGACCGGCTACATCGCGGACATCACCGGCCAGAGGGTCGAGACCAGCGTCGAGGTCCGCGAGATGTCGCTCGCAGGACTCATCTTCCCGTTCGCGCTGGGTGCGGCGGACATTCTGTCGGGCGACATCTCGATCTTCCACGATACGGGCGCATTCCAGCCGCATGTTCTGGCCCACGAGTTCTGTCACCGGAAAGGATACTGGCGCGAACTGGACGCCCAGGTACTCGCCTACCTTGCCATGACCGACTCGGACGACGATGTCCTCGTGCAGGCCGGCCTGTGCGAGCGGCTCTACCGGAACCTGTCCGTGCTCACCGGGCAGGACCGCGTCGCGTTCGAACACGAGGTCGAACGGCTCGACCTCGGTCCGGAACTCGAGGATACATTGCTCCGGCTCCGGCCGGACCCCGGCTCGTTCGGACCGATCGGCGATGCCATGCGCAACCTCTACGACGCACGCATGCGTATCACCGGCCAGAACGGACTCTCCGATTACGATGTCGGTTTCACCGACTTCCTGCACGCGTTCGAGACCAGCACATCCGCGAAACGACCTCCGCCGGCCCGGGGCAGTCTCCGCTGAACCCGGCGTATCGCCCTGACCGGCGACGCACCATCACGCAACCCGACAGGCGTGCAGGGCATCGCAACAGGAGGGGTCGTTGCCGCTCCCACGACAACCGTGACGGCAACGACCGCCGGTTGCATATTCGGAAGGAACCGGTTCCGCAGTGGAGTGTCGAGCTTGACCGATCAACCCGCTTCTCAACCCGCTTCCCGCCGATCCGAGCGTGCCCTGCCGGAGGATGCCGTGCGTCGCGTGCTCGAACGTGCGGTCGAGATCGATGCATTGCAGGCCATCCGACTGACTCCACGCCAGCTCCGCGAAATCGCGATCGAAGCGGGCATCTCGGCCGATGCCGTCGAACTCGCGCTGGCCGAAGTCGATCGTGAGCGGTCCCTGCCGGCGAACACCGCCGCCGGTCCGCGCCGGTCGTCCCGCTGGCTGACCGGCCTGGGCGGGCTCATGCGCAGCGCCGTCGTCGGAATCAGCGGATTCGGGCTGGGCGTGATCGCGCGCGCACTGCTCGGCGCGACCAGCCCGGCCATCGACATCGAGCAGCTCATTGCCGTCATCATGCTGGTCTTCGCATCCACGGAGTTCGCGTTCCAGCATGCAGCCGAAGGCACTCACGCCGGGTTCCAGCGTGACAACGCGGTCCTCTGGGCTTCGTTCGCCTCCGGCTGGTCCGCTGTCCACGGCTACGTCCGCGCAGACCTCGTCAGCGCCACATCGATCCTCTGCATCGCGTGTGGCATTGTCGGCGCATCCATCATCGCCTGGCGACACGGCAAGGGTGGGGAACAGCCGGCGCGAGACTGAGTACCGCGACCAACCATCGATCAGTGGCCCCGCAGCACGGCCGCCGGATCCATGCGGCTCGCCCCCAGAGCCGGCGTCAGGCTCGCCGCAAGAGCGACCACCAGTATGAGTGCGGCCGCGATCCCTACACTCGGCACGTCCATGGCCGCGACTCCGTACAGGCTGCTCGCAATGATGCGCGTGCCGAGCCGGAAGATGACCAGCCCGCATACGATCCCGACGATCCCGAACCGTAGCGCCTGGCGCAGTACCAGACGCGTGACGCGCAGTCCCGTGGCACCCAGTGCGAAGCGCACGCCGAACTCGCGGGTCCGCTGGGCGGTCGTGTACGCGATGACCGAGTAGAGACCGACGCCGGCAAGGAGAATCGCCAGCGCCGCGAGCAGCGCCGCCAGCCGGGCGAGCGTCCGCTCGCGGGCCGTGGCGCCGGCAACCCGCGAGACCATGGCCTCAGCCGCGGTCAGCGGTACGTCGGGATCGATGCCGGCGAGGATCCGACGAACGTCCGCCGCCACCTGCCCCAGCGGCCTGCGCGTCAGGACCACCAGTGTCGCGAACGTCTGGCTCGACCCCGGCAACGGCAGGTATATCCTGGGCGGCTGGTCATTTCGCGGACTGCCATCGACCACGTCATCCGCCACGCCGACGACCGTCACCGTCGCGGCCTCTCCCGAGACGTTCACGTCCATCGTGCGACCGACCGCGCGCCTGGCCGACCCGAACAGCCGGGTCGCCAGCGAGTGGCCGAGAACAGCAACACGCGGCCGTGAATCGATGGCCGGCATCGATTCCTCCCGAGTGAATCCGCGGCCGGCCACGATCGGCATCCCGAGAACGTCGAAATGGCCTTCGGTCACCCAGTCGGCGAAGCTCAACAACGTCAAGGACTCGCCAGCCGGCGGTGCGACGCCCACCCCGAGGAGGAACGGACTGAAAGGCGGAACCACCGAGATACCCGCTCGCTCGATACCCGGCAGCGCCGCCGCACCATCCAGCACGGCGCGCTGGAGACGGCCGACATCGGCTCCGCGATATCCCTGCGGACCCGGATCGAAGCTGAAGAGGAGAACGTGCGCCGGATCGAAGCCGACGTCGATCCGGGCAAGGTTCGCCACCGTGCGCGCAAGAACGAGCGCGCCGCCGACCAGGGTCAGGGAAAGGGACAGTTGCACGACAGAAAGGCCACCCTGAAGGAGCGTCGCCGCGCCGCTCGTCGTGCGCCGCCCGTCCCGCAGCGGTGAATGAATGTCCGACCGGAAGCCGAGCAGCGCCGGCAGCATCCCGAACGTGAGCGCCGTCAGTATCCCGGTGCCCGCCGCAAAAGCGAATACCCTCGCATCGATTACGACGTGCGTGACGACACCGTCGGGAAACAGACCGGCGCTCCACAGGATGCGGTTGACCAGAAGCGCCACCCCGAGTCCGAGCACCACCGCAGGCACGGCCAGTAACAGAGCCTCGCAGAAATGCAGGAACGCGACTTGCGAGCGTGCCGCGCCCAGCACTCGACGCACGGCCGTCTCCTCGCGCCGACGCGCCGCCTGGAGCACCAGCAGGTTCGCGACGTTCGCGCAGGTCACCAGCAGGATCACCAGAACCAGTCCCGTCAGGACGGCCAGCGTCGAGCCGAGATGCCGGCGGTCCTGCCCATTCAACCCAACGTCGGCCCGAACCCTCGGGACGAATGTCGCGTGGTCCCGGTTCTCATCCGGATACGCCTCCACAAGCCGGCTCATGGTAGCGCCCAGTCGCCGCTCGGCTTCACCGGCAGCTATCCCCGGCGCCAGACGAATCACCGTCTGCTGAAAGAAATCGGCAGACCGGTTGTCCAGCGCCCAGCCCCGCACGCCCTCGCCGTGACGCAGCGCCACGTACTGTGAGCCCGGAAGCCACAGATCGACCGAATCCAGGCGCTCGACACCCCGGAACCCCGGCTCGACCACACCCACCACGTCGAACTGCGTCCCGTTGATCCGCAACGTGCCGCCGACGATGCCCGGGTCCGCCCCGAGAGTCGCCCGCCAGAACGCGTCGCTCAGGACGACTTCGGCCGCGCCCGCGGCCGCATCGACATCCGTCGGCCGGAACAGCCTGCCCATCGCCGCCCGCACCCCGAGCACCTCGAAGTAGTCACCCGTCACGATCTGCCCCCACACCGTTCGCGCCGACAGACCTTCGCCGCCTGCCTGCACGACCGCGGGCTGATAGGAAGCCATGCCGACTATGCCGGGAGTCGCCGACAGATCCCGCAGGTTCGGAAGGCTGATCCCCATCCTCGAGCCGCCATTCGTGAACTCGACCGCGGCAAGCTCCTCCTGTCTCGTCACACCGGGGATCGAGCGGAAGAGAACGGCATCCGCTACGCTGAATACCGAAGCCGTCGCGCCTATGCCCAACGCCAGCGTCGCGACGGCAACCAACGTAAAGCTCGGCCTTCGCCGAAGACCTCGCAGCGCATGCCGCGTCTCCCGGAAAAACGGGGCAGCCACGAACCCCGCGTCCGACCCACGGCGGCGCCACACGAATGCGCCCAGTGTCCGGATCGCCTGACCCCAGAACCAGAGCGCCGCGCCGAGGTCCCCCCGCTCCCCGAGCACCCGGTCAGTGTACTCCTCCTCGAGATCGCCCAGCACGAAATCCCGATGCGAACGCGGAAGCAGCCGCAACAGCCCACGCGCCAGAGCCGGCGGCCGCTTCATCCGTCCGCTCCCGGGCCCGCGCCGCCGATCACGCCGTGCAGCGCGTCGAGCGTGCCGGCCGCCATCCGGCGCACGTTGCTGTAGCTCGCCTCCAGAGCCAGTGCGCCAGCGCGCTCGAGCCGGTAGTACCTGCGCCGCCGACCGCCACGACTCGGCGTCGTCTCGCCCTCCCACGACGATACGTATCCACGCGACTGCAGCCGGTCGAGTCCCGTGTAGACCGCGCCCGCTGCGACATCCCTGCCCGTCGTCCGCGCGATCTCCTGCCGGATCCGTACGCCGTATGCGCTGCTGCCCAGCCGCAGCACCGCGAAAAGCAGCAGTTGTTCGAATTCCCCGAGTCCTCGAGTCATGGCTCCTCCGTGGCGATAACTGCAATGCAGTATATGCGCCGCCGGCCTGTACCGCAACCGCCCGTCCGACTTCTCGGCCGGCTTCCGCGCCGGACCGGTCGGCATGCAATCAGTGCCCGGCCTGAAGGGCGCGTCAGGGAAGTGGTCGGTCCTTCACGCAGGAGACGTCCGTGAAGCGGATCACGGTCGCCGTGCAGGTGAGATGGTCCGACACGTCGATGCTGCCATGGACATCGCCGGTGCGGGAGATGCGACTGCCCTCGTGGAGGCCGATCACGGCGTCACCGCCCATGCTCCGGGCCCGCGACCGGATGGCGTCGAGCATCTCCTGGGCGGAGACGGGGGCGGAAAGGACTGGAAACGCGCTTCATGGACGACCGGGCTGCAGGCAGCCATTACACCGGCCGTGACCAGCAGGCCTGCGCATGACCGACGACTCGACATCGATTCCTCCGGTTCCCTCCTCGCCTGTCTCAGGGCAGACCGGCTGCCGCACCGTGCAACGCTTTCCCGATTCAACCACGGAGCGATGCCGATGTTCCAGGTGCGGGAGGGTCCCGTAGCTCACTCGGACCGGAGCGCCTCGGTCACGTCGATCCGGATGGCACGGCGAGTCGGAATCGCCGCCGCCAGAGCGCCGACCAGTCCGAGAATCACCGCTGCCGCGACCAGGCTCGGAGGGTCCCAGCTCCGAACGCCGAACAGGAAGCTCGACAGTGCGGTTGCAGCCGCGAGCGCGCCTCCGAGCCCGAGGAGGAGTCCGATGGCGAGCAGACCGGCGGACCGGCCGACGACGGTCGACACGATCGAGCGCGCGTCGGCTCCGAGCGCGGCGCGGATACCGATTTCTCTCGTGCGCACCTGCACGGAGTAGCTGAGCACGCCGTAAATGCCGGCCGCCGCAATCAGCAAGCCGAGGAGCGAGACGCCCGTACCCGCCCGGGACGCGGCGCGGCGCTCGGCGACGGTCGATGCGAGCATGGCGTCCATGCTTCGCAGGTTCGCCATGGGGGTGATCGGGTCGACGCGGCGCACCGCCGTCCGGATGCCCGGCAACACGCCGGAGATGCTGCCCCGGGTGCGAATCACCAGCGAACCGAACCCCAGATCCCGGCGTCCCACGGGCATATAGACGATGGGATCGCCCTGCCCGGCGTACCCATCATCGTGCACGTCACCCACCACGGCCACGACCGGATAGGATTTCATCGTGTCGTAGGCAATAGACTGGCCCACGACATTGCCGCCGGGATCCAGCATCCGGGCAAGGCTCCTGCTGACGACCACCGGCACGTTGTCGCCGGCCGGCCAGGCGTCCTCGAAGATCCGTCCGGCCAGAACGGGGATTCCCATGACATCGAAGTAGTTCGGTGAAACACCCTGGACCTCGGCGGTCACGGCGGTCTCGGCGCTGTACGGTCGATCGGCCAGAGCGAAGTGGTTGAACATGTTCCACTTGGTGAAGGGCAGGTCCGATGCCAGCGCCACCGAGGCGACGCCCGGGATGGCTTCGACCTCACGGATGGTCTCGCGGAAGTAGCGTTTCCGGTCGGCGGCCTCCGGGTAGGCCGTCGACAGAGGGTAGAGGTCGATCGTGATTCTGCCGCGGGATTCGAATCCGGGAGGGATGCTGACGAGCGTATCGAAGGAGCGCACCAGCAGCGTCGATACGGCGAGCAGCATCGTGGCCAGTGCGACCTGGCCAACGACCAGCATGTTACGGAGGGCGCTGGCGCTCCGTCCCCATCCGCTGCGTCCGCCTCCATCCCCCATGGCGCTCCGCAAGGAGCAACGCGATGCCGTGCGAGCGAGCGGCAGGGCGAAAAGGACGCCGGCCATGACCGCGACGAGCGCCGTCAGCCCGACGACCCTGAGATCTACATTGATGTCCGTGACGGCTGAAAAATAGCGTTCCTGCACGAGCTGCAGGCCCCGTCTGGTCAGCAGCACGACGCCGGTTCCCACGACTGCACCTGCCGCGGCGAGTACGATCCCTTCGACCAGGATCTGACGCAGCAGCCGGCCGCGGCCACAGCCGAGCGCCGCTCTCACGGCGAAGTCGCGTTGACGCTCCTGCCCACGCGCCAGCGTCAGGTTCGCGACATTCGCGCACACGAGAAGCAGAACCGTCGCACCGGCGCCTGTCAGCAGTACCAGCGCCGCGCGCGCCTCTCCGAGCAAACCGTCACGCAGCCGGTACACGGTTCCGGTGAACGGGTGTGGATCGCACAGCACGCCGGTGCAGTGACCTGCGTCGGGATACTCCTGCGCAAGGTGCGCGTTGATCCGGGCGAGTTCGGCGTTCGCCTGCGCGACCGGGACGCCGGGGGCCAGCCTCGCAACCATCCGCCCGCCACCGAATCGGAAGTTGGCGTGTCCCCGGGTTATCGACGAAGGGCGCCAGAAGCGGGGCGGGCGCCAGTCGTGATCCGGCTGCCGGAACGACGACGGCATGACCCCTGCCACCGTGTGCGGTCGATCGTCGATGCGGATGGTGCGTCCGATGATCTCTGGATCGCCGCCGAATCGGTCTGTCCAGAAGTCGTGGCTCAGGATGACGACCGCACCCGCGGTCTCGCGAGCCGACTCCTCGGTGAACGCGGTACCCAGCTCAGGCCTCGCACCCAGGACAGTGAAGAAACCGGGTGTCACCCAGCTGCCCATGACGCGTTCGGCGCCCTCGTCCCACGAGACCGTGGTCTCGTAGTCGTTGAATGTGGCCATGCCCGCGAACGAGTGTGCGGCGTCCTTCCATTCCAGGTAGGTTCCCCCGGCGACCGAGCCGTTGGTTCCGTTCGGCCGTTCGTGCCAGACCATCACGAGCTGGTCCGGTCGCTCGTAGGGCAGGCGCGCCATGAAGTCCGCGCTGACGAGCGTGATGACCGCTGAGTTCGCTCCGATCCCGAGCGCGAGCGTCACTATCGCGACGGCGGTGAATGCCGGCCGCCTGCGCATCCCCCTGAGTGCCCACCGGACATCACCTGCCACTTCACCGATCCACCGCATGCCCTGCCTCCCGTTGGCGAAGTCAGTCGGCTCGCAGCACCTCGCTCACGTCCATCAGGATGGCGCGGCGGGTCGGCAATGTTGCCGCGATTGCGCCGACCAGTCCCAGGATCACGACGGCCGCGCCCAGACTCGGGGGATCCCAGCTCCGAACACCGAACAGGAACCCCGACAGGATGGTGCCGGCGACGAGCGC
>Ga0210096_1000378_pt1 | contig 16070 bp, 13 predicted proteins | sample China_Galinas_PW_4_FD_184864 | JGI IMG/M metagenome (GOLD analysis project Ga0210096, IMG submission 184864) | Wetland microbial communities from San Francisco Bay, California, USA, that impact long-term carbon sequestration - China_Galinas_PWA_D2... | ecosystem: Environmental > Aquatic > Marine... | reverse complement strand
CATATCAGGCAGATCGCCAGGGCATTGGCGGATGGGCCGCCGCCGCTGCGCAGGGAATTCGCCCTGTTGGCGATCACGGAGATGATTGAGGTTTACGAAAACGAGGCGGACCTCGCCAGGCGCGAGCGCCGACCGGGAGTCGCGGGACGGGACGCACGGCGATGGGCCATCGCCGTGCGACGACAGGCTGCCGAGCTGGCAGGAATTGTGGTCGGTATCACGGAATCGACCTCGGTTCAGGTCGGGATGACGCCCTATGACCGGGTGTTCGTTGTCGTGGACGGGCGACTGGTGATCCTGACCAATCCCCGGATGGACGAACAGATCATCTTCGAGCAGCACGTTGCGAGCCGGTTCTGTGAACGTAACGTCTGCGAAGACCTGCCGGGGGTCACGAGACAGGCGGAGTCGGACGATACCTCCCCGTCAATCGTCCCACGATGGAGCTTCAGTGACCAGGCAGGGCCGGTGTGCAACACCGAGGATGGCCTCGAGATCCAGTTCGCGAGTGTCGCCAACCTGTGGTGGAAACGCCCGGCCTGCGCAGCAGTGTCGGGTGAATTGCTTTTCCTTGCCAGGCAAATCGCACTGGAGCGGGACAATGGCACGCCGCTTGACTGGAACCACATCGTCATCCAGCCACAGGCCGGCAGCAACCTCCACCGGGTCGTGATGAATGAACGGGGAGACTATCTGCTGCTTCGGCTCCCTGCCCTGTCAGCCGTGCCGGAGTTCTTCCATCTGGCCCTGCCGTGGCTCATCGCCAGGACGGACGGTACGCGTTCCCGCCTGGTCGTGGTAAACGGGGAGCGGCTACTCGCGCCCCTCAGTCATCCCGTGGATTGAGCCGGGGTTCGTGGTCTATTCGAACGCCATACCGGGTTTGATGCCCAGCGATTTGAGGATCTTCGCGAGCGGACAGAAGGTGGAGATTCCCGCCTGGAGGCAGTTGAAGCCGATGAAGGCCGTAAACCACAACCAGTAGGGGCTGTGGAGCTGACTCAGCACGAGGCTCAACAGAATGAAGACGCCGGCGATCGAGACGACGAGTCTATCAATGTTCACGGGGATTCCTCCTGCCTGGGTGGCGATTCAGGCCCTGTTCGATTCCATTCGTTTTCCGGTCGGGCCGGGAAAACCGGAAACGCGTGGCTATACGGACCGTGGCAATCCTGACATCGCCCGGTTGACGTCGAAAGACAGAATGCGTTGATCACCGTCAGCAGCCCGCCCTGACCAGAAGTCCCGCAGGGAGACCGCCCGGGTCGAGCCCGAGCCTCGCGCCGGGCGCAGGCACTGGTGGGAATCGATGCCAAGCCCGAGGTCGCGCGGGCGGCGTACCCGGTGCCCCGGGAATACTGTCATCGGTCCAGACGTTCGAGCAGGGCGGGATCGTACTGGGTCTCGTATTGCGTCCAGGCACTGAGTTGACCCGCCTGGACGGTGACGTGGCGCAGCACGTAGCCACCGAACAGCACGAGTATCGGCGCCATGAATACCAGGGCCCGGCCGCCGCGCATCTCCCAGGTCTCCAGGACCGCCGGTATCAGCAATCCGACGGTCACGAACAGGACCCAGAAAACGAAGGTATAGGGACCGCCGAGTACCAGCGATGCGGCATCGAGCTGGACTTCGCTGCTGGTGCCGAGATTGATCAGCAGCAGGAATACAAGCATCAGCTCGACCCCGATCAGCGCCAGGTCGATCCGGGTGAACAGATGTTTCTCCGCCGCCTCGCGCGCGGCCAGCAGTACCAGCGCGGCCGCCGTGGAGAGTCCCGATACCAGGAACAGCGGTCCGAGCACGCCGGTATTCCAGAACGGCCTTGCGCTGAAGGCACTCAGCAGGATGCCGGTATAGATCCCGAGCGCTACCGCGAAGGGGATGCTCACGAACGCGATCTGTCGGCGAAACCGTTCGGTCAGATCCAGCACAGTGGAGACCAACGGCAACTTCTCGGCGTATCCGGCCAGCGCCGGATACCCCACCCGCACCGTCGACAGGATCTGCAGGATCGAGATCGGGTAGATCGCCACCAGGATCCACGAACCCCAGGACATGGGCGAGGTGACCTCGAAGGCGGTATAGAAACGGAACACGTAGAGCTTGTGCTCCAGGTCCAGAAACAGCGTGGTCATGCCCAATGACAGGACGATAGGTGCGAGCAGCGCGAGGCGGTGGGTCGCGAACGGGGCCTCCTCGTCCTTGCGCATCAGCACCATCAGGGCGGCGAAGCACATGATTCCCGCGGTGAGCCCGCCGAGGAACAGGTAGACCGAAACCTCCCAGGTCCAGATGCCCAGGGTGGGGTCGATCTTGTCGTTGTGCCGTGCGGTCGCCAGGACGACTTCTTCCATCGGTTCGCCTCTATGTAGCTCTTCTGTAATGCCGTCAATAATTATTTAATATCAGTAAATTGCCGATGTTTCTTCAGGTCAAATAGTAGACATTGGGCTGATTACCGGTCTCGGGCATCAGTGTCTTGTAGTTCCGGGTCTTCAGCAGTGTACTCACGACACTGCCCGGCTCGTCGAGCAGTCCGAAGTGCATGCAGTGCGTCGGACAGGTCGAGACGCAGGCCGGATCCAGCCCTTTCTCGACGCGATGATGGCAGAAGGTGCACTTGTCGATGTAGCCTTCGGGGTGCATGATCAGTCGCGCGTCATAGGGGCAGGCTGCGATGCAGGCTTTGCAGCCCGTGCACTTGTTGGCGTCCACCAGCACGATGTTGGTATCCTGCCAGTAGTGACTCGCTCCCGTCGGGCAGAGATAGACACAGGTGGCGTGCGAGCAGTGATTGCAGCGTTCCGAACGGAATTCCGTCGTCAGATCGGGGTAGGTTCCCGAAGTTGCTTCGACCACCCAGTCCCGGTTGAGTCCGGCCGGGACGTTGTTCTCGGTCTTGCAGGCCACGACACAGTCGCCGCAGCCGATGCAGGTGCGGGTGTCGATGACCATGGCGTATCGCATCATCGGTTCAGGTTTCCTTAGACGAAGGTGACGAAGCTGGCTCGCATGCCGGTCCCGCCCATGATGGGATCGGTCTTTACGTTGGTCATGAGGGCCGAATCATCCGCACCGGCCCCTGCGGTGAGCCGCAGCTCCTTAGATGCTCTTGGCGATCTCGAACTTCGTTTTGGCGTCCAAGCGCACCGCCAGTCGTAGGGGCGTCAGTCTGCCACGGAGGTGGTGGCACATTACCCGGGGTCAAACGGAAGCCCGGCGGGTATGGTAACAGGTATGGTAACAGGTATGGTAATAAGTATTCTTCCTTACTACCACGTTCCTGCGCCAATCATTACGCCCGGCGTTCGAATCCAAGCACAATCCGTAGCCTTGATGACCCCGAGAAGTCAGTATGACCTGCGGAGGAACGATTACGATTGTCGCTGAAAGGTATTGGAAATGGCAACGCAGCTACCAGCCCCGGGTCCGGACCTTCGGCCCCTGGCAGATGGAATCGACCCGGACGAGAGCGAAGTACTGTACGAGTCGGCCGGCCGGATATTGATCAACGGATCGGCGCAGGCCTGTGCCGCGGCCGCAGTGCGGATCTCACCGCGTCTGGACGTCCTCGTGCTCTCGCCCGGGTCCCCGCCAGACGGTGTCCCGCCTGACCTCCCCTGGCGTCGGGGTCACCTGGCGTCCCTGGACGGGTATCTGGGTCACTTCCGGGCTGCCGCGAGTATGCACGGGACCGCAGCACCGGAACCGACGTGGATGGATCCAAACGGGCATTTCGACCTCATCCTGGATCTGGGGGCGTCGCCTGCAATCGATCGCCGGATCGCACCGCTGGGTTACTTCGCCCCGCAGGGCGATCCCGGGGCGTTGAAGCAGGCGCTGGATACGCTGCCACGATTGACCGGACGCCTCGCGAAACCCCGCTACTTCCAATATCGCGAGTCCTTCTGCACACACAGCCGCCAGGGGCAGACGGGTTGCTCGCGCTGCCTCTCGGCCTGCCCCGCCGGGGCGATCGACTCGGCGTCCGGGGCGATCCGTTTTGATCCCCACCTGTGCCAGGGTTGCGGGACCTGCACCTTGGTCTGCCCCACCGGTGCCGTTCGCTATCGGCATCCGAGCGCGGAGGATCTGCAGGAGCAACTGTGGCAACTCGTTCGGACGGGTGACACGCACCGCCCTCCCGCGCTCATCCTTTGCGAACCCGGCTCCGAAGCGGCGGTGCGCGCCGCAACCGGGCAGTCCGGCGGCAGGCACGCCGTGGTCGGCGTTCTGCCGGTCATTGCCGCCCTCGGTATGGACACCTGGCTGGGGTTCCTGGCTGCCGGTGTTCCGTCCGTGACGCTCTGCCCCGCGTCCGACCAGAGCGAACCCCAGCTCTCAACCGAGATCGAGCTGAGCCGGCAGCTGTTGTCGGGGCTCGGACACGACCCCGATCGCTTGGCCCTGAGGAAACCGGGACACTTGACCGGTGCCGCGGACCGACCGGCGACTGAGAGGCGCTCAGGCATCGGCTTCTCCCCCGGGGGTCGGGAGTCAGACAAGCGCGCCCGGGTGACGGCGGCGCTCGCCGCCCTGGTGGGGGGTCCGCCGGTTGTCCCGAACGGAATCCTGTCGCTCCCCGAAGGTGCTCCGTTCGGGGAGGTAGTCGTGGACCGTGCTCGCTGCACATTGTGCATGGCCTGCGTACGTGTGTGCCCGAGAAAGGCTTTGCGCAGTGAGACCGTGTCCGACGGCGGCGCACCCGCCGCACTGGCCTTCGTCGAAAACGATTGCGTGCAGTGCGGGCTGTGTCGCGAGGCCTGTCCCGAATCAGCGGTCACGCTCGCCCCCCGGTTCGTCTTCGACCCCGCGGCGCGCACCGGGGTGCGGGTGATCAACGAGAGCGACATGGCTCTGTGCCTTAACTGCGGGGCGCCGGTCGCCAGCGAGGCCATGACCCGGCGGATGGAAGAGCGGCTCCGGGCGCACCCCATGTTCGCCGGAGAGGCGCTGAAGCGCCTGCGTCTGTGTGAGGCCTGTAAGGCAGCCTCGGCGGCGGGTGTGCGGTTGACGCGGTTCTCCGGTGATGGCTCGGGTAATGAGCGCGGCTAGGTGTTGTGCATGCGGCGCCTGTGTGAGCACCGCTCAGCCCTACGGCATGTTATTCTTCCGGCGCGGGATTATCGGCCTGATCCTGGCGTTGCTAATCGGCGCTTCGCAGGCGGGGGCGGAGCGCTGTACCGGCTGCCATCAGGACCGTACCCGAGGATTCAGCCAGGGTCATCGCTTCGGTGCCGAGCATTGTTCAGTGTGCCACGGCGGCGACGCTGAGGCCGAAGGCGCTGAGGCGGCGCATGCAGGGATGGTCCGGTTTCCGGGGGATCTCGAAACTGCGGGAAAGACCTGTGCCCCCTGTCACGCGGACAAGGTCGACTCGGTGTCCGCGGGACTCATGCACACGGGTGCCGGGATGATCGCCAAGACGCGCGAGGTCTTCGGTGAGGAGCCCCTTGACGGAGCGCCACCCGCCTTCGAACGGCTGTCGGGGACTCCGGCGGATTCTCTGTTGCGAAAGCTCTGCGCCTCGTGCCACCTAGGCCAGGCGAAGCGAAGACACGCGCTGGATCCGGTGCGTAACCGGGGCGGCGGTTGTCTGGCCTGTCACATCAACGGCTATCCGGACAATGCCCATCCACCGCTCAGTGCCCAGGTCGAGGACGCACGCTGCTTCGGTTGTCACTCGCGCTCTGGACGCATCTCCCTGAGCTATGCGGGGTTGGCCGAAGCGGAATCTTCCAGCGTCGCAGGCGAGCGTGCGGGCCGTCTGTCCGACGGTCGCCTGGTCGTCTCCCGCAAGGCAGACACCCACCATGGCGCCGGCATGGCCTGCATCGATTGCCATACCGCTCGCGGACTCATGGGCGGCATCGACAATACCCTGTACCAGACCGACGCGGTGGACATCGCCTGCGAGGATTGTCACGACAACCGTAACCCCCGGTTAGGTCTGAAGGACTGGGGCAAAAAACAGATGGCGTCTCCCGGGGTCCTTCCCTTCCCGACCGATCCCGGCCAGGAATTCCTCACGACCGCGCGCGGCGGCAGTGTACTCTGGCACATCGAGGTTCGCGAAGATGGTCTGTATCTGCACCCCAAGCTCCGGGACGGGCGCCTGAGGATCCCCGAGGTGGAGCCCGATCATCATGCCCCGGCGCGAGTGCACGAACGTCTCACCTGCACGGCCTGCCACAGCGGCTGGGCGCCGCGCTGCACCGGTTGCCATATCCGCTACACCCATACCGAACCGCAGTGGGATCATGTCGAACAGGCGCCTACCGCCGGACGCTGGCGCGAAAAGCGCTGGGGGATCGGGACCGGCGCGCCCACCCTCGGAATCACATCGGATGGCCGGATCGCACCCTTCGTCCCCGGGATGATCCTGACCATCGAGGAACGAGACACGGGCAACAGCCGGTTTCAGCGGCGCTTTGCTCGAAGCTCGCCTCACACCACCGGCGTGTCACGCGCCTGCGAGTCCTGCCATGACTCGAGCGAGGCACTCGGACTCGGCGCGGGGCAACTGACCAAGGCCGAGCGAGGCTGGCGTTTCTCACCGGCTCAGCCTCCACTGGTCGATGGGCTGCCGGGCGATGCCTGGACCCGCTTCGATCGCCACCACGCCCCGGGTCGTTCCACTCGGACCGGAGAAAGGTCCTTGGGTTATGATGAAATGGTCCGGATACTGGAAGCGGATATGAGTACCGGTTCAATCACGCAGACGCATCTCGGGCCGGGTCAGGGACCCGAACACGGCGGCGACTCCCGCTGATGGCGTTTCTCTATACAGCCCTGGCCGCCGGCTGGCTGCTGGCGATTATGGCTGCGTGGGTCTCCTGGCGCTACCGGCAGAGCCACCGGCTGCACGCCCGCTGTATCCGGCTCTGTCACCGGATCGCGGACGAGCTGTCCCGAAGACAGGAGCCCGAACTGGTCACCAACCGGGTGTTCCGCGTGGTCATGGAGCACACCGGCGCGAGCATCGGCATACTGACCTATCGCGACACCGACCAGGGACCCTACAAGGTCGTTCGGGTCTGCGGTCTCCCGGACGGCACCCTGGCATCGGGGACGGTGCTCGAAGACGGATCGTACGGCTGGTGCCCCGATCCGATCCGTGCGACCGGCAATCCGCAGTTGATCCATGACGGCCTCCGTGAGGCGATGGAGAACGAAACGGGGATTCGGCTGGACCGCGGCCAGAACATGATCTGCATTCCGGTCGCCGCCCCCAATGAGACCCGCGGGCTGCTGCAGCTCGTTTCCGGGCCGGGCCAGTCCTTTCAGGAATCTCATCTGAACGACCTGGGCGGGGTCGGTTTCTACCTGTACGCCGCGATTCACAACGCCTACCTGATCGACACAATCAAGCGGCAGCGCGACGCCGCCGAGGCGCTCTACGAGATCGGACTCGATATCTCCCGCTCGCTGGAACTGGATGAGATCCTGGAACGCGCCGTGGACCAGGTTCATGACCTGATGGGCTCGACATTTTCCTGGTTTCTGGAAACCCGCCCTGGCGAGACACGGTTCGCCCTGATCCGCAAGGCGACCGGACAGGTCCCCGAACCCTTTACCGAGGGCAAAGCCATTCGCATCCAGGGCCGGGTGGCCAGGATTCTCGAAGCGCAAGGCGACGACGAAGCGCTGCTGCAGGTGGACGACCTGATGGCCCTTCCCCACGGCGCCGATCCCGCCTCGGTAGCCGGGGATCCACAATTCTGCGAACCCGAGGCACTGAGCCATTTTCTCGCGGCGGGCATTCGTAGCGCGATCATCGTCCGCGTCGGCGAGAAGGGCCGTGCGCGCGGTCTTCTGTGCAGTTTTTCCTCCAGACCCGAGTTCTTTCACCGGCTGCAGGCGGATCTGTTCAGGCGGCTCGCCAACCAGGTCCTGATTGCGCTGACCAACGCAGACCTGCACAGCCGTATCAGCGGCATGGCGTCGATCGAGGAGCGCCAGCGCCTGAGCGATGAGTTACACGACAACATGTCCCAGATGATCAACGGGGTTGCGCTGGAATTTCACGCGATCGCCAGGCTCGCGACCGGGCGGGATCAGACAGAAACCTTGATGCAGCGCATCGATCACATTCAGGACCTGCTGACAGACGCGAAGGCGCGGATCCGTCAGTCCATCTTCGAGCTGCGTCTGCCTGAAGACTCGGACCTGTGGGTGAACCTGAAGCAGTTCTCGGATCGCTTCGAGCACTGGCACGACCTCGGCGTTCGAACCGAACTGCCGGAGCAACCCCTGCGGATACCGCTGGTCCGCCAGCGCGAGGTGATCCGGGTGGTTCAGGAGGCCCTGTGGAACAGCCGGCGTCACAGCGGTTCGGATCAGGCTCGCCTGGCGGGGAGTCTCGATCCCGTCTCTGGAAAGATTTCTATCAATATCTCGGACGGCGGCGTGGGAACCGAGGCATCACGGCTTGGCAACGGGCAGGGCATTGCGACCATGCAAGCACGCGCAGAACGGCTGCGAGGCAACCTGCGGATCCACTATGATGGCCGGGACGGAGTCGACATCAATCTTGAGGTTCCCATCGATGCAGAGTATTGAGCCTGGACGGCACGATCAACCGGTCGAGGTGCTGATCATCGACGATCACCCGACCTTCCGCCAGGGGATAAGGCATCTGCTTGAGTCGGAGCGCGGGATCCGGGGAATCGGCGAGGCCGGCAGTATCGAAGAGGCCACGGGCTGGCTGAAGGCCAGGCTCGTCGATGTGATACTGCTGGACCACAATCTGCCCGACGTCAACGGCGTGGACGGCATGTCGCACCTGTTTCAGATGCAGGGCGACCTGCAGGTGATCGTGCTGACAGTGTGCGATGAAGACGATGTGCTGATACGGGCCATCCGTTCTGGCGCCTGTGGTTACATGCTGAAGGATGCCCCGCCGGAACGACTGATCGAGGCCATCAAGGCGGCCGGCAGGGGTGAGTGCCGCGTGTCGGGCAGCCTGGTGCGAAGCCTGTTCGCGCGTGCCAGCCGCTCCGAAGGGAGTCGGCCGAGACAGGGCGCCGACGACGCGCCGCCCTGCATCCCTCCGGGTGGAGATGCCCTGACACAGCGGGACAAGGAGGTGCTGGCCTGCCTCATCAAGGGTGAGAGCAACAAGGAGATCGCCCGGGATCTGGGCCTCTCGCCCAACACCATTCGAAACCAGCTGCAGCGACTGCAGGAACGGTTCGGTGCGAGGAACCGAGTGCAGCTCGCCCTGCTTGCACGGGATTGTTGCTGCGGATAGACGTGGTCGATCTGCCACTGCGGTCGGCCGCCGAATGGTCGAAATCAAATCCGTCGAGCGCGACAGTTTGTCGCAGCTCATTAAAAAAGTTAATAGTACAGATATACCATCGAGAGTTTGGAATCCTGTTGCCATACTGCGTCCAATCTTCGGGGACTGGGGTGTCGGCGCCGTCCCAACTGACAGTCTACTATGCGCTTCAGGGACCCGTATTGCGGAAGCCCTGAACATGAGTGAGACGAATGCAGTGCAGGCGCAAAGAGCGCAGCGACCCAGGCATATCAAGTCGATAGGCGAGGAAGCGGGCAGGCACCGCGCAACGCGGCGATGCTCCATTGGTTCGTTTGGCGGCAAACTCGGCCGTGATGATTTCCAGACCCGAATCGTTAAGGAGGGTATCGTCCCGTGAGTGACCTGAGTCCCGAGGAACAGAAACAGATCCTGGAGAGCGCACCCAAGGGCACGCTTGCCATTATCCTGGGCTACGGCCTGATCATGGGGCTCGCCTGGCTGGCCCTGTATTTTGGCCGCTTTCTGGCGCACGGTCCGGTGAACTGAGGGGAGTCCCATGCATATCGATCCGCTCGAACGGACCTGGGTCGTGGTGGTGGGGCTGCTCACCGCCATGATGCTGGGGACAATCTTTTACACCGCCTGGTCCGGCGACATCCATCCTCCCAGCAACGTCGAGGTCATCGACTCCACCCGCCTGCATCTGACCGAGGAGTTTGCGGAGGACAACCTGGGCGCCAAGACCCAGCCGGACGGGTCGGTCAGGGTCACGATGGTCGCCACCCGATACGGATTCTATCCGCAGCACATCGAGGTGCCCGTGGACACTCCCATTACCTTCCGCTTCGCCACACCGGACGTGCTGCACGGGTTGCACATTCCCGGTACGAACGTGGACACCATGGTAATCCCGGGTTTCGTCTCGGAGGTCAATACGGTGCTCCAGAACACCGGCACCTTCCCCATGTACTGCAATGAGTATTGCGGGCTTGGGCATCACGACATGTGGAGCCGGGTCACCATCACGTCCAAACAGGGCTGAACAAGACAACACGTCTGGAGTGAGTCGAATGACAGAGCGGGAGAAACCGAACGGCCTGGCCCTGAGTCACATGTGGGTAGCCATGATCACGTTTCTGGTTGCAGCCTTTCTTGGCCTGTACCAGGTGCTCGAGCGCGCCGAATACATCCCGGCGTGGGCGGAGGGATATTACACCTCAGTCACCGCGCACGGCGTGATCATGGCCTACGTGCTGACCACCTTCTTTATCGTGGGATTCGGTTACTACTGCGCCTCGAGCAGCCTGAAACGCCCGATCTGGAGTCCTGGACTCGCCTGGGGCGGGTTTCTGATGATGCTGGTCGGTGTACTACTCGTGGTCTATGCCATCGTCACCGGCCAGGGCACGGTGCTCTATACGTTCTACCCGCCGCTGACCGCACACTGGACCTTCTACGTGGGCGCGGCCCTCCTGGTCGTGGGCTCGATCGCCTGGATCATCATCATGATCGTCATGCAGATCCGGTGGAAACGGGAAAACCCAGGCCAACCCGTCCCCCTGATCATGTTCACCACCACGGCCAACGCACTGCTGTGGGGCTGGACCCTGATCGGCGTGGCCCTGGAGGTCGTGTTCCAACTGATCCCCTTGTCTGTTGGCTGGATCGATTCCGTCGATGTGGGCCTGGCCAAAACGCTGTTCGCCTGGACCCTGCACCCCATCGTTTACTTCTGGCTGATCCCGGCATACCAGGCCTTCTACATGCTGGTGCCCCAGGTAGCCGGCGGCCGGCTGTTCAGTGACCAGATGGCGCGTGTGGCCTTCATCATGCTGCTGGTGTTCAGCCTGCCGATCGGGATGCACCACCTCTATGTCGATCCATTCCAGGCGGCGGGATGGAAACTGTTCCATGCCTTCGGCACCTTCATGGTGGCAGTGCCGACACTGATCACCGGATTTACCGTCCTGGCGGGCCTGGAGATTGCCGGGCGACTGCGCGGCGGCAAGGGCCTGTTCGGCTGGATTCGTACCCTGCCCTGGGACGAACCCATGCTGGTGGCGACCGCACTGGCGCTGACGATGCTGACCGCCGGCGGTTTCGGTGGGATGATCAATGCCGGCTACGGCATGAACACCATGGTGCACAATACCATGTGGGTCCCGGCCCATTTTCATCTCATCTTTGCCGGCACGACAATCATCATGTACTTCGCCATCGCCTATCACCTGTGGCCGAAGATGACCGGAAGGGAACTCTTCTCGAAGTCCATGGCGGTCAAGCAGCTATGGCTCTGGTTCATCGGCATGCTGATCTTGACGATACCGTGGCACTATGTTGGTCTGTTGGGCATGCCGCGGCGTACCGCGTTGATGCCGTACGATCCGGTCTTCGTCGATCCCTGGAAATCGACACTGTTCGCCATGGCGATTGGTGGCGCCGTGCTGGCAGTCTCGGCCGTGATGCTGATTCACAATCTTGTCATGACCCAGGTGAATCGGGCGCGGGAAGCGGATCGTGAATTGAAATTCGCAGAACCGATCCATCCCGTCCTCAGCCTGCCAGGCCCCCTGAACGGATTCACGCTGTGGAACTCGATCCTCGTGGTCTACATGATTGCCGGGTGGGGGTATCCGATCGCCCAGTTTTTCGTTATGGACACACAGAACGCGCTCCCCTGGGGATGGTAGTCATGAAAAGATGCTCACTGGCCTTGATTCCGTTTTTGGCATCCCTGGTGAGCGGTGCCACCGCCGAGCCTTCCTCCCAGGTGGCCTGGGACAGTGACACCCTGCAGTTGCTCGCTTCAGGGGACGCGGTACGCGGTCAGCAACTCTCCGGTCAGTGTGCCTCCTGCCACGGCAGCGAAGGGACGAGTCCCTCGCCCAACTGGCCCAGCCTTGCCGGGCAGCTCCCGACCTATCTCTACAAGCAGATCAAGGATTACAAGGACGGGAAACGGCAGGATGCTTTGATGTCGGCCCTAGTGGCGAATCTCTCCGATCAGGACATGGCAGACCTGGCGGCGTATTATGCCTCCGTGGCGCTACCGCCGGGAAAACCCGGTGGCGACGAGACCGCGACCCTGCTGGTAGAGATGGGCGACGGACCGCGACTGATCCCCTCATGCAATTCCTGCCATGGCCGCAGCGGTCAAGGCAATCGCGTCCTGGAACGGGATATCGCCACCATGCCCGCGCTGACGGGCCAGTTTCCGGCCTACCTCGAAAAGACCATGCTGGACTACAAGCGCGGCAAGCGGGGTAACGACGTCTACCGCCGGATGCGGGCCATCACCGGGCAACTGACCGAGGCGGAGATCAAGTCGCTCGCAGCCTACTACGGCACCCTGGGCCAGTAGGCTCGCAGAGGGTAACCGGGGACCGTAATCGGTCCCCGGCCAACACCCCTTTCAATCGTTCGCATTTGACGCCCGGATGGCTGAGTCTCGCCGTCAGTGTTTTCACTGCGGGCTGCACACCTCATTCGGTCCTGCCAGACGCTTCGAGGTGCTGGGTGAAGCGCGTGAGTTCTGCTGCGACGGCTGCCTGGCCGTCGCGAGAAGCATCGTCGAATCCGGCCTGGAAGACTACTACCGCTACCGTGAGGCACCTGCTGCCCGGGCGGACCCCGAGGTGGTGCCGGATATCCTCAGGAAACTGGCGCTCTACGACAACGAGGACGTTCAGCGCAGCTTCGTTCGCCAGGGGGCGGGCTGGCGCGAGGCCTCCCTGATCCTGGAAGACATCCGCTGCCCCGCCTGTCTCTGGCTGAACGAGCAGCATATCCGAGGTCTGGACGGTGTGCTCGGTGTCGAGATGGACTACACCAGCCAGCGGGCGCATGTCCGCTGGGACCCTGGTGTTACGCGTCTGAGCGTCATCCTGAAGGCCATCTCCAACCTGGGGTTTCTCGCGTATCCCTACGACACCGCGCATCGGGAGAAGCTGCTTCGCGACCGCAAGCGGCGCAGCGCGCAGCGGCTGATCTTCGCTGGCGCCATTGCCATGCCGGTCATGCAGTTCTCGCTGGCGAGCTACTGGATGGGGGGACCCCAGGCGGACGGCACCCTGCCCCTGTGGGAGGTGCTGGGTCGCTGGACCATGCTGGCGGCGGTCACCGCGGTACTGGCCTGGTCCGGACAGGAATTCTTCGTCGGCGCCTGGCGGGACCTGCGCATTCGCCGCCTGGGCATGGATGTCCCCATCGTGCTCGGCCTTTCCATCGCCTGGCTGGGCAGCCTGATCGCCACAGTACAGCGTCACGGGGAGGTCTACCTCGATTCCATCGCCATGTTCGTCCTTTTCATCCTCGCGGCGCGTGTGCTGGAGATGCGTGGCCGTGTCCACGCCGCGGATGCCATGGACCGCCTCGCACGCGTTGTGCCCCAGTCGGCGAGGCGTATCGGTCCGTCGGGCGCCGAGACGGAGATCCCGGCCGCCGAGCTGAATCCGGGAGACCTGATCCGTGTGCGTCCGGGCGAGTTCCTGCCCGCCGACGGCGTGGTAGCGGAAGGAGCGGGTGAGTTCGACGAGTCGGTCCTCACCGGGGAGTCGGCACCCGTGGTGAGACAGGCCGGCGAGCCGGTCATCGCGGGTTCCTGCAATACCGACCAGGCAGTACTGGTCGAGGTGAGGCGCGTGGGCGAGGACTCGACCGCCGGGGAGATCCGCCATCTGCTCGACCGGGGCCTGAGCTCGAAACCGCCCGCGGCACGCCTGGCGGACCGGGTGGCGGGATGGTTCGTCGCCGCTGTGCTGGTAGTGGCCGTGACCACCGCCATCGTCTGGTGGTGGCTGGACCCCGAACGGATGCTGTCGGCGACGATCGCCGTGCTCATCGTGACCTGCCCCTGCGCCCTTGCGCTGGCGACACCCGTAGCGATCGCCGTCAGTGCGGGACGCTACGCCTCCCAGGGCGTCCTGCCCCTGGATTCCGCGGCCATGGAGACGCTCGCCACGGTAGACGTGGTGGCCCTGGACAAGACCGGAACCCTGACACTCGGCCAGTTGCGGGTTTGCGATTGCTACGCACCGGGACCGGAAGGCGCGGGACCGATGATGGACCGCGCCGGCGCGTTGGAGAGGCATTCCGAGCATCCGGTCGCCCGCGCCTTTCGGCGCGAGATGCCCAATCCGACCCACAAGGCCGACCGGGTGAGAAACCAACCGGGACGCGGCGTCTGCGGTGTTCTCGGAGGGCACCGCTGGCGGCTGGGATCGCCGGAATGGGTCGCCGGTGACGACAACCCGGCCCCGGGTTTCGAGAACACGATTCGCCGGTGGCGCGAGGCGGGGTGCATGGTCGTCGCGCTTGGGGACCCCGGCGGGCTGCGGGCCGTGTTCGCGCTGAGAGACCGGTTGAGGCCCGGGGCTGAAGTGATTGCCCGGCAACTACGCGACGCCGGCGTCTCGCGCATCGTCATCCTGAGCGGTGATAGTCCTTTGTCCGTTACCCGTATCGCGCGGAAGCTGGGGATCGACGAGGCCCTCGGGAGCCTGACCCCTTCCGCCAAGATGACCTGGATACAGGACAGGCAACACGAAGGACATCGCGTCCTCATGGTAGGCGACGGCATCAACGATGTGCCGACACTCGCCGCGGCGGATGTCTCGATCTCGTTCAGCAATGCCACGGAGCTGGCACAGATCAACAGTCGCTTCGTGCTGCTCTCCAGCGGGATGGACGCGATCGTCCGGAGCCGGGAACTGGCCAGGCGCACCATCCGCATCATCCGCCAGAACCTTGCCTGGGCAGCGGGCTACAACCTGCTCGCGGTCCCCGCAGCGGCCATGGGTTTCGTGCCGCCTTGGGCGGCCGCGATCGGCATGTCGCTCAGTTCACTGTTGGTGGTCGTCAATGCCCTGCGTCTGCGCAGGGTGAGCGTCGAGCCATCGACAGGCGCGTGGAGCGGCGATACCCCGCGTGGGGCGGAATACGGGTCGACTACGTGAATCGAGGCGCCGCGCCGGGAGGTCAGTCACAGTACGGTACGCCATCCCTGTAAAGATCGCGGCAATTGACGGTCGTGAGTCCGTAGAGCTGCCAGGCCTGCATGCCACCCCGGTACCACTTGAGCTTTTCCTCCGGGTATCCCAGCTCGAGCAGGTCTTGCACCATGTGTGTCGACTGGGTGCACCAGGCGCCGTTGCAATACACCACCAGGGTCTTCGCATTGCTGAAATCCGGCGTCCCGTCGCGTATCTCCACGCCCAGCGCCGGCACCAGCACCCGTTCCAGGGCCTCCGGCTGCGAAGCGTCGCGATACATCGCCCACGGGATGTTGACCGCCCCCGGGATCATGTTGCGCATCGGCCACTTCTCGGCCCGGGTGTCGACCACCATCACGGTTTCGTCGCCTTTCCCGATCCTGGACAAGGCATCGAGGACCTCCAGTTCGCCGTAGGTCTCCACTCCAGGGGCTGCCACCATCGGCGTGAGGCAGAACGGCGGGCACTTGCGGGAGGTATACGAATAGAAGGGATGAATGCGCGCGCTGCGGTTCTGGCTGCGCTGGATCGCGAAGGGCCGACCCTGGTGCTGGGTGATCACGGTCTGCAACTCCGGCGTGATCCCCACCTCGAGAGCGTGAACGCCACCGGCCAAGCTTCCGGTCAATATCAGAGCCAGAGAAAATACCAACCTCAACATCGCCAAGTTCCCCCTAACGCACAGCGTGGATACGGATCTTTGTCTCTATAATAATAGCCAGTGTCCGTCCACAAACACTTGGGTTTTTCTTCTCCATTGCTTGTTGGATCCGCTTCGCTTGATCCAACCTACTGATTTTCACTGAGTTACG
>Ga0210096_1000377_pt1 | contig 16071 bp, 17 predicted proteins | sample China_Galinas_PW_4_FD_184864 | JGI IMG/M metagenome (GOLD analysis project Ga0210096, IMG submission 184864) | Wetland microbial communities from San Francisco Bay, California, USA, that impact long-term carbon sequestration - China_Galinas_PWA_D2... | ecosystem: Environmental > Aquatic > Marine... | reverse complement strand
GACGCATGGCTGCCACCGTATCCGGGCCGGCGGGCAAGAGCGCAGCGACACGGGAAAACGGCACAGTCCGAGATGACGGCCGACGCTCGTGGGCGAGTTCGGCCTGCCGAACGGCTAGGCCTTCGCTACCGTCGAAGAATGGCCGAAGGCGCAGTCCGTGTCACCACCACGAGCGGCATTGTCGAGGGATTGACCCATAGCGGCGTGACGAGATGGCGCTCGATCCCGTACGCCCGCCCGCCCGTGGGCCGGTTGCGCTTTCGCGCGCCGCAGCCGCCGGTTCCGTGGCGCGGCGTGCGGTACTGCCACGACTTCGCGTTCTGCGCGCCTCAGCGCCGCAGGTACACCCTGATCGGCGTCAACAAGTACCAGCCGATGAGCGAGGACTGCCTGACCGTCAACGTGGTGGCTCCAGCCGAACCGACCGACGAGCCGCTGCCGGTGATGTTCTTCATCCACGGCGGCGGATACATGCTCGGCAGTTCGGCGACGCCGATTTACGACGGCGCCGCGCTGGCCCGCCGGGGCTGCGTCTACGTGTCGGCGAACTATCGGCTCGGTGCGCTCGGCTGTCTGGATCTGTCGTCGTTCTCGACGCCGGACCATCGGATCGAAAGCAATCTGTTCCTGCGCGACCTGGTGCTCGCGTTGGGTTGGGTGCGCGACAACGTCGCGGCCTTCGGCGGCGACCCGGACCGGGTGACGATCTTCGGCGAGAGCGCCGGCGCCCACGCGGTCGCCACCCTGGTGGCCACGCCTGCCGCGCGCGGCCTGTTCGCGGGGGCGATCTCCGAAAGCCCGGCCAGCGGAATGGTGGTGCCCGGCGAGGTGGCACCGAGGTTCGCCGACCAGTACCTCGAATTCCTCGACCTCGACCGGCGCGACGCCGCTGCGACACTGATGCGGGCCGAGCCCCGTCGGCTGGTCAAGGCCCTCGACCGGCTGCTCACCCACGCGTCGCAGGAGATGTCCGCCGGCTCGTTCGCGATCGGCCCCACCGTCGACGGCGACTATCTGCCGTGTGATCCCTTCGTCGCGATGGCCCGCGGCGGAGCCCACCGGGTTCCGATGATCGTCGGGCACAACGCCGAAGAGTCGCGGCTGTTCACCAGATGGCTGAAGCTGCTGCCGACGACGGAGCACATGCTGGAGCGGCTGCTCGCTGACGTCGATCCCGCCGCGCGCGAACGCATCCAGATCGCCTATCCCGGATATCCGCATCCGGACGAGTGCATGCGGCTTTCCGCCGACATGTTCTTCGCATCGACGGCGTGGCGAATCGCCGAGGCGCACAGCAGGCACGCCCCGACGTACATGTACCGCTACGACTACGCGCCGCGCACGCTGGCGTGGACCGGGCTGGGCGCCACGCACGCAATGGAGCTGCTCGCAGTGTTCGACATCTACCGCACCCGGCTGGGCTCGCTGCTGACCGTGGCCGCCGATCAGCGATCGGCCCTGCGGGTGAGCAACAACATCCAGTCGCGGTGGCGGCGCTTTTCCCGGACCGGTGTGCCCGGCACGGGATGGCCGGCCTACGACGAGGACCGGGCCGTCATGGTGTTCGACAAGCACTCCCGGGTCGAATACGACCCGCACCCGGCTCGCCGCGAAGCGTGGGAGAACTTCAGCCTGGTTTAGACGATTTCGGCGCGCAAACACACGCTCAGCGCCGGTTTGCGCGCCGAAATCGATGTGCGAAAACGTAATGTCTGATCACATGCCTGACGCCGCGCCCCAAGCCCCCTTCGGCAACTACCAGTACGAGGTCTACCTCAAGGGGATGACCGGCCAGACGCCGGACTTCCCGATGAGCTGCACCGAGCTCGAGGTGCAAGCGTCGGCCGCGATGGACGCCGGTGCGCACGGCTACGTCTTCGGCAGCGCCGGCACCGAGGACACCGAACGCGAGAACAGGGCGGCGTTCACGCGGCACCGGATCGTGCCGCGGATGCTGCGCGACGTGTCGGCACGCGACTTGCGCACCGAGATCTTCGGAGTCCAGCACGCGGCGCCGGTGCTGCTGGCTCCGGTGGGCGTGCAGTCGATCGTGCATCCCGACGGAGAGCTCGCCGCCGCCCGGGGTGCCGCCGCAGCCGGCATCGGGTTCGTCGCGTCCACGGCGTCGTCGTATCCGATGGAAGACATCGCGGCGGCCGGCGGCGACGTGCCGCGTTGGTATCAGCTGTACTGGCCCAAGGACCCCGAACTCACCGCGAGCTTCGTGTCGCGGGCCGAAGCGGCCGGCTATCACGCGCTGGTGGTAACGCTGGACACCGGCCTGCTGGCGTGGCGGCCGCGGGATCTGCAGACTGCGTATCTGCCGTTCCTGAAGTCGGTGGGAATCGCGAACTACTTGTCGGACCCCGTTTTTCGCGCCGCGCTCGACAAGTCTCCGGAAGACGATCCGACCGCTGCGGTGCTGCACTTCGTCGGCATCTTTTCCAACCCGGCGATGAGCTGGGGCGACTTGGCCGCGCTGCGGGAGCTCACCGACATGCCGATCGTGTTGAAGGGCATCGTGCATCCCGACGACGCGCGGCTGGCCCGAGACCACGGCGTGGCCGGGGTGCTGGTGTCCAATCACGGTGGCCGGCAGGTGGACGGCGCGGTCGCGGCGCTCGACGCGCTGCCCGACGTGGTCGACGCCGTCGGCAACGAGCTCACCGTGTTGTTCGACAGTGGCATCCGGTCGGGCTCCGACGTCGTCAAGGCTCTTGCGCTGGGCGCCCGCGCCGTCCTGCTGGGCCGCCCCTATCTGTGGGGGATGGCACTGCATGGCGCCGTTGGTGTGACGCAGGTGGTCCGCAATCTGCTTTCGGAAGTCGATCTGACACTGGCACTTTCGGGACACGCCTCACCGCGCACGCTGAATCGGGAGGTCTTGCGCGGGCGACCGGCCTAAGGTCGAGCAATGCGAAGCGCCGATCTGAGCACCCAGTGGTTGAGCGCTGCGCTGAACGCAACGGTGTCGTCGTTCGAGGCGCAGCGCATCGGCACCGGCCAGATGAGCGAGTGCTATCGCGTCGCGGTGGCTTACGACGGCGAGACCGCCGCGCCGCGGTCGGTGGTGCTGAAGGTCGCCGCATCCGACCCGGTGAGTCGTCAAACCGGCGTCGCGATGGGGCTTTACGAACGCGAGGTGAGGTTCTACGCCGAGGTGGCCCCGCGACTCGTCGGCCCGATCGCGCCATGCTATCACGCGTCGTTCGACGCTGAGGCGGGCACGTTCGCGTTGCTGCTCGGCGACGCCGGGCCCGCGGAGGTCGGCGACGAGATCGAAGGCACCTCGGTGGAGCGTGCCCGGCTGGCCGTCTCGGAGCTCGGCCGGCTGCACGGGCCCGCGATCGGCGATCCGACGCTGGCGGGCGCGTCGTGGCTGAACCGCGAGTCTCCGATCAGCCAACCGCTTCTGGCCCAGCTGTACGCGGGATTCACCGAGCGCTACGCAGACCGGATCGCGCGTCGGCACCGCGAGGTCTGCGATCGCCTGATCGCCAGCTTCGACGGGTACGCCGCGGCCGCGGCGGGCGGTCCGCAGGGTCTCGTCCACGGCGACTACCGCCTCGACAACATGTTGTTCGGCACCCAGGGGGCGGACCGGCCGCTGACCGTCGTGGACTGGCAGACCGTCACCTGGGGACCGGTGGCCACCGACCTCGCCTACTTCATGGGGTGCGCGCTCACCGTGCCGCATCGCCGCGCGCACGCCGACGAGCTGATCGCCGGCTACCACGCCGCATTGGGTCCGGCGACGACGCTGACGCTCGACGACATCCGCGACGGCGTGCGCCGCCAGAGCTTTTTCGGGGTCATGATGGCCATCGTGTCGCCGATGCTGGTGGCTCGCACCGAACGCGGCGACGACATGTTCATGGCGATGATCGAGCGGCACTGTGAGCAGGTTCTCGAAACCGATGCGCTGGCGCTTCTGCCCGAAGATGTTGCACCGCAGCCACTTCGGCCCATTCCCGCCGACGAGTTCGCACACCCGCCCGGCGCGGAGCCGATGTGGAACGAGAGCTGGTATTGCGATTTCGTCGATCCGCAGCAACGCGTCGGCGGGTACGTCCGGCTCGGGCTGACCCCCAATGGAGGCTGGTTCACCGCGCTGCTGTGCGGTCCGGATCACCCGACGGTCGCGGTGGTCGACTTCGCAGCACCGCTGGACGATCCGTACACGCTGCACACCAACGCATTCGACTTCGCCCATGCGATCGTGTCACCGCTGCAGCGGTACCGGGTGGTGCTGCGCGCACGCGGTGAGACGCACGACGATCCCGCCGCACTGCTGCGCGGCGACCCCGGGCGCGAGACCGATGTCAGCCTGGACCTGGAGTGGTCCACCGCCGGCACGCCGTACCAGTACCGGCTGACACCGCGCTACGAAATCGCCTGCACGGTGTCGGGAAGCGTCAGCGTCGACGGCCGGCGGTTGAGATTGGCGGGGGTGCCCGGCCAGCGTGACCACTCCTGGGGCGTGCGCGACTGGTGGGGCGTGGACTGGGTGTGGAGCGCACTGCACCTCGACGACGGCACGCACCTGCACGGCGTCGACATCCGGTTGCCCGGCGCACCGCCGCTCGGCGTCGGCTACCTTCAGACCGTTGGCGCACCGCTGTCCGAGCTTCAATCAGTCACCACACGAGCGTCCTTCGGCGACAACGGATTACCGTTGACCACCGCGATCATGTACGACGACCTCGAAACCGCAGTCGACATCCGCGGGCACGCCCCGCTGCGACTGGAGGCACCCGACGGCAGGGTGGCCTGGCTCGCGCGGGCCTGGGCGTCGGTCACCACGTCCGACGGCCGCACAGGTGTGGGCTGGATCGAGTGGAACCGCAACAACATTCAATGACCGTTCGATGACCCGCACCCAGCGCTACTTGACCTTCGCCGCCGCGATTCTGGTCACCGGCGTGCTCAGCGGTGTCGCCGGCGGCTTCACGACGCTGGTGGTGAAGGCCATCGAGCACGTGACGTACGGCTACGCGCAAGGACCGCTGCTCTCCGGCGTCAAGGACGCCTCGATCGAAAGGCGGCTGGCCGGCCCCGCCATCGGTTGCGCGCTCGCGGGTGCGGGCTGGTGGTTGCTGCGGCGCAGGGCGCCGATTCCGAACCTGACCGAGCAGATCCGGGCGGGCCGGCCATTCGCACACGGTCCGATGGGAGTCGACGCACTGCTGCAGGTTCTGGCGGTCGGCTCCGGCGCGTCGCTCGGCCGGGAGCAAGCACCCCGGCTGTTCGCGGCCTCGTTCACCGAGCTGTGGATTCGCTACGGTTCGATTGCACCCGAACACCGCCGCATTCTGCTCGGCTGCGCCGCCGGTGCCGGCCTGGCGGCCGTCTACAACGTGCCCGCGGCCGGAGTGCTGTTCGCGTTGGGCATCGTGTTGCGCAGTTGGCGACCGCTGGCGGTGCTGGTGGCCGTGGCCACGTCGTGCATCGCGACCGTGACGGTGTGGCCAATCACCCACGGTGCGCCCACGTTTCTCTGGCCGGACACGCACTTCACCTGGAAGGCCTTCCTGTTCGCGATCACCGCGATGCCGTTAGCTGCGCTCGTCGGCACGGCATTCAACGGGTTGATGGCGCGTGCGAGGTCGAAGGCTTCGCCGAAGTCGTGGACCATCATCGCAGCGATCGGCTTGGCCGGGTTGGCGACCGGCACCACGTCGATCTGGATGCCGCAGATGCCGGGCAACGGCAAGAGCATTGTGCTGGAAAGCCTCGCGGGAGGTGACACGCTGATCGCGGTCACCATCGCGATGTTCCTCAAGCCGTTGCTGACGGCGTTGTTCCTCCGCGCCGGCGCGGTCGGCGGCATGCTCACGCCGGCGTTGTCGACCGGCGTCGCCACCGGCGCGTTCGTGGCGCTGGCCGTCAACCACCTTGGCGGCGAGGCCAGCGTTCCCACCCTCGCGCTGATCGGCGGTGCGGCGGTGCTCGGGATCACCCAGCACGCACCGCTGTTCGCGGCGGTGTTCACTGCCGAACTCACCCATCCGCCGCTGGAGGTGTGGGTGATGCTGCTGTTCGCCGCGGTGGGTGCGCACATCGTGCGGACGGCCGTCATGCGCTCCGTCACCAAGACGCCCGCCGAGCATTGACCCGTCACAAAGATGTAAGCGTCGAATTCCGCTCGGCGAGTATGCCGATCCCATGAGCGAGCAACAATTCCGCAAGGGCGAGAAGGTCACCTGGAAGAGTCACGGCAGCACCGCTGAAGGCACTGTCGCGGAGACGATCACGTCGGACACGACGGCCGCCAAGCGCACGGTCCGGGCGTCTCGGGACGAGCCGCAATACCGGGTCCGCAGCGACAAGAGTGGCAAGGACGCGGTGCACAAGCCCGAGGCGCTGCACAGAAAACCGAAGTGACATGGCCGACGACGAACGCATCGGGAAAGAGTTTCGCGACTCCGTGAACATGACGGCCTCGGAACTCGAGCGCTGGCTTGACAGCGACGAGTCGAAAGGCGTTGGCCAGAAGGCCGGCGGCGGCGAGTCCACCGGGCACGAAAGCGGCCGCCGGATCGTGATGATCCTCAAGTCCAAGAAGTCAGAGCTCACCGACGCCGACTACGCGCACATGCACAAAGTCGTCAACTACATCAAACGCCATCTGGCGCAACGCCCGTCGGGCGAGGTCGAAGACACCCCATGGCGCTATTCGCTGATGAACTGGGGCCACGACCCGACGAAATGAAGGTCAGCCCAACCGGGCGTTGCCGTCGTCGAGGTCGTCGAGGTCGTCGAGGTCGTCGAGGTCGTCGCGATCCAGCCCCATCGGTGTCATCGCGGGGATGTCCCCGCCGGCGATCACGTGCCGCGTGATCGGCGTCAGCGTGGCGAACAATTTTTCGACGTCGTCGTCGGTGAGCGCATCCAGCGCCGACAGCGCCAGCCGGTCGGTGGCCGACTCGATGTGGTCCTTCAGCTTCGCGCCCGCCGCCGTCAGCGCACGGTTCGCCGCAAACAGCGGACGTCCATCTGCGCCAGTGTCTTTCGCGGCTCGGCCGGCCAATCCCGCCGCGGTCCGCACGCCGTCGTCGCCCGTGATGCCGTATCGGTGCAGGGCCGCGACCGCAGACTCGTGTCGCGCCTGCAGCGCCGCCTGCGGTCCGGCGATCACCCACGCGCCGGGCAGCGCCTTGGCGACCCGTTCGGGCGCGAAGTTGTAGAACACGGCGGTGACGACCTCGGCCGGTACCTGGCCCAGCGGCGCCGAGCGTGCCGCGAAGTAACCCATCCAAAAGCCGCGGTACCCAAGCCCGTCCAGCGCGGCGCGCGCCTCGGGGGCGAAGTACGTCACCGCGTGAACGGGCTCGAAGCGGTTGAAGAAACGTCGGGCGAGTTCGGGTCGTCGGTCCACCATCAGAGTTAACCTCAGCCTGCATACACGTGCAGAAACGGGGTACGCGCAACCATGTCGCCGATCGTCGTGATGGGCGTGTCCGGCTCGGGCAAGTCGACGGTGGGCGCCGCGTTGGCGCAACGGCTCGGTGTGCCATTTGCCGACGCCGACGACTTCCACCCGCCGGCCAACATCGCGAAGATGACGGTGGGCAGTCCCCTCGATGACGACGACCGCTACCCGTGGCTGGAGGCGATCGGCCGTTGGCTGGCCGAACGCAGCACCGAGGGCGGGGTGATGAGTTGCTCCGCACTCAAGCGCAAGTATCGGGATCAGCTCCGAACCCATTGTGCACAAACTGAATTCGTGCACCTGAGTGGCTCACCGGAGGTGATCGCCGCACGGCAGGCAAGCAGGCCCGGGCACTTCATGCCGGCGTCGCTGATGGCGTCGCAGTTCGCGACGCTCGAACCGCTGCAACCGGACGAGCGCGGCGTGACCATCGACGTCGACCACGACATCGACTGGATCGTCGCTCGCTATCTGGCGCAGGTTCAGAAGGAGACCGGATGACGCTGACACTGCTCGCCGCCGATCAGCCGCAGCCGGTCGCCGCGTGGTGGCAGCTGATCCTGGCGGCGCTGGCCGGCATCGCGCTGATCGTCCTGCTGATCACGGTCGCCAAAGTGCACCGGCCGGCTCGTTGTTTTTCTCACACGTCAACGACGCCGGATTCTGGCTCGTCAAAGAGTATTTCGGCATGACCGTCGGGCAGACCATCAAGACGTGGTCGGTGATGGAAACCGTGCTGTCGGTGGTCGGGTTGGTGCTGCTGCTGTTGCTCGACCTGGTGATCTAAGCCGAAGTTACGGCGGCTCATGGTGGGGGTTTGGGGTTTGACCTGTGACGATGGGCGTGAGGCTTCGCAACTGTGTAGCCACTGAATTGGTGTGTCGCTCCCGCGATGTCAGCGGTGAGTCCGGTAGGGTTCAACATGTGACAGCATTTGGAAACGCGATGCATGTAGCCCGGAACAAGAGTTCGTATGTGGCGAAGTCGGGCGAGGAGCGCGTCTACGAGTCGGTGCTGCTGCGGCGCAGCTACCGCGAGGGCGGCAAGGTGAAGCACGAGACGCTGGCCAACCTGTCGAGGCTGCCCGCCGAGGCGGTCTCCGCACTGGAGGCGACGCTGAAGGGGCAGACGCTGGTGCCGGCCGGCGGCGAGTTCACCATCGTCCGGTCGCTGCCGCACGGGCACGTGGCCGCGGTCGCCGCGATGGCGCGCCAGCTGGGCTTTCCCACGCTGCTGGGGCCGCGGTGCCGGGCGCGGGACATCGCCCTCGCGCTGATCGTCTCGCGGGTTGTGCGGCCGAAGTCGAAACTGTCCACGCTGGCCTGGTGGCCCGACACCACCCTGGGCGCCGACCTGGGCGTGGCCGGCGCGTCCACCGACGAGGTCTACGCCGCGATGGACTGGCTCGCCCAGCGGCAGGACACGATCGAGAAGAAGCTCGCGGCCAAACACCTTGCCCCGGAAGTGAACCCGGCCCGGATGGCGTTGTTCGACCTGACCAGCGCGTGGGTCACCGGGCGGCACTGCGAGCTGGCCGCGCGCGGCTACTCCCGCGACGGCAAGAAAGGCTGCGAGCAGATCGAGTACGGGATCCTCACCGACCCGGCGGGCCGCCCGGTCGCGGTGCGGGTGTTTCCCGGCAACACCGCCGACCCCGACGCGTTCACCGAGATCGTCACCGTGATCCGCGACGAGCTCGGTATCCAGCAGCTGGTGCTGGTCGGCGATCGCGGCATGATCACCTCCGCGCGCATCGAGGCGCTGCGCAAACTCAACGACAACCCCGACACCGCAACCGATTTCGGGTGGATCACCGCGCTACGCGCACCCGCAATCGCCAAACTCGCCGCCGACGACGGGCCGCTGCAGATGAGCCTGTTCGATGCCCAGGACCTCGCCGAGATCAGCCACCCCGACTACCCCGGGGAACGGTTGATCGCCTGCCGCAACCCCGCGCTCGCGGCCGAACGCACCCGCAAACGCTCAGAGCTGCTGGCCGCGACCGACAAACTGCTCGCCGGCGTCGCCGACCGGGTCACCCGCGGCACCCTCACCGGCGCCGGCGAGATCGGCAAGGCGGTGGGCAAGGTGATCGACAAACACAAGATGGGCAAGCACTTCCACACCACCATCACCGACACCACCCTCACCTACCGTCGCGACCAGGCCCGCATCGACGCCGAAGCCCACCTGGACGGCATCTATGTGCTGCGCACCAGCGTCGACGCCGACACCCTCGACCCCGCCGGGATCGTCGAAAGCTACAAGAACCTCGCCAACATCGAACGCGACTTCCGCATCATCAAGACCGACGACCTGGACCTGCGACCCATCCACCACCGCCTCGACGACCGCGTCAAAGCACACGTGCTGATCTGCCTGCTCGCCTGCTACCTGGTCTGGCACCTGCGCAAAGCCTGGGCCCCACTGACATTCACCGACGAACACCCACCCCAACGCGACAACCCCGTCGCCGCCGCACAGCGCTCCGCCGACGCCGACACCAAAGCCGCCCGAAAACACGACCCCGCCGGCAACCCGCTGCGCAGCTTCCGCGGCCTACTCGACCACCTGGCCACCCTCACCCGCAACCAGATCCGCTACCAGGACACCAACATCGAGGTGCCCATCCTCACCGAACCCACCCCCGACCAACGCCGCGCCTTCGACCTCCTGAACACCCCGATCCCGCTCACCACCGCCGCGTAGCCAAAACAACCACCCCAGCCAATCAGTGAATCCCCAGGTCAACCCGCAGATTCACCCACTCCGGCCGACGTAACTTCGGTCTAAGTGATGCGAGCCGCCGAATGCGGACTTGTGCCACGCTACCGCGGGCACAACGTGCATCAAGTCCACACTCGGCCGGGGCGGGATCAGCCGACGAGGCGGGGATCAGCCGAACTGCTCGCTGAACCGCTTCTGTGCCTGCTTGGTCGCTTTATCGGCGCGCTTCTGGGTCTGCTTGCTTGCCTTGTCGGCGCGCTTCTGTGCTTTCTTGGCGGCCTTCTTGCCCTGCTTCTGGGCGGTTTCGGCCCAACCGGCGCCACGGTCGCGGGCGGTGTCGGCGAGTTCCGCCCCGCGTTCCCGTGCCAGGCTCGCCAGCTCGGCGCCGCGGTCGCGGGCCACATCGGCGAATTCGGACCCTCGTTCGCGCGCCACCGTGGCGAGCTCGGCGCCGCGCTCGCGGGCGACGTCGAGCAGCGGCGAAACGCGTTCGCCCGCGACGTCGGCCAGCTCGCGACCGCGCTCGGCTCCGGTCTGCAGCCCGTGGCTGACTTTTTCGCCGACGGTGCCCAACAGTGCGCCGCCTGAGGCCGCCCCGACTGGTAACGACGCGGACACCGCGTCGGATGCACGCTTGGCCGCGCGACGTCCGCGCCAGCCCAGTGACGGCTTGCCTTCCGTGTCCACCGACGCGATCATCAGGCCGCCGAGCAGGCTGAGGTCGGTGAGAAAGTCGCGCCGCTGCTGCGCCTTTGCTTGCGGGTCGGTCTCGGTCCAGAACAGGTGTCCGCCAAGGCTTCCCGGCACCACGGTGGCCGCGAGCGCAACGGACGCCATGCGCGGCAGCTTTCCGCTCGCCAGCAGCAGACCGCCGCCGATCTGAACACCGGCGGTGATCCGGGCCAGCGTCAACGGGTCTTGGGCCACCTTGCTGGATGCGGCCTGGGGAATCTTCTGCAGCCCCTCCGCGGTCGGGCGCGCGGTTTCGGCCGCCTCCTCGGGCCGCCGAAGCGACTCGACTCCTTGCCCGATGAACACAGCTGACAGAAGCGGACGCGCGACTCGGCGAACTAGCATGCCTCCGAATAACCTTCCTTGTCGGTTTGCAAACCCCAGGTCAGTGCTGCCCGGGCGTGTGGTCGTCGGTCACCCGCTGAAACATCGGCAGCACGATCCACAAGAACGTCATCGCGACTGCGGCACAGGCACCGGCGACCCACCCGGCCGCCGGGCCGGACGCCGCGTCGAAGATGACGACGGTAACGCCCACCATCGCGATGCCCAGCAACACGACGCCGGCGATCGCACAGCGATGCGCAGCGGACACCAGCGTCCGCAGGCGGCGCTGACGGAACAGCACCCGATGCATCAGGACGGGCGCAACCAGCAAGAGGGTGGCGCCGATGGAGCAGCCGACCGTCAGGAGGTACACGCCCTTGACGACGTCGCTCAGCGTGGTGAACCGCTGTTGAAACGGAAGCGTGAGCAGAAAACCGGTGACCAGCTGGGCTCCGGTCTGAACCACCCGCAGCTCCTGCAGAAGGCTGCTCCAATTGCGGTCCAGCCGTTCGGGTTCGCTTTCATGGCGCGCGTTGGCGTCCGACCGCTGGTCACGGTCCGGATGGTCGACGTCCACGCGGCAATTCTTACAGCATCGGCCCGTAACGCAGTAGCATGATTCCCAAAGAGGGACGGCTACGGCCGTCCTTCGTGGCCCGCGCAGCCATGAGTGCGGCGCTTCTCCTTCATCTGCGCCTCGAACACGTGCCGCCTGCCGCCCTGCAACTCGTCGCGGACCCGCTTCTCGTGGTCGCGGAACACCGACCAGTAATTGTCGTCGAACTCCTCGACGATCTGAAACGTCCAGCGCCCGTAAAGCACGTTGCGGCCGACGAGCTCGGTTCCGAGCCGGTCCGCGACCGCGTCGTGCCCGGCGTCGCGCAGCTTGTCGCAGGCGTCCCCGAGGATCAAGTCGGCGCGGCCCATCAGCTGATGGAACGCGTAGAGCTGGCCGCGAGCCCGCTCCACCCACTCCAGCGCCTCTGACACGGCGCCGACCGCCTTTACGGTCCCGTCGTCGTTGCCGTCGGTTTCAGTCATGGCCGCACCGTACCCATTGCGGCCTGGACGTGAACTTCAGCCGGGGTGGCCATCTGCGGATGCTCGGACCGGGCACGTTGGTCGCGACGCCAGCCAACCCGCCCTGCGGCAACCCGGTCAACAGCCGCACCGCCAATACCGTCAGGTTCAACGACCGGTGGTGGGCAACCGGCCGCATCCCATACATGGGGCACAGGGGCTTCCCGATCGGTCAGGGTGGGGCTAGCGTTTACACAATTACAACTTGTAAAATCAAGTTGCGCATAGAACGGGGGATCGGAGTGGCAAAGCACGAACTGGACATCCGAGAGCTTCGCAAGCCGGAGAAGCACCCAACGATCTTCACGATGTACGCCGAATTGCTACCCACCGCGGAACCAGCGTGCATACGCCATGCGCCGCACCTTCGGGCAGGCACCGCGAGCACCTTGCAGGCCGTCGCGATCATCGGCGGCAAACCCAACCCCGCTACCACCGGGCTGGCTGGCGTTCATGACCGCTGAAGCACCCCCGCTCGCTGGACTTGAGGCCCGCCGACCGTTCCCGGCACGGATGGGCCCCAAGGGCAACTTGGTCTACAAGCTGGTGACCACCACTGATCACAAGCTGATCGGGGTCATGTACATCGTCGCCTGCTTCGCGTTCTTTTTCACCGGAGGGTTGATGGCGCTGTTGATGCGCGCCGAGTTGGCCTCACCCGGGCTGCAGTTCTTGTCCAACGAGCAGTACAACCAGTTGTTCACCATGCACGGCACGATCATGCTGCTGTTCTACGCCACTCCGATCGTGTTCGGCTTCGCCAACCTGGTGCTGCCACTGCAGATCGGTGCGCCCGACGTCGCGTTCCCGCGGTTGAATGCATTGTCGTTCTGGCTGTTTGCGTTGGGCGCGCTGATCGCGTTGAGCGGCTTCATCACCCCGAGCGGGGCGGCGGACTTCGGCTGGACCGCCTACACGCCACTCTCCGATGCTGTTCACAGCCCCGGCGCCGGCGGTGATCTGTGGATCCTGGGCCTGGCCGTGGGCGGGCTGGGCACCATCCTGGGCGCGGTCAACATGATCACCACCGTGGTCTGCATGCGCGCGCCGGGCATGACGATGTTTCGGATGCCCATCTTCACCTGGAACATCCTGGTCACCAGCATCATGGCGCTGCTGGTGTTCCCGCTGCTCACCGCGGCGCTGTTCGGCCTGGCCGCCGACCGCCACCTCGGTGCGCATATCTATGACCCGGCCAACGGTGGGGCGATTTTGTGGCAGCACCTGTTCTGGTTCTTCGGCCACCCCGAGGTGTACATCGTTGCGTTGCCGTTCTTCGGCATCATCACCGAAGTCATCCCGGTGTTTGCCCGCAAACCGGTCTTCGGCTACACCACGATGGTGTACGCCACGACGAGCATCGCGGCCCTGTCGATGGCGGTATGGGCTCATCACATGTTCGCCACCGGCGCGGTGCTGCTGCCGTTCTTTTCGTTCATGTCCTATTTGATCGCCGTGCCGACCGGGATCAAGTTCGTCAACTGGATTGGCACCATGTGGAAGGGCCAGTTGACCTTCGAAACGCCAATGCTATTCGCGGTGGGCTTCATGGTCACGTTCCTGCTCGGCGGCCTGTCGGGGGTGCTGCTGGCCAGCCCGCCGATCGACTTCCATGTCACCGACACCTACTTTTTGGTGGCGCATTTCCACTATGTGCTGTTCGGCACCATTGTGTTCGCCACGTTCGCCGGAATATATTTCTGGTTCCCGAAAATGACCGGGCGCCTGCTGGACGAGCGGCTGGGCAAGCTGCACTTCTGGCTGACCCTGATCGGGTTTCACGCCACCTTCTTGGTGCAGCACTGGCTAGGCAACGAGGGCATGCCGCGCCGCTATGCCGACTACCTGCCCACCGACGGGTTCCAGGGCTTGAACATCGTGTCCACGATCGGCGCGTTCATCCTTGGGGCATCGATGCTGCCGTTCGTGTGGAATGTGTTCCGCAGCTGGCGTTTCGGCGAGCCGGTGACTGTCGACGACCCGTGGGGTTACGGCAGTTCGCTGGAGTGGGCGACCAGCTGCCCGCCGCCGCGGCACAACTTCACCGAACTACCACGCATCCGGTCGGAGCGGCCCGCTTTCGAGCTGCACTATCCGTGGATGATCGACCGCATGCGTACCGAATCCCACATCCGCCGCGACGCGGAGCTCACCGCCAAATAAGCCGAGAGCGATCAAGCCCCCGGCCGACGGACAGCTGTGATCGGCGCGGTGCCTCCGGAATGGCTCTCAGGGCCGCGCGAACAGATCGACGAGTACCGCGGCCTCGCTGATGTCGACATTCTTGGTGGCGGTCAGCAATGTGAGTGAGCGTTCAGACGCCAGATCGCGTAGATGAACAACCGCGGCGGCGCGGTCCGGTTCGCTTAGCTCGACGCCGTAGCGATGAGTGAACTCGTCGAACAACGCTGGGTCGTGGCCATACCACTTGCGCAATTCCGTGGACGGAGCGACGTCTTTGCACCATTCATCCAGTTGGGCTCTGGCTTTGCTCACGCCCCGGGGCCACACTCGATCCACCAGCACTCGGGCGCCATCGCTTGCCATCGGATCGTCATAGATCCGGCGTGCCTGAATCTTTCGCTGTTTGGTCATCACTTGTTTCCTCTTGCATCCTGGCCAGACACAGTTCGGGTCCGACGAACGGCTCGAGGCGGCCCGAAATCGCCGGGCGTCGGTACTTCCGCTGGCCCCCACGACCGGCCGGGTCGGCGAGCAGGCCAGCCAGCAATCCCAGATGTATCTCACAGACCACCTCGGGGTGAGATCGCGCGAAATCCCTGACGGGGCAGGCGTGCAACCGAATGAGCCGTTCTCTCACGGACGTCGACTCGCTGTGAGCAGACGACGTCGTTGTTGAAATTGTCGGGGTCGCCAGCTCAGGGGCGAACCCCATCTCCGCAAAAGCGACGGTGGCGCGCACGGCCGCTCGATCAAGCGCGTCATCGGACGTGGCGTCGGCATGATCGGTGCTTACTCCCGGGGACATTCTCGCGGCCCATCGTCGTCCGGCATGCCGAGCGCGCCGAGCGCGCGTTTTCGCACTCTTACCCAACTCCATCGCGAGCACCTCGGCGAGAGTCTGATAGTCCAGGCGGTCCTTGACCGCTACATATCCTGTGCGCGGCCTCCCAGGGCCCGGCCCATTGAGTCTGGTGCGCACGACCGCTCCCGCGTCGCACAGCGCGTCCAAGTGGAAACGCACGGTGGTCACATGCAATCCGATCTGAGAGGCGATCTCCGCCGCAGCGATCGCATGGTCGTGTTCGCGAACCATCTGAAGTATCCGTTCACGTTGCAGGTTGTGCGGCAGACGATTTCGGCGTGACCGTACAGCCCTGGAGTCCGTTTCCTCGTCCATCTGGCCGTCTTCCCTCTTCCGTATTTAACGGATATAGTTCCTTTATATTAGCAGTTGCTCAACCGGGGAAAGGTACCGATTGTGACGGTCCACGCCCGACGGGAGACAGCGCCCGAAGCCACGTCGGATGAGGCTGTCGATGCCGTTGGAGCGCAACGCCACGACGACAATTCGGTGCCCAAAGCCATTGGCAGCGCAGCACATACATCAACATGTCGATCCATTCAATTGGTCGAGGCAGGAGGCCGCGGATGTACGCACCAACTCTTCACGTCGATGCCCCACAAGCGCGCCGATCAGCCGCCCGTGGTCTGCGGCTGCGGTTGAAGCCCGCGCATCGGTCTCGCGGGGTCGTACAGGGCGCGTGGTGGCCGCGTTCAACTGACCTCGTCGCCGGGCTTCGGCTCCTGCT
>Ga0210096_1000375_pt1 | contig 16075 bp, 13 predicted proteins | sample China_Galinas_PW_4_FD_184864 | JGI IMG/M metagenome (GOLD analysis project Ga0210096, IMG submission 184864) | Wetland microbial communities from San Francisco Bay, California, USA, that impact long-term carbon sequestration - China_Galinas_PWA_D2... | ecosystem: Environmental > Aquatic > Marine... | reverse complement strand
GGGGGCCGACACCGATATCGTCATCGCCTCGGCGAAGGCCTATCTCAACGCCCTGAACAAGCTTGCGCAACGGGTGCGGCGGGCCCATCCCCAGATTGAGCATGTCTGAGGCCGCCACCATGAGAACCCTATGTACGAGGTGTGCGGGCATTGCGGGCCGTGGCATTGGGGATCAATAAGGTGTCGGCGCCCGAACCCGATCTCCGCCAACTTGCCTACCTCGAGGCCCTTGGGGTCCCGGTCTGGGTGCGCAGGGAACCAGGAGATGTTTCGGCAGCTATACCCCCGCGGGAGGTGGGTCGACCGCCAGGTGCGCCGGAACATGGGAGTGCCGCGGCGCTCCCACCGTCGGACCTGGAGATTCGGGCGCCAGGCGAACCGACCGTCGAATCGATGGACTGGGATGATCTGCAGCGGACGGTTTCGTCCTGCACCCTCTGCGCGCTGCATCGTGCCCGCAAGCGGACGGTGTTCGGCACCGGGAACCGCGAGGCGCGCTGGCTGTTCATCGGGGAGGCACCCGGCGTCGACGAGGACCGGCAGGGAGAGCCGTTCGTCGGTCGCGCGGGCCAGCTTCTGACCAACATGATCCGGGCGCTGGGTTATCGGCGCGAGGCGGTCTACATCGCGAACATCCTCAAGTGCCGTCCCCCCGGTAACCGGGACCCAGCGCCGGAAGAGTCTCTCAGGTGCCGACCCTATCTGCGGCGGCAGATCGCGCTGTTGTCCCCCGGGATCATCGTGACACTTGGACGCGTGGCGTCCCAGAACCTCCTGCAGACCGATCGACCGATCTCGCGACTGCGCGGCAGACCGCATCAGTACGAGGCGACCGGGATTCCCGTCGTGGTGACCTACCATCCGGCGTATCTGCTGCGCAGCCCGACCGAAAAGCGTAAGGCCTGGGAGGATCTGCGAATGGCGCGCTCGCTGCTGGCGAAGGTCTGAGCGGTGGGTTTCCGGTGTCCGACCTGCACAGGCGAGGTGTCGCCCCGTGAGCCACAGAACGGGAGAAAACGTTCGGTGAGCGCGGCTGTCAGGGACCCGGACTTCGTCATTCGTACGATGCGCCCCGTGGATCTGCGGGCAATCCTGGAGATCGAGTCCCGCGCCTATACGCATCCCTGGACGGAGGGGATCTTCAGGGACTGCATGCGCTGGGGTTACTCCGGGCTGGTATGCCACTCGGGGAAAGAGATCCTGGCCTACGGCATTCTGTCTCTCGGGGCCGGCGAGTGCCACATCCTGAACCTCTGCGTCCGTCCGGATCGACACGGCCAGGGAATTGGCCGCACGCTGCTGCGCCGGCTGCTGAGCGTCGCGCGTCTACAGGGCGCCGATACGGTGTTCCTGGAAGTCAGGGAATCGAACGAACCGGCGATCGGCCTGTATCTGTCAGAAGGTTTCTGCGAGATCGGCCGGCGATGCGGTTACTACCCCTCGGTGACCGGACGCGAGGACGCGCTGGTGTTCGCGCGCGTCCTCTAGACTTGTCCGCTGTGGTTTCTGCGGGGGGTGCGATGCGGCGGGTATAATCCTCGGTTTGCCATTTCGACAGAACGGAAATGTCCACCCACACCGAAGAAACGGGGAAACGGCGTACCTTCGCCATCATCTCCCATCCTGATGCGGGGAAAACCACCCTGACCGAGAAACTCCTGCTCTACGGTGGGGCCATCCAGCTCGCGGGTACCGTCAAGGGACGCAAGGCGTCGCGACATGCGACCTCGGACTGGATGGCGCTGGAAAAGCAGCGCGGCATATCCGTGACCAGTTCCGTGATGCAGTTTCCGTATCATGAGCGGATCGTCAATCTTCTCGATACGCCCGGTCACGAAGATTTCTCCGAGGACACCTACCGTACGTTGACGGCGGTCGATTCGGCCCTGATGGTGATCGATGCCGCCAAGGGGGTCGAGGCGCGTACCGTGAAACTGATGGAGGTGTGCCGGCTGCGGGACACGCCCATCATGACCTTTATCAACAAGCTGGATCGGGAGGGCCGCGAACCGATCGAACTGCTTGATGAGATCGAGTCGGTCCTAGACATTCAGTGCGCGCCGGTGACGTGGCCAATCGGGATGGGCAAGCGGTTCCGGGGAGTATTTCATATTGCCGACGATCGCGTTCATCTGTTCAAGCCGGCGCACGGCGGACGGGTCCAGGAGGGGGAGGTCATCGACGGGTTGGACAATCCCCGACTGGACGAGGTCCTCGGTCCGCAGGCGGGGGAGCTGCGCGAGGAGATCGAACTGGTAAGGGGGGCGAGTCACGAGTTCGCCCTCGACAGTTATCTTGCGGGGTGGCAGACACCCGTATACTTCGGCTCGGCAATCAACAATTTCGGGGTTCGGGAACTGCTCGACCGGTTCGTGGTCCATGCGCCGGCGCCGTTGAAGGGAAACACGCGCAGCCGGGACGTGGATCCGCACGAGCCCCGCTTCACCGGATTCGTGTTCAAGATCCAGGCGAACATGGACCCGCAGCACAGAGACCGCATCGCCTTCGTGCGGATCTGCTCGGGGTCGTTTCGCAAGGGAATGAAACTGCGGCATGTCCGCATCGCCCGCGACGTCAAGGTGTCGGACGCGCTAACCTTCATGGCCTCCGACCGCGAACAGGTTGATACGGCATACCCCGGGGACATCATTGGACTGCATAACCACGGCACCATCCGCATCGGAGACACCTTTACCGAAGGCGAAGAGCTCGCCTTCACAGGAATCCCGAATTTCGCGCCCGAATTGTTCCGCCGCGCCCAGCTCAGGGATCCGCTGAAGCTCAAGGCGTTGCAGAAGGGGCTGATCCAGCTCTGCGAGGAAGGCGCCACGCAATTGTTTCGGCCCCTGATCGGCAACGATCTGATTCTGGGAGCCGTGGGCGTGCTACAGTTCGATGTGGTCGCCCACCGGTTGCAGTCCGAGTACAACGTCGACTGCTTCTTCGAGCCCGTCAATGTCAACACGGCGCGCTGGATTCTTTGCGAAGACGCAGGGATGCTGCAGCGTTTCAGAGATAAGGCAGCGGCGCACCTTGCGCTCGATCACGCGGGGGATCTGGTCTATATCGCCCCGACGCGTATCAATCTGCAGATGACCCAGGAGAAGTGGTCGGAGATCCGATTTCAGGAGACGCGTGAACACGGGCTCTATGTATAGCGGGGGTTTCGGTCGTTTCGCGCTCGCCGTGCAGCAGTGGGTATACAGCGGTGAAGCCGAACCCCGGAACGACGCGATGCGCTTATCGGGTGACCCATACGACGAGGGATTCATCGCATTCGCCCCGAGGATGGATCCGGGATCCGCCAAGTTCACGGAGTGTATAGGCTAGAATACTGGTTACGCGCAGATAACAAGGGCCGTCATGAACGACCTGAAAGCCGCCTTCTCACACTACTTCGAGTTAATCCCAGCAGCGACACCCGAGCTGCTGGATGAGGTATTTCGCCTGCGCTACCAGGTCTACTGCCACGAGATCCATTTGCCGGATTTCGAAGAATGGCGCTACCCCGATGGCAGGGAGTGTGACGAGTTCGATCCGCACTCCGTTCACTGCATGTTGCGTCACCGGCCGACCCTGGCGGTGGCTGGCGCGGTTCGTCTTGTGCTGCCTAACCCCGAAGACGCCGCGCTTCCGTTTCCTCTGGAGGAATTTGCCGGGAACCGGGTCGACGTCGATCTGATGAGAGACCTGCCGCGCGAAACCACGGCGGAAATATCGCGATTGATCCTGAGCGCCCAGTTTCGTCGGCGCAAGGACGAGAGATCCTCGCCCTACGGCAACGATCGAAACATCAGGGACGAAAAAGGGCGAGACGGGGTTCCAAGCTTTCCCCATCCGGTATTGGGGCTGATGGCGGCCGCGATCCGGTTGACCGCCGAACGAAACATCACTCACTGGCTGGCGGGGATGGAGCCCGGTCTGAATCGCCTGCTGTCCCGGTTTGGGCTGGATCTCTTGCCGATCGGCCCGGCCGTGCAATATCACGGCAAGCGCAGACCCTACCTGGGCGTAGTCTCGGATATCAATGCGAAGGCCTATCACAAACACAGGGAAATCTGGGATCTGCTTACCGAGGGCGGTCGACTGTATCCGCCGCCGGAGAACTGACCGCGTGAACCTGGTTCGACCTGCCAGGCAATCCCTCCAAACGGCTGCCCGCCAGGGTATCTATTCCCTGGTGATCTGTGTGCTTTGCGGCTTCGCCGGGCCGGGGTTTACCCAGGAGGTCATCGTAAACCCCGACATCTCCATAACGACACTTGACGTCAATACCTTACGGTCAATCTTCGGCATGCGTCAGTCGACGTGGCCCGACGGCTCCCCCATTCGCGTCTACGTGCTGGACGACGGGTCCGACATCCACGGCCACTTTGCCAAGGACAAGCTGAATATTTTTCCATACCAACTCGAGCAGGCGTGGGACCGGCTCGTGTTCTCCGGTACGGGCCAGGCCCCGTCCAGAGTGGAAACCCTGGACGAAATGCGCGAACGGGTCGCCGCCACGCCGGGCGCGATCGGATACCTTCCGAAAGACTGGATCGACAGCGAGGTTGTGGTCATCAGGGTGGAGAGGCCATGAGGGGAACCTGTCCATCATGGCTGGCCGGCATAGGGGGGCCGGGCGCGGTATTTCGGTCGGAGAATGGTTCGGCTCCCGGGAACGGGCTGCGGGTTCTGCGCCCTGCCTGCGTCGTGTTGGCGCTACTTGCAATGACCGTGACCACGGTTTCCCGGGCGGAGAACCCCCTGCCGGAAAACTTCCAGATCCACGTGTTTGCCGCCCAGAACGCGGTCATCACTTCGGCAAACAATCTGTTCGGCGATACGGACCACCACGTCTCATTCGATTTTCGGGAGATCGGCCTCAACGGGTCGTGGCGTCCCCGGCACGATATCCTGCTGGCCGGTCAGGGGACGTATCGCCTGGCGGGTAACACCGACGACGGCAGCGTGCGGCTCGACTACGGATTGATCGACTACGCGCCATTTTCGAGCCCGGAGTACAAGGTTGGCGTGCGGGGAGGACGGCTCCTCAATCCCCTGGGTTTCTACAACGAGACGCGCGATGTGGCGTTCACGCGTCCCAGTATCCTTCTACCCCAGTCCATCTATTTCGACCGTACCCGGGACCTCGCGCTCTCGGCCGACGGAGGGCAGCTCTACGGCGATTATTATTCGAACCTGGGCGATTTCTATCTCCAGGCCGGCATCGGTTTTCCCAGGGCAGGGGCTAAGGGAGTGGAGGGTGCGCTGCTCGGTGATGATTTCCCCGGCGAGCTCGTAGGCGATCTCTCCTTTCTGGGAAGGCTTCTGTACGAACGCGACGGCGGGCGCTTGCGGCTCGCCGTCTCCGGGGCACTGGACAAGCAGCATTACGAACCGGGTGAACCGCCCGATCCCCTGCCCGCGGGAGATATCACGTTTTTTCCGATCATCTTTTCCGCGCAGTACAACGCGGAGAAATGGAGTCTGACCAGCGAGTTCGGTCCCCGGGGATTCACCAGGGACGGATTCGGCGGATCCACCGCCACCACGATAGGGGAGAGCGCCTATGTCGAGGGGTTGTATCGGTTCACCCCGAAGTGGGAGGCCTTCCTGCGCTATGACGTACTGTTCACCGACGGCGGCGATCGTGATGGTAAGGAGTTCGAGGCGCAAACGGGATTGCCGAATTTCTTTCGCTTCGCCAAAGACATGACGGCCGGCGCCACCTGGCGATTCAACCGCTGGCTCCTGGCGCGGGCGGAATATCACTATGTCAACGGTACCGCATGGTTGCCGCTCGAAGACAATACGAATCTCGCCGATATCGAACAGTACTGGTCGATATTCGCTTTACAGATTGCGCTCAGGTACTGATACTCTTTGAAAGAGGGACGCGCCGGGAGAACGGGCTTGACGACGTTCCCCAGAACTGTACGGTCAACGACCTTGCCTGGCACGCCGCCAGGTCCGTCAGTGTCGCCTTTTTGAGGCCCACACTGCGTTCATTACACCACTGGTAGATATGACGCAGGTCGAAAGTCCCAGCCGAGTCACACCCTCGAGACAGCGCCAGTTCAGCCTGAAATGGAAGGCGATGGCACTGACGAGTCTCGTCCTGATCGGCATCGTTTTCGGTTTTACCTTGCTGAGCCAGGCGAGTCTCGACGCGCAGTTCGAGCAGCAGCAGGCGCTGTTGCACCAAGCGCGGGTAAAGGCCCTGAGGGGATTGATCACGCGCGACAAACGCGAGCTTGCGAGGACGGCGTCGCTGACCGGAGATCTTGGCGGTATCGAATCCGCGCTGGTCTCCGAAGATCCGAACGATCTGGTTCAGACCTTTGGCCGGTACTGGGGCGAGTTACAGCTCGATCAGGGTCTGGATTCCGCCAGGTTCTACGGGCCGGACAACCGACTGCTGGCCGCCTTCGGGCAGGCGGATCCGCTGACCTCGATCGCCGACGGTTCGCTCCCCTGGATCGAGCAGGTGAACCGGGAAGAACGGCCCGTGACGGCGATGGCGTGCAGGCGGGGATGCAGACTGTATGCAGCCGCCCCGCTGATGGTCGCTGGGAACCGGGAAGGCGTCGTATTGTTCGCCCGATCGCTGAGCGAGATTGTCCTCGGTTTTCAGGCATCGACGGAAACCGATATCGGGCTTGTCGTTGCCGATGACTCAGCGGCCAACGATGCCGGACCCGGGCGCGCCCTCCCCGCCTGGAACATGCACCTGCTGGCGCTGACGAATGCGCAGAACCGCCTTCCCCTCCTGATGCAAACTACCCTGAATGATTCCCCGAAGGAGGTCGAGGACGGGGTACTTGAAACCTGGGAAGGCCTGCATTTCAGGATTCAGTCCGTTTCGCTCGCAGGATACCGCGGCGGATCCAAGGGCGCCTGGGTCCTGATCTCGGACGTCAGTCAGCCCATCGTCAAGATCAGGGCCGCTACCCAGAAGAACCTCTTCCTGGGGGTGTCCGGTCTGCTCGTGGCCGAGCTCTTACTGGCGGCATTGCTCTGGCGCCCGTTGTCGAGGTTGCGCTCTACCGCCGAGACCCTGCCGCTCCTCGGCTCCGGTGACTTCGAAAGTGCCCGAGCCGCGATCGCTGCGCGCTCGCGGAGTGACAAGTGGTTTGCCGACGAGAGTGACATCCTCGACGCCACGGCGATCGATCTGTCGCGCAGACTGGAGACGCTGGAGGCGGGGGTCAAATCGAGGACCGAGAAATTGAGCGCCCGCGCTCACGACCTGAAGCTCGAACGCGATTTCGTGCGTCGCCTGCTGGACACCGCGCAGGCCGTCGTACTGACGCTGGACAGCGATCAGCGGATCATTGTCCTCAATCGTTTCGGCTTGGACCTGCTGGATTCGCAGACGGGAGACGGCGTGAGATTCAGTGACATTCTGGTTCCCGAAGACAGGACCGACGACATCCTGCGGCCGCTAAGTGAGCTTGCCGCGGGCCGACAACAGCGGTTTCAGCATGACTCACGCGTCAGAGGCCGAGACGGCGTGGCGCACGACATCGCCTGGCGGCATTCTCGTATTGATGCGGGAGAAGGTGACATCACGGTGCTCTCGGTGGGTCTCGATGTCAGCGAACAGCGAGATGCAGAGCGACGCATCGCCTGGCTTGCCGATCATGATCCGCTGACCAACCTCTACAACCGCCGTCGATTCCAGGATGAACTACAGCGCGCCATTGCCGAGGGGAAGCGCTACGACCACGAAGGCAGCCTGTTATATCTCGACCTCGACCAGTTCAAGGTCATCAACGACGCCAGCGGGCACCAGAACGGAGACCTGGTACTCAAGGCCGTCGCAAGGACGCTGCAGTCCACGGTACGAAGTACCGACACCGTTTGCCGGTTGGGTGGTGACGAGTTTGCGGTTCTGCTTCCGGGAACCGATGCGGGAGGCGCCTTCGACACGGCCGGTAAGATACAGACGGCACTATCCGAGTTGCGGATCGGTGATGAACAGCAGTCGCAGGGGATGTCAGCGAGTATCGGCATTGCGCTGTACCCGACTCATGGCGACGACATACACGACCTGCTGGTGATCGCGGACCTCGCTATGTACCAGGCGAAAGATTCGGGTAGGGGAAGGTGGCAACTCTACTCGGCGGAGGCCCAGGGCCGCGAACAGATGCAGACCGAGCTTGAAACCAAGTCGATCGTCGAGCGCGCCCTATCGGAGGATCGCCTCGTGTTCCACTATCAGCCGATCCTGGATCTGGGGAACGATTTGGTCACGCACGCCGAGGCGCTGATACGCATGGTGGATCGGGACGGTAGGGTACGGATGCCGGGGGAGTTTATCGGCGTGGCCGAGCGAAGTGGTCTGATTCGCGCGATCGACAACTATGTCCTGCGGCATGCGATACGTGAGGTCAAGATGTTCATCGAAGACGGATACAAGATTGATATTTCATTGAATCTGTCCGCATATGCCTTTGACGACAGGGAGTTCTTCCCTAACGTAAAGGCGCTGTTGAACGAACACCCCGGGGTAGCCGGACACCTGATATTTGAGATTACCGAGACCGTGGCGGTAACGGACTTCGCCACGGCGCATGGAGCGATGGAGATGATGCGCGAACTGGGTTGCACGTTTGCCATCGACGATTTCGGGACCGGCTTTTCGTCTCTGAAGTATCTCAAGCAGCTTCCCGTGGACTACGTCAAGATCGATGGTGTATTCATCCGGGACCTGGTGGATAAGACCGACGACCAGATACTGGTTCAGGCCGTCATCGAGGTCGCGCGCGTATTCGGCAAGAAGACCGTCGCCGAGTTCGTCGAGCGCCAGGATGTACTGATGTGGTTGCGTGAACATGGTGCGGACTACGCACAGGGTTACCATGTCGGTCGGCCCATGCCGAGGGACGAATTTGTCGCGCTTCTAGGCTCACGCGGACTGTCCGGTAAGGCCAGCAGCGGTCCGGCTACGGGAAGCGCGCTGTCGTGAGGGCATCCGGCAACCCGCGAATTGGGCTGCTGTCCCTGCTGATCCTCTTTGTCGCCGCGCCCTGTCGACCACGTGGAGCCGGACGCAGCACCTGACGCGCCGGTGGCGTCGACAGAGAGTGAGCGATCCACACGGACCGGATTGATGCGATACAATTCCAGTCTGTTCCCGTATCAGGACGTTGCGCCATGGACGCCGGCCGGGTTACGGGTCCGTTGTTCACTGTATCAGGAAGATCGGTATGTCCGAGAGTGATAGCCCCGGGTTCTTCGATGTGATGAAAAGCGTGCTTGCGGCGTTTCTGGGGATCCAGAGTTCGGCGAATCACGAACGCGATTTTGCCCACGGAAAACCTTCCCATTACCTATTGATCGGCCTGTTGTTCACCGGACTGTTCATTCTCATCGTCTGGGGCGTGGTCAGGCTCGTGCTGCGCTTCGCGGGGGTGGGGTGAGGTTCTGCGCGACGGAGGCATTTGCAGCGCCGCGGGTTAACTGCCGGTCAACGAATGCTGGCCGGAACTCTGGGTCGCCGACAATCGGGACGCGGAACTCGCGCGCAGCCTGATCGATACCGCATGGCGCTGACGGCGAGGGCCGTGACCCTTGGGACTGCTCCGGTTGTAGGGGGCGGATAGAGGGACAATTTGTCCAGTGCTGGAACTGCGGGTGCCTGTGGTCTGTGGACTCGCCGGATAAATCCGGGTCCTGCCGACGATCAGGGTTGGGGCACCACGGTCCCGGAAGACGGTGAAGTAGACGCGTTCGCCGAGGCACCTTCATCCACTGGCGCGGATTTTTCGGGGGACGAGGCGACGGGCATGGGTTGCCCGGCCTTTGCCAGTACTTGGCGCAGCGGGTCTGCCTGGCGGTTGACGACGGAGTGCGTGATGAGAATATTGACGGGCCTTACATCCTGATTGTAGTAGGCCTCGTTGAGACTGTTGCGCACCGCGATGACCGAGCCTTCGAGCGTGGCGCCGACGAACGCACCCTTGCTCCTGGAGAACCCATAGATATCGATCGTTGCGGCCTGGGCGCCTCCGCCGATCGGGCCAGCGGCGATGCTCAGATCTCCACCCAGTTGCACCTTGTTGCTCATGAAGGCGTCCACCGCGCTGTCGGTCATCACCAGCAGTACGACGCCGGCGGCTTGTGCTCCGATCTGCAGTCCGAAGGTGAACGATCCCATGGTGTAGAAGGCCGGATAGCTCCATTGGCCGGTTGCGTCGTCCCTGTTCAGCATGACGCCGCTTCCCCCGGAACCGCCGAAGATAAATCCACCCTTGAGCATCTGCGGGACAATCAGTATTGCCTTGGCGTCCTTCAACTTTTCATGGAACCCCGTGTTCTGTGAATCCGCGAGCATGTTGTCCAGCGTCACCCTGGCGTTGTCGACGAGTCCGCGGGCCTTGACCGAATCATCGAGGTTCGCCGAAACCGGCAGACAGACCGTTGCGAGAACGAAGAACGAGATGCCGGTGAATCCGGCCCTGAACCACTGTCTCATGACGGTTTCCTCACCTGTGGTATTAATGATTTGTTATCCATCGGGCGGCGAGGCCGACGCTGTGCCCCGACGCATCCTCATTCCTCGTTGATTGCGAACGCGTGGAGTTCGCCGGCTTCCTCTTGCCTGGTGCACTGGCGCGAGACCTGCAGCAGGCTTCGTCTCAGCGCGCGTTTCCGGATGGATTCCACCTCGCGCCGTGGCATTTCCCCGGATCCGCTACCTCGCGTCGTCGTGCCGTGCAAGGATGCTTTCGTAGGTGCCGTCACTTCGCATGCCTGCCAGCGCATGATCGAAGTCGGAGACGATTTTTTCATAACCGGGGGTTTGCCTGCTTACAGCGATGTGCAACTCGCGTTTTTCGAGTGGCGGGGATACGAGTTCGAGTTTGTCCACACTCATGGACAGGTATTCGGCGATATCATGCTCCAGAACGCGCCGGTCGTCCAGCGTCATGTCGATTTGCCCGTTGACCAGCATGAGCAGGTTCTGCAGCAGGTGTTTCTGCGGTAACTTGCGGAAGTTGGTGGCCTCATCGAAATCCTTTCCGTAGGCGTAGTCGTAGACCGTCCCGACCGTCAGGCCGTCCAGACTGCTCATGGACCGGAAGGTCCAGTTTTCCCCGCGGCGTTTGACGAATACGATCTCGGTGGGCAGGTAGGATTCGCTAAACGCCAGTTTCCGGGCGCGCTCGTCCGTGTACCAGATCGTACAGACGACGTCATAGACACCGATCTCCACACCCTGCAGGTTGCGCGTCCAAGGCTGTATCTTGACGTCGGTCGAGTAGCCGGCCCGCTCGAAAGCGGTTTGCACGATGTCCATGGCCAGGCCGCCATTGGGCAGGTTCTCCGCAACGTAGGGTGGCCAGACGCTCGTCACGAGTCGCAATTGTGTCGCTTGGGCCTCAGCGGCGGCGAGCAGGAGCACGGACAGGATGGCGAACATCCGGATGGGGTGTTGGTTCATATCAATGATTTTTCCTCAAGGGTCTGTGCTGTCGGGCTGTGGACGGGTCGCGTTTCCTTCGAAGCGTTGCAGCAGGCCGCGAATGCGGCTACCGACACCTCGGGTGCCTTTTGCAGCGGGAGTCTTCTCGTTATTCTTGACGATGGCCTCCGTGCAGCGGGTCGTATCCACCCTTTCCGAAGTCTTGTCGATACCGGTAAGCACCGAAGGCAGGCCTTCCAGGGTCTCCATCAGGTACTTGGGGTTGGCCAGGGACAGATTCAGGAACCCAAGCGCACTGACCCTCGGGATCTCCGCGGCCTCGATGTGTGGCTTGGTGATCGTGCCTGTGACCCTGACCGGAATGGCGACGTCGACCAGTCCCACTCCCTTGCTGCGAGGGTAGACAAGCATATCGATCTCCTCCGAGTAGAGGTTGACCGCGCCGCTTGCGGCGATTTCGGTGTGCAGTCCGTCGAGGACGATATCGTCGCTCCTGGCCAGGCCGTTACTGACGTCCCAGCGCGATGCAAAGCAGATGATACCCGCTTCCTCGCGGCCGCCTTCCAGCCTCTTCAGGGCTCGCGGGAACATGGCGTTGACGACGTTTACGATGTTTACGGTAACACGGAGCTGGTCCTTCCCCTTGATCCTGACCGGACCCGCGACGATGGTCTGCACCCCGGAGGCGCTCCTCAGCAACTCCCTCGTCGTCCTGCCCTGGGCCTTGAGATCCAGATGGATATCCGCCAGACCACGGGCCGAGGCGGACAAGTCGCCATCGTTGAGCCACCTGCCGTAGTTGAAGTCGCTGGTGCTGAGGTCGATGCTGGCCGTGGGGGTCCGGAGATTGGCGCGGTACTCAACGCGGCCCATCAGTTTGCCGCCTCCGGTCAAATCGCCGGCGACCGGATCGATCAGCAGATGCCCCTCGCTAAGCCGGGTTTTCAACCGGAGAAAGCCGATCGTGTCTTCCCGCCACCTCAGATCGTTCAGATCGAGCTGGAGATCGAGATTGATCGCGCGCAGGGCTTCGATCGGCAGCTCGACGTCGGGGATACGCCGGGTACTCTCGCGGGGCGAAGCGGGGCGGGTCGATCGGCCCGGAGGCGAAGCGAGGTCGAGATTCGCAACGGTGAGCGACCCGGAGATGTTGGGCCTGGTCTGCAGACCGGACACCGTAACGTTTGCCTCTGCTTCGAGGCCATCGGCCGCTGCCGCCAGATCGGTCAATACCAGCGTGTCGCTGTCCATCGCCATGGCGCCCCTGATCGAATAGTTGCGCAGATCCGGCATGGGACGACGGATCAGCGGGCCGAGCCGGGAAAGCTGTTGTCCTGTCAGTTTGTAGTCAAGGTCCATGCGCCCTGCCCAGGGCAGGACCAGGTTGCCCGTCACCTCGAGTTTCGATCCCTTACCCCGGGTCAGAAGCGCCAACTTGCGCGGGGCGCCAGGTTTCAGCCAGTTCGACATCGTTCCGACGGTTCCGGTCGTGCGGACATCCACGTCGTTCAGCATCCCGTCCAGCACGACGGTGACGGGCCGGGCGGGACGAGAAGTGGCACGGAAGCGGTCGGCCTTCAGTTCGAAAGCCCGTGGCGAGGTGCCTTCCCCGATCGACAACCAGGAGGCGGTGGTTCTTGCATCGATCCTGGATCCGGTCAGGAGCGCCCTAACACTGCTTCCGCTTCCCTTGAGCGTGATCTCGGGTTCTCGCAGTTCAGCCAAGACGACCTTCCCGTAACCCAGTGTTTCGAGCAGCGCGCCCAGATCGAACTCCATTGAACGGGCCGTAGCCGAGACAGAAGGCGTGTCTTCGTTTGCGTCCAGGGACCCCGTCCACGAAATCCGTCCCCCCGGAATGTTCCCCTGAAGGACCGCGACATCGAGGCGATTCTCGTGCAGTTCACCCTGGAGGACCAGGTTGTGCAACGGCATTGCCAGTCCCCTGAGGGTGGACAGAGTGAAAGCAACCTTCGAGTTCCAGCCGCGCAGCCAGGCTGTGTTCAGTGGCGCGTCCAGCACCCCCGCGCCAGCCTGCCTGGGATTACGGACCTGGCTGGACGCGAGTAACGGCGACAAGTCGATCGTACCCGCTTTCAGGTCGGCATCGAGTCGTGGCGTGCCCTGGCCACGCTCCCATGAAATCGTTCCGGTTGCAGTGGTGGCTCCTGCTTTCAGGTCGATCCCGCTCAGCGAGACGGTTTCCACAGACGCGTGGAGCGTGCCCTTCAGATTCACGGGCAGGTAGCCTTTTAATCGGGACGAGACGGATTGCGGCAGGCTCGAACCATCCGCTAGGAGAAGATCGACGTCGAATCGGCCCCGGGCCTCGCGCATCGGCAACCTCACCGTCCCTCGCGCCCGTAACCCGGATTGTCCCAGGGTGGCGTCGATGCTGACCGGCCAGTCGCCGGTGTGACTGCGCAGCTTTTCGAGCGCTGCCCCCTTCAGCTTCAAAGAGAACCGGTCTTCACCATACTGGCCGCCGATACTGATCTCGCTTGGCTGTTCGGCGCTCAACTCGGCCCGTCCTTCCTCCAACCGCAGCGACCGTGCCTCGCCCCGACCGGGGATATTCGCCTGCAGACCCGAAATGTGAAAGTGGTCCCCGGTACGTTCCAGGGTTGCCGATACGGTAAAGGGGCCGTGCGCCGGCAGATTCCGACCGATCAACCGTCCCGCGGCACTCAGATCGTCGCCGGCGAGCGAGACAGTGGTACTGAAGTCGCCGTTCAAGGGAACGGGCAGGTTAGCTTTCGCCGTGATTTGGAGATTGTCGACCTGAGCCGTCGCATCCAGTGGAAACTTTCCGGGTCGCCTCGACAACAGGGTGGTGAGGGTGCCCGCAGTCACCGACAACGAAACCTGCCGGCCTTCGAATTCGCCGTTCGCGTTTACTTTCAGTCGGGCGCCGGGGGGCCATGATGCATGGGTGTTATCTATCCGGACCCGCCAGCCGTCGTCCTGCATCGAGCGATACCCGAGTTCAACGGACTCGAGATCGAGTTCTGTGACGCCGGCGAAGGTGTAGGACCCGTGCCGGCTTGAGGGTCCGCGGCCCAATGACCAGTTGTTCGAGCCGTGCGGGCCGCGTTCGAACAGAATATCCGTCTGATACAAGGCAATGCGGACAATTTCGATTCGGTGATCGAGTAACGGTACGAGTGCCAACTTCAAGCTTACCTGACCGGCCGATGCGAAGCTCGGCCGGGAGGCCCATGGGGGGTTGTCGATAACCACGTCCCGAGCCGATATACTGGGAATCAGGGAGGCCTCGAATCCGATTTCACCACGCAGCTCGACCTGCCGCCCGAGCGTATCGCTGAGCAGGGATTCCAGGCGGTCGCGATGGGCATTGAGGTCGACCGTCAAGAGGTAGACACTGAGTCCGGCGATCGCCAGGACGAGGACGATCGGTACCCAGATCAGGATTTTCGTCGCGGACTTCATGTCCTTGTGACCTGCATCGACTCCAGGAGTGTCTCGATCGGCCGGATACCCGGATTGGTCGTGGAACGGGGCGAACGCCGGTCGCCGGACTGGCGAGCGGTACGAGCGTCAGAATGTAGAAGCGGTGGCAGGGGGCGACTAGTTGGACTCTTCCGATTCGCCGGCGGCGGCTCTGGTGACCGATTTTACCAGATCGCTAGCGGTGGCGTTTCTGGCCTCGCGCGTGATCAGGATGTCCGTGGGACGGACGTCGCTGCCGTAGAAGGCGCTGTTCAGGCCGTTCCTCACCTTGATCACCGCACCGTCCAGCGTCACTCCGCCAAAGGCTCCCTTGGACAGGTTGTACTGTACGATGTCGGCCGTTGCGGCCTTGGCGCCGGCCCCGAGCGGGCCGGCAGCGATGCTGATACCGGTACCCAGATTGGCCTGGGAGGTCAGCAGGGAAGCCAGTCCCCTTTCGGTCATGACGAGCATCAGGACCTGCGAGGCCTGCGCCCCGATCTGCAGTCCGAAGGTCACCGCGCCGATGGTATAAAAGGCGGGATCACTCCAATCGTTGCTGTCGTCCTTTCTGGCCAGCATCACGCCGGATCCGCCGGAACCGCCGAAGATGAAGCCGCCCTTGATGATCTGTGGAAAGATGATCACGCCCCGGGCACGGCCGATGTTCTCTCGCAGCCATGTCATGTCCTCGTTGGCGAGAACGGTTTCCAGCGTGGTGCGGCTGTTGTCGATCAGGTCTTGGGCTTCCTGCTCCTGTGATCCCGCGTGGGCACCGCCGGCAAGGAGCAGCGCGAAAAGGAACGACGTGATGGCAGACAGGGGATGACGGTGGGGTAGTGTTACTCTCATGGGTGCATCGAGTCCTTGCGTCTGTGAAATCCGGACCGGGTGACCCCGACGGGCCGGTGTTTCAGTTTGCCTTCCAGGCGGACTGCCTGCGATGTCATTTCGTCGGCGGGAAATTCTTCAGGATTTCCTTGACTGCCTTGTCGATCTTCTCTCCACTCTTTTTTTCTACATCGGATCGCTTTACCAGGTCCTTGGCCGTGCCGCGCCAGATCTCCCTTTCCGTCTCGGGGTCGAGTACCGTCACGATCAGCGTCCCTTCCTCGTATTCACGCGGAGCGAGCGATCGTTCGTGCTCGTAGCTAGGATATCGGGCGGTGTCCAGGGTCCCCAGCCGGTGAGACCAGTGCCTCAGACCCG
>Ga0210096_1000374_pt1 | contig 16082 bp, 18 predicted proteins | sample China_Galinas_PW_4_FD_184864 | JGI IMG/M metagenome (GOLD analysis project Ga0210096, IMG submission 184864) | Wetland microbial communities from San Francisco Bay, California, USA, that impact long-term carbon sequestration - China_Galinas_PWA_D2... | ecosystem: Environmental > Aquatic > Marine... | reverse complement strand
AGGTCGAGCAGCCTTTTCAGCCGGTTGTTGCGGTTGATCACCCGGCGGTAGAGGTCGTTGAGGTCCGAGGTCGCGAAGCGGCCGCCGTCGAGCTGCACCATCGGCCGCAGCTCCGGCGGGATCACCGGCACGCAGTCGAGGATCATCCAGTCGGGCCTGTTGTCGGAGTTGAGGAAGGCGGAGGCGACTTTCAGCCGCTTCACGGCGCGCGCCTGTTTCTGGCCTTTGGAGCTGTTGATCGTCTGCTCCAGCTCCTCGCATTCGGCCGCCAGGTCGACCTGCTCGAGCAGGTCGCGCACCGCCTCGGCGCCCATCCCGCCGCGGAAGTACTCGCCCCAGCCGAACGGCGAGCCGAAGCGGTCCTTGAGCTCGCGGAAGACGGTCTCGTCGTTGACGACGTCCTTCGGCTTCATCTCGCTGAAGATCTTCCAGACCTCGTCCATCCGCTCGATCGCCTCTTCGATGTAGGCCTCGGTGTCGGAGATCTCCGCGTCGAACGTCTTGCGCAGGTCTTTGATCATCTTCGCGCGCTCGTCGTCCTTCAGCTTGCGCAGCTGCGCCGCCGTCAGCTTCAGCGAGTCGGCCCAGATGTGGTCCTCGTCGTCGAACTTGTCCTGGCTGCCCTCCTCCAGGTACTTGATCCGGCGCTCCAGCGACTCGCTCAGCTCCTGCGTGCGCTTCTGCTTTTCGGCCTCGTAGCCGTCGCTGACCTTCTTGACCTCTTTCTCGAGCTTGCCGAGGTCCTTGTCGCGCGCCTCGGTGTCGACCCAGGTGACCATCGAGGCGGCGAAGTAGAGGACCTTCTCGAGCTCCTTCGGCGCCATGTCGATCAGGTAGCCGATGCGGCTGGGGACGCCCTTGAAGAACCAGATGTGGGAGACCGGCGCCGCCAGGTCGACGTGCCCCATGCGCTCGCGGCGCACCTTCGAGCGCGTCACCTCGACGCCGCAGCGCTCGCAGACGATGCCCTTGTAGCGGACTCGCTTGTACTTGCCGCAGTAGCACTCCCAGTCCTTGGTCGGACCGAAGATGCGCTCGCAGAAGAGGCCGTCTTTCTCCGGCTTCAGCGTGCGGTAGTTGATCGTCTCCGGCTTGGTGACCTCGCCCCAGCTCCAGGAGCGGATCTTCTTCGAGGACGCGAGGCCGATCTCGATCGCGTCGAAGTTGTTGATGTCGATCATCGTCCTAGTCCTCCACCTTCGTCTCTTCCTTGGCCTCGGACTCGGCGCCGTCCCCGTCGTCCCCGCCGTCCCCGCCGCCGCCGTCGTCGGAGCCTCCCTCGCCCTCGGCGAGGACCTGCTCCTCCTTCTCGTCGGCCGCGCCGTCGCCGTTGGCGCCGTCGGCGCGCACGCCGGTCAGGTCCATGCCCAGCTCCTCGGCCGCTTTCAGCAGGTCGTCGTCGTCCTCGGAGATTTCGACGTCGCCGCCTTCGGAGACCACGTTGGCGTCGAGCGAGAGGCTCTGGATCTCCTTCAGCAGGACTTTGAACGACTCCGGGATCGAGGGCTCGGGGATGTTCTCGCCCTTGACGATCGACTCGTAGGCCTTGACCCGGCCGACCGTGTCGTCGGACTTGACCGTGAGCATCTCCTGCAGCGTGTAGGCGGCGCCGTAGGCCTCCAGCGCCCAGACCTCCATCTCGCCGAAGCGCTGGCCGCCGAACTGCGCCTTGCCGCCCAGCGGCTGCTGGGTGACCAGCGAGTAGGGGCCGGTCGAGCGGGCGTGGATCTTGTCGTCGACCAGGTGCAGCAGCTTGAGGATGTACATGTAGCCGACCGTCACCTTGCCCTCGTAGGGCTCGCCGGTGCGGCCGTTGTAGAGCTGCATCGCGCCTTCCGCGCGGGCGCCGGCCCGGGCGGACTTGTCGACGCCGAGGTCGATGCCGCGCTGGGAGTTCTGCTCCTGCCACTGCACGAGCGCCTCGTCGACGTCCTCGACGCTGGCGCCGTCGAAGACCGAGGTCGCCACGTAGACGCGGCCGTCGCCGTCCGCGGAGTGCGCCTGCGCGTAGGCCTCGGAGCCGTCGTCGTACCAGCCGTTGCCGGCGACCCAGCCGAGGTGCGTCTCCAGCACCTGGCCGATGTTCATCCGGCTCGGCACGCCGAGCGGGTTGAGGATCACGTCGACGGGGGTGCCGTCGGCGAGGTGGGGCATGTCCTCTTCGGGCACGATCTTCGAGATCACACCCTTGTTCCCGTGGCGGCCGGCGAGCTTGTCGCCCTCGGCGATCTTGCGCTTGGTCGCGACGTAGACGCGGACCAGGTCGTTGACGCCGGGCGGCAGGTCGTCGCCGTCGTCGCGGCTGAAGGTGAGCACGTCGATCACCACGCCGCCCTCGCCGTGCGGGACTTTCAGCGAGGTGTCGCGGACCTCGCGCGCCTTCTCCTTGAAGATCGCGCGGATCAGCTTCTCCTCCGCGGTCAGCTCGGTCTCGCCCTTCGGCGTCACCTTGCCGACCAGCAGGTCGCCCGAGATCACCTCGGCGCCGACGCGGACGATGCCGCGCTCGTCGAGGTTGCGCAGGCTCTCCTCCGAGCGGTTGGGGATGTCGCGGGTGATCTCCTCGTCGCCGAGCTTGGTCGTGCGGGCGTCGATCTCGTACTCCTCGATGTGGATCGAGGTCATCTCGTCGTCCTTGACCAGGCGCTCGGAGAGGATGATCGCGTCCTCGAAGTTGTAGCCCTCCCAGGACATGAAGGCGACCAGGCAGTTCTTGCCGAGGGCGATCTCGCCGCCCGAGGTCGAGGAGCCGTCGGCGAGCACGTCGCCCGCCTTCACCTGCTGCCCGCTGACGACGATCGGCCGCTGGTGGATGATCGTCCCCTGGTTGGAGCGCATGAACTTGTGCAGCGGGTACTCGTCCTTCTTCGAGCCGCTGCTGACGACGATCTTGTCGGAGTCGACGTGGGTGACCTCGCCGTCGCCGGCGGCCAGGGTGACGTCGCCGGTGTCGACCGCCGCGCGGCGCTCCATGCCGGTGCCGATCAGCGGCGGCTCGGGCTTCAGCAGCGGCACCGCCTGGCGCTGCATGTTGGAGCCCATCAGCGCCCGGTTGGCGTCGTCGTGCTCGAGGAACGGGATCAGCGCCGTCGCCACCGACCAGATCTGGGTCGGCGAGACGTCCATCAGGTCGACTTCCTTGGGCGTCGCGGTCGCGTACTCCTGCTCGGCCGCGCGCACCAGCACCTGCGGGCCCTTCAGCTTCTTCGTCTCCGGGTCGATCACCGCGTTCGCCTGGGCGATCACCTTTTCCTCCTCCTGCGTCGCGTCGAGGTGGACGATCTCGTCGCTGACGACGCCGTCCTCGACCAGCCGGTAGGGGGTGGTGACGAAGCCGTGTTCGGAGACCTGGGCGAACGAGGAGAGCGAGCCGATCAGGCCGATGTTCGGCCCCTCCGGCGTCTCGATCGGGCACATCCGGCCGTAGTGGGTCGGGTGCACGTCGCGCACCTCGATCGGCGCCCGCTCGCGGGTCAGGCCGCCCGCGCCGAGCGCCGAGAGGCGGCGCCGGTGGGTCAGCCCGGACAGCGAGTTGGTCTGGTCCATGAACTGCGAGAGCTGCGAGGAGCCAAAGAACTCTTTCAGCGCCGCGACGACCGGGCGGATGTTGATGATCGTCTGCGGGGTGATCGCGTCGGCGTCTTCGGTGGTCAGCCGCTCGCGGACGACCCGCTCCATCCGGTAGAGGCCGATCCGGAAGGCCTCCTGGATCAGCTCGCCGACCGTGCGCAGGCGGCGGTTGCCGAAGTGCTCGTACTCGTCGAGGTGCTCGGCTACCGGCTCGCGCGGGTAGGTGATCGCCTCCGCGGCGTAGTCCTTGATCGGCTGCTCCTCGTCGATCTCCTCGGGGATCCCGAGCAGCTTCGGCAGGCTCACCAGCTCCTTGATCAGAGCGATGATGTCGTCGTGCGTGAGCACCCGGTTGTCGAGGTCGACGTCGAGGTCGAGGCGGGCGTTCAGCTTGTAGCGGCCGACCCGCGTCAGGTCGTAGCGCTTGGGGTCGAAGAAGAGCTGCTCGAGCAGCGCCTTCGCGGCGTCGACCGAGGGCGGCTCGCCCGGGCGCTGCTTTTTGAACAGCTCGATCAGCGCGCCTTCTTCGCTCGTCGTCGCCTCGGTGTCGGCGGCGATCGTGTGCTTCATGTAGACCGAGTCGTCGAACATCCGCAGGATCTGCTCGTCGTCGACGTAGCCCATCGCCCGCAGCAGCACGGTGACCGGCAGTTTGCGTTTGCGGTCGATGCGCACGTAGACGCGGCCCTTTTTGTCGATTTCGAGCTCCAGCCAGGAGCCGCGGGCCGGCATCAGGTTGGCGATGAAGACCTGTTTCTCCGGGTCCTTGGGCGCCATCACGTAGGCGCCGGGCGAGCGCACCAGCTGGGTGACGACGACGCGCTCGGTGCCGTTGATGATGAAGGTGCCGCGCTCGGTCATCCACGGGAAGTCGCCCATGAAGACGGCCTGCTCGCGGATCTCGCCGGTCTCCTTGTTCTGGAAGGCGACGGTCGCCGAGAGCGGTCGCGAGTAGGTCATGTCCTTCTCGCGGCACTCCTCGATCGTGTGCGGCGCCTCCTCGAACTTGAACTCGCCGAAGACGATCGCGAGGTTCCCCGTGTAGTCCTCGATCGGGGATATGTCGTCGATGGTCTCCCTCAGCCCGCCACCCTTCGGATCGGTCAGCTCTTCGAAGGAGCGACGCTGGATGTCGATCAGGTGGGGTACTTCGAGGGGGGTATCTAGTCGGGAGAAACTCCTGCGGGTTACGGGGGCAGCGTTCGAACGTGCCAAAGTCGGCGACTCCTCAGACGGTCAGAGGGACGTGGATTACGGCGCAAATATTGGGCAGGGGAGACAACAGGCGCGCGACCAGGGAAAATAACATACGCGTGCCCCCGGTCGTGCCTAGACCGCGAAATGCGCCGGTTTGCAGCGGCCTATTTCAGCTCGACCTTGGCGCCTGCCTCCTCCAGTTCGCCTTTGATCTTCTCGGCCTCGTCGCGCTCGACCCCCTCTTTGATCGCTTTCGGGGCCTCGTCGACGATCGCCTTGGCCTCTTTCAGGCCCAGCCCGGTCGCCGCGCGGACGACCTTGATCACGGGGACTTTCTGGCCGCCGACCTCGGTCAGCACCAGGTCGACGGTCGAGGACTCTTCGCCGCCGCCGTCGCCCTCGCCGGCGGGAGCGCCGGCGGCGGCCGGGGCCGCGGCGGCGACCGCGGTCGCCGAGACGCCGAACTCCTCCTCGAGCGCTTTGATCCGCTCGGAGAGCTCGAGCACCGAGATGCCCTTCAGCTCCTCGATCCAATCCTCAGTGGAAGTCTTCGTTGCCATTTACGCCTCTTTCTCCTTTTGCTCTTGCAGCTGTTGAAGTTGGGTCGCCAGGCCCTGGACCATCGAGCCGAGGCCGCGGACCAGGCCGGTGAGCGGGCTCGCCACGACGCCGGCGAGCTGGCCGTCGAGCACTTCGCGCGCCGGCAGCCGGGCGATCGACTTGAACCGTTCCTCGTCGAGCGTCGTCTCGCCCATGAAGCCGCCCTTGAAGGCCAGCACCTCGTGCTCTTTGCCGAAGGTGAAGATCGCTTTCGCCGCCCGGGCGGTGTCGCCGCGGACGAAGGTCAGCGCGGTCGGCCCGCGGAGCAGCTGCTCGAGCCGCTGCTCGCCCGCCTGCTCGGCCGCCCGTTTGGTCAGCCGGTTCTTGACGATGCGGAAGCTCGCGTCGGCCTCGCGCAGCTCGGCGCGCAGTTCGGCCGCCTGCGGGACGCTGATGCCCCGATAGTCGACCGCGAAGATCGCCTCGGCGCCGCCGATCTCGCCGGCGATCTCCTCGATCGCTTGTGCCTTTTCGTCTCGATTCATGTCACCTGCACCGGGCTTCCACTGCCGGTGGGCCTAAAAGTCGAGTCGGACTCGACATATCGGCCCGTCGGCGGCTGCCGGTGGTCTCGGGCTGATGCGCGGCGCGCGATTCTACGCGATCGCCGGCTCCTTCGTCCTCGCGCCCGCGTCGATGTGGATCCCGGGGCCCATCGTCGTCGTCAGCGTCGCCGAGAGGACGTATTTGCCCTTCGAGGAGGACGGTTTGGCGCGCACGACCTCGTCGATCACCGCGAGGCAGTTCTCCAGCAGCTGCCGCTCGTCGAAGCTCGCCTTGCCGATCGCCAGGTGGACGATCGCCTGGCGGTCGGTGCGGTACTCGACCTTGCCGGCCTTCGACTCGCCGACCGCCTTCTCGATGTCCTCGGTGACCGTGCCGACCTTCGGGTTGGGCATCTTGCCCTGCGGGCCGAGCACCCGGCCGAGCTGGCCGACCGCTTTCATCATGTCCGGGGTCGAGATCGCGACGTCGAACTCGGTCCAGCCCTCCTGGACTTTCTCGACCAGGTCCTGGCCGCCGACGAAATCGGCGCCGGCCGCCTCGGCGTCGCGCGCCGGCTGGCCTTCGGCGAAGACCGCGATCGTCACCTCCTTGCCCAGCCCGTGCGGCAGCGCCAGCGTGCCGCGCAGCTGCTCCTCGGCGTGGCGCACGTTGACGCCGAGCCGCAGGTGCAGCTCGACCGTCTCGTCGAAGCCGGCGCTGGCGGTCTCCTTGATCAGGGCGATCGCCTCGGCGGGCGGGTAGAGGCGCTCGCGCTGGACCTTGCCTGCCTGTTTGCGGTAGCGCTTGCCGTGGGCCATGGGAAAGCTCTCCTATTTGACGTCGACGCCCATCGAGCGGGCGGTGCCGGCGATGATCTTCGAGGCGGCGTCGAGGTCGTTGGCGTTGAGGTCGGGCATCTTGCGCTCGGCGATCTGGCGGACCTGGTCGGTCGAGATCGTGCCGACTTTGTTCACGTGCGGCTCGCCGGAGCCCTTGGAGATGCCGATCGCTTCGCGGATCAGCACCGCGGCGGGCGGCGTCTTGGTGATGAAGTCGAAGCTGCGGTCCTCGTAGACGGTGATCTCGACCGGGATGATCGTGCCGCCCTCGCCCTGCGTCTGGGCGTTGAAGGCTTTGCAGAACTCCATGATGTTGACGCCGTGCTGGCCGAGCGCCGGCCCGACCGGCGGCGCCGGGTTGGCGTTGCCCGCCTGGATCTGCAGCTTGATGAGGGTGAGCGTTTTCTTGGCCATCGGGATCGGGGAGAGTAGCTAGATCTTCTTCACCTGGTCGTAGTTGACCTCGACCGGGGTCTCGCGGCCGAAGATCGAGACCAGCACCTTGAGTTTGGCGGCGTCCTCGTTGATCTCGGCGATCTCGCCGGAGAAGTCGGAGAGCGGGCCGGAGATGACTTTGACCGATTCGCCGACCGAGAACTGGGCCTGCGTGCGCGGCCGCTCGGCGGTCTCGCGGTGCAGCAGCCGGTCGACCTCCGGTTTGGAGAGCGGCACCGGCTTGTTGCGCGAGCCGACGAAGCCGGTCACCCCGGGGGTGTTCTTGACCAGGCCCCAGGCGTCGTCGGTCATCTCCATGTTGACCAGGACGTAGCCGGGCATCGTCCGTTTCTCCTTCGGCTCTTTCTGGCCTTCCTTGTTGAGTTCCATCACCTGCTCGGTCGGCACCACGACCTGGCGCACGTTGCGGTTCTGGGCCATCGTCTGCACCCGGTGCTCGAGGTTGTGCTTGACCTTGTTCTCGTGTCCCGAGTAGGTGTTGATCACGTACCAGCGATACATCTGGAGGTTGCCTTGCCTTTTCTTGGGGATCCCGCTAGAGGATCTGCTTGATGAGGAAGTTGAACAGGCTGTCGAGGGCGCCGAGGTAGGTCGCGGCGACGGCGACGAAGATGATCGTCACGGCGGTCGCCTGGACCAGCGTTTCGCGGTCCGGCCACTGGACTTTGCGCAGCTCGGCCCAGCATGAGACGAGGAAGCCGAGGACGCCGCCGCGCTGGCGCTTCTCGGCCTGGGCCTGTTTCTGGCGCTTGGCGACCTGCTCGCGCTCGCGCCGCTTCTGCTGCTCGCGCTCGCGCTTCTCGGCCTGCTTGGCGGCCTTCGCCTCGGCGCGCCTGGCGCTGCGGCCCTTCGGCGCGTCCGGGGTCTCGAGGTCGGCTTCGGAGGCGCCGACGCCGATCCCCGCCTCGACCGCCTCGACCTCGGCGACGTCGCCGGAGAGGCCGACCTGGGTGTCGTGCTGGGCGCTGGAGTCGGACTTACGGCCGCCGTTGCCGCCGGAACGCTGCTGTTCCGCGGCTTCGCGAGCGCGCTTCTCCGCCTTGCGCTGTGCGCGCGATTTGGCCATCGGCCGTTACCTGGTCTCCTTGTGCGCCGTGTGGCGGCCGCACCAGCGGCAGTACTTGCGCAGCTCGATCCGGTCCGGCGAGTTGCGCCGCGACTTGTTGGTCTGATAATTGCGCCGCTTGCAGTCTTCGCAAGCCAGCGTCACCGCGATGCGGACATCTCCGCGAGCCATGCTTCTCCTCGTTGCCGAACGGACGCCGTTACAAGAGAAAACCCCGGGCCGAGGCGCGAGGCTGGACGAAGAATAGCGCTCCTACAGCCCCAGCGTTTTGGCGATGATCGTGCGCTGGATCTCCGAGGTGCCGCCGTAGATCGTCGAGACCATCGTCGCGCGGACGAGGCGCTCCATGTCGTACTCGGAGGAGTAGCCGTAGCCGCCCATCAGCTGCATCCCCTCGACCGCGATCCGTTTGGCGACCTCGGTCACATGCAGCTTCACCATCGAGGCCTCGCGGGGCAGCATGCGGCCGGGGTCCTCGTCGGTCAGCGTGGCGACCCAGCGGGTCATCAGGCGGGCCGACTCGAGCTCGGTCGCCATGTCGGCGAGCCGGTGCTGGAGCGCCTGGAAGGAGCCGATCGGGCGGCCGAACTGCTTGCGCTCCTTGACGTAGGCGAGCGCGTCGTCGAAGGCCCGCTGGCCGATCCCCAGCATCGTCGCGGCGAGGATCAGCCGCTCGACGTTGAGCCCGGCCATCAGCTGCGTCCAGGCCTGGTCGAGCTCGCCGAGCAGGGCTTCCTCGGGCGCCTCGACGTCGCTGAGGTAGAGCGTGTTGGTCTCGGTCCCCCCCATCGTCTTTATCGGGACGATCTCGAGGCCCTCGGTCTCGCGCGGCAGCCAGATCATCGAGAGGCCCTCGTGCTTGTTCTCGCCCTTGGTCGTGCGGCAGACGACGAGGATGTGGTCGGCGATGTGGGCGTTGGAGATGAAGACCTTCTGGCCGTTGAGCAGGAAGCCGCCGTCGACGCGCTCGGCCGAGGTGGTGAGCGAGCCGACGTCCGAGCCCGCCTCGGGCTCGGTCATCGCGATCGCCTCGACCGCGCCGCCGGCGATCCCGCCGAGGATCTCGCGCTTCTGCTCCTCGCTGCCGAAGCGCTGCGTCGCGCCGGCGACGATCAGCGTCGTCGCGTAGCCGCCGATCGGCGCCAGCCCGCGCGAGGTCTCCTCCATGAACAGGCAGGCGTCGAGCATCGAGCCGTCCGAGCCGCCGTACTCCTCCGGAATCGTCAGCCCGAGCCAGCCGAGCTCGGCCATCTGCCTGTAGAGGTCGAAGTTGTGGTGCAGCTCGTAGCCCTCGGTGAGCTTCTCGCGCTGCTCCGCCGTCCCGCACTCGCGCGCGCAGAAGTCGCGGATCGCGGCGACGAAGTCCTGCTGCTCGTCGGTCAGCGAGAAGTCCATGCGGCCGCGGAGGCTATCGCTCGGGCTGGCTGCGCGGCCAGTCGGCCCCGGCGGCAGCGGCGAGCCGCCTTGCCTCGGCGGCGCCGAGGTAGGGCGTGAGCACGAACTGGACGACCTCGGAGGTCAGCTCGGCCAGCGCCTCCGGTCGGCCGCGGCCGACCCGGTTGGCGACGATCGTCGCGACGCCGCCGGCGATCGAGCGCTCGGTGCTCGGCGGCAGCTCGTCGCCGTGCGGGCTCTCGGCCCGGCCGCCCTCGAGCAGGCCGGCGATGTACACCATCAGGCGCTCGTAGCGGTGGATGCCGTCGACCCCTTCGGCGAGCGCCTCGTTGGTCAGCACGTTCGCCGCGGCGGGCTCGGCCGCGGCGAAGTCGAGCGCCCCGCGGAGCGCGCCGACCGCCCGCCTCGACCACGGCCCCTCCGCCGCGCAGGCCATCTCCAGCGCCACCTGCAGGCGGGCGAACGCAGACTCGAACGCGGTCGCGAAGTCCTCCGGATGCTGCGCTCTCCCGTCCAATTACCCGGCCCGGAGAGGATGATAAACACTACTGTCTTAGCGCGGCGGGCGGCTGCGCCCCGGCGGCACACCCGGGAGAGCACGAAGGACACCGAGGCGCAACCGAGACCCGAGCGTGTCCACCCGGTACGAAACCGTCCTCGGGTCACGCCCGGGGGTGTACAATCGCGTTTCCGGACCATGGAGCGAGTCACCGCCCACTCGGAGCGCGAATGGATCCTCGTCGGGATGGCGGAGCGCTGTGCCGCGCGGGGGTTCGAGGCGACGACTGTCGAGGCCGTGTGCGACGCCGCCGGAGTCTCCCCCCGGTCCTTCGATGACCTCTTCTCCGGCAAGGCCGGGTGCCTCGCCGCGACAACGGAGACGGCGATCGAGCAGGCGCGCCGGGCCGCCTGCGAGGCGACCTCGCCGCGGCGCACCTGGGCTGCGAACCTGCGCGACGGCGCCGCTGCCCTGCTTGGCTTCCTCGCCGGGCGCCCGACCTTCGCCCACGTCCTGCTGGTCGAGGCGCCGGCGGCCGGCGACCGCGCCGCGATCCTCGCCGAATCCGCCCGCGCCGAGCTGCTCGCCTTCCTCGAGCACGGCCGCGAGCAGGCCGACGAGGAGATCCCGAGCAGCGCCGCCCATGGCGCCCTCGCCGGCGCCGAGGCGCTGGTGGTCCACCGAATCGTCGCCGGAGAGGCCGCGAGCCTGGCCGCTGACGCCCCCGCCGTCGTCTACATGCTCGCCGTCCCCTTCCTCGGCCTCGCCGAGGCCCAGCGCCTGGCCGCCGGCGCGGCCCGCCGGCGTCACCTGCGCGCGGTGGCGTAGAGCCACGGCCGCCTCGAGCTTTCGGTCGCTCCCCTCCCTGACTCAGCTATCGAGCCCGGGAATCTCGTCTTTGGGAAGTTCGCCGTTCGCGCGTTCGAGCTTTTCGAGGTCGACGCGGTCTCCGGGACGGCCAGCGAGACGCTTGAATCCGACGAGGGTGCGCAACGCGGCGACCCGGAACGGCTGCCCACGCCATGAGCCGTCGATCGCGCGGGCCGCCACGGTCTCGTAATCCAGGGGCGGCAAACCGCCACGCATGATGTCGATCACGCCGTGCCGGCTGTCGACCCGCAGATGATGGGCACTCGCGATTTCCTCCGCCGTGTAGAGCTTGCCGTCGCTGAAGCGCCTGGCGCCAATGCGTTCGAAGAAGCGCTGAATCGCCTCATCCGTCTCGGCTCCATCCGGGACCAGGAGGTCGGAGTCCTTGGTGGCCCGAAAATAGCCATGCGCAATCACAGCGAAGCCACCGATCACGACGTGCGGAAGGCCAGCCGCATTGGCGTCGGCGACAACGCCGGCAAGATCAGGCCCGCGGATCTGGTCCGGCGCCACGGTCATCGGCATGGACGGCGTTGTAGAAGTCGAAGGCTTGGTCGCAGAGCCGTTGTCCGAACTCCAGGCGCTCTGAAATCGAGAGCGACGCAGCGAACTCCGCTTCCTCGCGCTCCTTTTCCTCGTTGATCCGCGCCCACTCAGCCTCGTTGCCCGGAGCCATCAGGGGGCGCTTTTTTGGCTGCGCTGCCATTGGTAGTCAGGGGCGCAGTACCCAGAAGGGCCTGTCTCCCCATCCCCCTTTCAATCCGTGCGTGCGGTTTTCCCGCACACGGCTTGCCGATGATCCTCCTGGCGCGGCAACGCGAGCACCGAGAGACGGGCTTGAGGGCACCGCTTGCGGGGAGTCACCCCGGCAAGGCCATTTGGCGCTCCGCGCTCGCTCTCGATTTCGCTTGGCCACTGCCCATAGCCTGGTTTGGGGTTCTCGCGCGTTGAGGCGGCGAGGGACGCTTGGCGCCATTTCGCTCGCCGTCCATCCGGCGGGCCTATACCCGCCGGGGTTGTCGGACCGCATCTTGAGTGCGGCCATGCCCTTGCGCTTACGCCCTCCGCAGGCGCGATCAAAGCGAGGGTCCTTCGCTCCTGGCGCGTTGTTCTGCGCGCCGATCCGCACTACTACGACCCCCTCGGACTCCCGCTTGCCTCCGTCCCCTTTCGCCTTCGACTCATAGGGCCGGTCTTTGCTGACGAGGCTGGCAAGACGGGTCTCCCACGTTCCGCGATCAGACCGTGTGCGCGTGCAAGTCTCCGTACCCCGCAGGGACCCGCCGTGCCCAGTCCGGAACCAGGACTGGCGGACGTGGCCTTCGCCGTGACATGAGCGGCTCGGCTCCCCGATTGTGAGTCTGACGAGGCTGCAATCCCAGCCCGCGCGCTTGCTCCCTCCAAAGAGGCTTTCGACACCCCGCTCGGCCGCGGGGGTCTCCCCCCGAGGCTGGGGCCTGCTACCCGGCGCTTCGGCGCTTACCGGGGCGGGACTCTCACCCGCTGGCCTGATCCAGCTCTCGTGGCGCAACACGACCCGATTCTACGCCCCTGTGCGGATCGTCGCTAAAGCCCGGAACGAGACTCGAACTCGTGACCCCTTCCTTACCATTCGCTGTCGCTGGGGGACGATCTGTCTGCGAAGCATCCAAATTTGCAGGGGCTTTATGCATTGGACGACGAGAAATCCGAAGTCCGAATCGTGCCCAAATATGCCGCAATATGCAGCGATTGACCGGGGTTTCTGCCACTCGAGGAATCCGAGTGACGGAACGCACCTCGTGCCTCAGGCCGCGAGCCGCTACCGGCGCCTGCGCGCCCAATGCTCGTGCACCAATCGGACCGCCTCCTCTTCGCTCAGCCCTTCGATCTCCTCGGCGCTCATGTGGAGCTCGCCGACAAGGACGGCGATTACCCAGGCATCGTGCTCAACCGGTGCCTCCTCGGTCTCGACGGGACGCGAGACCGACTCGCCGCTGCGGATCGCCTCCCAGAAGTCGGCGCGCGAAACCTCCAGCTGCTCGCGCAGGATCGTGCCGAAGCGGCCCGGACTGATCTTCTTTGAGCGATCGTGAGATATGTGGGTCTGAAGCAGCCGTCCGTCCGGAAGCAGCTTCTCGAAGAAGATATGGGCCTGCCTGCTGCCGCCGCGCTCACCGGCGGGAATCTTTCGCCAGCCATCGATAACGAGGAACTTCTCGACATCCGCCCAACTGGGGGAGGTCGGCGTCACGCCCGCTGCGGTGCCCGAGTCTCCTCGGGAGGCGCCGCCGGCGAGAAGAGCGAATGCCGCTCCTCGGGGGCGGTAAGCGCGAACTTCAGCAGGTAGGCGAGCTGGCCGCGCCGGTCGGTCTGCATGTAGAAGTCGAGGCGATCGAGGAAGTCCTCGGCCTGCGCGCCGACGAGCTCGATCAGCTCCTCGAGCGCATTCTCGTAACTCTCGCCTCCGGCGATCAGACCCAGCTCCGGCAGGCGGATGACGAATTCCCCCTCCGAGACGCTGACCCGGGGATGGAAGGAGAACCCCTCGAGCAGCATCGCCAGGTCTTCGACGGAGACCAGCACCGCCTGCTCCTTGCCGCGATGGCGATCGATCAGCTGTGGCCGGTGAGCATGGACTGCCTGATCCATCAGATTCGAGAGACGCGCCTTCGCCTGGGCGAAGGCCTCATGCTCCAGATAGACAGTCGCCGTGTCGTTCATCCGGCGCCGATTCTACGCCAGGTGACCAATCTAGTCAAATTGGTCAAATGTCCGCAGCTCGCGCCGGGCGTCCTGCGCCCGCTCAACGGCGTCGCCAGCGGCCTCGTCGTCGATATAGCCGCGGGTCTGAAGCCATCGCGCGAGCTTCTTGGTCACCGTTCCCGAAGCCTTCAGCAGTTCCTGGCTCGCAAAGACCTTGCGGATCATGAAGTAGCCGAGGAACTCGCCGAGGTGCTCAGGGATCTTCTCGGGGCCGAACAGGTGGCAGAAGGCCTCATCGTCTTCCTCGAAAGCGGCCTCCCACCGGCGCCGCTCGCGGGCGCCGAGGGAGTTCGGGCCGTAGTTGTCGAGGCTGCTGCGCAGCAGTTGGATGACGTCCTCATAGTTGGCGAAGGTCCGCGTCGACAACCGCTCGCGCTGCTCGGCGAGAAATTCGGTTAGGACCGTGTCGATCGTGGGCGTCACGCGGCCTCGTCCTCGCGCCGGTAGCGCACCGCACCCGGTAGGTCGCGGGTGCTGACCGGCCCCGAATGGCTGCCGAGCCGGTCGTCGCGTTGGGGGATGAGCAGGACGGCGTGTCCCTGGGGGCCATCATCGAGGCTCGTGTTCGGCTCGGGCTCCCAGGCAAGCACGGGATATACGCCCAACCGTTCCGGCGGCCCACCGAACGGATCGACCGAGATCTCAGCGATCCAGCCCGGCTGAGCGGGGATCGGATCGGCGACAGCATCGATCAGCAGCGCCTCGAGCCTGCCGTACCGCGTCTCGATCGTGCTCTCGGGATGAAAGTCGACGAGGTACGGGTCGTCGCCGCTCAGCAGCAGGACCCGCGGACGCTCCCTCCCCTCGGAGTCAGGTTCCGCATAGTCGACTACCGGCAGCCGGACCATCCCTGCCGGATTCCGGTCCTTGTCGATGAACTCGTAGGTCGCAAACAGGCGAATCGCCATCGCGCCGCGATGCTACTGCGGGGATCCGGAGCATGCCCTCGCACCGGCTCGATACTCCACCAGGGTTTCGCCCCACGCCCCTGCCTGGTATCCGGAACCCCATGAGCATTCACCGCACAAGGACAGGCAAGTGGGAGGTCCGCTACAGAGAGGGCCGACGCAACCGCTCCAAGACCTTCGACCTCAAACAGGACGCAAGGTCTTTCGAGGCGGAGGCACGGGTGAGGCGCCAGCGCGGCGAGCACGTCAGGCGCTCGAGCGACACGCCGACCCTGCGGGATTTCGCCGCCGACTGGATGGGGCGCCGCCGGGCAGCTGGTCTGTCGGAGGCGACCTTGACGACCAACGGCCTGATCTTCGACAAACATCTCGACCCCTACCTGGGCGGTTTCAGGGTCGGCCACCTCAGCCCGCGCCGCCTGGACGAGTGGCGCCGCGAACTCGAAGCCGCCGGCGCGAGCATCTACATGCTCAACCGCTCAAAGACGCTGCTCGGCCAGATCCTGGCCGACGCGAGGCGCCTCGACTTCGTCGCGGTCAACGCGGCCCGCGGGCTGCCGACCGTGCGCCGCAGGGCGCGCCGGGGAAAGACCGCTGCGCCCGAGCAGGTCGAGGCGATGCGCGCCAGCGACCGGCTCATCCTTCCCGCCGACCTGACCAAGGGGCGGATGGCGCGCTCCCCGGACGTACCGAGACCGGTGATCGCCGACCTCGGGCGCTGGCGGCTGGCCTGTGGGGCGCTGGGCGGACTTGTCTTCCCGCGGCCGGCCGACGGGTGCAGATGGACCAAAGTCGACTGGGACAACTGGCGCAAGCGAGGCTTCGCGAAGGCGGCCGGCAATGCGGGCCTGCGCGACTGGGACACTGAGTCGGAGAGCTGGGTCGGCGACTTCCGACCCTACGATCTGCGCCACACCTGCGCCTCGCTGATGATCCGCGCCCACGTCGGACCGGCCGACGTGGCGGCGCAGCTCGGCACCAGCCTCGAGCTCGTCTTCCGCGCCTACGCGCACAGCATCGAGGCGATGCGCAGCCGGCCTTCGACCTCGATCGCCGAGGCGATCTCGGCCGCTCGGGCCGGCGGGGACTCCGGCGGGCCCGCCGGCTACGAAGCGCTGGCGCGGTCCGGGTGCGCCAAGCTCCGGTGACCGGATGTTCGGAGCATGTTCGGAATTCGTTCGGAGGCCTGCCCCTACGAAGCCGATCGACCCCTTACCGATCTGGTTCGTCGCGGCCTGTGGAACGAAGCCCGGAACGAGACTCGAACTCGTGACCCCTTCCTTACCATTCGCTGTCGCTGGGGGACGTCGACTCCGATGTAAAGCGTAACCGTTCAGTCCCCTGACCCCTCAGGCGCGGCTACGCGATGACGATCGGCGGCGGACTCAGGCCTCAGGCGAGCGCGGGGAGCGGCTGCCCGCGAGAGCGGGCGGTGAAGAGCTCGGCCAGGT
>Ga0210096_1000370_pt1 | contig 16141 bp, 17 predicted proteins | sample China_Galinas_PW_4_FD_184864 | JGI IMG/M metagenome (GOLD analysis project Ga0210096, IMG submission 184864) | Wetland microbial communities from San Francisco Bay, California, USA, that impact long-term carbon sequestration - China_Galinas_PWA_D2... | ecosystem: Environmental > Aquatic > Marine... | reverse complement strand
TGCAGCGCGAGGTCGTTGGCGAGTATCTCGGGAACGTCCTCACCGACGAGCAGCTTGCCCAGGTCCTGGAGATTCGGCAGTCCGTCCAGAAACAGAATCCGTTCGATCAATGCGTCTGCCTGCTTCATGGCGGTGATCGAGGATGCGTATTCGCTGCGATGGAGGGCCCCAAGCCCCCAATTCTTCAGCATCTTGGCATGGAGAAAGAACTGGCTGATGGTCAGCAGCTGCCTTTTCAGGGCCCTGTTCAACGTGCGTACCGCATCCGGATCGCCTTTCATCGATCGTCTCCTGGTGCGGCGGACCCCCGGAGTTCCCGGAGGGCCGGACCGCGGTTTGTGTGTCGACAACGAGCGACAGCTGAGACTCGTGTCAGAAGGATACAACAAATATACTATTGCAAACCATTCTCATTCCGATTATTGTTAATAGTACACTACCTATACAGCAGGAGAGACAGTCCATGTATGTCTGCATCTGCAACGCAGTGACCGACCACCAGATCCGCGAAGCGGCCGATCAGGGCATCCGCTCCATGGAGGCCCTGTCTGAGCGGTTGAAGGTGGCCAGCTGTTGCGGCCGCTGCTCAGACTGCGCTCGGGCGGTGCTGGACCGGGCGGTATCCGGGCTGTCGTCTGACACATCGACTTGCGAGGCCGCATGATCGCGATGGAGAGACGGGACGATCTGCCTGCATGCCCCATGGGCGACCCCTTGGACGTCTCGGTCCGCGACGAAGTCGCGCCGTTTTTCAGAATGACGTCCAGACAGCTGAGGCTCCAGATAGCGCGCCGGCGGGAGGACAGGCGACTGCTGAGGCGCCGGCTGCTCATCGAGATCGCACCGAGTCCCAAAGTCCGTAACCCATAAGCATTCGACGTATCACCACAATGGGCGCGATTGCGCGGGTATGGAGCTTCAGGCCCGGCAGCCTCTCCCGCGGACCGGGTGGACAGCGAAACCGGGGAAAATGTCCACCTCCTTCTGCGCCAGAGTCCCGGCGGTGATCCCGCAAGGCCCTTCGCTCACATCAATGTGCAAGCGCCGCGGATCGACTCGATGAGACCACTGGTGGAGCAGCCATCCGCATAGGGGAAGACCACGACCCGACCACCGCCCTCGCGCACGCAATCGTAGCCGGCGATCTCCTCGGGCCGATAGTCGCCACCCTTAACCAGGTAGTTGGGCCTCAGGACGCAGATCAGCTGTTCGGGCGTGTCGTCCGAGAAGGGCACTACCCAGTCCACTGCGCGCAATCCGGCCAACACTGCCATGCGCTGCTCCAGCGGATTGACCGGGCGCGGCTCGCCCTTGAGGCGACGCACCGACGCATCGTCGTTCACCGCGACGATCAGCCAATCCCCCAGGGCGGCCGCCTGCTCCAGATAGCCGACATGGCCGGGATGCAGCAGATCGAAGCAGCCGTTGGTCATGACCACCACCTCCCCCCGGGCACGGGCCTGGCGCACCAGCTCCTGCAGGCGGGTCTCGTCGACCACGCCATGAAGCCTGCTGGAGGGAGCCTCCAGCTCGCGTCCCAGCTCTTGGAGATCCACGGTGGCGGTGCCCAGCTTGCCCACCGCCAGCCCAGCCGCCGCGTTGGCGAGTCGCGCCGCTTCGTCCAGCGGAAACGCGACGGCCAGGGCAGCGGACATTACCGCCACGACCGTGTCCCCAGCGCCGGTCACATCGAACACCTCCCGCGCTCGCGCGGGCAGATGCAGTGGCTGGGAGGCGCCGCCGAGCAGGGTCATGCCCCGCTCGCTGCGGGTTATCAACAGATGCCCGATACCGCTGACCTGGAGCAGCCGGGTGCCGTGTGCCGCGATCTCCTCGTCTTCGATTCCTCCGCCCGCTGCCATCTGGAACTCGCTGAGATTGGGAGTCACCAGGGTGGCACCTCGGTAGGAGACGAAGTCGCGTCGCTTGGGGTCCACCACCACGGGCTTGCCCGCCTGACGCGCCAGGCGGATGAGCGCCTGGGGATCGGCCAGGGTTCCTTTCCCGTAATCCGAGAGTACCACCGCATCGCACTGGTCGAGTCTCTCGGCAAACCGCTCGATCAGCTCGGCCGTGGACGCCGCGCGAAAGTCCAGCTCGAAGTCCAGTCGAATCAGCTGCTGGTGGCGGCTGATCACCCGCAGCTTGGAGATGGTGGGCGCCTCGGAGACCGACACCAGTCCCGAGCCACAGCCGAGCCGGGTCAGGAGAGACCCCACCTGGAGACCCGCTGCGTCTCGTCCCACCAGGGCGACGACCGCCGCCGATCCCCCGAGGGCCACGATGTTGGCCGCCACATTGCCCGCCCCGCCCAGCCGCTCCTCTTCCGAGGTCACGTGCACCACCGGCACGGGTGCCTCCGGCGAGATCCTTTGGCTGTCGCCGTACCAATAGCGGTCCAGCATGATGTCGCCCACCACCAGCACCCGGGCATTCTTGAGCTGGCTCAATCTCGAGAAGGGCATGGATACGACCTCGGAAGGGGGGTTGGCTCGGCTGTCATTGCGGGAGCACGCCGCAAGTGCGGACCACTTGCTACAGAGGGCGTATCAAGGGCCGTCCTGGTGCTCGTCGAGCGCCGCCGTGGCCTGGCCCTGAACCCTCGAGGCAGCCAGGGCCAGCTCACGAAGATCCCATCGACACTCGCGCTCCAGCATCGCGAACAGAGTGTCGTCGGTGGGGTGCAGCATGGTCAGGCTGGCATCCGTGTCCCCAGGCTTCGGGCGCTGCTCCCAGATCAGGGCGGGTGAGACCCGGCAAGGCTTGCCGTACTTGACCGGGTAGTAGACCTCGGCATACTTGGTCTGACCCCAGACCCGGGCCAATCGCGGCGCCTCCCCCCGCTGGGCGACGGTGATCATCAGGTTCCTACCCCGATACCCGATGTCGGGGTTGTGGCGAGCGTGCCGGTTGGGATTGAGGTCCAAAGGCGCTTCGCGCAGCACCCCTCCGACGATCTCCTTGGTCCTGGCATCGAAGTCCACCTTCTCTCCGGTGGGCAGGGTCACCTCCAGACGCCGGCCATCCGCCACCTTCTCCACGGTCGGCAGCTGGAGGCGGGGGAAGAAGTGCAGCTCCCGAAACATGTTGTCGTGGCTGTAGCGCCCGGAAACCGCCACGTCGTCGGTCACGTTCAGATACATGTTCTCCAGAGCGCGATCCGGATACAGAAATTTATAGGAGCGCAACGACGCCACACCACACAACCCTTTCGGGTTGATCCTCTCCGAGCCCCGATTGACCAGGGTGAAGCCCTCCACCGCTTCGTGTCCGCCGGGCCGATAGGTGACGCACTTGACTCCTTTCAGACCGGTCGGGCTGAGGTCGTGGAGGTAGCGATAGGGCTCGCGGATATGCACCCGCTCGGGGGTGGTGGGACCCGCCAGACGGTCCCAGACGGGGAAAGGCGCAGGAGCGGGCGGCGGCGCGGGCGCGGGCGCCTCTACCCGCTCCTGGACCTGGGGCGTGCAGGCGCCGAGCAAGCACGCGACCAGCGCCGTTGCGACCCCTCTCACCAGCGAATCCGTCCCTTGAGGCCGTACGTCTGCGCCCACGTCTAGACGTCCCGATAGATCTCTGCGCCGGCCCGGCGAAACTCCTGAGCCTTCTCCTCCATGCCCTGCTCGACCGCCGCTCCCAGTTCCTGGATGTGGCGAGACCGGGCATAGTCCCGCACGTCCTGGGTGATCTTCATGGAGCAGAAGTGCGGCCCGCACATGGAGCAGAAATGGGCGACCTTGTGGGCCTCCTTGGGTAGGGTCTGGTCGTGGAATTCCCGCGCCTTCTCGGGATCGAGCGCGAGGTTGAACTGGTCCTGCCAACGGAACTCGAACCTCGCCTTGGACAGGGCATTGTCGCGCAGCTGGGCGCCGGGGAAGCCTTTGGCCAGATCCGCTGCGTGGGCGGCGATCTTGTAGGTGATGATGCCGTCACGCACATCCTGCTTGTTGGGAAGGCCCAGGTGCTCCTTGGGCGTGACATAGCAGAGCATCGCCGTTCCGTACCACCCGATGTTGGTGGCCCCTATGCCCGAGGTGATGTGGTCGTAGCCCGGTGCGATATCCGTGACCAGGGGCCCCAGGGTATAGAAGGGCGCCTCGTAGCAATCCACCAGCTCCTTGTCGACGTTCTCCTTGACCATCTGAAGAGGGACATGTCCGGGCCCTTCGATCATCACCTGGCAATCATGCTCCCAGGCCTTTCGGGTCAGCTCGCCGAGGGTCTCCAGCTCGGCGAACTGGGCGCGGTCGTTGGCATCCGCCAGCGAGCCCGGGCGCAGCCCGTCGCCGAGGCTGAAGGCCACATCATAGGCCTTCATGATCTCGCAGATCTCATCGAAGCGGGTGTACAGAAAGCTCTCCTGGTGGTGGGCCAGACACCATTTCGCCATGATCGAGCCGCCGCGCGAGACTATGCCCGTGACCCTGTCCGCAGTCAGCGGCACATAGGCCAGGCGCACCCCGGCATGGATGGTGAAATAGTCCACCCCCTGCTCCGCCTGCTCGATCAAGGTGTCCCGAAACATCTGCCAGGTCAGCTCCTCGGCCTTGCCCTCGACCTTCTCCAGGGCCTGGTAGATAGGCACGGTGCCGATCGGCATCGGGGCGTTGCGCAGGATCCACTCCCGGGTCTCGTGAATGTTCCGGCCCGTGGACAGGTCCATCAGGGTGTCGCCGCCCCAGCGAGCGGACCAGACCATCTTCTCCACTTCTTCCTCGATGGAAGAGGTGACCGCGGAGTTGCCGATGTTGGTGTTGATCTTCACCCGGAAGTTGCGCCCGATGATCATCGGCTCCAGCTCGGGGTGGTTGATATTGGCGGGGATGATGGCCCGACCCCGGGCGACCTCCTCACGCACCAGGTCGGGGGTGATCTCCTCGGCGATCAGCGCACCCCAGGGGTGGCCGGGGTGCTGGCGCAGCAGCCGGGCGTAGCGGGGGTCGGCGCGCAGCTCCTGCAAACGACAGTTCTCGCGGATGGCGACGAACTCCATCTCTGGGGTGATGATCCCCTGGCGCCCATAGTGCATCTGGGTCACGTTGGCACCGGGTCTCGCACGGCGTGGCGCGCGAATGTGCTCGAAGCGCAGATGGGCCATGGACGGGTCGCCCTGGCGCTTACGCCCATAGTCAGAGCTGGGGCCGTCGAGCAGAAGGGTGTCACCGCGCTGCTCTATCCATAGCGCCCTCAGCGGGGGAAGGCCCTTCATCAGATCGATACGCAGCTGCGGGTCCGTATAGGGCCCGGAGGTGTCGTAGACGAAGATCGGGGGATTCTGCTCCACCCCCTGACGGGCGTGGGTGTCCGCCTGGCGGATCTCGCGCATGGGCACACGGACATCGGCACGGGAGCCTTGCACGTGGACCTTCTTCGAGCCGGCAAAGGGCCGGGTGACCTCGTCCGACAGCTGTGCCGTCTTGCGGGCGAACTCCTCGGGAATGGCACTCATAAAGCTTGCTCCAAATATCGGGAGCTGAGCGCCAGGGGCGCGGTCAGCATCCGCTATGCCGGTGGTGCCAAGAGTAGAGTTAGGGGTCCGGCGAACGAACGGCGGGAAGAAAAGGTGAGGAAGCCCAGCAGTGGGCACCATACTCAGCTTCCGTCCACCGGTTCTAACCGGATCAGGTTCCAAGGCTCTCTCTCAGCCCCCACTGCTCCCGGGCACCCCCAGCGGTATGAACGATTGACAGTAATGGACGACGAAACGGAATGCAAGAAGCGGCACCCCCGGCAGGCGCGATGTCTCAGTCCTGGCGCAAGGGCCCACCCTCCGCTGTACTCCCTGTTCCACGGGCGAACTCCAAGCACCGGTCGGGCACTCGCAGCTTCCCCAGGTCGTGCAGAAGACTCACCAGCTCGAGCTTCTGGCGATTCAGCTCCCCCGGGCCCATCTACTCTCCGAACGCCACCGATGGCCGGGCAACGCGTGCAGGCCGGGATCCGGAGAGACCCATGGATTGGCCCGCGACTTTCTGGTAGCCTAATGTCGACTTACTTAGTCGGATATTGGGTGACAGTGATGATGACAAGACTACTTTCCAACGAGGATCTCAGCGTCTCCGGGGCTGCCCAGGAAAAGTTTGTAGAGCTTTTTCAACAGGTTAGCGGAGAGGTGGTCGGCGTTCGCGTGTACGCCACGCCGGGGGGATGCAGTGGGGTCAGCTTCGGTATGAGCTTCACCGACCAGGTCGACGGGGAGCGGGACGGAGTCCTGGAATGCGAAGGCTTTAACGTGGTGGTCGACGACGGGGCCATGCAGTACCTGCGCGGGGTGGAGATCGACTTCGTCGACGGGGGCGACGGCAATGCCAGCTTCGTGTTCAACAACCTTCAGCCGACTGGCGGGGGTGGTGGCTGCGGAACCTGCGGCTCGTCGGGTGGCGGCTGCGGCTGACGTAGAGATGACCGAACGTAACTGGAAACGCCGGCCCCGAGCCGGCGGCGTCTTCCTTATGTCGCACTAGACGCGCGTGCAACGCCTCCACTCTGTGCACAGGGCGATGCGTCAGGAGCCTTTCGAGCGGGGGAGTTCGCCCGAGCCGCTGTAATCGACCTCTTCCGCCTCGTCGGAGTCCCAGTCCACCGACAGGTTGCTGAGCCTCCGATCCGGCAGGCGGCGGCGGTCATCGGTCACCATCTCGCGGTTGCTGTCCAGGAAAGGCAAACCCGGGAAAGCGCGCCAATGCCGGCGATCCTGCCCCTTGCGTCGATCACTGGTCGGCTTCTTCATCGTCTCGATCCAAAGACCCCTCAGTATAGGCGGTGGATTCATATGGAAGGCTAATCAAACTTATACCTTGACACAATAGTGGATCAATGATCTAGCACACCTAAATGAGAGTTCCGTCACGCCGGTGTGAGCATCGCCGAGAGCACGACGGCGAGATGGTCAGATGAAAGGCCTTGAGCCAAATAGAGCGATATCCTCACAATAGCGGGCCGATTAAGGCCTCCAGCTTAGCGGCATCCAGCGGTCCCTGCCGCCGGAGAACGACCATACCCGAGCCATCCACCAGAATGCTGGTCGGGGTCCCGGCGATGCCACCGAAGGCCCGGGCCACCTCCCCGTTCAGATCCAAGGCCACGGGATAGGGTAGTCCCTCTCCGCGTGACACCTTGAGGACGTTGTCCGGACGGTCGAAGGACATGGCCACACCGACCATCTCCAGCCCCCTGGGGGAAAGCCGTCGATACAGCTGCGACAAACGGGGCATCTCCTCCAAACAGGGAGCACAGCTGGTTGACCAGAAATTGACCAAGACAGGGTGACCGCTGAGCCGCGCAAGCTCCAGGCGACGTCCGTCTGTCAGCTGGAAGACCACCATCGGTGCGGGACTCGGGAGCCCATGGACCCATCGGACCCCAACGGCGACCGTTGCGAGGCCCAGAAGCACGACCCCGGCAGCCGTCCAGCGGGTCCTCATCGGGAATCTGGCCCGCCGCGGGCATCGTGATACAAAGCCCTCAGCACATCCCGGCGAGTCGAGCCGCGCGACTGTCCGCCCGACCCCCGGTCCGGGCCCTTCCCACCAGCGAAGAAGTTGCCTATGGCACGAGCGACCCGCTTGAGCGCCCGCCAGATCTTGGGCAGCAGCCAAGCCACCAACACCAGGAAGAGCACAAGCAGCCCGAGAAACACCAGCGGATAGTGCAGCGCCGTCCAGAGTCCTCCGATCACCGCCAGGTCCTCGGCCACCGAGGCGGTCCAGTTGGTGACGGGCTCGGGCGAGGTATTGATCAGTACGCGACTGCCGGCCTTGGTGAAGTGACTGGTCGCGGCCAGTCCGCCACCTACCAGATAGGCGGCGAATTGCGCCGCCTGTCCCACGTCGATCCCCTCGGCCATACCCGCAGCCAATACCGCCCCGGCCGGGATGCGGATGAAGGTATGCAGGGTATCCCAACCGGTGTCGACCCCGGGTGTTTTGTCGGCGAAGAACTCGATGCAGTACATCAGGCCCGCGGCGGCCATCACCAGTGGATCGGAGAGCACCTCCAGCCCCGGTGGCAGGGCGACGCTCCCGGTGTTGGCGAGATAGCCGAGCATGAAGACCGCGGCATAGAGGTTGATGCCGGCGGCCCAGGCGGTTCCGAGCATCAGCGAAATGGTTTGCACAGTTTCCATCGGAGAGCTCCTCGACGCGGACGGCCCGCTCGCCTGGCCTCGAAATCGAGTCTCCCGGCGGGGTCGGCGTTTATGATTCTCGCATCCCGTCGCGGGCCAGGAAACCCTCCGCCAGCGCGCGGTACAAAGGGGTGGGGCAGACCAGATGCGAGGCGCCGTGGGCAATGAAGGCGGTGGCGATCAGGGCCAGCAGCATATCCTGATTGTCGGTCATCTCCATCACGATGATGAAGCCGGTGATGGGCGACTGCACCACGCCGGAGAAATAGGCCACCATCCCCAGCATGACCATGACCGACACGGGGGCCAGCGGCACCCAGTGGGCCAGGTCCGCCCCGATGCCGGCACCGGTCGCCAGAGAAGGGGCAAAAATTCCGCCCGGAATGCCGCTCAGATAGGACGCCAGCGTGGCGCCGATCTTCAGTAGCGGGTAGAGGGGATCGAGCTCATCGCTTCCGGTGACTATACCCTTGGCCACCTCGTAGCCTGTGCCATTGGTCTGACCCTCGGTGAGCATGCCCAGCAGCGCTACCACCAGCCCGCAGCCAAAGGCCAGCGCGTAGGGGTGATGGCGCGCAGTCAGAGAGAGGGAGCGAGCCGAATAGAGCAGCGCGGAGGAGAAGAGTCCACCCAGCAGTCCGCCGGCCACTCCGCATACGGGTACCGCCAACAGCCACCCAGGGTCGTCAATGACCGCGCTCGAGTGTCCGAAATAGTCGTAATTGCCCAGCACGGCCACCGCCGTAACGCCGGAGAAGACCACGGCGGTGGTCACTATGCCGCTGGTGTGCTGCTCGAACGAGCGACTCATCTCCTCGATGGCGAATACGATGCCGGCCAGCGGTGTGTTGAAGGCGGCAGCGATCCCGGCGGCCCCGCCGGCCAGGATCAGGCCTCGCTCCATATAGTGGGCGGGGAATCTCGCCACCCGTCCCAGCGAGTACATGATCGCAGCGCCGATGTGCACGGACGGGCCCTCCCGGCCGATGGACGCCCCGGCCGCAAGACCGCACAGGGTGAGCAATATCTTGCCGGCGGCGATCCGGATCGACAGCACCGCAGCCTTACCCCGCATGTCCAGCGCGGCAATCGCTTGGGGAATGCCGCTGCCCTGGGAGCCGGGAAACAGTCGGCAGGTCGCCCAAGCGATCGCGGCGAGTCCCAGCGGGGTGATCAGCAGCGGCATCCAAGGGGCCACGGCGGCACCGGCGCCGTACAGATAGTGGGCTCGCTCGCTGAGCTCGGCAAACAGCGCGCAGACGCTGCCTACCAGCAAAGCACCCAGCCAGAATACCAGCCGAGCCCGCCAGGCACGAAGGGAGAAGATCTTGCGTCTCGATCGGCGTAAGTGCCTGCGCATGTTCGGGGCCGCTCCGGGCGGGGTTGGACAAGGTCGGAAACAGCTTCTGTCAGTAGTGGCAAAGCTTCACGCCGAGGGCGCGAGCGTAAGCGCATAGCAGCGCCCTACAGCCGGCGGCGCAACGCCGAAGACACGGGCGATAAGCCAGGCAGGCGCGCAGGTTCTTTGACAGAAATCGCCTCGATACTATACCCATCGCACATGGATTTTCGGTCGCGATGCCCGCCTCTCGGGCACGAGAGACGCACCCCCTCTTTCCCGGGAACCTGTGTGCGACCGGTACACTATATCCGCCTGGACGCCTTGGATCGGGCGTAAAGGAGAGGAGCCGACTAGCCTGTCTCTTCCGATTTGACGCCTCGCGACATATCATGATCGCCCTGCGGTGGCGACACCATCCATCGTCGCCGGCCGTTAATCTCTCACCCGACAGCTCGACCATGAAAAGCATCGGAATCGTTGGAGGCACCGGCTACACGGGCGTGGAGCTGCTGCGGATCCTCGCGGCTCATCCCCAGGTCCAGGTCTCGGTCATCACCTCCCGCTCCGAGGCGGGATTGCCTGTGGCCGACCTATTTCCCAATCTGCGGGGACGCCTGGACCTGAGCTTCGCCGAGCCCGACCCCGAGCGCTTGGCCGAGTGCGACCTGGTGTTTTTCGCCACCCCCAACGGAACGGCCATGCGCCTGGTGCCGGATCTGCTGCAGGCCGGCACTCGCGTGATCGATCTGGCGGCGGATTTTCGGCTGCGTGACCCTGCCGAATGGGAGCGCTGGTACGGCATGCCCCACGCCTGCCCCGATCTGCTCGAGGAGGCGGTCTACGGGCTGCCCGAGCTGCATCGCGATGCGATCCGCTCCGCGCGCCTGGTGGCCAACCCCGGCTGCTACCCCACTGCCACTCTGCTGGGCCTGGCCCCGCTGGTCGAGCAAGGACTGGTCGACACCCGGTCTCTGGTGGCGGACTGCAAGTCCGGGGTCAGCGGGGCCGGCCGCAAGGCGGGCGTCGGCACCCTGATGGGCGAATGCGGCGAGAGCTTCAAGGCCTACGCCGTACCGGGACACCGGCACCTGCCGGAGATCCGGCAGGGGCTGGCCCGACTGTGCGGTGAGCCTGCAGGACTGACCTTCGTGCCCCACCTGGTGCCGATGATCCGCGGCATCCACGCAACCCTCTATGGCCGGCTTCTGCGCGATGACCCGGGGGACCTGCAGGCGATCTATACGCGCAGATACGCCGCCGAGCCCTTTGTCGACGTGATGCCGTCGGGCTCTCATCCGGAGACCCGCACGGTACGCGGGGCCAACCACTGCCGTCTGTCGGTGCACCGACCGCAGGACCGAGACACCCTTGTGATACTCTCGGTGATCGACAATCTCGTCAAGGGCGCCGCCGGTCAAGCGGTGCAGAATATGAACCTGATGCTCGGTCTGGATGAAGACAGCGGGCTCGGCATGATCGGGCTGCTGCCCTGAGCACCTATCGACACAACCGCAGGCCACGTATCGTTCAGCCGGGGACGGACGGCGCGCGCTGGACCCTGGTGATCCTGCTGCTGGCGGCAATCGGCCTGGCGATCGCCTGGCAGGCTTTCGATTACGGGCGTCAGCGCGCGGGCTACGACAGTGCCGAAGCCGAAAGCATCCAGCAGCGGCTGAGGGCTCGCCTCGAGGAGGTCACACGCGAGCGCCACCAGTTGCGCGACCGAGTTGCCGTCTTGGATCGCTCGGGCCAGATCGACGCCGAGGCGGCCCGAGGTGCCCAGGAGCAGATCAAGGTGGTACAGGACCAGAACCTCAAGCTCGAGCAAGAGCTGGCCTTTCTGCGCAGTATCCTGAAGAACGACGAGGCCAAGAGCGGGATTCGGGTACACGGGCTCAAAACGGAGAGGCTGCAAGACGATCGCACCTACGGCTACGATTTCGTGGTCAGCCAGCTGACGAAGAACAAGACGAAGAACAACCGGACCGTTACGGGTAAGATCTACATCTCGGTCCACGGCACGAAGGATGGCGAGCCCCAGGAGCAGAGCCTAGCGGAGCTGACCCCCGAGCACACCGACGGCTTGAAGATGCGCTTCAAGTATTTTCAGAACGTCACAGGGGAGATCCGGCTACCGGCCGGGTTCTCCCCTCACAGCTTTACGGTGAACGTCAAGCCCAGTGGCGGGGATCACCCGTCGGTGACCCAGGTATTCGACTGGAGTCCCCAGGGGTGATCTGGCCCCAAAGGGCATACAAGAGGACGGTCTATGGCACGCTTCAAACGATTCAAGCCACCGAAGATTTCAACCGTGATCGGCCAGCAGACGGAGGTCAGCGGGGATATCACCTTCGCCGGTGGACTGCATGTCGACGGCGCCGTCCGCGGCAATGTGATCGCCGAGGTCGATCAGATATCGGCGCTGACCCTGAGCGAGGCCGGACGCATAGAGGGGGATGTCCGAGTCCCCAACGTGATCCTCAACGGCAGCGTCAGCGGGGACGTCTACGCCAGCCAGCGCGTGGAGCTGGCCCCCAACGCCAAGGTGAACGGCACCGTCTACTACCAACTGCTCGAGATGGCCATGGGTGCCGAGGTCAACGGCCAGCTGGTGCACACCGAAGAGGAGCCCATTCGGATGCTCGGCTACGATTCCCCGGACGAATCGGCGGTGCAGGAAACGTCCCCCCATTCGGCGGAAACCGAGGCCGCGGCCGACAAGGACCAAGATGGCGATCCGCTGGAAGAGACCGGACAGACGCTACGCCAGCGCCGGGGACGCTGAGCCGGTCCTTCCACACCGCAGACCGCGCTCGCTGACCACAGCAGCCCAGGGGCACGAATCGGGCTGCCTGGAGGATCGCAAGAAGTTGACTAAATCTGTAGGAAAAGGCATAATAGTCACCCGTCAAACGATGCCCCTCCCCGCGGAAGGGCGCCAACCAGCCCAAGGGTTTGATCGCAATGAGTAGTGCTAACGCCATCATAGAGAGTGAGGGTCCCCTGATCTTTACCGCTGCCGCGGCCCAGAAGGTCGCCGCCTTGATCGACGAGGAAGGCAACCCCAACCTGATGCTGCGCATCTACATCCAGGGGGGCGGCTGCTCTGGGTTCCAGTACGGCTTCACCTTCGACGAGAGCGTGGGTGATGGTGACACAGAAGTGGTCACCGAAGGCGTGAAGCTGCTGGTGGACCCGATGAGCATGCAATACCTGATGGGCGCGGAGATCGATTATTCCGAAGGCCTGCAGGGCGCCCAGTTCGTCATCCGCAATCCCAACGCCACGACGACCTGCGGCTGCGGATCGTCCTTCTCTGCCTGACAGAGCACGACCGGCCCTCTCACCCATGGCGAGAGGGCCGGGACTTCAGCGGGCTTCGGCCAGCATGGTCTTGTCGAGCAGCTTCAGCTGGGCCACCAAGGGGGCGGTCTTCTGCTCGAAATCCGCCCGATAGGCCGCGGAGATGGGCTCGGCCTCCGGCAGCTTGACCGTTAGCGGGTCGCGGTGCACGCCGTGGATCCGGAACTCGTAGTGCAGATGGGGACCGGTGGCAAGTCCCGTCTGACCCACGTAGCCGATGACCTGGCCTTGGGCAACCCGTCTTCCGCCGGACAGGCCCTTCCGATATCCGTTCAGGTGCGCGTAGAGGGTGCTGTAGCGCTCACCGTGCTTGATCACCACCGTCTTGCCATAGCCGCCCTTGGTACCGCGAAAGACGATCTTCCCGTCGCCGGAGGCGCGCACCGGCGTGCCGACGGCAGCGGCATAGTCCACACCCCGATGGGGTCTGCGCTTGCCGAGAATCGGGTGGTAACGCTCCGTCTGAAAGCGTGATGAGATGCGCCGGAAATCCACCGGGGAACGCAGAAAGGCCTTGCGCATGGACTTGCCGTCGGGGCTGTAGTAGTCTGCCCCCCCATCGTCCCGTTCATAGCGCACCGCCCTGACCGAGCGCCCCCGGTTGATGAATTCGGCGGCCAGGATGGGCCCGTCCGCGAGCTTCTCACCGTCCAGGTACCTCTCCTGATAGACCACCCGGAATTGATCGCCGCTACGGATCTCAAGGGCAAAGTCGATATCCCACCCGAAGATCGAGGCCAGCTGCATGATGACCTTCTCCGAGAGCCCCGCCTTCTGGGCGCTGACATAAAGGGAGTCTTCGATCACCCCGGTCACCCGGGCCAACCGGATGTCGGCGTCACGTTGAAGCTCTTCGACTTGGTATGACTCGTCGTCGTCCATGTCGATACGCAGGCTACTGACCGGGCTGCGCACCAGCACCAGCTCCCGCAGCCGCTGCTCCTCGTCCAGACGCAGCCTCAATGTCTGGCCTGGGCGAATATCCGCAAGCTCCTTGGCCTTAGAGTCGGAATGCAGGATCTTGTAGAGTAGGGGCGCGCTCAGCCCCTGCCCCTTGAAGATACGCGACAGTGACTCCCCGGCCTGCACCTCGTGCTCCACCCAGGAAAAGGACGGGACAGAAGGCCCCATAGCCGATAGGGAAGGCTCGACTTCTTCCTCCGCGCCCTTGGTCTTGGTCCGCACGCCACCAAGCGACGCCTGCGCCTGCTCCCCATGGGGGCTGACCTGCCCATCCGGTGTCACTGCAGTGGATTCCGGCGCCCGGTCGACAGGCTGGCCATCGACAGGCGGCAATGGCAGGGGGAGGGAGCGTGGTGCCGATTGGCTGTCCGGGGACAGCAGGCCGCCCGGAACCCCCACGCCCTGAATGACCCAGTACAGAGCGCCACCGATAAGAGCCAGCGGAAGCACCAGCATCAGGATACGGCGCAGGGATCTACGGCGTCTCGGGTGGGAATCAGCCAGGAAACGGTAATCCTTTGTCATGATAAATCAGCCGCTTGCCATGAATTGCTCGAAATAATGCCACAACGGTAGCCGCTTTTGCCCAAGACAGCAAGGGAAGCGCTCTCATCTTGTGGATCAAGTCCGCGAATTCCGGGGCCTTGAGCCCTCCCGGGTTATACTTCGCCAGCCATCGCTGCTTTGGCGCGGCAATACCAATCCACAGACCAGCGTAAAGAGGTAGGCAAGATGGTAGCTCCGGACGAAGCTCTGGACATTATCCGGCGGGGTACCGAGGAGATGCTGCTCGAGGAAGACTTTCGCAAGAAGCTCGAGAGCGGCCGACCCCTGCGGGTCAAGGCCGGATTCGACCCCACCGCCCCGGATCTCCACCTCGGCCACACGGTCCTGATCAACAAGCTGCGCCAGTTTCAGCAGCTCGGCCACGAAATCTACTTTCTGATCGGGGATTTCACCGGGATGATCGGCGACCCCACCGGCAAGAGCGCCACCCGCCCGCCACTCACCCGGCAGGATGTACTCGCCAACGCCCAGACCTACGAGCACCAGATCTTCAAGATCCTGGACCCGGCGCGCACCACCATCGTGTTCAACTCGTCCTGGATGGGAGAGATGAGCGCCGCAGACCTGGTCGGTCTGGCCGCCAAGCACACAGTGGCCCGCATGCTCGAGCGCGACGACTTCAGCAAGCGCTACCGGGCCGGTCAGTCCATCGCCATCCACGAGCTCCTCTACCCCCTGATCCAGGGCTACGACTCGGTCCAGCTCAGAGCGGACGTGGAGCTTGGCGGAACGGATCAGAAGTTCAACCTGCTCGTGGGTCGCCAGCTCCAGGAGGCCTACGGTCAAGAACGCCAGGTGGTGCTCACCATGCCGATCCTGGAAGGACTCGACGGGGTCCAGAAGATGTCCAAGTCCCTGGGCAATTACATCGGTATCACAGATACACCCGACGATATGTTCGGCAAGCTGATGTCTATCTCCGATGACCTGATGTGGCGCTATTTCGAGCTCCTGTCCTTCCGACCGATGGACGAGATCGGCCGCTTCCGAACCCAGATCGAGGCGGGCACCAATCCGCGGGATATCAAGTTCCTGCTCGGTGAAGAGCTGGTGGAGCGTTTCCACGGCCCGGGCACAGGCGCGCGCGCCAAAGACGCCTTCATCGCACGCTTCCAGAAGGGAGTTATTCCCGACGAGATTCCCGAGGTGGAGGTGGAGGGGAAGGACGCTGGGCTCCCGATCGCAAACCTGCTCAAAGGCGCCGCGCTGGTACCCAGTACTTCCGAGGCGCTCCGAATGATCAAGCAGAGGGCGGTGCGCATCGACGGCAAGCGCATCGGGGACCGAGGGCTGGCGATCCCCCGGGGCTCGACCCTGGTGGTACAGGTCGGGAAGCGCAAGGTGGCGCGAGTCGTGGTCCGCTGAGGGGACTCACGGGCATTCAGGTCGTCGCTCGTGTCGGAAAATCCGCAGCAATTTTAAATGGGCGGCGGAGATCGGGGTAGCCAGACGCCGGGAACAGGCAGGGATCGGGCAGGGGAAGGACTCGGTGAGGCCATTCGACCGGAGCAGCCCTTGGCAGAGCGGGAACCCAGGTAGCGAGCAGGATGGGGAGTGAATCTGCGGGCGAAAGAGAAAACAGGCCCGTACCCGCGGTGTCGAAAGAACCAAACAGGGCGGGTGGTTGGGCGTGTCGAGATCGCCGGGATGGATGGGGCGGATCAGCGGGTGTCCGGGGCGTCGAGCTCCAGGCCCCGGATCATGAACGCCATCAAGGCCTGCCAGCTGTCGAAGCACAGGTAACAGGTCAGGGCGCGCAGGTCGTTGAAGAAGCGTTTGCG
>Ga0210096_1000369_pt1 | contig 16162 bp, 15 predicted proteins | sample China_Galinas_PW_4_FD_184864 | JGI IMG/M metagenome (GOLD analysis project Ga0210096, IMG submission 184864) | Wetland microbial communities from San Francisco Bay, California, USA, that impact long-term carbon sequestration - China_Galinas_PWA_D2... | ecosystem: Environmental > Aquatic > Marine... | reverse complement strand
GAGCGGCGTACGCCTCATTGCCTGCAGCATGTCCATGGACGTCATGGGCATCCGCCAGGAGGAGCTCACCGACGGCATCGAGGTAGGGGGTGCCGCCGCCTACCTGGGCGAGGCCAGCCGCTCGGGCGTCACCCTGTTCATCTGATCGCTGACCCGGCGCACGACAAGCTCGATCTGGGGCTCCACAACGGTGCTCATGGACCAGATCGGGGCGGCCCGGCGGGAACTCCTTCTCCCGCCGGGTCGTGCGGTGAACCTCTGCGGGAGAGGCGCCGCGACTGACCTGCCTTTTCTTCCCCCGGTGGTCGGAGTAGTAACTCTCCATGGCGGAGACCGACACCGTGGCGAGACTGGGGGAGGAGGGGGTCATCGCCCTCGTGGCCCGCCACTGCCCGACCTCCGGGGCGGGGATGGTGGTGGGGATCGGCGATGACGCGGCCATCCTCGCGGGCGGGGCGGGGCAGACCGTGGTCACCACCGACCTGCTGGTGGAGGGGAGCCACTTCGACTTCCGCTACAGCGCACCGGGCGACGTGGGGCACAAGGCCCTGGCGGTGAACCTGTCGGACGTGGCGGCCATGGGGGCGGTGCCGGGGCCGTTCTTCCTCTCCCTCGGGCTGCCCGCCGCGACCGAGGTGTCGGCGGTGGAGGGTTTCGCCGCGGCCCTGGGTGACCTCGCCCGGCGCAGCGGCGCCTGGCTCGCCGGGGGCGACACGGTGGCGGCGCCGGCCGGATGGGTGGTGTCGATCACCCTCCACGGGGAGTGCCGGACCGCACCCGTGCGCCGCACCGGGGCACGCCCGGGCCACACGCTGTGGGTCAGTGGCACCCTGGGAGAGGCAGCCGCCGGCCTGCGCTGGCTCGCCGAGGGGCGGGCGGGCATGACTGCGGCCGCGCCGTGGCTCGCACGCCACCGGCGGCCGGAGCCCCGCCTGGCCCTGGGCCGGTGGCTCGCCGAGCAAGGTCTCGCGTCGGCGATGCTGGACCTCTCCGACGGCCTGGCCACCGATGCCCCGCGCCTGGCCGCGGCCTCCGCCTGCGGCCTGGAGATCGACCTTGACAGGCTGCCGATCGCGCCCACCTTGAAAGAGGCACTCGGTGGTGAGGAGGCCCGGCTCCTGGCGCTGGCCGGGGGTGAGGATTTCGAGCTACTGTTTGCCGTCCCCGCAGAGCGGCAGGGCGCCCTCGCTGGAGCGCCGATGGCCGTGACCCAGATCGGCCGGGTCACGCCGGCGGCGATGCGCTGGCTGGACGCTGGTCAGGAGCAAACGCCACCGCACGCAGTCGAGCACCACTTTCCCCTCCCCCACAGGCCAATCCCATGAGCGAGCGCAACGATCAGGAACCCGGCGACGAGGGCTTCCAGCTCCCGGAGAGCTTGCCCCTCCTGCCGGTGCGGGACGTGGTGGTCTTCCCGTACATGATCCTGCCCCTGTTCGTGGGGCGGGAGGCCTCGTTGCGCGCGGTGGAGGCGGCCATGGCCGGCGATCGCATGATCATGCTCGCCACCCAGAAGGACTTCAGCGACGACGATCCGGGCCCCGACGGGATATTCAAGATCGGCACCGCGGCCATGATCATGCGCATGCTCAAGCTGCCGGATGGACGGATCAAGCTCCTCATCCAGGGGGTGACCAAGGCCTCGGTCACCGAGGTGCAGAAGGAAAAGCCGTTTTTCCAGGTCGCCCTGGAGCAGCTCTCCGACCCCGAAGACACCCCGCCCTCCATGGAGATGGAGGCCTTGATGCGCACCGTGAAGGAGCAGCTCTCCAAGGTGATCGCCCTGGGCAAGTCGATCATCCCGGACATCCTGGTCCTCGCGGAGAACATCGACGAGCCGGGTCGGCTGGCCGACCTGATCGCCTCCAACCTCAACCTGCGCATCGAGCAGGCGCAGCGCATCCTGGAAGAGCTGGAGGTCGTCAAGCGCCTCACCCTGGTCTCGGAGATCCTCGCCACGGAGATCGAGCTGCTCTCCATGCAGCAGAAGATCCAGGACGAGGCCAAGGGCGAGATGGACAAGGTGCAGCGCGAGTACTTCCTGCGCGAGCAGCTCAAGGCGATTCAGCGGGAGCTGGGCGAGGGGGGCGAGCTGTCCGACGAGATCGCCGCCCTGCGCGAAAAGATCACCACCGCGAAGATGCCGTCCAAGGTGGAGGAAGAGGCCGTCAAGCAGCTCGGCCGCCTGGACAAGATGCACCAGGACGCCGCCGAGGCAGGGATCATCCGCACCTATCTCGATCTGATGGTCGAGCTGCCGTGGAAGAAGCAGAGCCGCGACAACCTCGATCTGAGCAAAGCGGCCGAGATCCTCGACGAGGACCACTACGGCCTGGAGGAGGTCAAGGAGCGCATCCTCGAGTACCTGGCGGTGCGCAAGCTCAAGGGCAAGAAGATGAAGGGGCCGATCCTGTGCTTCGTGGGGCCGCCGGGGGTCGGCAAGACCTCCCTGGGGCGCTCCATCGCCCGTGCCCTGGGGCGCAAGTTCTACCGCATCTCGCTGGGCGGCATGCGCGACGAGGCGGAGATCCGTGGCCACCGGCGCACCTATGTCGGCGCCCTGCCCGGGCGGGTGATCCACGGCATCCATCAGTCGAAGACCAACAACCCGGTCTTCATGATGGACGAGATCGACAAGCTCGGTACCGACTTCCGTGGCGATCCGGCGTCGGCCCTGCTGGAGGTCCTCGACCCGGAGCAGAACGATTCGTTCGTCGATCACTACCTCGCGGTGCCGTTCGACCTCTCCAATGTGATGTTCATCACCACCGCCAACTGGATCGACCCGGTCCCGCCGCCACTCCGGGATCGTATGGAGATCATCAACCTCTCGGGCTACACCCTGGAGGAGAAGGTCGCGATCGCGCGGCGCTACCTCCTGCCGCGCCAGCTCGAGGAGAACGGGATCACGGCGGCGCAGCTCCAGCTCAGCGACAAGACCCTGGAAGGGATCATCGCCTCGTACACCCGCGAGTCCGGCCTGCGCGCCCTGGAGCAGCGCATCGGCCAGATCGCCCGCAAGGTCGCCCGGCGGGTGGCGGAGGGCAAGACCGGGCTGACCCGCGTCACCCCCAACAACCTGCGCAAGTACCTGGGGGTGCCACGCTTCGAGGAGGAGATGGAGCTCACCGAGGACCAGGTGGGGGTGGCCACGGGACTGGCCTGGACCCCGACCGGTGGCGAGCTGCTGTTCATCGAAGCGACCAAGGTGCCGGGTAAGGGGGGGCTGACCCTCACCGGCCAACTCGGCGACGTGATGAAGGAGTCGGTGCAGGCGGCCCTCACCTTCGTGAAGTCTCAGGCCAAGGAGCTGGGGATCCCGCCCAAGCGGTTCCAGGAGAACGACATCCACATCCACTTCCCGGCCGGGGCGATCCCCAAGGACGGGCCCTCCGCCGGCGTCGCGGTGGCGTGCGCGATCGCCTCGATCCTCACCGGCTACAAGCTGCACCAGCGCATCGCCATGACCGGCGAGATCTCCCTGCGCGGCCGGGTGCTGCCGATCGGCGGCCTGAAGGAGAAAGCCCTGGCGGCGGTGCGCGCGGGCATCGACACGGTGATCATCCCCAAGGCCAACGTCAAAGACCTGGAAAAGATGCCGACCACGGTGCGCCGGCGCATCCGGTTCATCCCGGTCGAGCACGCCAGCGAGGTCCTCGACCGCCTGTTGGTGCGACCGCGGGGCCGGCGGCAGACGACCACCCCCACCACCAACCGCGCCACCACGAGCCGTCGGGCCGGTACGGCGTGACACCCGCCGCGACACGGGCATCTCCGCCACACGTAGGGCGGAACTCCGCAGGAGGTTCCGCCATTTCGCGTTGGGCATCGTAAGGGCGGATCGCCCTTCGGGCATCCGCCCTACGCATACCAGGGCGGCTGCCCGCCATGCCGGGCGTAGCCCGGCCTACTCGCGGCGTTTCGGCGTGCGGGACTGTTCGTCGCGCTGCCGGCGGCGGTCGGCGCGGACATCGGCGATGCCGAGAACGACGGCGAAGACGATAAAGATGGAGAAGATCGCCGGGAAGATGTAGGCGTCGAGAAAGTCCATCGTTCCCTCACCCGCCGCCGCGTGGCCCCAACCAACTACTCGGCCGGGGGAGCCTCCGCCGGCGCCGGTGTTGCCGCCTCGGGCGTGGGCTCCGCGGCGGCCGGTGCGGCCTCGGGAGCCACAGGGGCGGGCGATGTCGCGGTCTCCTCGGCCGCCTTCTTCTTCAACGCCTCCATCGCCGCATCGAGGTCCCCCGGGCTGGCCGGGGTCGCCGTCTCGGTGATCGGTGGCACCTCCTCCTTGCCGACCACCGAGACACCGCCGCGGTGGGCGGAGACCAGGGCCAGGGACAGGGAGGTGAGCATGAAGCCGACCGCCACCGCCGAGGTGAGCTTGTTCATGAAGTTGGCCGGGCCCTCACCGCCGAAGATCGCCTGGCCGCCGCCGAACACGGCGCCGACCTCGGCCCCCTTGCCCGCCTGCAGCAGGACGATGATGACCAGGGCCACGCAGATCAGGACGTGGAGGGTGACCAGTAGGGCAGTCATGCGCTGATCTCCTCAACGACGGCGGCGCGGCGATCGCCGTCACGGGTTCCGCGGCCGCCGATGGCCGCGCGGAGACTTTCGCCCAGCTCCCGCAACCGATACGGCTTGATCAGCACCGATCGCCCCGGGCGCCGCCGGCCACGTAGGATGTCGGCCGCCACCGAGTCGCCGCTCGCGATCACCACCGGCAGGGTCGGGTAGTGTTTCTCCAGCGCCTCCAGCAACTGGTTGCCGCTCATCTCCGGCATCATCAGGTCGGTCACCACGGCCCGGTATTCCCCGTCCGCCGCGCCGAGCCGAGCGAGGGCCGCAAACCCGTCCGGGACGGCCTCGCAGGTGAAACCCAGGGCATTAATCATGCGCTCGCCGAGGCCCCGCACCATCGGGTCGTCGTCGACGAGAAGAATCCGTCCAACCATGCGCTCCGCTCCTTACGCGAGTGGGCCACGCCTCCCGATGTGACCGGAAGGCCGAACGGTTATTCTGAACCGTCGCGCAGGCCGCCTGCAAGGACCACCACCCGGTCGTCGCGCACCTCGACGAAGCCGTCGGTGATGTGGAAGCGCTTCTCCCCCGCGGCCGTGGTCACGACCACATCCCCCCGGACCAGATTGGTGAGGAACGGGGTGTGACCCGGCAGGATGCCGAACTCGCCCTCGGCGCCGGGCCCGACCAGGGACAGGGCCTCGCCCGCGAAGACCTCCTGCAACGGAGTGACGATGGACACCTCCATCACGCGGCCGCCTTGGAGCGGATCTGGTCGGCCTGGGCGACCGCCTCTTCCAGAGTGCCCACCATGTAGAAGGCGTTCTCGGGCAGGTCGTCCATCTCACCCTCGACGATGCGTTTGAAGCTCGACACCGTCTCCTTGATCGGGACGTACTTGCCGGACATGCCGGTGAAGGTCTCGGCCACGAAGAAGGGCTGGGAGAGGAACTTCTGCAGGCGCCGAGCGCGGTGCACCACCAGCTTGTCCTCGTCGGACAGCTCGTCGATGCCGAGGATGGCGATGATGTCCTGAAGGCTCTTGTAGCGTTGCAGGGTCTCCTGCACGGCCCGAGCGACCAGATAGTGCTCCTCGCCGACGATCTGCGGGTCGAGGATCCGCGAGGTGGAGTCGAGGGGATCGACCGCCGGGTAGATGCCCAGCTCGGCGATCTTACGGGACAGGACGGTGGTGGCGTCGAGGTGGCTGAAGGTGGTGGCTGGCGCCGGGTCGGTCAGGTCGTCCGCCGGCACGTAGACCGCCTGGATCGAGGTGATGGAGCCATCCTTGGTGGAGGTGACCCGCTCCTGGAGCTCGCCCATCTCGGTGGCGAGGGTGGGCTGGTAACCGACCGCGGAGGGCATGCGGCCGAGGAGCGCCGACACCTCGCTGCCCGCCTGGGTGAAGCGGAACATGTTGTCGATGAACAGCAGCACGTCCTGGTGACCCACGTCGCGGAAGTACTCGGCGACGGTCAGGGCGGAGAGGCCGACGCGCAGACGGGCGCCGGGCGGCTCGTTCATCTGACCATAGATCAGGGCGGCCTTGTCGATGACCCCGGACTCCTTCATCTCGTGCCACAGGTCGTTGCCCTCGCGGGTCCGCTCGCCGACCCCGGCGAACACCGAGTAGCCGCCGTGGGACGTGGCGACCGCGTGGATCAGCTCCATGATGAGCACGGTCTTGCCCACGCCGGCGCCGCCGAACAGGCCGACCTTGCCGCCCTTGGAGTACGGCGCCAGGAGGTCGACCACCTTGATGCCGGTCTCGAAGATCTCGGTGGCGGTGTCCTGGTCCGCGAAGGCCGGCGCATGGCGGTGGATCGGCCAGCGCTCGTCGGCCCCCACCGGCCCCAGCTCGTCGACCGGCTCGCCCACCACGTTGAGGATCCGCCCCAGGGTCCGCTCGCCCACCGGCACGGTGATCGCCTGGCCGAGATCCTCGACCGCCATCCCGCGGATCAGGCCGTCGGTGGATGACATGGCGATGCAGCGCACCGTGTCCTCCCCGAGATGGGTCTGGACCTCCAGCACCAAGTCGATCCCCCGCTCCTCATCCGCCACCCGCAGGGCGTTCATCATGGGCGGGAGCTGGCCCTCGGGAAAACGCACGTCGATGACGGCGCCGATGACCTGGGTGATAGTTCCGGTGGTGGGGGTGCTCATGGTCTTCCTCTTGGACGGGATGCAGTGCTTCCGGTTATCTCGCGCCGGCGCAAGCCAACGCCACATAGGAGGCGGGCGTGGAGGTGGCCGTAGATTCGTGCCGGCCTGCAGGCCGGGCGACGCAGGCGTACTGTAGTACGTCGAGGAGCGCGGCCGAGGACACGGTACGATGGAGGGCGGACCGCGTCCGTAGGTCGGACAAGTTGCAGCTCATGAAGCAAGGGCGTCGGCGCCGCCGACGATCTCCAGTAGCTCCTTGGTGATCATCGCCTGGCGTGCGCGGTTCATGGTCAGGGTGAGGTGTCGGATCAGGTCGTCCGCGTTGTTGGTGGCGGCGTCCATGGCGGTCATCCGAGCCGAGTGCTCGCTGGCCTCGGACTCGAGCAAGGCGCGCAGGGTGCGGCTGACCACGTAGCGCGGCAGGAGCGCGGCCAGCACGGCGGCCGGGTCGGGCTCGAAGAGGTACTCGGGGCTACCCGCCAGCGTGTCGTCCGCGGTCGCCTCCGGCAGGGCGACCGGAAGCACCTCCTCCACGGTCGGGACCTGGGAGATGGCCGAGCGGAAGGCGTTGAAGGCGAGGGACAGGCGGCCGACATCGCCAGCGCCGAACTGCTCGATGGGCCCGGCGACCAGCTCCTGGGCAAAGTCGCCGGTGAACTTACCGCCCATCTCGACGTGCGAGTCGATGACATCGACGCCACGCTTGCGCAGGTAGTCCCGCCCCTTGCGCCCGACGGCCACCACCTGGTAGTCCCACTCCGGCTGCCCCTTGATCTCCAGCTCCACCTTGCGCAGGAGCTGGTTGTTGAAGCCGCCGCACAGGCCGCGATCGGAGGTCACCACGACCATCACCGCACGCCGGGAGTCGGGCCGCCGCAGGAGGGGGTGGGCGAGGTCGGTGCTCGCCGAAGCGACCCGCTGCACCAGCTCCTCCACCTTGGCGGCGTAGGGCCGAGCCGCCACGATCGCATCGTGGGCGCGACGCATCTTCGCGCCGGACACCATCTTCATCGCCTTGGTGATCTGCTGCGTGCTCTTGACGCTGGCGATGCGGTTGCGGATGTCTTTCAGGGAGGGCATGAGCGTTTTCTACACAGGCGTAGGGGCGGGGTTTATCCCCGCCCGCATTGGGTCTCTCGCAATGTTCCGATGGCCCGCTACACGGGCGGGGGTAAACCCCGCCCCTACGGGGTGTGCTCCTAGAAGCTCTTCTTGAACTCCTCGATCGCCTTGCGCAGGGCGGCGCTGGTGTCGTCGTCGATCTGCTTCTTGGCGTCGATCGCCTCGGCGATACCCGGGTGGCTCGCCTTCAGGTGAGCGAGGAGGCCGGCGGCGAACGCCTGCACCTTGTCGACCGGTAGGTCGTCGATGAGGCCGTTGGTGACCGCGAACAACGAGAGCACCTGATCCACGACCTCCAGTGGGCGGTAGAGGCCCTGCTTGAGGATCTCCACGGTGCGCTCGCCGCGGGCGAGCTGCGCCTGGGTCGCGGCGTCGAGGTCGGAGCCGAACTGGGCGAAGGCCTCCAGCTCGCGGTACTGAGCGAGGTCGAGCCGCATGCGGCCGGCGACCTGCTTCATGGCCTTGATCTGCGCGGCGCCGCCGACCCGGGAGACCGACAGGCCGACGTTGATGGCGGGCCGGACGCCGGAGTAGAACAGGTCGCTCTCCAGGAAGATCTGGCCGTCGGTGATCGAGATGACGTTGGTCGGGATGTAGGCCGACACGTCGTTGGCCTGGGTCTCGATGATCGGCAGCGCGGTCAGGGAGCCGCCGCCCAGCTCGTCCGAGAGCTTCGCCGCACGCTCCAGGAGGCGGGAGTGGAGATAGAAGACGTCACCGGGGTACGCCTCACGGCCGGGCGGCCGGCGCAGGAGCAGGGAGAGCTGGCGGTAGGCGACGGCCTGCTTGGAGAGGTCGTCGTAGATGATCACCGCGTGCTGGCCGTTGTCGCGGAAATACTCGCCCATGGCGCAGCCGACGTACGGGGCGATGTATTGCAGCGGCGCCATCTCCGAGGCGGTGGCGGAGACCACCACCGTGTACTCCATGGCCCCACGCTCCTCCAGGGTCTGGACCACCCGCGCCACGGTGGAGCGCTTCTGACCGATCGCCACGTAGATGCAGAACACCGGCTGATCGGTCTTGTGGGTGTACTTCTGGTTGATGATGGTGTCGATGGCCAGCGAGGTCTTGCCGGTCTGGCGGTCACCGATGATCAGCTCCCGCTGGCCGCGGCCGATGGGCACCAAAGCGTCGATCGCCTTGATACCGGTCTGGAGCGGCTCCTTCACCGACTGGCGGGCGACGATACCGGGGGCGATCACGTCGATGTGGCGACTCTCCTTGGCGTCGATCGGCCCCTTGCCGTCGATCGGCTGGCCGAGGGCGTCCACCACCCGGCCGAGCATCGCCGGCCCCACCGGGGTCTCGACGATGCGCCCGGTGCGCTCCACGCGACACCCCTCGACGATCGAGGGGCTGTCCCCGAGGAGCACCGCGCCGACCGTGCTCTCCTCCAGGTTGAGGGCCATGCCCATCACCCCGTCCGGCAGCTCCAGGAGCTCGCCGGCCATGACCTTGTCGAGGCCATAGATCTGGGCGATACCGTCGCCGACCGAGATGACCGTGCCGGTCTCGGCGACCCGGGCCTCGCTGTCGAACTCCTCGATCTGCTTCTTGATCAGCGCGCTGATCTCTGCCGCGTGTAGTGCCATGATTTCTCCGTCCTCACCCTGATCCCCGCGGTGTCTCCGTCGGGGAAGAAGCCTAACGACCCGCGCCCTGGAGCAGGGCGGTCCGCAGGCCGCGTAACTTGCCACGCACGCTGCCGTCGATCTCTTCACTCTGGACGTGGGCGACCAGACCCCCGATCAGGTCGGGTCGGTCGGCCACCTCCACCTCGATGGTCTTCCCGAGGCGCGTGGCGAGCCGGTCGGTGACGGCCGCCACCTCGGCGGCGCCCATGGGCCGCGCGCTCTCCACCTGCACCCGCACGATGCCGCGCTCGGCATCGAGCAGGGTATGAAAGGCCTCGGCGATCGCCGGCATTGCGGCGAACCGGCCGTTGGCGAGCACCACGCCGACGAAGCGGCGGGTCAGATCCGACAGGTTGAGCCCGGTGACGATCCTCTGGACCACCTCGCGCTTGTGCTCGGCGCGTTGCACCGGGCTGGCGAAGAACCGGTCGAGCCCGGGCGTGTCGCGGAATAGCCGCGCCACGGCGCGCACCTCGTCGGCCACCTGTGCGGTGGCACTGGCGGCGACCGCCAGATCGAGGAGCACGCCCGCATAGCGATCGGCCGTTTCCGTGATCATGAGGAGAGCGCCTCCTCGACGAGACGGCGGTGGTCCGCCTCCTCCATACCCTCGATCACCAACGCCTCCGCGGCGCGCAGCGCGCTTTCGACCATGTCCCGCTGGACGTCCGCGGCCATGCGCTTCTCCTCCTGGTCGCGGGCCATCCGCGCCGACTCGGCCAGGCGCTGGCTGCGCTCGTGGCCGGTCTCGACGATGCGCTTGGCCTCGGCCTCGGCCTGGCGTGCGCCGGCGGCCGCGATCTCCTCCGCCTCCTGCGGCTGCCGGTCGACGCGCTCCTGGATTTCACCCAGGCGCGCCTTGGCGCCCTCGAGCTGTTGCTGGCTGTCCGCGATGTCCGCCTCGATATTGGCCCGGCGGCCGGCGAAGAAATCGCGCAGGGAGAAGGCCCGGGTGAAGACCCACACCAGGACGCCAACGGCGACGGCGAAATTGACGAGGCGTACGATGATGTCGCCGATTGGCGCACCGCCATGCTCCTCCGCCCAGGCGGAAGAGGCCCCGAGGGCGACGGTGACCACGGCCGCGACCAAGGCGCGCAGGCGGTTCATACCGGCCTCCCGAGGACCTTGGCGGCGATCTGGTGCGCCAGGGCGTCGGTGTCCGGCGCCAGCTCCGCGGTCAGCTCTTCCCGGCGCTGTTGCAGGGCCTCGGCGGCCTCGGCGGCCTCCTTGTCGACCTGTCCCCGGACCTCGGCCAGCAGGTGTTCCACCTCGGCCTCGGCCTGAACGGCACGCTCCTGGACGGTCGCGCGCGCCGCGCTGCGGGCCACGGCGATGTCGGCCTCGTAGGACACGAGGAGCTCCGCCCCCTGCTCGTCGACCTTCTCGACCATGGCGCGCGTGCCTTCGGTGCGCTGGCGCCGCTCGTCCAGCACACGCAGCAAAGGACGGTACAGGATCCGGCTGAGGAACCAGATCAGCACCAGGAAGTTGACGAGCTGGAAAAGAAAGGTCGCGTCGATGTCGATCATAGTCCTGCGTCCTACTCCCCCTTGCTTCCACGGCGCACAGGGTACTTGCTCCGTGCGCCGGCGCTGCGGGCGCGGAAATTTAGCCTACTTCTCCGAATATTTCGAGACGCTGAGATTGGGCGCCCCGGTGGAGCGGGCTCGGAAGGTCACCGATAAGAGTGGGCAACCGGTTGAGAGGGTTCAAGAATTTCTGCACCGGCGAAATCAGCCACGCGCCGCCGCCCGCGAACCCGGGCCGGCCGTGACGGAGGGGCCCCGCCGAGATGTATCGCTGCCACAACTTGCTGATCACAGATCCCAGGCCGGCGAATTCCACAGGGAACGCGGCGTAATCGGGAGGCGGACGGGTGCGATGCGTCATCCAGTACACGGTCGAGGAGCCGACCGTCGAGGACCTGACCCGGCTCCGTGACCTGGCCGCCAACCTGCGCTGGACCTGGGACCGCCCCACCCAGGCCCTGTTCGCCAGCCTCAGCCCGGCACGCTGGAGCGAGGCGCGCGGCAACCCGGTGGAGCTACTCCGCCGGGTCACGGCCGACGAGGTGGAGGCACGCCTCGCCGATCCGGAGTTCCGCCAGCGACTGCAAACCGTCGCGGCGGCCCTCGCCGGCCACCGCGACGACCGCCAGTGCTGGCTCGACCGCGAACACCCCGCACCGGGGCTGGCGGTCGCCCTGGTGGCCGAGGGGCTCGCCTGCGACGACCGGCTCCAGCCGACCGCGGACCCCGAGGCCTTCGCCGCCGGCGACGAGCTCAAGGGGGCCGCGGCCCTCGGGGTGCCGGTGGTCGGCATCGCCCTGCTGGAGCGCAGCGGGTGGCCCGATGCCGGGCGCGAGATGCCGCCGCTGGTGCTCGAGGAGGTGGACGGCGAGCCCCTGATCGTGACCGTCCCCCTGGCCGAGGGGGACGTCGCCTGCCGCGTGTGGCGCCTCGACGTGGGGCGGGCGGAGGTCTACTACCTCGATGCCGACACGCCCGCCCGCGATGACGGCCAGCACCGGCGGACCGGCGGCAGCGAGCCGGACGGCACAGCGGCGCGCCTGCGCCGCAGCCTCCTCCTCGGGGCGGGGGCACACCGCCTGGTGGAGGCCCTGGGCCTACCCATCACCGTCTACTACCTGCGCGGCCCCACCGCCTGGCCCCTGGCCCTGGAGCGGCTCTGCACCCTCATGGAGCGTCACGAGCTCGCCTTCGGCGAGGCCGTCACCCTCGCGGGCGCCGGCCTGGTCTTCGCCACTGATGCCCCGCCCTTGGCCCCACCCTGGCGCCTCGCCGCCGACGTCGTCGAGGGCGGGCTCGCCCCGTGGCGCGAGCGACTGGGCAGGGCGTGGCCCGACCTGATGGCCCTCGGCCGGCCACCGCACGACAGCGCCGGCGGCCCGGGCGTCTGCCCCATCGCCCTCCTCGCCCGGCTCGCCCATGGCCGCCTCGCCGCCGGCCCGGCGCGGCTCCCTGCGGCAGGCGCCGCCTGGCAAACCCTCTACCCCCATGCCGGCCCCCACGAGCTGCCGGTCACGGCGTACCCGCCGGCGGTCCACCTCCCGTCATCGTTGGCGACGGCGTTGCAGGAGGTGGTCGACCGCCATCTCGGCGAGGAGTGGCGCGACGACTGGGGGCCGCCCGCGGTCTGGCAACGGCTCCAGCGCCTCCCGGCCGCCGAGGTGTGGGAGGCGCGTTGCGCCCTGCGGCGCGGCCTGGCCACGGCGTGGGAGCACGCCACCCTGCCGACCTGGCCCACCACCGACAACGGGGAGGCAGGGCCGGAGACGATCGATCGCCTCGACCCGGACGCCCTCACCGTCGGCGTGCACGGGGTCGAGGCCCTCGTCGCCCTACTCGCGGTCGACGACCCGCCGCCGTGGCTCACCGACCCGGCCCGGCCGGTCCAGTGGATCGTCCTCGGCGACGGGCCCCGCGATAGCGCCGCGGCCGCTGCCACGCTCGGCGCGGCGCTCCGGGATCGGCCGGGCCTCGCTGCGCGCCTCCACCGCTGGACGCCGCACACCGGGCTCCCCGTCACCACCGTGCTGCATGGTCTCGACCTGTGGATCGAGGGACAAGCGGGCGTGGCCACCGCCCACGGCCGTCTCACCGCCCTCGGCGGCGCCCTGCTCCTCCCCCACCCGGATGGGCCGTGGGGCGAGCACGCGGGCCGCACTTTGGCCTGGCCCCTCCTGCCGGTGGTCGCCGGGGAGGACGCCGGCTACGCCCCTGGCGACCTGCTCTCCGCCCTGTTCACCACCCACCTCTTGCCCGCCTTCTTCGAGCGCACCGGCGGCACCCCGTCCCGGTGGATCGAGGGGGCGCGCCAGGTCCTCCACACCCACGCCACGACCCTCTCGGCGCAGAGCGTCGCGGCACGGACCTGCGTCGACCACTACCTGCCGCGCTACCGTCACAGCGAGCAAATCGACGCCGGGGCCATTGCCCGGGTGCGGGCCCTGGCGCGCTGGCAAGAGGAACTGCGCCGCCACTGGCGCTCGATCCGTGTGGTGGCGGTGCGCTGCAACGAGGTCCCGCCGCGCCTCGGCGAGACCCTGGCCGTCGAGGTACGCCTCGCCCTCGGGCCCATCGAGCCCATGGACCTGCGGGTCGAGGCCCATTTCGGCCCCACCGACGGCCACGGAGAGCTCCGCCCGGCGCACATCCAGCGCCTCGCCCACGACCCCATGGCCCGCGGCCCGGAGGCGACCTTCCGCGGCCACCTCCCCGTCGAACGCGGCGGCCGCCACGGCGTCGCCATCCGCATCCTGCCAGGCCACCCGGGACTGCCCGATCCGCTGTCCATGGGGCTCGGCCTGTGGGCGTGAGCACGCCCGGGGGGATGGGGATTGGGGGGTGGGGGGATGGATGGCCGCGGGGCGGCCGTCGAATTGGTTGGGTCCGATTCCCCGGAGATCCGATCTCATCCGACCCGCAGGGCCGACCTTCCCCCCATCCGCGCGCCGCAGGCGCCGCCCCGCGTTGCGTTCATTCCGACCCGGCCCCTACTATCTCCGGTCCGTGAGGAGGAGTGGCCGAGCGGTCGAAGGCGGCGGTCTTGAAAACCGTTGTGGCGCAAGTCACCGGGGGTTCAAATCCCTCCTCCTCCGCCAGACATTGCCGTTATACTGACGGACCCACGCGACGGCCCCGTGCCGTGGCGCCCACGGAGAGATGACCGAGAGGCCGAAGGTGCTCGCCTGCTAAGTGAGTGTGGCTAACGCCACCGAGGGTTCAAATCCCTCTCTCTCCGCCACCCATCCCACGGCGACGCTGGCCCGGCCACCGTCGCCGTTTTCTTCGCCACCCACCGCGGATGAGGAGGGCGGGGCAGTCGGGCCGGCGACCCGGACACGGCGCCCACGAACCCCACCGCCCGCTTGCGGGCCGCGCCGCATCCCCGTACATTGCCTCCCCCTGCCGCCAGGACCTCGGCGACCGGGAGCCCCCACACGCGCCCGTGGCTCAGCTGGATAGAGCATCGGACTACGAATCCGGAGGTCGCAGGTTCGAATCCTGCCGGGCGCGCCAGTTCTTTCATGGGGTTACGGGATTCATAGGGAAGGGGCTGAGGAGTCTCGCACTCACCTCGCACTCAACGGGCTCCGATTCAGGCCGTGGAAGGCCGAAGTTGGCCGACGCCGTGGCTCGGACCCACGGAAGGACTACGGCACGATCGGACCGGCCGCTCAGCTGCCGGCCCCACTTGAGGGCAGAAACGCCATCGTACCAGGGAGCCTCGCTACGCCGGAACGCTGGCGCGTTGGCCGGTCAGCTGCAACGGCTTGTTAGGCGGCAGCCCCGTGGCATGCAAGATGATGTTAATCTAGTACCTGGATTACGCACGTGTAGGAGGGGCTGTGCAACGGCTAAGGCGCTTCGCAGGATGGCTACCCGCCGTGATACTGCCTGCCGCGACCTTTGACCAGCTGTGGGTGATCGCTGACGGTGGCAGTTCCGAGAACGTGAGCGTGGTGACATGGACGCTATTCCTGCTAGCGAATATCGGAGCGTTATCCCTGGGACGCCCGGAAGACAGAATTGCAGCGTTTCAGATGGGGCTCGCGTTTGGGCTGACGGCGATTCTAGATCTGGGAATCGTGTTTCTGATCATCACACAGAGAATTGCTGCCGCCTAACGATAGAGCTAACCCGGCCCGAACGAGCGCATGCGAGTGAGGGTCGGGTTGAGCGACTGGTTAGGGCCTGCTGAGCGCGAGGAGCGGCACACCGCACCGACCCACGCTTACAGGCAGTGAAAGGAGCAGGACGCTCAAGCGCATGACTCCAGCAACTGGTTAAACCTAGATTCCTTGCTTTTCAAGGAACATTGGAAGAAACGCCAATAGTAGACTGACAGATTCCCGAGAAACTTGATCCCACTCAGCGTGAAGAGCCGCATTTCGGAGATTCTTGAAATTCTGTATGGATTGATTGGTGGATTTCTCAATCACACCGGCTTTGAACAAAAGACCTGCAGCCACCCCCATTTCTTTGTATTCGGCGCCCCGCACCGCATGCCGGTCGACTAGTCGCTTTATGGAGTCCTCTAGGACGATACAAGATAAAACAGCTGCTGGGTCTTTTTACCCTTCTTCTAAGAGTTCCGTCGCTGTCTCTAGGAAGTCTGATTTGATATCAATCAGTAGGCGCGACCGAAGGTCCTCGAGAAGCCCCGACTTCAGATTGCCTTTGGTGCCGACGAGCAATCCTTCGGTCTGTTGGAGCGCGTGAAGATGGCCTTCGTTATAGAAATAGACGATACGCTCATAATGAGGGTTGTTTGTGCCGTAGATAGAAGCGACTAACGAGATCGCCTCTGTGTAAACAGACTCAAAGCCGACGGTATCATTGAATCCACCGCCCACTTTGGACGACCACCAGCTGGATTTCACCGGTTCCAGACGCGCGAGCAGCTCGTCGATCTTTTGGATATAGGCGTCCGTTCGGTTGTCCATGAGTCTTTGGTGTGCTGGCCCTAACGACTAAGCTCAGGCGACCCGGCAACCAACGCGAGGCTGCGTGAGCAACGAGACACGACGCTCCAACCCGACGGAGCGCACCTGTTGCCAGGTCGCCTGGAGCGCCTCGTTAGACGCCCGACGCCCGTGGTAATGACACAGGCTTCTTGGGCTTGAGTGATACGACTGCCGCGCCGGATGTCTGCTCTTGCTCGCGGAGATCAGCGACGATACGGGC
>Ga0210096_1000367_pt1 | contig 16200 bp, 13 predicted proteins | sample China_Galinas_PW_4_FD_184864 | JGI IMG/M metagenome (GOLD analysis project Ga0210096, IMG submission 184864) | Wetland microbial communities from San Francisco Bay, California, USA, that impact long-term carbon sequestration - China_Galinas_PWA_D2... | ecosystem: Environmental > Aquatic > Marine... | reverse complement strand
CCGCTTCCCGACGATGTGCCGGCCCTGCTCGAGGCCGTGGCCGAGCCGCTCGACCGTGAGCGGGCCTCCGCCCTCTACGGCCGCGGCCTGCGCTCCCGTGCCTATGATGCGGTGTACAATGGGTTCGAAATGGCCAGCGGCTCGATCCGGATCCACGATTCCGGACTCCAGCGCGCAGTGTTCAGGGCACTCGGCATCGACAATGAACAGGCAAATGCGAAATTCGGATTTCTTCTCGAGGCCTTCGCGCACGGCGTGCCGCCGCACGGTGGATTCGCGTTCGGCTTCGACCGGCTGGCCATGCTGCTGGTCGGCGGATCGAGTCTGCGTGACGTGATCGCGTTCCCGAAGACGACGGCCGCGCGCGCGCTGTTCGAGGGCGCGCCGGCGCCCGTCGATGCCAGCGATCTTCGAGAACTGCACATTGCGGTAACGGCGAGAGAGAAGGCCGGTCAGAGTGGATAGCACGACAGTCGAACACCGATTGACGACGGAGGGCGCGGACTACCTGCTGCTCGCCGGCGTGAACGACGCCCACCTCCAGGAGCTGGCGAGGCTCTCCGGCTGCCGCGTCGTGCTACGTGGCGATCACATGGTCCTGTCCGGCGGCGTGCGCGCGATCGAACGTGCGGTACCCGTCGCCGAACGGCTCATCCAGCAGGCCCGGATGGCACGGCCGTTCAGTCCCGACGACATCCGCCGCGCGTTCGAGAGCGCGGCTCCGCTCGCCGGCGACAACGGCGGACCCGCCGCCGACGATGAGCCGCGCATCATGCTGGCCGGCCTGCGCAAGCTCATCACGTCGAAGTCCGAAGGTCAGCGCGTCTACCTCGATGCGATTGCCCGCACCGACGTCGTCATCGCGATCGGACCGGCCGGCACGGGCAAGACGTACCTCGCGGTCGCGGCCGCGGTCGATGCGCTGCGGAAGAACCGGATCCGGCGCATCATCCTGGCCAGACCGGCGGTCGAGGCCGGCGAGAGCCTCGGGTTCCTGCCCGGCGATGTCCACGAGAAGGTCGACCCGTACCTGCGACCGCTCTACGACGCGCTCGAGGACGTCATGCCCGCCGACTGGGTGCGTCGCGCCATCGAGTCACGTACCATCGAGATCGCGCCCCTCGCCTACATGCGCGGCAGAACGCTGTCGGACGCCTTCGTCATCCTCGATGAAGCGCAGAACGCGACGAATGCGCAGATGAAGATGTTCCTGACGCGGCTCGGTCTGAATTCGCGCGTCGTCGTGACCGGCGACAAGACGCAGATCGATCTGCCGCGCCGCGACGATTCCGGGCTGCTTCAGATCGAACGGATACTCAAGGGTATCGAAGGGATCAGCTTCATCTATCTCGACGAGCTGGACGTCGTGCGGCACCGGCTCGTCAAGGACATTATCCGGGCGTACGAGGACGCCGATCGGCAGGGGTGAACCCTTGGACAATGCCACCGGCATTCGCGGATTCTTCGATTCACTGAGCCGGCCGCCCGAGCAGCCGTGGCCGGAAGGCGTGCAGCATCACGGTCTTCGCATCGTGCTTCTGCTCGTGCTCGCGCTGCTGACCGCGTTCCTGTTCCCGCTCGCTTCGGTTCCCGACCTGCCGCCTGTAGAGGCCGGCGAGGTGCTTCAGGAGGACATCATTGCGCAGGAGCCGTTCCAGGTGCCGCGTCCGGCGGCGCAGCTCCAGCGTGAGCGCGATCAGGCCGCCGCGGCGGTCGCCCCGATATTCCGCTACGATCCGGCCGCGCTCGACACCATGCGCCTGCGCATCGGCACGCTGCTCAACCGGATCGACAACGCGTTCACCGAAGGTCTGACGGAGGCCGAGTCGGCCGAACGGCTGCGCACTGCGCTCGCACCGTTCTCGCTGCCCGGCGGCGCATCGGAAGTCGCACTGCTGCGGCCGCCTCAGCATCGTACTGCCCTTCGCATGTCCCTGAACATGACGATCGACCGCGACATGGCGGACGGCGTGGCCAGTGTCAGTGACATCGCGAGCAACGTTGCGCAGCAGATCCGCATCACGAGCGAGGGCTCCGACCGGCGAGTGCCGCGAGATTCCATCACCACCGGCGATGCGGTTCGCGAGGCTGCCGCTGCCCACCTGCCGCCCGGGACGTCCGCCGGTCTGGCTGAGTTCCAGCGGCTGGTGTTGCTGCGGTTCATGGTGCCCACGCTCGCGCCTGACCGGGCGGCGACCGACATGGCTCGCCAGGCGGCCCGTGACGCGGTGCCGACGGTCAGGGAAGAGGTCCTTGCCGGCGAACGCGTCATTGCGGCTCACGAACGCATTGACGAGGAAGATGTCGAACGGCTCGAAGCGTACGTGGCGCACATGGCCAGCCTCGGCCTCGTGCAGGCCGGCCCCAAGCGGTACCTGCGCATTGCCGGCGGCGTCCTCCTGAACACGCTGCTCCTCACCGTGTTCGGCATGATGCTCAAGCTGTATCGGCCGTCGATCTACACGAGCTTCGGCGCGGTACTTCTCTTCTGTCTGCTCTATCTGTCGGTCATTGTGCCGGCCGCCGTGATCGCCGGCAGCACGGCGCCGGCCGTCCTGATTCCGATCGCGTTTCCCGCACTCGTGGTAGCGGTCCTGTGGGACGGCCGCGTCGCGCTCGCACTGGCGCTCGTTCTTGCGATCCTGCTGTCCGTGCAGGGCAGTCTCGGCGAGACCTCCGCCCGGATACTGCTCGCCTCGGGCGGTGGCGCGGCGGCGCTGAGCGTGCGCGTCGTACACCGGCGAGCACACGGCCTGGTCCTCGGTGCGGTCGTCGCGGTCGCCTATTTCGTCGCATCCCTGGCGCTCGCGTTAATGCTGTCCTGGAAGCTGTCGATGCTGCTCGAGACCGTCGCGTGGGGCTCCGCCGTCGGCATCGGCTGCGCACTCATCGCCATCGGCCTCATGCCGGTCTTCGAAGCATGGACCGGCATTACGACCGATCAGACACTGCTCGAGCTGGGTGACCTGAACGGCCCGCTGCTGAAACGGCTGTCGCTCGAAGCCAGTGGCACCTACGCCCACTCGGTCAATGTAGCGCATCTCGCGGAGGCGGCGTCTCGTGCCATCGGCGCGAACCCGGTGCTCGCCCGGGTCGGCGCATACTACCACGACATTGGCAAGATGGCGGCACCGCAGTACTTCGTCGAGAATCAGGCGGGCGGCCGGAACCCGCACGACCGGCTCGCGCCGGAAGACTCGGTCGCCATCATCCGCGGCCACGTGCTCGAGGGCATGCGGATGGCGGACCAGGCGAATCTGCCCGAAGTCGTACGCGCGTTCATCCCTGAACATCACGGCACACAGCTCATCGGCTTCTTCTACGAAAAGGCGAAGGAACGCGATGGCGATGCCGATCTCGATCCCGCCGATTTTTCGTATCCCGGTCCGAATCCGCGCAGCCGCGAAACCGCGATCCTGATGCTCGCCGACTCGGTCGAGAGCGCGGCCAAAGTCCTCGATGACCCGACGACCGAAAGCATTGGCGCAATGATCGATCGCATCTTCCAGGGCAAGATGAACCGTGGCCAGCTCAATGATGCGCCGCTGACTCTCGCGGACCTCGCGCGCGTCCGGGGCGCTTTCGTCGGCGTGCTCAGCGGGATGTACCACCACCGTATCGACTATCCGGCTTCGGCGATCGGTCTGACGACGACGGTGCCGGAGACCGCACCGCCGGGTTCCTGATGCCGATCGACGTGTCCGTGCAGCGCGGCGACGGCGCGCGTTCAGCCGGTGGACGCAATGCGCTGTCGATCCTGGAAAGCGCGGCCGTCGCGACATTGATGGCCCGGGGTGTGCATGATGCCGAACTGTCGGTGACGTTGCTCGGTGACCGGGCGATCACGGTGTTGAACCGGCGCTGGCTCGATCGGAATGCGCCGACGGACGTGATCGCGTTTCCGCTGTACGAACCGGGTGAGCCGCCGGCCGGTGATGTGTATATCGGCGTACGGCAGGCCGTGCGGCAGGCCGCCGAGTTCGGCGTGCCCGTCGCCGAGGAGCTGGCGCGTCTGACGATCCACGGCACCCTGCACGTGCTCGGGTTCGATCACCCGGAAGGCGGGAGCCGGAAGTCGAGTCGAATGTGGAAGGTACAGGAACGTATCCTCGCAGGCGTGATGGGATCGTGAAGGTCGACAAGCGCACACTCCAGCGACGACTGATCGCCGGCCTGGTCGTGATCGGACCGATCACGGTCACGGCGCTCGTGCTGTGGTGGATATTCCAGGCGCTCGACCGGTTCCTGTACCCGCTGCTGGCTCTCATCATTCCGGGTGACTTCGTGCCGCCCGGCCTCGGTCTGATCGCCCTGGTGCTGCTGCTCATCACGGTCGGCTGGGCCGCCGAACGCGCGATCGGGTCGCGAGCGGTCGCATCGTGGCACAGCCTGATCGAGAAGATCCCCGTGACGCGACGGATCTACACGGCCGCGAACCGGATCATCCGAACGGTCTTCAGCAAGGACGAACGTCCGTTCAAGCAGGTCGTACTCATCGAGTACCCTTCCGCCGGCCGCTGGGCGATCGGGTTCCTCGCCGCCACCGCGCCGGCGATTGTGCAGAAACACATCGCCGGTTCGGTGTCCGTGTTCGTGCCGACCACGCCCAATCCGACATCCGGCTGGCTCGTCATTGTGCCGCGCTCGCAGATCACGCTCCTGCCCATGGGCATTGATGAAGCGTTCACCTACATTCTGTCCGCCGGCGCTGCCACGGGCGAGGCCGAGCTGCCCGCCGGGATGAGTGCCGCCGCCGCCGTGCCGGCCGGCGTCGCATCCGTTCCGCCCGGTTCATGACTCGCTGGCGACGCGCACTCACCATCTTCGTCAGACTGGCGCCGTTCGTCCTTGCGTTCCTGCGGGACCGGCGCCGCTTCGTCCTGTTCGGCGGCCCGGCGAGGCGGACCGTGGCGCAGCACGTGCGACGCGCCGAGCGGCTGACCGCCACCATTGCGCGGCTCGGCCCGACGTTCATCAAGCTTGCCCAGGTGTTCAGCGCGCGCGCCGACATCCTGCCCGAGCCGTACCTCTCGAACGTCGGTCTTCTGCAGGACCGCGTGCCGCCGGATCCGTTCGAGGACATCGAGCGCGTCATTGTCGAGGAACTCGGTCACGCTCCCGATGAGCTGTTCGAGGACTTCACGCACGAGCCGGTCGCCGCCGCCAGCCTTGGCCAGGTCCACCGGGCCCGATTCGAGAATCGCGATGTGGCTGTGAAGGTGCTGCGGCCGCACGTCGAGTCCATTGTCGCGATCGACCTCGACATCTCGTTCCGACTGCTGTTCGTGCTCAACGTCGTCTTCCGGAACCACCACATTCGCGCACTGACGGCCGTGGTTCGCGAGTTCAGCGTGCGCGTGCGGGAGGAGATGGACTTCCGGACGGAGGCCGCCAACATGGCGCGCTTCCACAGGCACTTCGACGACGATCCGCGGGTGCGGGCGCCGAAGGTCGTCGATTCGCTCGTGCGCCGCAGAGTGCTCGTCATGGAGTGGGTCGACGGTGAGAAGGTCGACCACCTGCAGGCACGGTTCAGCCGCGGCGGCATCGATCTGCGCACCCTCATGGAGACGCTCTCGGAGACGTATCTCCGGATGATGCTCGTCGACGGATTCATGCATGCGGACCCGCATCCCGGCAACATACTCGTCGCCGAGGACGGCACGGTCGTGTTCCTCGACTGGGGCATGGTCGTGCAGCTGGACCGGTCGGTGAGGGACAGCATTCTGCGGACGGCACTGGCCGCGGGCCGCAACGACCTGGACGGCATGGTCAACGGTATGTACGCGCTCGGGATGATCGATCCCGCGATCTCACGGTCGGAGATCCGCGATGCAGGTGCCGAGATCCTCGACATCGTTGCCCGCGTCCGCGAGCTCGGCCCACGTCGTGTGCAGGAGCTGATCCAGCAGATCATGGACACGTTCTATACCTGGCCGCTCGTACTGCCGCGCGAGCTCGTCTACTTCTTCCGTACGGCCGCCCTGCTCGAGGGGATCGGACTTCGCTACGACCCGGCGTTCAACGGTCTCGAGTCCGTTCGCCCCGTGATCCGCCGAATGCGCGGCGAGCTGGTGCAGGCCACCGCACGGCAGCCGCGCGAGATCGCGCTCGGTGTCATGGACGAGATCCGGACCGGCTTCGCGTCGATCCGCGACATTGTATCGCGAGCCGAGCGCGAGGAGTTCCGCGTCCGGATCCATCCGCGTGACGTGCTTCGTGCCGAACGTTTCCTCCAGCTCCAGGTCCGGCGCATTCTGCTCAGCGTGTTCGCGCTCACTGTCGCGCTCATCACGGCCATCACATACCTGGCGGTCCGCAGCCTGTGGCTTCTGGTCGGGGGGCTGACATTGTCGTTTCTCACGTTCCTCATTGTCCTGCTGCTGCCGGCGCACCTGCTCGAGAACCCGCTTCGTCACGCGCGCGGCATCCGGTCGGACCGATGACCGTGGCGGGGGCGTGCTCGCGTTGACAGTCCCGTCGCGGCTCCGGCATCTTCCCGCGATGAGCGAATCAGCGCCTGCATCCGCGTCAGTCGCCGACCTCGTCGAGGGACTCGGCGCCGGCCGCCGCATCGCTCTTGCGCGCGCCATCTCGAAGGTCGAAGACCAGGAACCCGGCTTCCGCGAGCTGCTCCACGCGATACACCCGAAGGTCGGCCGCGCGCAACGTATGGGGATCACGGGACCGCCGGGCGCCGGCAAGTCCACACTCGTCGCGGCGCTCGTCTCGCACTATCGCGGCCGCAACGAGACGGTCGGCGTGATCGCGGTCGACCCGACATCGCCGTTCACCGGCGGCGCGCTTCTCGGCGACCGCATCCGCATGAACGACATCGCACTGGACAGCGGTGTGTTCATCCGGTCCATGGCGACGCGCGGATCGGTCGGCGGCCTCGCACTCACGACCGAGGAAGTCGCTGACGTCATGGACACGTTCGGGTTCGATCGCATCCTCATCGAGACCGTCGGCGTCGGCCAGACCGAGCTCGGCATCGCCGCCGCCGCGGACACGACGGCCGTCATACTCGTGCCCGAATCCGGTGATGGCATCCAGGCCATGAAGGCCGGTCTCATGGAAGTCTCGGACCTGTTCGTCATCAACAAGGCGGACCGGCCCGGCGCCGACAGAATGGCGCGCGAAATCTCGATGATGCTGCACATGCGGTCGGGCCGGTTCATGCACAACATGCCCGCTCACCATGGCGTCGACCTGAATCGCGTGAAGACCGGTGGATCGAATCGCGGCTCGGGTGGAGGGCCGACCGGAATCGATGGCGGCAGTACCGTCGTGGACCGGGATGAACCGGACCCGGTACCCGAGTGGGAGATCCCCGTGCTGAAGACCATCGCGGCGGACGAGCAGGGCATTGCGGAACTCGTCGAATCGCTCGACGCCCATTTCGCGTGGCTCGCAGCCAGCGGACAGCGCGAGCTGCGCCGCCGCCGCCGTTGGGTCGAACGCGTTCGCGAAGTCGCCGATCGATCCATCGCGACTGCCGTGTGGCGGACACGTGGCGGCAATGACATGCTCGCCGCCGCCGCCGCACCGCCGCTCGCAATGGAACGGTCGCCCTACACCGTTGCAGCCGATATCGTGGCCGCCACGATCGGCCGCTCGGACGCCGTTGCACACGACTCGTGAATTGGCCGATCCTTGCACTTTGGCCGGTCCATCGAATCCGATCGGCCACGGTCGGTGTAGTCAGTTCTGCTGGGTCCTTCGCCCAATGCCCGACACGGAACGGTGAGTCATGGGAGTCATGAATCCGGGAACCGGAACCCACCTGCCGGCCGCCGGCAGTGATGCCGAACGAATCGAGCAGCAGCAGCGCGAGATCGAGCGGCTGCGCGCACGGCTCGCCGCCTGGGAGGCCGAATTCGACCGCCAGCCCCGCCGGTCGAGCCGCTCTACTCGCCGGCCGACCTCGAGCCGGGCCGGGACTACCTCGACAAGCTCGGGTTCCCCGGAGAACACCCGTTCACGCGTGGACCCTACGCCTCGATGTACCGGACCCGCTTGTGGACCATGCGGCAGTTCGCCGGCTTCGGTACAGCGGCACAGACGAATGAGCGATACAAGTACCTGCTCGCTCACGGCCAGACCGGACTGAGCGTCGCCTTCGATTTCCCGACTCTCATGGGCTACGACTCCGATCATCCGCGCTCGCTCGGTGAGGTCGGCAAGTGCGGCGTCGCGATATCGAGTCTGGCCGACATGGAGACGCTGTTCGACGGCATCCCGCTCGATCAGGTGTCCGTCTCGATGACCATCAACGGTCCCGCCATCATGCTCTTCTGCTTCTATGTCGTGGCGGCCGAGAAGCAGGGCGTGTCGCCCGACCGGCTGCGCGGTACCGCGCAGAACGACATCCTCAAGGAGTACATGGCGCAGCACGCGTGGATCTATCCGGTCGAGCCGGCCCTCGAGCTGATTGTCGACATGTTCGACTGGACGTCACGAAACGCGCCGAAGTACAACCCCGTGTCGATCAGTGGATACCACATTCGTGAAGCCGGCGCGACCGCCGCACAGGAACTCGCGTTCACACTGCGCAACGGCTTCGAGTACGTCGAGCGGGGCATTGCGCGCGGCCTCGATGTCGACGCGTTCGCACCGAGATTGTCCTTCTTCTTCGACGTCCACAACGACTTCTTCGAGGAGATCGCCAAGTTCCGGGCGGCTCGCCGGATCTGGGCGCGCCGCATGCGTGATGTGTACGGCGCGAAGAACCCGGAATCCTGCCGGCTCCGCACCCACGCGCAGACCGCCGGCGTGACGCTCGTCGCGAAGCAGCCGGAGAACAACATCGTGCGTGTCGCCTACCAGGCACTCGCGGCCGTGCTCGGCGGCACACAGTCTCTGCACACGAACTCGATGGATGAGACGCTGGCGCTGCCGACCGAGAAGGCGGTCCGCATTGCCCTGCGCACGCAGCAGGTCCTTGCCTTCGAGACCGGCGTGCCCAACACGATCGATCCGCTCGCCGGCTCGTGGTACGTCGAAAGCCTGACGGACCGGCTCGAGCGGGAGGCGGACGAGATCTTCAACGAGATCGACCGCTGGGGCGGAGTCGTGCCCGGCATCCAGTCGGGGTACTTCCAGCGCGAGATCGCGCTCAGTGCGCAGCGCCAGCAGATGGCCGTCGAGACCGATCACCAGACCATCGTCGGCGTCAACGCGTTCACGGAAGGCAATGACGATTCCGACATCGACATCCTGAAGATCGGTGATGCTCCCGAGCGGCAGCAGCGCGAACGGCTCGCCCGGCTGCGCGCCAGCCGTGACACGGCCCGCGTCGAGGCGACGCTCGAGGCGTTGCGTGGCGCCGCCGATCGCGGGGGGAACGTCGTCGAACCCATGCTCGATTGCGTGCGCGCTTACTGCACGCTCTACGAGATCAGGCACGCTCTCGAGAAGGTCCACGGCGCGTACCGCGAGCCGATCTTCTTCTGAGCCGATCGTGAGCGAACCCGCCCGACCGGAGCCGGCAGGGTACGGCCGCATCGAGTCCCGGCCATGACCGTCCAGGACCCCGGTACCGCCGAAGCCGCGTTATCGCTGGGCAGCATTCTGTGGCGCCTCGGTCTCGCGCTGCTTCTCGTCGCCGCAAACGGCTTCTTCGTGGCCGCCGAGTTCGGCCTGGTCGGTTCGCGACGGACCCGCATCGAGGGACTCGCCAGCTCGGGCAACAGGCGCGCCCGTCTGGCGGATTCCGCGATCCGCCATCTCGACCACTACATCTCGGGCACGCAGCTCGGCATCACCCTCGCCTCGCTCGGTCTCGGCTGGGTCGGCGAGTCGACCATCGCCTCGATCCTCGGACAGCTGTTCCACGGACTGCCAGCGCCCTGGGATGCAGTCGCCTCGCACGGCGTCGCAGGCACCATTGCGTTCGCGCTCATCACTTTCATGCACATCGTGCTCGGTGAGCTGGTCCCCAAGTCGCTGGCATTGATGTATCCCGAATCCGTGAGCCTCTGGCTGGCCGGCCCGCTCATCGTCTTCTCGAAGATCTTCACGCCGTTCATCATGGCGCTGAACGGTTCGGCGAACCTGCTCATCCGTGCGGTCGGTCTGCGGTCGCCACGCGGCCACGAGCGAGTGCACCGGCCCGAAGAGATCGAGATGCTGCTTACGCAGACGTTCGAGCACGGTCTGCTGCGTGAGGAGCCGGTCGAGATGATTCGCGGCGTGTTCCATCTTTCCGAGACCGCCGTGGCGGAAGTCATGACGCCACGGACCGAAGTCATTGCACTGCACATCGACTCGCCCGTCGACGTGGCCGCCGATACGATCCTGGCCGAGGGCCACTCGAGGTATCCCGCATACCGCGAGTCGATGGACGACATCGCCGGCGTCGTGCTGGCGCGTGATGTCTGGAAGGCGCAGCGGGAGGGCGTACGTTCGCTCGAGAACATCGTGCGGGAAGTGCCGTTCGTGCCCGACACCAAGAGCGTCGAGCAGCTGCTGCGCGACATGCAGGCCGATCAGACGCACATGGCCGTCGTGATCGACGAGTTCGGCGGTACGGCCGGCATTGTCACGATCGAGGACCTGGTCGAGGAGATCGTCGGCGAGATCGAGGACGAGCTTGATATCGCCGAGCCGGAGTTCGTCGTCGTTGATGGCCACATCGAGTTTCCCGGTCGCACCGCGATCGACGAATTGAATGATCGCTACGGCCTCGCCCTGCCGGACGTGGACTACACGACCGTGGCCGGCTTCGTGCTCGGTCGACTCGGCCGCGTCGCCCGCGTCGGCGATGCGGTCACGATGCCCGGCGGCACGTTGCACGTCGTGTCCGTGAAGGGTCGCCGCATCGAACGGCTTGCGCTCACTCTCGAGCCGGAACCCGGGCAGCTCACGCCTGAAGCATCGTGAACGATGGCTGCTCGCCCGCACCATGGTGGCGGACGTATTTCGATGACGACTGGTTCCGACTCCATGAACCGCTGTTCCCGGAATCGCTGAGCCGCGTCGAAGCAGGCGGAATCATCGAGCTGCTCGGACTGCCCGCCGGTGCGCGCATCCTGGATGCGCCCTGTGGCTGGGGTCGGCACACGAAGCTGTTCCGGGAGGCGGGCTACGACGCATGGGGTGCCGACCTCTCCCATGACCTGCTGCGACGAAGCCGTGGACGTTCACACCGCGCTCGATCGGCCGGTGCCGCCGCGGACATCCGCGCACTGCCGTTCCCGGACCGGACCTTCGATGCCGTTGTCAACGTGTTCACGAGCCTCGGCCTGTTCGAGGATGAACGCGACGACGTGCGTGCACTCCGTGAGGCACGTCGCGTACTCCGTACCGGCGGCAGCTTCCTGCTCGAGTCGATGCACCGCGACGAGGTCATGGCCGGCTATGCGGAACGCGACCGCTGGACGCTGCCGGACGGCACGAGGGTAGATGCCGAACGCAGCTTCGACGCCGTCGCCGGGATCAGCCACGAGGTCTGGCACTGGCGGCGAGGTTCGCGACACGGCGAGAAACGGCACGCGCTCAGGTTGCGCACCGCCACGAGCATCGCCGACCTGCTGCGGCGCGCCGGGTTCCGGCGGATCGAATGGTACGGCGACTGGAACGGTGAGCCGTTCACGCACGCTTCGCCGCACGTGATCGCGGTGGCCAGGTCGGGCCGCGCTGGCTTGCGAGACCCCGCCGCCCGGCGGTAACCTCCACGCGCGCGGCGGCTGACCGCGCAAGCTCAATGACAGGACCGCACGAATCATGAACGACAGGAAGATCCGCGTCCTGGTCGCGAAGCCCGGCCTCGATGGGCACGACCGTGGCGCGAAAGTCATAGCGAGCGCGTTCCGCGATGCGGGATTCGAGGTGATCTACACCGGACTGCACCAGACACCCGAGATGATCGCGAGTGCGGCGGTACAGGAGGACGTCGACGTTGTCGCTCTCTCGATCCTGTCCGGAGCGCACATGACGCTGTTCCCGCGCGTCCTCGAGCTGTTGCGCGCGGAAGGCATGGACAATGTTCTCGTCATCGGCGGCGGAATCATCCCCGACGAGGATATTGCCACCCTCGAAGCGGCCGGCGTGACGAAGCTGTTCGGTCCCGGTACGCCGACTTCCGCGCCGATCGACTTCGTGCGCGACCATTTCCGGCGCCACGGGCAGGCAGGCGGCGTGACTCCGCCCGCGGGCAGCCAGGCGTAGCACGGAGAATGCGCCTCCGGAAGCTCACGGCCGAGCTGCACGAACTCGAGAAGGGACTGCTGCTCGGCGGCGGACCGAAACGCATCGAGCGGCAGCACGCGCAGGGCAAGCTGACCGCCCGTGAACGCATCGGCCTGCTGCTCGACAGCGACGAGTTCTTCCTCGAGATCGGGCTGCTCGTCGCTCACGACAGCTACGACGGGCAGGCGCCCGGCGCCGGCGTGGTGACCGGCATCGGCGTCGTACACGGCCGCCCGGTCGTCATCGTCGCCAATGATGCCACCGTGAAGGCCGGCTCGTGGTGGCCGGAGACGATCCGGAAGATGCTGCGTGCACAGGAAATCGCGATGCGCTGTCGCACGCCGATCGTCTACCTCGTCGATTCCGCCGGCGTCAACCTGCCGTACCAGGGCGGCGTGTTCCCGGGCCAGTACGGCGCCGCGCGCATCTTCTACTACAACTCGATCATGCGACGGTACCTGCGCGTACCGCAGATCGCCGCCGTCATGGGTCCGTGCATTGCCGGCGGCGCGTACCTGCCCGCACTATCCGACGTCATACTCATGGTCGAGGGTACCAGCTTCATGGGGCTGGGCGGTCCCAACCTGGTCAAGGGCGCTACCGGTCAGACCGTCGAAGCCGAGGAGCTGGGCGGTGCATGGACGCACACCGCCATCAGCGGCGTCGCGCACTACCGCGCACCCGACGACGAAGCGTGCATCGTCCGAATCCGCGAGCTGGTGTCCGAGCTGCCCGATCCGCCTCGTCCCGCCGTCCGCGCCGCGCCCGAACCGCCCGCCAGGCCGGTCTCCGACATCTACGACATCATGCCGGAAGACCACCGCCAGCCCTATGACATGACGGCGCTGTTCGCGACTCTGCTCGATGGCGGCCGGTTCGACGAGTTCCAGGCCGACCATGCGCCCGAGATCATCTGCGGGACCGGTCGCATCGATGGCTTCGCTGTCGGCATCATTGCCAACGCGCGCGGGATGCTGAAGGACCCGCACGGCGGACCACCGAAATTCGGCGGCATCATCTACACCGACAGTGCCGAGAAGACCGCCTACTTCATCGAGACCGTCAACCGCCACCGCACGCCGCTGCTTTTCATTCAGGACGTCAGCGGCTTCATGGTAGGGACGGACGCCGAGCACTCGGGCATCATCCGCGCAGGCGCGCGCTTCGTCGAAGCCATGGCGACCGCCACCGTGCCCAAGCTCGTGCTCACCATCAACCATGCGTCGGGCGCCGGGTACTACGCCATGGCCGGACAGGGCTTCGATCCCGACTTCATCTTCACATGGCCGACCGGCCGTATGGGCGTGATGGAAGGCGAGAGCGCCGTCATGGCGCTGTTCGGACCGCAGCTCGAGGAACTCAAGCAGAAGAAACAGCAGCCGGACCCCGAGCTCCAGCAGAAGATCGATGCCGTGCGCGCCGACTATGACCGGCAGCTCGATGCCCGCTTCGCTGCCGCGCGCGGATTCGTCGACACCGTGCTCGCGCCCGAAGACTCGCGGGTCGCACTTTCGCTCGCGCTCCGGACTTCGCTGAACGGCGATGGGCCACACCTCGGTCCGTTCGGCACACTGTCCGGACTGCCATAGAACTCAGTACGACACTGCACCGGCCACCGGCCGAAAGCGTTCACCACCGGGATCCATGACTTTCACGACTCATACCGGACTCGGCACAGATCGTCGTTCGGCGCCGAGGCGCCGATGACCGCTCCGATCCGTGTCGCCTCCGGCCAGGGCTTCTGGGGCGATCTCCTAAGCGCGCCCGTCGACCAGGTCCGCAATGGACCCATCGACTTCCTCATGCTCGACTACCTGGCCGAAGTCACAATGTCGATCATGCAGAAACAGCGCGCACGCGACCCGTCCCAAGGCTACGCCCGCGACTTCGTGCCGCTAATGGCCGAGATCCTGCCCGACTGCGCCACACGCGGCATCCGCGTCGTCGCCAATGCCGGCGGCGTCAACCCGCGCGCATGCGCGGACCGTGTGCTCGATGACGCCAGGAACGCCGGTCTGAGGGGGAAGGTCCGTGTAGGCGTCATTACCGGTGACGACATTCTTGACCGGCTTCGTGATCTCATTGCGCGTGGCCATCCGCTCGCCAATCTCGATGACGGCCGTTCTCTCGAGGATGTCATTGATCGCGTCCAGAGCGCCAATGCCTACATCGGCGCGCGGCCGATCGTCGAAGCGCTCGACCGCAATGCGACAGTCGTCATCACCGGCCGCTCGACTGACACCGCGCTCACCTACGCGCCCATGATCCACTCGTTCAGGTGGGCGGCCGATGACTGGAACCACCTGGCCGCGGGCGTTGTCGCCGGTCACATCAATGAGTGCGGCGCGCAATGTACCGGCGGCAATTCGCTCGTCGGCTGGCCCGACATCCCGAGCCTCGAAACCGTCGGGTTCCCGATCATTGAAGCATCCGCCGACGGCACCTTCATTGTCACCAAGCACGCCGGTACCGGCGGCCGCGTCACCCGCGCGATCGTCGCGGAGCAGATCGTCTACGAGCTGGGCGACCCGGCGCAATACATCACGCCGGACGTCGTCGCCGATTTCGGCACGATCCACCTCGAGGACGCCGGTCCCGACCGCGTTCGCGTCCACGGCGTGCGCGGCGGCCCGCGTACCGACAGGCTCAAGGTGTCCATCTCGTACAGTGCCGGCTGGAAGGCGGTCGGCACGCTCGTCTACGGCTGGCCCGACGCGGTCGCAAAGGGGAGGGAAGCCGACCGCATCCTGCGCGCCCGCCTCGAGCGCATGGGCCTGCAATTCGATGAGATCCGCACCGAGTTCGTCGGCTGGAACTCGACGCACGGGCCGCTCGCCGGTGAGCCGCCGCGCGACCTGCCCGAGGTCGAGCTGCGCATCGCCGTGCGCGGGCCCGACCGCAATGCCGTCGAAGCGTTCACCCGCGAGATCGCACCACTCGTCCTGACCGGGCCGCCCACCGTGACCGGCTTCGCGGGCGGCAGGCCGCGCGTCCAGGAGATCGTCGCCTACTGGCCCGCGCTCATCGATCGAACCGAGATCGAGCCGCTGCTACAGGTGGAGGTGACCGAAGCATGAGGACCGTCCGCCTCTACGCGCTCGCCCACGCCCGGTCCGGTGACAAGGGCGACACCGTCAATGTCGGAGTGATCGCGCGCCGGCCCGAGTTCTTCGACCTGCTCAGACAGCGGCTGACCGCCGCCCGCGTCAGGCGACACTTCGGCCCCATGGTCGACGGCCGTGTCGAACGCTTCGAGCTGCCCAACCTGCACGCGCTCAATTTCCTGCTGCACGGCGCGCTCGACGGTGGCGGCACCATGTCACTCATGACCGATGCGCAGGGTAAGACCTTCTCGACCGCCATGCTGCGCATGCGCCTGCGCATTCCGGACGATCTCGCGGCGTTGCTCGGACCGGAGGCCGACGTTGGCTGAAGCAATCGCGCCCGCGCACCGCGGACCGGAGGCGCCCATTGGCTGACGCGCACGAACGCATCCGCGTCGATGTCGCCGGCGGCATTGCCGTCCTCACACTCGACCGGCCCGACAAACGCAATGCGCTCGATGGCCGGACCGTCACCGAGCTGAAGCGCGCGATCCGTGAATGCGACACGTCGCCCGACACACGCGTCGTGCTGCTCCGCGGCGCCGGTCCCGACTTCTGCGCCGGCGCGGACCTCGCCGAGCTCGAGCGAATCGCGCGCAACGCCGATCCGCTCGCCAATGTCGCCGACGCCGATGCGCTCGGTGAGCTGTTCACACTCATGCGCCGCATCGGCCCGCCCATCATTGCCGCCGTGCACGGCAACGCCATTGCCGGCGGCGCCGGCCTCGCCACCGCCTGCGATTTGATCATTGCCGCCGAGTCCGCCAGGTTCGGCTATCCCGAGGTACACCTCGGCTTCGTGCCCGCCATGGTCACGACTCTGCTGCGCCGCGCGCTCGGCGAAAAACGCATCTTCGAGCTGATCACGCTCGGTGAACGGTTCGGCGCGCACCAGGCAAGGGAA
>Ga0210096_1000366_pt1 | contig 16201 bp, 14 predicted proteins | sample China_Galinas_PW_4_FD_184864 | JGI IMG/M metagenome (GOLD analysis project Ga0210096, IMG submission 184864) | Wetland microbial communities from San Francisco Bay, California, USA, that impact long-term carbon sequestration - China_Galinas_PWA_D2... | ecosystem: Environmental > Aquatic > Marine... | reverse complement strand
TCAGGCTGTCGAATCGCATCGCTCGCGGCAAATGGCAAGCGCTGGAGCGACCGGCTCCAGTCGTTGGTGGAGGGTGCCGATGAAGGGCTATCGGATGACCCCAAGCTCATCCGTGCTCTCGATGGACAACCTCTAGACGTTGATCCCGTTATGAGTAGGACGGCCGTGGCATCGACACCGACGCGCCTGCCAGAGAATGGCAGCGACGCCCGTACGACCATCCTACTCGCCGCGTGCCTCTCGCATCGGTTGAACAACGTGCTGTCCGGGATCGTCGGCACCCTCGATCTGGACGAGCAGGGCGAGCCTCTATCGGGTGCCGAGACGCTGGCGGCCCTGGTGCGCCAGTCCACCCACGAGGCGGAGTCCCTCGCCCGGAGTCTGGCGTCGATCCTCCAGGATCAGCGCTCCGGACCGGAACGGGTGGCACTGGAGCGGTGCCTGCCGGAAGTCTTCCACCTGCTGGAGATGGGGGCCGGACAGGGCTGCCGGTACGAGATCCGGCTGGATGCCGGTCCTCTGGAGGTGGAGGTGGAGCGCGACATGCTGGCGCGCCTGTGCCTCCTCCTCGGGCAGGCGGCCCTGGCTCAGGTGGAGGACGGCGAAGCGGTGCAGGTGCGAGTGGAGCGTGTCGAGCTTCCCGATGGATCGGTTGCTCGTCTCACCATCGGCCCGATCCAGTTGTACGGCGGCGACGAGAAGATCGACCTCGCCGCGCCATTCCTCCAGGAGGCCGTCACGGCCGCTCGCTGTCTCGCCACCCGGCCCGAGGGCCACCGCGAGGGTACGGTGTCCTTCGAGCTCAACCTGGCGGAGCCGACCAAGAGGGTGCCTGTCGCGCCAAAGACGGCGGACATCGAGGGGGTCCGGGTGCTGTTCGTGGACGATGAGAAGGTGGTACGCCAGGTGGTTTCCTCGGCCCTGCGCAGGCTCCGCGCCGAGGGTACGGTGGTGGACTCACCGAGCGAGGCGTTGCGCCTGATCGCAGAGGATGCGCGTCGCTACGACATCGCGATCACGGATTTCATCATGCCGGAGATGACCGGCTGCGAGCTCTTTCTCGAGATCAAGAGGCTCGCCCCTGAGCTGCCGGTCCTGATCACCAGCGGCTATGCCGAGGACAAGACGATCCGGGATTGTCTGGAAAAGGGAGCCAGAGGCTTCCTCCCCAAGCCATTTACCCTCCCGGTCCTGGCCGGGGCGATCCGCCAGGTGCTCGTTCCCAGCGAAGGTTAAGGCATGGCCTTGCTGCATCCCCTGTTCACGGCCCTCCGCTTGGCGCGCGGCGCCGAGCCACCGCACGCGGCACAGTGGGCGCTGCTGCTGGGGATAATCTGCCTGTTGCTGGCGTTGTAGGTCAGCCGCGCTCACCGGGCGCGCGGCGGCGCGGCCAACAGGTGAGCCCGGATGGCGTGCAAGAAGGCGTCGCTATTGGGTTGCGCCGCGATGGCGACCACCCGCAGGCCGTGACCCGCGCAGGCATCGCCGGTCACCGGGCCGATCGCCGCCGCCGGCCAGCCACGTGCAGCCTCCACCAGACCGGCCTCGGCCATGCGGTCGAGGAAGTGGTCGGCGCACGCCCCCGAGGTGAACGTGACCAGGTCGATCGTGCGGCCGGACAACGCGGCCCGCGTCGCCTCCGGTGTGTGCTCCACGGCGACCGCGCGGTAGGCGGTTATCAGGTCGACCACGGCGCCGGCCGCCTGTAGACCGTCGACCAGCACTTCCCGTCCCTGCTCGGCGCGCGGGAAGAGGAAGTGGAGGCCGGCCACAGGCTCGTTGGCGGTCAGGGTCGCCAACAGCCCCTCGGCGTGGGCCACCTGCGGCTGGTGGTCGACCGGCCAGCCGCGTCGCCGCACCGCCTTGGCGGTCTGCTCCCCCACCACGGCCACCCGCGGCCCCGGTGCGGGCCACGCGGCGACACGCTCGGCCACCGCCTGGACGCCGTTGGCCGAGGTGAAGAGGACGACGTCGTAGACGGCGAGGTTGGCGCAGGCGGCATCCAGCGGGGCAGGATCGGCCGGCGGGCGGATCTCCATCACCGGATAGGGGATGACCTCGGCGCCGAGGGCCGTGAGTCCGTCGACCAGGGCCCTGGCCTTGGGCCCCGGCCGGGTCACGACCACCGTGAAGCGGGGGCCGGCACCGGGGCGTGCGGCGGGAGCAGGCATGGAGCGCTAGCGCGATCGTGCCGGGCTTACTCGCCCGGCTGGTAGAACTCCGCGAGGATCGCCTCCGCGCCGTTCGCCAGGAGGTCTTCCGCCACCTCCCGTCCGAGGATCTCCGCCTCGTCGCGCGGCCCCTCCTCGCAGGAGGAGACACACCGTTGACCCGTCACGTCCGCCACCAGTCCGCGCAGGGTGATGCGGTCGCCGTCGAGAGTGGCGTGGGCCGCGATCGGCACCTGGCAGCCGCCCTCCAGTCGCGCGAGCAGGGCACGCTCCGCGGCCACGGCGTCCGCGGTGTCGGGATGGTTGAGGAAGGCGATGCGCGCGCGTGTCGCGGTGTCGTCGAGACGGCACTCGATGCCGAGGGCACCCTGGCCGATCGCCGGCACCATCTCCTCGATGGGAATGGGATGGGCGATGTCCTGCCCCCAGCCGAGCCGCCGCAGGCCGGCGTTGGCGAGGAGGATCGCCTCGAACTCCCCGTCATCGAGCTTGCGCAGGCGGGTGTCGAGGTTGCCGCGCAGCGGCACGATCACCAGGTCCGGCCGCTCCCGGAGGAGCTGGGCCTGGCGACGCAGGCTGGCGGTGCCGACCCGCGCGCCCTGGGAGAGCTCCGCTACCGTGCGGGCGGTGTGCGACAGGAGGGCGTCGCGTGGATCCTCCCGCTCGCTGGTGGCGACCAGGCCGAGACCGTCGGGGAACAGGGTTGGGACGTCCTTCATCGAGTGGACCGCAAGGTCGACGCGGCCATCCAGCAGGGCCTCCTCGATCTCCTTGACGAACAGCCCCTTGCCGCCGACCTGGGCGAGGGGCACATCGGTGATCTTGTCGCCGGTGGTCTTGATGATCTGCAGATCCACGGCCAGGCCCGGGTGCGCCGATTCCAGCTCGGATTTGACCCAGTTCGCCTGCCAGAGGGCGAGCTTCGATCCGCGGGTGCCGATGGTCAGTTTGGCTGGGGGCATGAGGGAACCCTTCGGGTTAGGGGCTAGGGACTAGGGGCTAGGGGAGGACAGCCCTTCGGGTTGGATGAAATGTCGATCGCGGCTGCCACGAAATAATTTGCTGGCCGCTACGGCGGCCATCCATTCCTAGCCCCTAGTCCCTAACCCCTGTATTACGAGATCCCAAACATCTTGCGAATGATGGCGGTGGCGGTCTGGTCGCCGCTGCGGGTGGCATGCTTGAGGGCCACGGTGGGTCCGTGCAGGAACTTGTTGGTGAGGGATCGGGCGAGGGCCTCGACCGCCTGACGCTGTTCGTCTTTGAGGTCCGGCAACCTGGCCAGGACCTTGGCGACCTCCGCGTCGCGGAACTGTTCCCCGTGCTCGCGCAGGGCGACGATCAGGGGGCCGGCGGCGCGGCCGCGGAGCCACGCCTCGAAGGCGGCGACCTCCTGGTCGATGATCTCGTGGGCCCGTTCGGTCTCCTTGAGGCGCTCCTCCTTGTTGGTGTCGACCACCGATTGGAGGTCGTCGATGTCGTACAGGTAGCAGTTGTCGAGGCGCTCGATCTCCGGATCGAGGTTGCGCGGTACCGCGATGTCGATGAAGAACACCGGCTCGTGGCGGCGATCGTGCATCACGCGGGTCATATCCTGGCGAGTGAGGACGTACTCGGTGGCGCCGGTGGAGGCGATGACGATGTCGGTGCGGATCAATGAGGTACGGAAGTCGTCGTAGCGTATGGCCGACCCATTGAATCGCTCGGCGAGCTGCACCGCGCGGCTATAGGTGCGGTTGGTGACCAGGATCTTGTGGGCGCCGGCGGTGAGCAGGTGTTGCGCGGCGAGCTCCGCCATTTCACCGGCGCCGATGAGCATCACGGTCTTGTCTTCCAGGGTGCCAAAGATCTTCTTGGCCAGCTCCACGGCGGCGTAACTGATGGACACGGCGCTACGGGCGATGGCGGTCTCGGTGCGCACCCGCTTGGCGGTGGACAGGGCGCGCTCCATTGCGTGGTGCAGGACCGAGCCTGTGGCGCCCGCGTCGCGCGCCCGGGCGAAGGCGTCCTTCAGTTGACCGAGAATCTGGGGCTCGCCGACCACCATGGAGTCGAGGCTCGATGCCACTCGGAACAGGTGCACCACGGCCTGGCGGCCGTGATGGTGGTATAGGTGCGGCCTGACCTCCGTGCCGTTGGTCTGCCCGGAGAAGAAGCGGATCAGCGAGTCGCGGCCGTCCTCGGGGTCCTCCACCGAAGCGTACGCCTCCACCCGGTTGCAGGTGGACAGTAGCAAACACTCGTGGAGTCTCGCGCCGTCGTGGAGGCCGCGCACCAACTCACAGACCTGGTCCTGGGGAATCGCGAGCTGCTCCCGCAGCGCGACTGGGGCGGTCTTGTAGGAGAGGCCGACGGTGATGAGGTGCAGCACCATCTAGGCAGCCGGCGGCTTCAGCGCGTTGAAGAACTGGAAGCTGTGGAAGCCGGTAAAGAAGATGTTGACGATGATGTAGCTGAACATCGCCAGGGCAAAGCCGGCGATCGAGAGCTGGGCGGCCTTGCGGCCCCGCCAGCCGAAGGCCTGGCGCATGTTCAAGATCAGGCCATAGATCAGCCAGGTGCCGCACGACCAGACGATCTTGGCGTCGAATGGCAGCTTGCCATACACCACCTCGGCCCAGATCGCGCCGGTCAGGATCCCGACCGTGAGGAGGGGGAAGCCGACGGCGATCGCCCGGTGGTTGATCTCGTCCAGGGTGGCCAGCGGCGGCAGGCGGCGGAAGTTGGCGCCGGGCCGGTGGGACTTCACCTGACGCTCCTGCAGCAGATACATCCAGCCGACCGCGAAGGCGATGACGAAGGCAGCATCGGCGAGGAACGCTAGGCTGGTGTGGGCGAGGAACCAGCCGCTCTTCAAGATCGCCGGGGCCTGGCTCGGTCCGTGGCCGAGGAAGGCGGCGTAGAGCATCGGCACGAAGGCGATGGGCAGCACGAAGCTCCCCACCACGGGCAACCGGTAGCGGGCCTCGAAGGCGGCGAGCAGGATGATGATCACCCACGAAAAGAAGACCATGCTTCCCGCGTGGCTCGCCGTGGGAAACTGGGTCGTACGAACCCACATCGTGGTCAGGAGGACGGTGTGGGCGGTGAAGCCGACGATCACCGACCCGAGATAGATCCGCCCCAGGGTGTGCCCGCCCCGGCTGAAATAGAGCAGGCTGAAGACGGTTCCCACGAAATAGGCGGTCAGGGCAAGGTAGAAGAGCGGTAAGTAGAAGAGCGGCAGCATGGCGGCGGCGAAGAGGGGGCGAGGAGCCGAAGACTACTACACGGACGCCGAGGACGGCATGCAAATGCACCGGCCGCGGGCGTCTGCCAGTTGAGGAACGGTATCGGAATGAGCCGGCATTTCTCACCCTGAATCTGCTGCCGCCGCACCATCGCCCGCGTCTCCTGGTCCGCCTCGTCGGCGTCGTCAACAGGCCGTAAGCCTGGCTCTGGGCTCGGACTTGCGGCCTGGCCAGGATCTACGGCCGCCTACCCTCTCGCCACGATCCCTGGTGCCGAGGCGCGCTTGCCGTCTGCGCTCAAGAAAGTTCAGACGTGGCGTTGTTCGGCGGCAAGGGCTAGTTTGCCGCGGCTATGCTAATCCCCGAGCGAGCGGGTATCCGTCGTTGACCGCGGGACAGTGAGATGATAGCTTCCCGCGCCTTTTTGCAGAGGAAATTCCTTTAGTTTGAGAGGTTTTGTCAGCGATCCACCCCTCGCCCAAGCGCGCGGAGATGTCGATGAACCTGGCCTTTAATCAGCGGAAGTTTGATCTACAGATCGTAGATCAGGAATACCTTTTCAATAACTTCAGCTGCTCCTCCGGCTGCCCGGTCAACACGCGGGCCGGGGAGTATGTGCAGGCGATCGCGGAGGGGGATTTCGAGCGCGCGTATGCGGTGGCGCGCGGGCCGAACGTGTTCGCCTCGGTGTGCGGTCGCACCTGCTCCCATCCCTGTGAGCAGGCCTGCCGAAAGGGGGTGGTGTCGGAGAGGCCGATCTCAATCCGCGCCCTGAAGCGCTACGTGACGGAAAAGTACGGCGTCGAGATCACTCGCAATCTCGACAAGACCCTGTCGTTTTCCACCGCCGCAGGCAGCGTGAACCCGACGCCCAATGGCCACAAGGTGGCGATCATCGGCGCGGGTGCCGCAGGCGTCACCTGCGGTCACGATCTCGCCCGGCTCGGTTACGAGTGCCATGTCTACGAGAAGCTCCAGGTGCCTGGCGGCATGCTCTGGGTGGGGATCCCCGAATACCGTCTGCCGCGTGAGCTGATCAAGAACGAGGTGGCGGCAGTGGAGCACCTCGGGGTGAAGATCCATTACGGGCAGGAGTGCGGTAAGGACTTTACCCTGCAAGGCCTGTTCGACGAGGGATTCGAGGCGATCTTCCTCGGAATTGGTGCCCACATCGGTCGCGATCTGCCCCTGCCCGGCCGCGAGCTCAAAGGAATCCACGTCGGCGTGCCGTTCCTGCGCAAGGCGGCCCTCTACGAACCCATCGAGAACATGGGCGAGCGGGTGCTCATCATCGGCGGTGGCAACGTGGCCATGGACGCGGCGCGGACGGCGATCCGGGTCAAGCCGGACGTCAAGGAGGTCAAGATCACCTGCCTGGAGGCGCGGGATAAGATGCTCGCCTTCGAGTGGGAGCTCGAGGAGGCTTTGGAGGAGGGCGCCACCCTCTCCAATAGCTGGGGGCCGCTGGAATTCGTCGGGGAAAACGGCCAGCTCACCGGAGTGAAGATGAAGCAGATCTCTTCCATCTTCGACGAGACCGGGCGCTTCAACCCGCAGTACGTCGAGGGCAGCGAGACGATCTTCGAGTGCGACACCTGTGTCATCACCATCGGACAGGGGATCGACACCGAGTTCTTGACGGAGGAGGACGGGGTGACGGTCGGGCCGCGGGGGAATATCGAGACCGACCCCAAGACCATGCAGACCACCAACCCCAAGATCTTCTGCGGGGGGGACGCGGCGTTCGGCCCACGGCTGGTCATCGACGCGGTGGCGGAGGGGAGCCGGGCCGCGCGTGGCATCGACGAGATGATCCAGGGCCGGCCGCGCATCATCAAGCTGTGGACCTCTTCCGAGGTCTCCAACCACCACATGAGCCCGATCATCGACCTGGACGCGAAGCGCGCCCAGGACTTCGCGATGGCGGCGGACTACGACTACGCCCCGCGGATCGATCCCCACACCATCTCGTTGGATGACCGGCAGAACTGGAAAGAGGTGGAACGGGTCTACACGGAAGACCAGGCACGGGAAGAAGGGAACCGCTGCCTGAAGTGTAACTTCAATACCATCTTCTCGTCCGAGACCTGCATCCTGTGCGGCGGCTGCATCGATGTCTGCCCGGAGCAATGTCTGTCGATCATCGACGTCAACCAGATTGCCCGCGGCCCGTCTGGCTCGGATATGGATCTGCTCTTGACCAATCGCTACGCGGGAGAGGCCCTGCCCGAGGGTGCGGCGATCATCAAGGACGACGCCCGGTGCGTGCGCTGCGACCTGTGCGTTCGTCGTTGTCCGACCGACGCCATCACCATGGAGAAGTTCGAGGAGAAGGAGATCGCGCTCAATGTCTGAGTTGCCCGTAGAGTCCGAGTTCAGTTACGACCAGTTTTCGCGCCGGGACTTCTTCACCCTGGTGGGTGGTCTGGCCACCGCCGGTACCTTTGCCGCGGCCCTGGTCAGTTCCTTCCGCTACATGTGGCCGAACATCCTCTACGAGCCGCCGACCAGGTACAAAATCGGCGCACCGGATGAGTACCCGGAGGGCGTCAACTTCATCGCCGAGAAGCGCATCTTCCTTCTGCGAGGCGTCTACGGGCTCGCGGCGAACGAGTACCGGGTGATCTCCGCGGTCTGTACCCACATGGGATGTACTCCTAAATGGGTCCAGAAGACCGAGCGGTTCGAGTGCCCCTGCCACGGGAGCAAGTTCAATACCCTGGGTGTCAAGGTCGCGGGACCGGCGCCCCGGCCGCTGCCGTGGTACGAGGTGACGCTGGGCAACGACGGCCGGTTGCAGATCGACCAGAACAAGGTTGTCACCGCGGACTACAAGCTCGCGGTGTAGCGAAAGTCTTCAGGTGTTCACGCCGGAAACGGGTGACGGTGTCTTCCGTCGGGATTGAGGTAGGAGGAATCGATGGGCCGCGTTGCTAATGCCATGTTCAACAACCGCGTCTGGAGGTCGGTGTTCCGGCACGGCTACCCGAACAACCCACGTAACCGTGCGGAGGTGATGTTCCAGAACGTCTTCCTCCACGTCCAGCCGGTGAAGGCGTTCAAGCGCAGCCTCAAGGTCACCACCACCTTTGGTCTCGGCTTGACCCTGGCGTATCTCTTCCTGCTCCTCACCCTGACCGGCTTTCTCCTGATGTTCTATTACATCCCGCACGTGGACCGGGCGTATCAGGACATGAAGGACCTGGAGTTCGCGGTGAGCTTCGGCGTGGTGCTGCGCAACATGCACCGCTGGGGCGCCCACGGCATGGTCGCCTTCACCTTCCTGCACATGGCGCGGGTGTTCTACACCGGGGCGTACAAGGCGCCGCGGGAGTTCAACTGGTTCATCGGCCTCATCCTGCTGATCGTCACGTTGTTCCTGTCGCTGTCGGGCTATCTGTTGCCGTGGGACCAGCTCGCGTACTGGGCGATCACCATCGTCGCCAACCTGATCAAGGCGACGCCCCCGGCGGACGTGGTCGGCTACGGTGCCGGCTATCTGGTGCTGGGGGGCACGGTCGTGGACCAGAACGCCTTGATCCGGTTCTACGTCATGCACGTCTTCGGGTTGCCCCTGCTCGCCACCATCCTGATCGTGGTCCACTTCTGGCGGATCCGGAAGGACGGCGGGCTCGCCCGTCCGGATGAGCAGAATATTCCCCTCAAGTAGATATCGCAGACCACGCTACGACCGGTTCCGTTGGAGGAGCGCCAGATGGCCGCTGAGAAGCAGATGGACACCATGAAGAGCTACGGGTTGATGAACCTGGTGAAGGGCAAGACCCCCTCGATCCAGAAAGACCCGTACGAGATGGTGATGAGCTGGCCCCACCTGCTGTTTCGCGAGGTGGTGGTGTTCCTCATCGTGCTCACGATCATCATGGGGATGAGCGTCCTGTTCAACGCCCCCCTGGAGCAGATGGCCGATCCCCAGAACACGCCCAACCCGGTCAAGGCCCCGTGGTACTTCCTCGGCCTTCAGGAATCCCTCTCGTGGGGGCCGCCGTTCCTCGGCGGGACCTTCTTCCCGTCGGTCCTCGCCATATTGCTGATCGCCGTGCCCTACCTCGATCGTTCCCGCGCGGGTATCGGCCTCTGGTTCCACCCGCAACGCCGCACCCTCAACATCCTCTTCACCGCGGGGATGGTGCTGTGGTTTGGCCTGATCGTGGTCGGCACCTTCATGCGCGGCCCGGACTGGGACTTCTACTGGTTCTGGCAGCACTGGGAAGCCCATTAGACGGCAAGCGGGGACGCGGTTTCTTTCATTCATTCTGAGTCTGACGGGGGCGGTGGACCCGCCCGGGTGGAGAGGTTATGGGCACGAAGTTGGGAGTCATCGTCGGCGTCGCGATCCTCGTATTGATCGTCGTCCTGCTCAAGACGAAGGCGTGGCGGCCGCTGTTCCTGCTGCTGGGGCTGACTGTCTTTGTCCTCTTCTGGGCACAGGTGGTGAAGGACCAGACTCACCCCTACGACCAGTACCAGGAGCAGTACGAGAAGTACCTGATCGATCTCGCCGGCGGCGATCCGGCCAAGGTCGAGTTCAAGCCGGGTATCGTCCAGCGTTACTTGCCGCAGTTTAAGCGCACCGACCGCTGCGAGACCTGCCATCTGGGCGTCGAGGACCCTCGCTTTGCCGAGATGCCCCAGCCCTACACCTACCATCCGGGGATCAATACCCATCCCACCGACAAGTTCGGCTGCACGGTCTGCCATGAGGGCGTCGGCATCTCGGTGGATGTGAAGGGCGCCCACGGTCACAAGGAGAACTGGCGCAACCCGATCCTCGACGCCACGCTGGTGCAGTCGCGCTGTGTCCAGTGTCACGAACGTGGCGCGTCTCTGGCCGGAGGTGGGGATTATGCCCGGGGCGAGATCCTCTTCAATCGCGTGGGTTGCCTAGGCTGTCATCAAGTCACCGGTATGGAGCTGGAGCGCCTGCCCGGACCCGATCTGCGAATGCTGTCGTCCAAGATGCAGCCCAACTGGCTCGCCGGCTGGCTGAAGGATCCCAATTCCTATCTGGCCAAGACCTACATGCCGTACTTCGGTTTCTCCGACGACGAGATCAAGGAGATCACCTCCTATCTCGTCGCATCGGCTCGGGACTACCACACGGCCAACTCCCTGCCCGACCTCACCCACGACGTCCCGTCGACGGCCGCGAAGGTGGCGCGGGGCAAGGAGCTCGTTCTATCGGTGGGGTGCCTTGGCTGCCACAATATCGACGATGCGCAACCGGTCGAGGAGGTCGACGCGGCCCTCAAGGAGCGCAACTTCGGTCCGGATCTCTCGAAGGTCGGGGACAAGGTGTACGGCCAGTGGATCAAGGCGTGGGTGAAGGACCCGACGAGCCTCGACGCCAAGACCACCATGCCGAGCATGCGCCTCTCCGACGAGCAGGCCGAGGCCATCGCCGCTTACCTACAGCAGAAGGGCGACGGAACCGTAGCGAAGCTCGACATCGCACCGGAGCCGGACAACGCAGAGCTGGTGGAGAAGGGCAAAGAGCGGATTGAGTGGTACAACTGCTCCGGCTGTCATCCCATCGCCGGCTTCGAGGGGCGGACCTTCTATGGTCCGGAAATCACCTTCGAAGGCGACAAGCAGTACTTCCGCCTCGCCTTTGGTGACAAGCTGCACGAGGTGATTCAGCTCGATGAGGAGGAAGGCGTCCAGTCCAATCGCAACGTCGCCAACTTCGTCAAGATGAAGCTGGAGAACCCGCGGCAATTCCAGCCCGGCCTGTTGAAGATGCCCAACTTCCACTTCTCCGAAGCGGAGCTCATGGATCTGACGGTGTTCGTCGCGAGCCTCAAGGATCGCGTCTACCCCTCGTCTTACCACTCCGCGATGGACGCCAAGGAGAAGGCGGTCTCCGATGGCCGGGAGATGTTTGCCCGGTACAATTGTTTGGGCTGCCACGAGTACGATCGCAAGAGCCCGCGCAGCAGCGGCCACATCCGCGCTTACTACTCTGCCGAGGAGCGGGCGCTGGCCCCACCGGTCCTACACGGCGAGGGGCGTAAGGTGCAGCCTCTCTGGGTGCAGGAGTTCATCCAGGAACCGATTCCCCTCCGGCCGTGGCTGAAGGTACGCATGCCGACCTTCGGCTTGGATGACAAGGAGGTGCAGGTCCTGTCCGACTACTTCGTCGCATTGGAGCCGAAGGATCACCCATTCTACGGTGTGAACCCGGCCACCATCGACAAGCACGCGATCGCCCAGGGTAAGCAGCAATTGATCGCGTACAAGTGCCTCCAGTGCCACGTGCTGGACGAGATCCCGGCGGGCAAAAATCCCGACGAGCTCGCTCCCGACCTGAGTCTTGCCAAGTCGCGCCTGCGCCCGGAATGGGTCGAGGAGTGGCTCACCAATCCCCAAGGCTTCCAGCCGGGGACCCGCATGCCCAACTTCTTCTTCTATGACGAGCTTGAGGACGAGGAGGGTGAGCTTGTGGTCGACGACAACGGCGATCCCAAGCTTGACTACAGCAACGAAACCGCCCAGGCCAATGCCGAGCAGATCCAGGCGATTACCGACTACCTGATGGTTCTGGATCCCGCGGAGGCGAAGAAGATGTGGGCGGCGCAGGTCAAGACCCTCAGCCAATAGAACTTGCGGTTCGGGTAGGCTCTGCTCCTACGATAGGCGCTTGGGCACCACGCTCCCGCGGGCAATCACGACCGCTGCTCTTGTTGACAACCCTTTGGAGGAATCAGTGATGATCACCACCCCCCTATCCCGGACTCTCGCGGCTGCCCTTGGCCTCAGCCTGGCCTTCGTGATCCCCGCCCACGCCGGTAGCCTGTCTGGCAAGATCACCTACACGGGTACGGCGCCGAAGGCCGATCAATTGAAGATGGACGCCGATCCGGTGTGCAAGAAGGCGCACGGGAGCATCCCCTCCGAGAGCTACGTCGTCGCCGCGGACGGTGGCCTCAAGAATGTCTTCATCTACGTGAAGGAGGGCCTGGAAGGGCAGAAGTTTTCACCCAAGGGTGAAGTGGAGCTCGATCAGATCGGGTGCCAGTACCAGCCGCACGTGATCGGCGCGATGGTTGGGCAGAAGATCGAGATCGTGAATAGCGACGACACCCTGCACAACGTGCATCCGCTGCCGAAGGAGAACCGCGAGTGGAACCTGGCCATGCCGTTCAAGGGCCAGAAGGTGAAGAAGTCGTTCCGCAAGCCGGAGATCGGCATCCCGGTCTCCTGCAATGTCCACTCCTGGATGAAGAGCTACATCTGCGTGGTCGACAACCCGTATTTTGCGGTCTCGGGTGACGACGGCTCGTTCACGATCAAGGACCTCCCGGATGGTGAGTACACCATTGCCGCATGGCAGGAGGAGATGGGCGAGAAGACCGCCAAGGTGACGGTGAGCGGTGACACGACCACCTCGTTCACCTTCGAGTAGACCCCGCAGACTCGATCGTCCCTCACTAGCGGCTGCTTATTGGGTCAAGGCCCCCGGTCTCCCGAAGAGGAGGCCGGGGGTTTTGCGTTTCTTGCTGGTAGCCCAGTAGATTTCTCGCGCCGGGGCACGGCGGACGAAGGGAGCGCCGCGACTGACGGCGGATCGCTAGGGCGCGAGGGGAAACCACAGATAAGAACAGATCGTGGCTCAGGTGTCTTTCGGGGTTCTGGCGGCGCCTTGGTGTCGCTTCGCACGACAAATGCGCCCCTGGATCATGAGCGGCTCTCGCGAAGACGCTAAGGTGCAAAGGTCGTTTACTAAGAACACCGCGAAGGACATGAAGAAGTGATCGCACTTTCCCCTTCGTATCCCTTCGTACCCTCCCTGGGTATGGGAACCGCAAGTCGCGCCTCGATTGTCTGTGTCCATCTGTGTTCATCTGTGGTTCCAACCCTTTCCACCGCTATGGCTCGGCCAATAGCGAACCTGGAAAGAGCCGAAGCGATGGTGTCTCTGTGGTGAAACACGACGTTCTACCTACGTAGGTTCACATGGCCTCATCGACGAACGCTGGCAACAGCACCGGAGCCGTCGGCGGATGGGAGTCGGTCGGCGCCGTGTGGGCCCGGCTGCGCCACTCGCTAGCGGCAGAGGTGACGATCCAGGCGGCCAAGGCGTTCCACACCGACCGGGTCTTGCTGCACGCCTCTGCGCTGACTTACACCACCCTCCTGTCCCTCGTTCCCGGTCTGGCCCTCACCTTCTCGATCCTCAAGGGATTGGGCGTCCAGCGTCGCCTCGAACCGTTGATCATGGACCGGATCTCCGCCGGCTCGGAGGAGATCGCGCAACAGATCTTGACCTACATCGACAAGACCAACGTCACCTCCCTTGGCACCATCGGCGTGATCACCTTGCTCGTCACCGTGGTGTTGGTGCTGAGCAATATCGAGCGCGCCTTCAACCACATCTGGGGGGTCGACCGGCCGCGCTCCGTGACCCGGAAGTTCGCGGACTTCTTCAGCGTGGTCTTGGTGTTTCCCTTCCTGCTCTTGGCGGCGAGCTCGGTGAATGCGTTCGTCGAGGGTCGTCCTACCTTCCTGGAACGCCTCCCGGGGATGAGCGTGATGATGGAGGCGTGGCGCATTGGCCTGCAGTTCGCGCCACACTTCTTCATGGTGGTGGCATTGACCTTCCTCTATCTCTTCATGCCTAACACCCGGGTGCGCTTTAGTGCTGCCCTGGCGGGCGGCCTCGTGGCCGGCATCGCCCTGCAGGTCTCGCAAGACTTCTACATCCACTTCCAGATCGGTGCGGCGAAGTACAACGCGATCTATGGCGCCATGGCGCAGCTTCCGGTCTTTCTGGTGTGGATTTATCTCTCCTGGGCCATCGCCTTGTTCGGCGCCGAGATCTCTTGGGCCTTTCAGGAGGAGCAACGGCGGAGATTGATCGCGGGTCCGCTGGGGGACGCGTCGGTGTGGGAGTGCCTCCACATCGAGATGCTGCGTGTCGTCGTGGAGCGCTTCCAGACCGGCCTCGGCGCCACGGCGGTAAGCCACGTGGCCACGGCGACGGAGGTGCCGGCCCCGACCTGCGCACAGCTCCTCGACAACTTGACGGAGGTGGGGCTTACCCTGTCGGATGCGGGCGACCCGTGCGGCTACCTGCCGGCCAGGCCGGCCGAGACGACCACGTTGTGTGACGTGCGCGAGGCGTTGCGTGCCACGATACGTCGTGCCATGCCGGCGGCGGTCACGCCGCGTATCGGCACAGCCCTCGCGGCTGGCCATGAAGTGATGGCATTGCGCCTTTCCCTCGCCGACCTTATCTCCCCTTACTCTCATCCGAAGGAGAACCGAATCATGGCTGCCACCGAATCGACGATGCTGGCGCTGGGTACGCCGGCCCCCGATTTCGTCCTGCCCGAGGTCAATGGTGGAGAGATCTCCCGGGACGACCTTGCCGGCCGTCCCTTGTTGGTGATCTTTCTCTGTCGCCACTGCCCGTTCGTGCAGTGGGTCCGTGCCGAGCTGGCACGGCTTGGCCGCGACTACGGCGAGCGAGTCGCCATCGTCGGCATCAGCGCCAACGACGCCGACAATTACCCGGACGATCGGCCGGACGGTCTGGCCGAGATGGTGACGGAGTGGGGGCTCACCTTCCCGATCCTCTACGACGAGAGCCAGGCAGTCGCCAAGGCATACCGGGCGGCCTGCACCCCCGACTTCTTTCTCTTCGATGCCCAGCACACCCTCGTCTACCGGGGGCAGCTCGACGACAGCCGGCCGAACAGCGGCGTGCCAGTGACCGGCAAAGATCTGCGTACCGCCCTCGATGCTATCCTCGGAGGCCAGCCGGCCCCTTCCGTCCAGAAACCGAGCCTCGGCTGCAACATCAAGTGGCGGCCGGGCAACGAGCCAGAGTATTTCGGCTGACCGATCTTCACCATGGAGACACAGAGATCGCAGAGCCCCGGGCGCGCGCCGAAGCCATGTGGGCAGGAGTCGCGTCTCTACCTCGACATATTGCAGGAATCTCAGAATATCCTTCGTCCTCTACTCGCCGACAATTGCGCCACAGACGCCGAGATCTCCGCGCCCTGCGTGTCTTTGGGGTGCACATGAACCAAAGGAGTGGTTGCCATGCCTGGTCTTCCCGATGACGTGAAAGAGGCCTTTGCCGAGGGCGGTGGCGTGGGCTGTACCTACGCCCTGGTTCCGTCCGAGGAGGGCAAGCCGCAGCTCGGGGTGGTCGCGGCCTTGCCCCTCGCTGGACGGCAGGTCGATAGTGAGGGTGTGGGCATCCAGCTCGGCATGGACGTCCATCTGATGACCCGCGGCGTTGTCCTGGAGACCACCGTCGGGGTCGTCGGACTGCTGGATGAGATCGTCGACCTTACCATCCTCCTCGATCCCCTTGACGAGCAGCAGGCCTCTCTCCTGGACCTCGTGCGGGGGCAGGACAAGATCGGCGTCTACGTGTACGCCGCGGAGAGCGGCGACTTCGTCGTCGGCAAGGCCGTCCCGGTGGACGACAACATGCGCGCCGCGCTCAAGCGGATGCTCGATGAGGCGCGCAACCACTCCGCCTCCATCCTCATGCCCGACTTCCAGTCCGCGGTAGAGGAGTTGGCGGCGCGCCAGCCCGGAACGTAGGCGCGGGAGGGTCGACGGCGGGAGAGGAGCCCCGCCGGACTTACACCTCGCGCTGGAGGCGGGCGAAGGCGAAGGCGGCGAAGGCGCGGGCTTCGGACTCCGCGGAGAAGCGTGGCGTGAAGACGTGGGTCTCTTCGTCCGGCCACCACTCGATGAAGCAGTCGCCCCGCTGATGGGGGTGGGCTGGATCGCGTTGGCAGTGGATCTTGTGCGGAGCGA
>Ga0210096_1000365_pt1 | contig 16230 bp, 15 predicted proteins | sample China_Galinas_PW_4_FD_184864 | JGI IMG/M metagenome (GOLD analysis project Ga0210096, IMG submission 184864) | Wetland microbial communities from San Francisco Bay, California, USA, that impact long-term carbon sequestration - China_Galinas_PWA_D2... | ecosystem: Environmental > Aquatic > Marine... | reverse complement strand
CGTTGTCGTCCGACAACCGCCTCAGGCGGGGACCCGGCTGACCGGGCTCCGTGAACCGACCTGACGCGGCCGCGCGCCGACCGGCCTGAGTCCGGCCAGAGTCCCGAGTCCGCCCAGCATCCAGGCGCGGCTCGCGGCCGCCAGCCACAGCGGCAGCGAGAACAGGAAGAAGCGGCCGGCCAGCCGGCGTCTCAGAAGCCAGCCGGTGGCTGCGAGCGACAGGAATGCGCCGGGCGGTACGAGCAGCCACGGGGACCAGTCGGCCGCCAGCACGAGCATCGCCGCGGACAGCGTGGCTGACAGAGCCCAGATGCCGGTCAGGTATCGCGCCACGGTATGTGAAAGCAGCTGGACCGCGTAGCCCTGCCGTCGCAGCAGCAGCCAGCGCACGTCGAGAATCGAGCGGATCGCGTAGTTGATCGAATTGCGACGTCGCATCATCTCACGCGCACCGTCAGCCGCGACATCGCGGAAACAGACGGCATCCGGCTCGAAGACGAGTCGCTTCCCCGCCAGCACGACCCGCATCGAGATCGCCATGGCATCCGCCTGCGCCAGGTTGCGTGGCGCCTGGAACAGTCCTCGCCGGATGGCGTACAGCGCGGAATCCGCTGCGTGCACGCTGCCCAGTCGGCCTTCGAGCCCGCGAACCATCGCATCGTAGCGCGCGAACAGCGACTCGCCGACGGCGAAGGCATCGGCATTCCGTCGCCGGCGCGGCCGGACCATGCCGCACACGCCGCCGACATGCCAGTCCGCGAAATTGCGGACCAGCCGCCGCAACGCGCCGGCACGCAGCCGCACGTTGGCATCCGTGAACACCAGGATCTCGCCTTTCGCGCGCAACACGGTCTGCTGCAATGAAGCCAGCCGGCCACCGCGAGGCAGCGAGATCAACCGGACACGCGGATCGCGAACACGTCGCACCGCCGCCTCCGTGCCGTCCGTGCACCCGTCCGCGATCACCAGCACTTCCATCAGCTCGCCCGGATAGTCCAGCGCCAGTGTGTTGCGCAGCTTCCCGGGAATCTCGGCTTCCTTGTTGAATGCCGGGATAATGATGCTGACCGATACCCGGTGGTCTCTCGCCATGGTGATGAGCGACCAGCGGCGCGCGCGGATGCGCAGCCACAGCGGATACAGGATCCATGGATGGAGAAGCCCCGTCACGGATACGACGAGGCCGACCCGTGCTGCGAAGGTCATGGACTCCGCCTCTTCGGTGGTGCCGCATGGGCGGCGGGAAGGCCGGTGTGTCGAAGCCATGGTGCACCGGGGGGCGCGCCATCGCGTCGTAGCCCGGTGCGACCGCACGTCGCATTCCAGCGCACATCGAGCGGACGGCACGATCGATTCAACCGCTTGTACTGCAATGGCTTGCGCTGCAACAGCGCAGGCGGCGGAGGGTGGCACGATCCTCGCCCCTGTCGCTACTTGTTTCCCGATGCGGACCCGGCCGGAGAGCGTTTCGCCCCGGCTCCCGAGATGGACGGACGCGTGCCGGTGGACTCAATCGCCGGCAGACTGACGAGTCCGTGCGACGAATGCCGCCCGCTCGATCGCCGCAATGACCGAGCCGGGATGCATATCGACGATCTGCGCCCCAGAATACACCAGTGAGCGCGGCATGAAATCGTGGATTCCCGTACGCAGCCGGACGCCGACAATACCTCTGCCGAACTCGTGGCTGGTTTCGATCTCCCATTCGATCCACGGATCCGTGTGGGTTCCGGGGCCGACCAGGCAGGCGGTGACGTGTGCTTCGCGGATCTGCTCGCGCAAACGCTCGCGTGTCGCGCTCGCGTCCTGCTCGTGGAATCGGCCGCGAATCAGCCGGTCGCCGGTCAGGAGGCCGGTGCGCGGATCACCGAGTCGGGTCAGCAGCGGCGTGACCAGACCGGCATCCGCATCGTGCCAGCAGAAGTGAACTCGGGTTCTCATCGGCCGGATCAGTCGAGTCCCTTCGGCACCAATGACCGCTCGAGCCGGCCGAGCAGCCAGTCGACGAGAATCGCGAGCAGCGCGGCCGGAATCGCACCCGACAGGATGAGCCTGATGTCGTTGAGCTGGAGTCCGGTAACGATCGGGTCACCGAGGCCGCCCGCACCGATGAATGCGGCGAGCGTCGCCACACCGATCGAGATGACGGTCGATGTGCGGACGCCGGCCATGATCGTCCGAGTCGCGAGCGGCAACTCGATGCGCATCAGGATCTGCCGGCCGTCGAGACCCATGCCGCGAGCCGCCTCGATCAGGTCCGTATCGACTTCCCGGATACCGGTATACGTGTTCCTGAGGATCGGGAGCAGCGCGTAGAGAAACAGCGCGGCGATCGCCGAACGCGCACCGAGCCCCAGACCGGGGACCGGGATCATGAACGCCAGCAACGCGAGACTCGGTACGGTCTGGATCACGCCGGTCGCGCCGACAATCGCCGGTGCGAGCGACAGACGACGAGTCAGCCAGATGCCGAGAGGCACCGCCGTGACAATCGCCAGCAATACCGCCATGCCCGTGAGCCACAGATGTTCGAGCACCAGCCGCAGCGTCTCGCCACGGCGGGTCCACAGGAAGCTGATGAACCCATCTTCGCGCTCCGGCCGTACCGCTCGCGAAGGGCCTGCCTCGATCAGGCCTTCATCCCTCAGGAACGAGCGCGCCACCTCCTCGAACGTGCCACCCTCCTCCTCGACCCTGTAGTTCAACTCGCGCATGCGTCCGTCATCGATGCGGAACGCCAGCCGGTTCAGCAGGGGGCGCAGACCGGGCATGCGATCGAGCGTCTCGCCGCGGATGATCGGAGCCGCATCATACGGCGGGAAGAACGCGCTGTCGTCTTCGAGGATGCGGATGTCGTAGCGCAGCAGCTTGCCATCCGTCGTCCACGTATCCACGACATCGATACGACCCGTGCGGATTGCTTCGTACGCCAGTCCGTGCTCCATGCCACGGAGATCATCGATGTCGAGTCCGTAGACCTCCGCCAGACCGGGATATCCGTCCTCACGATTCAGGAACTCGTGGCTGACACCCGCTTCGAGCCTGTCCTCGAACGGAACCAGATCCGATATCGAACGGACACCAAGGTCTTCCGCCCTGTGCGCATCCATCGCGAGCGCGTAGCTGTTGGCGAAGCCGAACGGCTCGAGCCACTCGATGTCCCAGCGCCGCTCGAATTCGGCCGCCACTTCGAGATACGCGCGCAACGGATCGTGCACCCGGTCGGTCCGGCCCAGATGGATGCTCCAGCCGGTGCCCGTGTACTCGGGATACAGGTCGATTTGACCCGCGCGCAACGCGGCGAACACGACCGTCGTGCCCCCCAGGTTGATCCGTCGCTCGACCTCGATGTCCGTCCTCGCCTCGATCAGCGTGGCCATGATCTCGGCGAGCAGGCGATTCTCCGTGAAGTTCTTGCTGCCGATCACGATCCGGCCCGTCAGCCGGCCACCCGGCGCACCGCGCGACGCCGGATCCTGCCGGCCGGGCGCGGCACTCCCGTGCACGGTCGCGCCAATGCCCGCAATCACCAGGAACGAAAGTGTGAAGGCGACGATCCGGATTCGGTGATTCCGGCGAATCCGCGTCATTCGGCCGGCCCCCGGCCCGGTGCCCGGGCGGCTGATCGCTGCCGTTGTCTGCCGGGCCGAGCCACTACGCCACCGCTGTGCCGAGATGACTGCGCAGGAACTCCTCGACGAACGCGTTCGCCGGATGCTCCCGGAAATCATCTTCGCTGCCAACCTGCACGAGCCGGCCGCGATCCATCAGCGCCGTACGGTCGGCCAGTGCGAACGCTTCCGCCATGTCGTGCGTCACGAGAACGATCGTCTTGTCCACGCTGCTCTCGAGCCGCAGGAACTCCGTGTGCAGCTGGTCGCGCGTGATCGGATCGAGCGCGCCGAACGGCTCGTCCATCAGGATGCAGGGCGGGTCCAGCGCCAGCGCGCGAGCGACGCCGACCCGCTGCCGCTGGCCGCCCGACAGATCCCGCGGATACCGCATCGAGAATTCGGAAGGCGGCAGGTTGACCAGCTCCAGCAGCTCCTCGACCCGCGTGCGGGTCCGCTTGCGCGGCCAGCCCTCGAGTTCGCACAACAGTCCCACGTTGCGGGCCACCGTCATGTGCGGGAACAGGCCGCCGGACTGGATCACGTAGCCGATGCCCCGGCGCAGCTCGAGTGGATCACGGTCGCGCACATCGCGGCCGGCGACTCTGACGGAACCGGACGTCGGCTCGATCAGTCGGTTGATCAGCTTCATGGTCGTCGTCTTGCCGCTGCCGCTCGTGCCGATCAGCGACATCGTCTCGCCTTCGCGGATGTCGAGGCTCAGCCGGTCGACGGCCGTGATTTCGCCGCCCCGTGCATCCTCGAACCTCCGTGTCACATCGATCAGCTCGATCATGGACCCGACAGCACCATCATTCCGACGCGTCGTCGCGGGCGCATTCCGAGAGCGCCAGATAGTGGCGCGAGTCGAACCATTGCCGGCTCAGGCGCAGGCCGGCCCGCTCCAGGAGCCGCGCGACATCGCCTTCCTCGAACTTGCGCGATGTGCCGACCTGAATCGCATCTCCCGCCTCCAGCTCGACCTCGAGGTCGAGCGACTGGATGAACACCTTCTGCGGCCGGTCCGTCACGAGCTTCAGGTTCACGCAGTGATTCGCCAGACCCTCATACGAACGCGCGACATCGTACGTCGATTCCTGGTGGAACGCGCTGAGATCGAAATTCGCACCCAGCTCGTTGTTGATCCTGCGCAGCATGTTCAGGAAAAACGACAGGTTGCGCGGGCCCGCCTCGTACGCCGCACGCAGGATCCGTTCGTCCTTGTGCAGGTCCATGCCCACCACGAATCGGTCGTTCGTCGCCATGCGGTCGCGGATCGCGCGAAGGAACTCGACGGTCTCCGCGAGCGTCTCGATATTGCCGATCGAGCCGCCGAAGAAGAAGATTACCTTGCCGCCGTCCCGTGGCAGAGTCGGCAGCACGTCGTTGAAATGACCGTGACGCACGTCCACTGTCACACGGTCGCCGAACCTGTCCCGAACCTCGGCGGCCGTCGCCGCGAGCGCGCCCTTCGAAAGATCGATCGGAATGTACGTCAGCGGCCGCGCCGACCCGTCCTCGAGCGCCGCATCCAGAACATGGCTCACTTTCCTCGCCGAACCACAGCCGAGCTCGACGATGATCCGCTCGTCCGCGATGATCCGGGAACTGCGAGCCCGGAGGATCTCCTCCTCCGCATCGTTCAGGTAGTACTCGGGACACTCGATGTAGCGGTCGTAGAGACGGGACGCCATCGAGTTCCAGATATGACAGTGGTCGATGCGACGTACCCGCGAATCACCCGTCATCGCCGCACGAACCGCTTCGGCGAAATCGCTCTCCGCATCCACTTCCTTCGTGGGAAGCACGCGATAGCACCAGATGCGATACTGTGCATCCGGATCCTTCAGCGGCAGGTAGGGTGCGGGGTCGGTGACCTCCGCGAGCTGCCATGCATCGGAGCTCTCGAGCGCGTTCATCCTCGAACGCACGCCCATCGCATCCTCGTCGTGGAAGTCCGTCCGCATGGTGAACACGATCACACCGCCCGGCTTGACGACGCGCACGATCTCGTCGAGCGCGTGCGCAGGCGCCTGACCGTACGAAAAAACGCCCACGAGGATAGCCGCGTCGAAATGGCTGCCCGGGAACGCGTCGAGCGGCTGGCCGAGATCGGCCTGCACCAGGTTGCCGTAGACCTTCTTGCGATCCGCCTGATCGAGCATTTCCGGCGACAGATCGACCGCCGTCAGGTTGCCGAAGCCCATCTCCGCGAGCGCCTGACCCGCGCCCTCCGCCATATCTTCGCGAGACGAGCTCGCACCTCGTCATCGAGCGCCGGTTGTATACTCGGGTCCGTGTTCTCCTGCACCGGTGAATTCGAAGCCATCAAACCTCCCTGCGGACAACTGCGAAACTCGATTGCGGTGCCTCCATCTACAAACGTCGGACGCCCGGTGCAAGCAGGAGCGTCACCCGGTGCACGCTCGTCTCGCAAGCGGTACACGGCGCGAGACGGCTCGATTGCGCCCTTGCGGAATCACCACCGAAGCGCCAGCGTCCGCCGGTCCCGGAAACGAGTCGAGCCTTCACGCATGGATCGCGCAACGGAGCACGATTGAGTCCCTGGAGCGCATTCGTCGGCATTATCGATCGCGCAATTCACGCCACCGGCGTGCTGCTCGGCGACAACGCCGGCGCCGGTATCTTCGCGCTCACGCTGACGGTGAGGCTGATCCTGATCCCGATCATGCTGCCGCTCGCCCGGCGAGGACGTGCATGGCGGGACGTGCACCGATCGATCAAGCCCGACATCAAGCGAATCAGCGCCGAGTTCCGCGATGATCCGTCCGCCATGCAGCGCCAGCTCAAGGATCTCCATCGTCGCAACGGCATCGGTCAGGTCGACGGTGCCGGCCTGCTGGCCGCGCTCATTCAGCTACCCATCCTGATCGCGTTCTTCCAGGCGGTGATCGAGCTGTCCAGAGGTACGCCGCTCGAAGCCGGCGGACTGCCCTGGGGCATTACGGCCGGCGCGATCTCGTGGGCAGGTACTCGCCTCGGCGATGAGACGACGCCGCGCATCATGCTCTGGATCGCGGGACTGCTGCCAATTCTGATCGCTGCGTGGCTCGGCCGGGGCGTCGGCTACTACCTCGTCGCGTTCTACACGGGCAGCCTCGTCCAGGCTCTCCTGATGCGACGCGAGGTCCCGGCCGCCGCACACGCCGGCTGAAAGCCAGCTCCCGCGACTGGAAGCGACCCTCGCCGCCATTGCCGATCGGATCGCCGGTGCGGCGCCGCGCCGACGGATCGGATTTTCTCCTACACACCATGCAGCCGCCTCCCTACGCCGTAGTGGGCCGCGCGCCGCTATCGTTGGATGTTCCTCCTCCGGCAAAAAAACCCGGTCCGTTCGCGGAGGCCGCCATGTACGAGCGAATCATCGTGCCCCTGGACGGCACGCCATTCGGCGAGCACGCCGTAACGTGGGCCACAGAAATCGCGATCCGATCCGACGCAAGGCTCGAGCTCGTGCACATACACGTGCCCGCGCATCTCGAGAACGACCTGTTCGCTGTACCCACGTTCCACTACACGGGTGTGGTGGAAGCAGACGCCAGACACGACCGTGAAGCACTGCGGCGCGAGGTCGGCGAACTCGAGGAGCGGGCCCGCCGGCTGGCGGCCGAGACCGGCCTGCGCGTCACCAGCCGCACCATCACGGGCGATGTCGACGTCGCGCTCGAACGCGAGGCGCGCAATTTCGGCGCCGACCTGATCGTGATGTCGACCCACGCCCGCACGGGCATCGAACGCGTGCGCTTCGGCAGCATCGGCGATGCGGTCGTGCGCCACGCAACCGTGCCCGTCCTGCTCGTCAGACCACCAGCCGTTGCATCCATGCTGCCCGCGACGCCTGTGTTCGATCGCATCCTGGTCGGGCTCGATGGATCAATGCTGTCTGAACAGATCATCGGTCCTGTCGCCCGCATCGCGGGCCTCTTCGACGCAACCGTTCACCTCGTGCACGTCAGTGTGCCACCCGGTGACCCGACGTTCAGCCGGATCATCCACACCGAGGATGACCGGTCCATGCGTGTCGAGCTGACGGCGAACCAGTACCTGGCACACGTCTCCCGGACGTGGTCCGCCGCGATCGAATCGGCCAGGCTCGAGGTCCGGCGCGCACCTTCGCCGCTGCACGGCATCCTCGACATTGTCGGCGAGACCGATCCGAAGCTGATCGCACTCGCGACCCACGGCCGCAAGGGGCTCCGGCGCATGCTGCTCGGCAGCACCGCCGGTGATGTACTGAGCAGCATCGACGTGCCGGTCCTGCTGTTCCGGCCGCGGCACCGCGCATGGGGTCGCGTCGAGATCGCGGCAATCGAACACAGCATGGTCTGACCGGACCGGGCCCGGTCCGCTACTCTCGACACGAACCGGCCCGGACCCATCGAGCCGCAAACCGCCCATCCTCCCTACCGGTGAGTTCCCCTGCCTGCCGGCTCAGCGGTATGGTGCGGCCGCTCGCTTTCAGCTGTCCATGCACGATCCGGTACCGTCCGGACCGGATCGACCGGCAACCGACCTGCGCGCTCGTTCCGTGCGCTGCGCAGCGCATCGATCGAGAAGGCGCCCGCACCCCCCAGCAGCAACGCCAGGAAGCCCGCGATGTAGAGCAGGTTGACCTCGAAGCCCGGCATGCCGAACGTCGGCCCCGTGCCTGTCTCACCCGTGATGTTCAGGAAGCTGAAACCGTTCGGCAGGTGCACCATGAACAGGGCGACCAGCATCTCGATCGTCCCGAGCGTGGCGATGAGCGCGGTGAACGCGCCTGCGATGAGGGCAATGCCGCCGAAGAACTCGAGTGCGCCGACCAGCCATGCGGTCACGCCGGGCACCGGGAAACCGAGCCCCTGAAGCATGCTCGACATGCCCCCGTGCCCGGTAATCGTGAATATCTTCGGAAAGCCGTGATACGCGAAGCCGGATCCCAGGACCAGCCTCAGCGGCAGTGGTGCAAGTTCGCGCCATCCTTTGCGTTCCATTGGTTACCTCCCTGTGCTTCAGTCATCTCCCGTTCATTCACTGCAAGGAGAATTCCACGACGTCGATCAACGGAGGGTCCGAACGCGGATGCGCGGCGGGTCGCGCGACATGGACAGACTCGTCGAGTTCCGGGCACGCCGGTCCGCAACCGGCCGATCGCCGGACCCGACGCCACCACCCCGGCCGGCTTTCCAATCCGGGGACGCGGCCGTACTATCTTCCATGCAACCCCCGTGGGGAGACGGTCCCCGACGTCCGACCACCGATCGGCGTTGTATTGTTCCAGCCTGACGGAACGACCATGAAGCCACATCGAGATACCGTCGCGGCAGCACTCGTTCTGGTGCTGTCGGCCTGCGGCACGTCGCCCGCACCGGGCCGGCCCCGACCCGCGGCCGCCGGACCGGCCACCGCATCAGCGCCCCGGACCGGCGGCATGCGGAACCAGCCGTATGTCGAAGCGGATGTCCACTTCATGTCCGGCATGATCAGCCATCACTCGCAGGCGGTCGTCATGGCCGGCTGGGCGCCGTCCCACGGCGCCAGTGATGGACTCCAGCGCCTCTGCGCCCGCATCCTCGTCGGGCAGAGCGATGAGATCCGGATGATGCAGGACTGGCTGCGTGAACGCGGCCTGCCCGTACCGGACTCGAACTCGATACACGGCCACATGATGCCCGGCATGGACAGACCCATGCTCATGCCCGGCATGCTCACGGACGAGCAGATGGCCGAACTCGATGCCGCGCGCGGCGAGGATTTCGACCGGCTGTTCCTGACCTACATGATCATGCACCACGGCGGCGCACTGACCATGGTGGACGACCTGTTCAACTCGTACGGCGCCGCGCAGGATGATGTCGTCTTCAAGTTCGCCAACGACGTGTTCGTCGATCAGTCCACCGAGATTGATCGCATGCAGCGCATGCTGGACGCATTGCCCGCCGGCGGGCCGGACTGACGATTCGTCACGGACGCGGATTTCGTACCCTGAACCCCTTTCGAGGAATCACGCGACATGAGACCCCAATCGTCCCCACGCCGAACCGGCGGGCCCCTCGCCCTGGCGGCCGTGCTCGCCTCACTCGGGACTGCCGGCGTGTACGCCGCATCCTGCGCATCATCTTCCTCGACACCCATGATGTCGTCCGGGGCGGCCATGATGCCGGCGGCGAACATGTCCATGGCACCACCGAGCCCGGATCCGCGCATCGGATTGCGGCCCGGCCGCGTCGACTCGGCCGGCGCGATCGTCGAGCGTGCCGCAGAGACCTCGTGGAACATGCGGCTCGTCTCCAACACGCCGCCATCGGAGAACTTTCGGGGTGTGACCAACTCGGACCTCGCCTTCACCGACAAGTACGCAATCCAGGGCAACTACAACGGCTACCAGGTGTGGGACATCTCGAATCCCGCTCGGCCTGAACTCGCCACCGCGTATCTGTGTCCGGCATCGCAGAGCGACGTCTCGATCTTCGGCAACCTGCTGTTCGTGTCCGGTGAAGGGCTCGGCGGAAGGCTCGACTGCGGAACGCAGGGTGTGCCCGATACGGTCAGCACCGAACGCCTGCGCGGAATCCGCATCTTCAATGCGGCCGACATCCGCAACCCGCGCTACATCGCCAACGTGCAGACCTGTCGCGGTTCGCACACGCACACCGTCGTTCACCACGACAATGACCCGGCGAACGTCTATATCTACGTGTCCGGAACGTCGCGCGTCCGCTCACCGAACGAACTGCCCGGCTGCCTCCAGGGCCCGATCGATGACCCGAACACAGCGCTCTTCCGCATCGAGGTCATTCGTGTGCCGATCGCCGATCCGACACAGGCGAGAATCGTCAGCTCGCCTCGCATCTTCAATGACCTGGCCGCACCTCCCCGCCACGCCGAGCCCGATGCCGCCGCCCGCGCAGGACGCGCCGGTAGCGGACGCGCCGGTCGCGGCGGCGGCAATACGAACCGCGGCGGGCCGACACAGTGCCACGACATTACCGTCTATCCGAGCATCAACCGCGCCGGCGGCGCCTGTGCCGGCTACGGACTGCTGCTCGACATCAGCGACATCGCGAACCCGCGGCGAATCAATGCCGTGGCCGACTCGAACTTCTCGTTCTGGCACTCGGCCACGTTCAGCAATGATGGCTCGAAGGTCCTGTTCACCGACGAATGGGGTGGCGGCTCGCAGCCTCGCTGTCGCGCGACCGACAAGCTCGAGTGGGGCGCCGACGCCATCTTCACGCTGCGCGGCAACGAGATGCAGTTCCACAGCTACTTCAAGATGCCCGCGGCACAGACGGAACAGGAGAACTGCGTCGCGCACAACGGCTCGCTTATCCCGATTCCCGGCCGCGATGTCATGGTCCAGGGCTGGTACCAGGGCGGCATCTCCGTATTCGACTGGACCGATGCCGATCATCCGGTCGAGATCGCGTTCTTCGATCGCGGCCCGCTCGATGCCGACAGGCGAGTCAGTGGCGGCTCATGGTCCGCCTACTGGTACAACGGCTACATCTACAGCTCGGAGATCGCGCGCGGCTTCGACGTGTTCGAGCTGGCACGCAGTGGCTACCTCACGAAGAACGAGCTGGACGCCGCGAAGACCGTCGTCTACAAGCAGCTCAACGCACAGGAACAGCCGAAGATGACGTGGCCGGCCAGCTTCCCTCTCGCGCGAGCATGGGTCGATCAGCTCGAGCGCTCGCACGGCCTCGCCGCCAACCGCATCGAGGCCGTCCGTGGCGCACTCGCAGAGGCGGAACGCGCGTCCGGACAGCAGCGCCGCGATGGTCTCTCACGGCTTGCTTCATCCGTGGATGCCGACGCTCGCGGTTCGTCCGACGCCACAAGGGTACGCACACTGGCGACGACGCTGCGTGACCTCGCGGCCATGCGCTGAACCGCGCCCGGCATGGACAGCCGAACAGGTTGGCCCGATCTTCAATCAACTGTCACGCAACGGTTTCTTCGTTCATCACAGCAACGACGGAGCATCGACATGTTTCTCATCCGTGAAGTCATGCACTGCAAGCCCGGACAGGTTCGCGGCATGGTCGACAGATTCAAGGGCGTCGCGAAAGTCATGAAACGGCTCGGATACACACCATTCCGTATCCTCACCGACGTCAGCGGCGAACGATTCTGGACCGTCGTCGCCGAAACCGAGATCGAGAGCATGGCCGCGTTTCTCGAGATGGAAGAGCGCGTGATGGCGGACGACGAGTCCCGTCAGGTCTTCGCTGGCTATCACGAACTCGTGCTGGATGGATACCGCGAGATCTACAGAGTCGAAGGCTGACCAGGACGGGGCGGACGCTACTGCAAGCGCGACGAACCAGCCGGTCAGAAGAGCGGGTGCGGCTCCCGGGTCCGGGACGCCGCACCCACCCCCGCAATATCAGGCGGACGCCTACTTTCCGAACCTCATGAGCACGACATCAACCGTACCGTCCCGGTCATTGTCGACCAACTCGCCCAGCGCCGTCGAGCCCGCACGGATCTGAAGCACGCTCGGCCCATCAGGCGACGTCAGCCAGTGCCCTGTCAGCGGTGAATCCACTCGTACGCCGATGCGCGCTTCCAGCTTCCCGAAGCTGACCTCGCCCAGGATCTCGACCAGACCGCCGCGATCGACGTCGCCACGCGTGTGCTTCCTGAAAGCGATACGGCCCATGTCGACGCGGCGCCAGTCCTGAGCACCCAGCGCGAACCCCTTCTCCACGCACCATGCACGGCCATAAACGGGATGACCCGCGCCCGAACGACAGAACGCGGGACCTCCCGACCTGGCCTGACCCTCCCCCCTGCCCCCACCACGACCCTGCGCCGCCACAGGATCGAACATCACTGCCACAACCGTCAGACCAATCAGCAGTACGCGCATCAGTCCACGCATCATCGCCTCCGCGCAATACGGTGAGTACCGCGATCCATGCGCATCGGTCATGAAACGTGCCAGCCGTCCCCATCCATCATCGCCCGTCGCAACTCGAACGACCACAACAGTCTCGAACGACCGTCCGATCACACACCACCACGAAACGCGGGAACGAATGCATCGCCGCACGTACTTCTTTTCCGCTCCGACCCGCGAATCACCGGCCGGTCCGCCGATCAGCCGCCGTACATCCGCGGTGACGCAACCACCGGCGCATTCCAGCCACCTCGTTGCCAGCGCGCGATCAGCGCACGCTCACACGTCTCGCACGCCACGCCGACTCTGTCGCACGGTACGCCATCAGCCTGCGCTTCCGCGCACAATGCGCCGGTCCCGCTGACTGCACGGATACCGGCCCAATCCTCCTTGCGCTGCCACTCGACACACCGCCGATCCTCCATGTTCGCCTCCTTCGACAGAACAGGCTTTTCAGTACGACGGCATGCGTGTAATTTGGGAGCAGCGGCACAGACGAACAATGCTGTTGTGAGAACCGCACGACGCGGTGCGGAATTCGAGTCTGTCCGCGGAGGGGTCGTGGGGGCAGAACACGAATCACTCGCAGAGCGGCGAGTGAGATTCATTCTCGTCGCGAACCGGTTCCGGCAGTTCCTTCCCGGTCGGAGCCACACGCCTCGCTGTTGCCCCGGTACCACCGTTTCCCGAACAATCGAATCCTGTTTTCGTGAGGTGCCCGATGCGTGAATTGCGCATTCACGGGCGCGGCGGACAGGGCGCGGTCATCGCATCGAAGGTGCTGGCCGTCGCCCTGTTCCGTGAAGGTCGTCAGGTACAGTCGTTCCCGGCGTTCGGCGTCGAGCGCAGGGGGGCGCCGGTCACGGCGTTTCTGCGGGTTGCGGACACGCCGATACGCCTGCGCTGTGAGATTACTGAACCGGATGACCTGATCGTGCTCGATGCGACGTTGATCGGAGCGGTCGATGTGACGACCGGCCTGAAGCCGGGCGGACTGATCGTGGTGAACTCGGAGCGTGCGCCGGCGGAGCTCGAGTCGCTGATACGCCGATACCGGGTCGCCACAGTGGATGCGAGCGGAGTCGCGACAGCGCACGGCATCGGATCGAAGAGTCAGCCGATCGTGAACACGGCGATTCTGGGTGCGTACGCGGCGGCATCGGGGCTGGCGCGTCTGGACGCGGTTTGCGAGGCGATTCGTGAGGAGGTTCCGCTGAAGCCGGAAGAGAACATGGCGGCTGCGCGAGCCGCTGCGCAGGCGGTGCGCGTGGCTGGTCCGGCCGGTGCGGCGGAGGTGGCACATGTCTGAGTGGATCACGGGTGACGATTCGGTTCCGCGCCTCGCCATGAGCGAGACATCGACGCGCGTCAATCACACGGGTTCGTGGAAGTACCTTCGACCGGCGTACCGCGACATGGTGGCGCCGTGCAACGAGGCGTGCCCGGTGGGCATCGACATCGAAGGCTACATGAACCTGCTGCGGGAGGGTCGCATTGCGGAGGCGGCGGACCTGTTGCTGCGGGAGAACCCCATGCCGGCGGTGACGGGACGCGTGTGCCATCATCCGTGCGAATTGTCCTGCAATCGCCGCCGGTTCGACGACGCGGTCTCGATACATGCGGTCGAGCGGGCACTGGGGGACCGTGTTCTGGAGGCGACTGACGAGCGTTCGCCGATCACGCACGACGAGCGCATTGCCGTCGTCGGTTCGGGACCTGCCGGTCTGGCGTGCGCATGGCATCTTGCCCGCGCCGGCTACGCGGTCACGGTCTTCGACGACGCGATCGAGCCGGGTGGCATGCTGCGTCAGGGCATCCCGGGTTACAGACTGCCCCGCCGCGTCCTGGATGCGCAGATCGACAGGATCCGACGTGCCGGCGTCGAGTTTCGCTGCGGTGTCAGAGTCGGCCACGACATTGACTGGGACGAGCTCGGCGAATTCGACGCGGTGTTTGTCGCGACCGGCGCGCATCGCGGCCGTGGGCTGAACGTGCCGGGTGAGGATCACGAGGGTGTGCGTTCAGGACTCGCGTTCCTGAAGGAAGTCAACCGGCACGGCCGACCCTGTATCGGCGGGCGAGTCATAGTGATCGGCGGCGGCAACACGGCGATCGACTGTGCGCGCACGGCGACAAGGCTGGGTGCGCGATCCCTGGTGCTGTACCGCCGGACGCGTGAAGAGATGCCCGCGATTGCCGATGAGGTCGCGGACGCGGAGCGCGAAGGCATCGAGTTCGAGTTTTTGGCCGCGCCGGCGAGTTTCATCTCGTCGGACGGCCGCCTGCGCGGCGTCGAGTGTGTGCGCATGACGCTCGGCGAACCGGACGCCAGCGGCCGGCGCAGCCCCGTGCCGCTGGCACACGGCGGTTTCGGTCTGGCCGCGGACACGGTCCTCACGGCCACGGGAGAGGACATCGATGCGGCGGCACTGCCGGCTTCGTTCCCGGTGAATGGCGGAGTGAAGACCGGATACCTCGGTAATGTCGTCGCCGGACCGATCGAGTCGAACACCGCTGCGGAAGCCGGCTCGCCCACGGACGTGGAGCGGCCGTTGTTCTTTGCGGGCGGAGACGTGGCCGGCGATGAGCGGACGGTCGCCCACGCGCTCGGTGCGGGCAAGCGGGCCGCCATCGGAATCGACGATGCGCTTCGCACTCGCCGCTCGGCCGCCAATGGCACGTTCACGACGCCGCGCATCGAGCAGCTGCGCTACGGTGCGAACGGCAACACGAGCATGACACGCTGGCGAGGGGATGATCCGGTGGTGCGGACGTCGCCGGTGAACGACGTCGTCGCCTTCGATCGACTCAACGCGGCACACTTCGAACACGCGTCACGGCACGAGGACCGGCACGCCGATGCGCGGTGGCCCGACTTCCGTGAAGCGAATCTCGGCATAGCATGGGACACTGCGATCGAGGAAGCGAAGCGCTGCTTCAACTGCGGCGTGTGCAATCAGTGCGAGCTGTGTCTGATCTTCTGTGCCGATGTCGCGATCTCGCGCAATGCGGCAGGCACGGGGTTCGACATTGACCTCGAGTACTGCAAGGGCTGTGGCGTGTGCGCGGAAGAATGTCCACGCGGCGCGATCGAAATGACGCGGGAGGGCCTGTGAAGAAGGTCATGGTCGGCAACCACGCCGTCTCGTGGGGTGTGAAGCTCGCGCGCTGCGAGGTCGTGTCCGCCTACCCGATCACACCACAGACGCAGGTGGTCGAGGAACTCTCCGAGATGTGCGCGGGCGGCAGCCTCGACGCGCGCTTCATCAAGGTCGAGTCCGAGCACTCGGCAATGGCCGCGTGCATTGGCGCCAGTGCGGCGGGCGCTCGCACGTTCACGGCCACGTCGTCCCAGGGACTCGCGCTGATGCACGAGCTGCTGCACTGGGCGGCCGGTGGCAGACACCCGATCGTGATGGCGGACGTCAATCGCGCGCTCGGCCCCGGCTGGAACATCTGGACGGACCAGAGCGACTCGCTATCGCAACGAGACACGGGCTGGATCCAGCTCTACTGCGAGACGAACCAGGAAGTGCTCGACACCACGATCCAGTCGTTCCGGCTGGCCGAGATGGTCGACCTGCCCGTCATGCTCGTGCTCGACGCGTTCTACCTCTCACACACATCGGAACCGGTCGAAATCCCGGAGCCGGCACTGGTCGACGCGTTCCTGCCGAAACGTGAAGCGCGCGTGAAGCTCGACATCGATGA
>Ga0210096_1000362_pt1 | contig 16322 bp, 14 predicted proteins | sample China_Galinas_PW_4_FD_184864 | JGI IMG/M metagenome (GOLD analysis project Ga0210096, IMG submission 184864) | Wetland microbial communities from San Francisco Bay, California, USA, that impact long-term carbon sequestration - China_Galinas_PWA_D2... | ecosystem: Environmental > Aquatic > Marine... | reverse complement strand
ACCACGTGCGCCCGTAGTCGGTGCTCTTCCAGACACCGCCGTTGTTGACGCCGATGTAGAACGTGCCCGGCTGCTGCGGCACGCCCACTGCGCCCACGGTCCGCCCCCCACGGAACGGGCCGATCGTGCGCCATCGCATGTCCTGGAAGAGGTGCGCATCGACCTGCGCGCGGGCGGAAACGGGGGCGGCTCCGAGGACGGCGAGGGCGAGGGCGAGGGCGAGGACGGCACGCGCAATGCGGTGCATGGTCATGGCTCCGTTGACGGTCGTTGCATTGCCTTCTCGATTCCGGACCGCCGGCACGACGGCGGTCGCATTGCGCGGTGACGCGCGAGACTTCTCTGTGACCCGGCAACCCCACGCAGACCGTGGCGTTCACAACTACTGTGTCCTGCAGTGACGCAGGAGTTGTTTCCTGTGACCCCGAAACGGTGGTGCGGGATCAGCCGTAACGCCATCAGAGGTCGCGGGCGTGCTTCGCGCCATGGCGTTCGAGCAGTGCGACGATGCCGGCCGCGCCGGAGGCGCGCGCAATGTCCAGCGCCGTCGCACCGTTTCCGGCGATGGCGTTCGGGTCGGCACCGTGGTCGAGCAGGAACCGCACCGTCCAGGCGCGGTCGGTCTCACCGATGTCGTAATCGCCTTCGACGTCGCTGATGTGCGTCCATGCCGCCCAGTGCAGCGGCGTCGCGCGCGGAATGTCCCACTGGTCGATGCGTCGATTCACCGATGCAGGGTCCTCCCGGAGCCTCGCCTCGACGTGCTCGCGGAAGTCGTAGCACACCGCGTCGTGGATGTCGATCGCGCAGTGTGTCCGGAACCACCGCACGGTCTCGTCCTGCCGGTTGTGCCGTGCCCAGGACAGTGGCGTGGAGGTGAACGGGTTCTCCCGGTTGCCGATGTCCGCACCACGCGCCACGAGCCGTTCGATCATCGCGATGTCGCCGGCCCAGGCGGCGCGGTGCATTGCGGTACCGTTGTTCACTCCGATCATGTCCCAGTTGCCGTCCAGCTCGATAAGGAAGTCCACGGCTTCGATCTGGTGGCTCACGTACGCGTAGAGAAGGGCGAGGCCGATTGCGCTGCGCCCGCTCATCGTTCTTCCGTGACGGTGGGGACGGTGACGCAGGCGGCCCTTCACGTCGAAGAAGTCGCGCAGCAGGTCCATCCGCCCGAGTGCTGCCGCGGCGAACACGTCGGGCTTCGCGCCGAGTTCGATCATTTTCTCGGCGGCCGCGGGCGCATGGTTCGTCAGGGACCCGTCGAGCGCACCTGCACGGCGGACATCGAGCGTCGCGCCGTACTCGAGCATCAGGTCGATGAGCGGCCCGCTGAATCCGCGGCGGCTCGCCTGGTGGCTCGTGACGAGCAGCCCCATGGTCGTGCCGCCGTTCCGGCCGAGCGTCTCGGCGTCGACATCCGCGCCCTGCTCGAGCAGGATGCGCGCGATCTCGACGGTGTTGTCGGGCAGCGGATTCTCCCGCCCGGGATTCCCCGCGACGTGGTGGAGCAGCGTGGCGGCCGTGAAGTAGCCGAACGGCGGCTCGAGGTTCGTGCGTGCGTGCACGAGCGACGGGTCGGCCACGAGCAACGCGCGCAGCCGCTCGGCGTGGCCCGCGTCCAGGGCGGCCAGCGCTTCCGCGAACCGCGGATGCGGTTCGAACTTCGCGACACGGTCGGCGGTCTCGACGTCGTGCCTGAGCTGCGGCCAGCTCCGAGTGCCGTACTCGCGTGCAATGACGAGCTGGGCATCGGCCACCGTGAGTGGCGCGGCGAGCACCGCCTCGGGTGATTGACCCCGCCGGCCGGGATGGTGTGCGACGATGCGCTCGGCGGCGGACGGGTTGCCGGCCGCGTGTGCATGGCGCAGCTCTTTCGCCTGTCGCTTGAGCCGGCCGAGATTCGCGTGTTCGGGCAGCGAACGCGTGGGCATGATGCGCTCCTTTCGTGGGCGCCCGGTCGTCCGCGATGTCGGGCCGAAAGAAGCGGTACTGTTCGTCGATCGGTATCGCAGGCCGGAACTCGGTTCCTTCGCGCGGACCGCCGGCACGCCTGCAAGTGCACGTTGGTGAAGTTAGTGCGGCCGCGGTTCGCGGGCAACGCTGGCGACCGGCGCAACCGGCGCATCAATGCACACCGAATCGAGTGGCGCGATTTCAGAGAGAAAGCGATTCGCCGGGCGGGTGCAGCTCGAGGATCGACTGGAGCGTCAGCTCGAGCTCGAGCAGGCTCTCGGGGTGCGATGGACGGAGCACGTGCCAGTGCGACGATGGGCCGGGATGGTTGACGCCGCCGCACGCGGAGCACACGTACTCGTACACTTCCTTCGCGATCGCGACGGCTTCGGCCGACATGTTCTTCGGGAAACCCCACGGGAACGAGAAGAACGGCACGGTCTCGCCGAGCCGTTCTTCGATCTCGCTCCTGCACCCGCGGATCTCCTGGATCAGGCGGTCGACATCGGTCGAGCCGCAATCGAAATGCGTGCGTGTGTGCGCGCCGAACACGAAGCCGTTGCGCCGCATGATCGCGACCTGCTCCCACGTCAGCGGCTCGAAGCCGACATCGCCGGCGCGCAAGTCGTGCTCGAACGGCGTGCCGCGCGTAACGTGGTCACTGCAAATGAAGAACGTGGCCGACAGACCGAACGGCTCGAGCACGGAACGGACATTGACGAAGTTGTCCGCGTAGCCATCATCGAATGTGAGCACGACGGTTGGCGCATTGACACGGCCGGCCTCGAGCATGTCGAGCGCTTCCGGCAGTGAGACAATGCGGTAGTGGCGCATGAGAAAGCTGACCTGACGACTGAACTGCGCCGTCGACATGCCCATCGTGTGCGGCCGGTCCGTGATCACGTGGTGGTAGAGCACGACCACGGGAAACGCATGCCGCCGGTGGTACGAACGGTTGCGCACGATCACGCGAGGCAGGAACAAGAGACCGCGCAGCAGCAGCTTCCAGAGCGGGCGCGTCCGGACCGGCGGCGGGACCGGCCGGCGCCGGCGCAGTGTCTTCTCGTGCTCGCGCATCCGGAGCACGGTCGGCGTCTTGAACATGCGGCCGGTGCCGGTCTGCGGAATGGCACGGACCGTACCGTTCGCGAAGTCTGACGCCGCCCGAATCAGCAGGTCCTCGCCTACGAGGTCCGCCTTCAGACCGAGACTCTCGAGATCGTCGAGCGGGCCGATCGGAATCGTCGCCGTGCACACGACATCCCCCGCATCCAGCTTGACCGCCACGCGGTGCACCGTCACGCCGATCTCCGACTGGTCGTCGAGCAGCTCCCACAGACCGATCGCGCCGCCGCCGCGATAGTCGGGCACCTTGCGCTTGTGGATGTTGATCGAGCCCCGGCCGGGAATCTCGAACAGCTTCGGCTTCAGGATCCGCGTGCCGTAGACAATGCCGAGGTCCGGCTCGAGCGACTGCACGAACTCGAGCGACGCGTCGTCGTGCAGGTTCGTGGTGACGTGCAGCCGTCCGCCTGTCCGCTCGAGGCGCGCGCGCAACTCGTCGATGCCGATGTCGGGATCCGCGTTCGGCGAGACCGGCGCGCCGTGGATCCGGCGGAGCAGACCGTGCCCGAGCCGCACGAGTGTTGCTCGCGGCCGACCGATGATCCGCGACAGCACGTACGGCAGGTACGCCGGTCTGCGGAGGTTGCGGATGAAGTTGCGGACCCGCCTGCCGAACGGCTTCGGAACCAGCACCTCGTGCAGAACGCCGACGACTCTGACGCCGGCGGCTTCGCGGTTCAGCCGGTCCGCCAGCCGCCAGATCATGCGCGGCGAGAGGCTCGACAGCAGCACCACCCGCAGGCGGCCGGCGGTCTTCGGGGGCCCGATCATGGCCGAACCGTCATCGGCGTTGATTCGCGGTATATCACAGGTTGCGGGTTCACGGCCGACGCAGCCAGCGCGATCGCAGCCATACAGCGGCTGGTCGTTCGTCGTGCCATCGACATTTCACGGGCTCCGGACGGCCGCGCCCGGTGCGCATCGGATCGCGGCAATGATCCCGTGCTCTTCCAGATTGACAGGACGGCAGGGTACGGCCTGGCCTGGCTGGCAGCAAGTTCGTCTCTCGCGGGAGTCCCGGAATCAGTCAGTACAAGTCGCGCCTCCGGTCCGGGGTGGACTCGGAGCAGCCCCGATGCTGCAAACGCCCCGACAAGCCTCGCGGGAACTGACGATCCCGTGTGTGATGACGCCCAACGCTCACGACATCCGAAGGGTCCATCGTGCGGATCGGAAGGTGATCGTTGCCGATTGAAAGAATGCTCGGAAATGGAGCCGACCAGGACGGATGCCGCTACTCTCCGGATCCCTTCGCGGCGCCGTTCGTGTCCACTATTCTGTACCACTCCAGCCTTCGCGGATACAGTCCGTTCTCCGTTTGCTCGAGTGACTCGACGAGCGCGACCAGAAACGAATCCGCGATCTCGAATGCGACGACGCGGCCCATTATCCCGATCGCGCCCAGATGATGGCCCGACTGGAACACTTCGAGGAACGAGCCGCGCTCGCTCTGTCGGGTCGACCGCACCCACGCACGTCCGGCCGCATCGATCTGCAGTACCCGATAGGCTGCACCTCTCGGCAGCCACCCCATCGGTTTCCGGGCGTACTCATCGATTTCCGCCTGCGACGGCGCCCGTCTGAAGATCATTCTGTATCCTTCGACGTGCTCCTCGATGTCACGCTCCGTCGGGTAGACCGGCGCGTGCGGCGGGAATTCCAGCATTCCGATGAACTGCCCGGCTGGTGAGTACCAGGCGAGAAATCCCTGCCCGCGAGAAGCGATTCTCACGAGCAACCGTCCATCAGGCGCGACGAGTCTCGCCTCGCCGGCGCTCCCGGATCCCGCCGTTCCCAGCACCATCAGTGTGTCGAGCCGCTACCTCAGTACCGGCGCGTCGCCCGCCGCATACCGCACTCGCGGTACACCATCAGCCGTGTCACGCACAGCTTCCGGCATCGGGGAATCCGTCATCGACTCGCAGCCCGAGAGCATGACAATCCCGATGAACAGGCTGAATCGACGCATCTGTCCGGCCTCCTTGCGGTAGTCGGTCGAGCGTTCGGCGTCGCCGTCAACTGCTGGTGCAACAGTTGGCCGGGGACGACGCCCTGACGTGTCCGCCTCCCCGAATTCACGGGCAGGTACGACACGCATTCCACAGCCCACGATACATTTGGCACGTCGAGACCCGGCGCGCGAGGGCCGGGGAGGGCCGTGTACGCGTGGTTGCCCGTGCTGAGACGAGGGGTTGTGTAGCGGTCCCGCGGCCGAAGCTCCGAGCGGGCGGATCGGCCGGGCTACCGGCGATTTGGCGGCATCCGTCGATCCCTTGCCGGCGTGGTTCCCGCGCCGTCATTATCGAGCACGAGAGTGGCAAATGGCCGCGTTTCCCCATTTCCCGGAGATGCTCGACCGATGGCGCTGCTGGACCAGAACGACACCAGATTCCGGACCGCTGTTGCACTTTCCGGACCGCACACACCGAGCGGCGAGCTGAAGCAGCTTCTGGCCGCGCTCGAGACCGTTCAGCAGCAGGGAAGGCGAAGGGAATACCTGACAGTCCTTTACGCTGCAATGGTCCAATGGGTAACGAAGGATCCGAAGGAGGTGAAGACGCGAGGCTCGCTCCTGCTGGCACTGCGCGACGAGGTCGAGCAGGAAGCGGCGGTGGCAGGATTCGATGTAAGTCGGTACAGCGACCAGTTCGACCGGGCGGCGGGTGACTGGGCAGCCTGGGCGTTGCAGCGCGGCCGCTTGCAGCGTGCAAGGGCAGCGCTGCACCCCCATTTTCCGGCGCTCCGTGCGATAGAGATCACGGACCAGCCGACCGGCGCAGCGGGTCAGTACGCGTTTACCGATGGCAATGCATACTCGGAGGGCGATCGAAACCTGGCGATCGGGGAAACACCGGAGGGTGGCGGCAAGAAGCAGAACGAACCGAGGTATTGGCTACGGCTCGGCCGGCGAGTGCTGACCGCACAACAGGACGGGAAGTGCTACGGCCGGTGTTTCAGCTGCGCCGCGGCGGTGATCTACACGCTGGTCACAGACCCGGCATTTGACAAACTTCTGATCGAGCACGTGGGCTCGATCGGCTACGATCATCACCTGGTCCTGGTGGGCCGACCGAATGCGACGGACACTGCCGGCACTGGCCTGAGCGACCGCGAGAGCTGGATGACGAAGACCGTGGCGGTCGATGTCTGGCAGGGCAATCTCAACGGCAACGATGATTTCATCAGCCTGGCGTCGATGAACGTGTATGCCGCGGCAAACCTCAAGTTCTACTGCGCCTATGCAGTGAGCACTCGATCGGCGGACCGCCAGTTCGCTCTGACCTTGCCACCACCGGTGCGTGGAGCCATCAAGTCGGGCATCCGGGAGCAGGCCCAGGCCGCTCTGCGAAGTCAGGGCGCCGAAACGCGCCAGGTCAAGGTGGACGGCAGGTGGATCATCGAAGAGCTGGTCAACGGCATATGGACGCGGAAGTGACGAAAACTTCGCCACAATCGAGGATCTCGACGAGCTGGCGATCCTGCGGATCGCGTACGATGGAGCCACGCTAGCGCCAGGACCGGGGGTGCCGTCCAGTGCACGTCCCGGGCAGCCCGGTTGACGCGTTCCACAGCGGCTGCGGCACACCCTCGACAGTGAAGGTGCCGCTGAGAGCGACGTCGGGTAGCGAAGAAACGACCATGCGGTAGATGACGATGTCCCGTGCCGCTCTTCCCCAAGGTGCTGAGCCACGCAGACGAGACGTGCGTGCGCGCCGCGCGCACACATGCGTAATGCGCAGTTATCCAGCACGCACTCCTCGCGTGCCGACTGTTCAGCCGGCGGACCACCCGTCCCCGGACCGGACCACCCGACCAGCGTCTCACCGGGCTGTGTTCGAGTGGGGTTCTCGGCGTGCTGGATGGAGCGGGGCTGCTGGGGAAGACGGTGGCGATCGACGCGACGCAGCTGGAAAGCGAATGCCGCGATGCGGGCCGGTCAACGAGACCCGCGCACGCGATGCAGACTGAACTGCCGTACGCTCACGACATCCAGAGAGTCCGTCGTGCGAACGAGAATGTGATCGTTTCCGATCGAGAGAACGCTCCCGATTCGATTGTCGATCTCGACCCAGCCCAGCCACCGCCCCGACGTGTCGATCACGTCCCAGGTATCAATGCGTGGCGGCGGCGGCTCCCATCTGCGGCTCCAGCGCCTGACCCAGATCCGGTCGCTGGCGTCGATCATCAGCCGGTCGATCGCCGGAGTACTGTCGGGCACTGGCAGGTCACGCGTCGCGACCGAACGCAATTCGGATGGATACTCACTCAGAACGTCACGCAGGTGCCGCTTCGCCGCATCTGTCAGACTGCTTGTAACGGCCTGTCGGCCGATGCTGGCGCGAATCGATTCTCTCAGGTCTCCATTCAGATCGTATAGAGACAGCGCCCCAGCTCCCGTGACGATCATCGGCAATGACCATGGACGGATCGGCCGTCCGTATGCCCCACGTCGCGGACGGATAGAGGTCGAGCACCGGCGCGACATGCCCCTCGATGCGCCAACCAGGTGCATCAGGCAGGCTCGGAATCTCCCGGACGTCATCTTGTCCCCATGGCATGATGACGAACGGGAAGGTCTGCTCCACCCACCCCTGTTCAGTCCCACGTTCCGGGAAGCCGGCGAGAAATACGCTGCCGCCCGGGTGCAGGGCCCAACGGCTGGGAATCAATACGATCGGCAGCTCGGTCGTGCCGGTCCGGCCGACGAGTGATTCTTCGCTGACGATCGTCCCGTCCATGGCGAACCAAGTGAGCCGCCATAGCCGGTAGTCCCAGGCCAGAATCGTGTCGGGAGGCACCAGTCGGATCGTCGGGTTCAGGCCGAACTCGCCCGGTCCCTCACCAGCGCCACCAGACGACAGCAGGTGTCTGCCGTTCTGGTCGAATACACGCAGCTCGCGCGAGCCCTTGCTGCTGACCTCACCTCCATCCACGATCACGATCCTGCCATCGGGCGCTTCGAAGGCATTCTCCACATCCGTGAACAGGTACGGCTCCTCACCATCAGCCACTCCGAGCCGTGCCGCCGGATTCGGCCGGCCAGAAGGAGAAAGAGCGCGCCCTCGATGTAGTCCGGGCGTCGGGATCTTCGAGAGGGTCCGAATCCGGCAGCTGAGCATGACCACCTGTGTCAGGAGCCGCGGACTCTCCGGCCTCGCCGCACACTCGCGGCACGGCTTCATGGAGTGCTCCGCGTGACGACACATCTTCCGGTCCGGGTCGTGCCCTCCCGGTTGGCAGGCGACCGGGCCAGCAATTGCCGCAGCGTCTCCACCGGTATTCCGACTTCCTCGATCAGGCGCCAGGCGACCCGACAGGCGTCGTCCTGCGAAACGTGTGGCGCGAGACATCGAACTCGATCAGACAGGTCGTCCGGAACCGAGCTGGCCGCTGGCGGGACATTCATCCACTCCATGGTCCAACATCCGGGGGTCCTCGGAGCAGCCGGGTCCGCTCCGCATTTCAACACGTTGCGTGCTGTGATTTCGGCCGATCTTCCCGGGACGACTTCGCGACCGTGCGAAGGATCATGGCGGCTTCGCCTTGTGCCTGTGCCATCGCGGCAGTGTGGTGTGGCAGTGTGGCAGTGTGGCAGTGCTATTGCTTGCTGGGTTCGCTGTCAAGCTGTGTGTCTGGTTGCATCTGATCGGCGGTGGACAGCAGTTCAACCGCACGGTGTGGTGTACTGTTGGGGCGTGCCCGCGCGCACGCGTACGCACGCCGTAAAACCCGCGTCGAGCCCCATCACCCACTGTCGGCGCGCGACTGTTCAGCCGGCGGACCACCGGTCCCCGGACCGGACCACGCGGCCAACCGTCTCGAGATACTCGAGATAGGCCACGACCGCACCCACCGCCACGTCCTGAAGCTCCTCGGGAACCTCGTCGCCATACAGTCTTTCCGCCACTTCGCGCGTCGACAGTGGCGTTGAATCATGGAGCATCAGCGCGACCTGATCGCAGCGCTTGCGCCGGTGCGCGACATAGCGTGAGATGGCGATACCGGCGTCCTCGAACGGCGGACCGTGAGTGGGCAGGATACGCGCCGGCCGGAGCGCGCGAATACGGTCGAGCGATTCGAGATAGTCGCGCAGGTTGCCTTCGGGCGGTGAGATCAATGTGGTGTCGAGACCGCCCATCATGAGGTCGCCACAGAAGACAGTCGCCGACTCGCGCAGATGGAAAGACGCATGATCCGGCGTGTGGCCGGGTGTCAGCACAGTGGCGAGCGGACCGGCATCGGTGACGATCACGTTGTCGTCATGCAGGTTGCCGCGCGCCACACCACGGACTTCCGCACTCAACCGTTCAGCCAGCCGTTCCGCCGCGGCGGCATGGTCGGGATGGGTGTGCGTGAGAAGGATGACAGCGGCTGCCGGCATCGCAGCCGATTCCGTGCCGGACTCCGAGCCTCCGGCCGCGCAGGCAGCCGACGATTCGTGCACTGGCCCGGGTCCGGCGGGCTGTCCACCGCCCGTTACCGCATCCCTGATCGCCTCGAGATGGACGGGAATATCCGGACCGGGATCGATGATGGCGACGTGTCGCGTGCCGACAATGAACGTACGCGTGCCATCGAGTGTCATTGCGGACGGGTTGGGCGCGAGCACTGTGCGGATCATGACACGCGCCGCCCGCCCGGAAGCCTCAGCGGCGCTCGGCCACGAAGACCTCGGCAAGCTTGTCCGCGATCATCTCGAGGTTCTCCTGGTCCTGCTTGCTGAACGCGTCGAGCTCGCGACTGTCGATGTCGACCTGGCCGAAGATCTCATCGCCGGCGCGGATCAGCACGACAAGCTCGGACTTCGTCTTCGGGCTGCACGCCAGGTAGTTCTCGACCTGCGTGACATCCGCGACGTTCTGGTTCGCCTTCTCGGCGACAGCCGTACCACACACGCCCTGGCCGACACCGATCTTCGCGTGGTCCGTCGGCGTGCCCACGTAGTTGTGCAGCCACAACTCGTTGTCATCCGCATTGAACAGGTAGACGCCGACGAAGTGGTAGTCGGTGTCCGTCGCCTTGATCCGCTTGACCATCTCGCGCAGGATCGCGTCGGACAGATAGCCCTCGTCGCGCATCTCCTGGATCCGCTTGATCATGTCGCCCGTGTCGACCATTCCGTGTGCCTCTCCGTGTATTGCGTTGTGAGTTCCGGTGTCTGCACGCCACCGGGTATTCCGCGACGCTCTCAGGCTGTTGCGGCACGGGCGTCGGACACCGCGGCACGCCGCCTGCGGGGCCTGCGCGCATGTGGACCACCGCCGTCCCCGCTCTCAATCCTCGATGAGCACCGCCCGCACCGGCGAGCTGTCCGCATCGGTCAGCCTGAGCGGCAGCGCGATCAGCGTGTAACGCCCCGGCTCCACATCGGCCAGTACCAGGTTCTCGAGGATGGCGACACCGCCGCCGCCGAGCACGCGGTGCGCGTCCAGCGTCTTCGAGTCGAACGGGTCGACCGACGGCGCGTCCGTGCCGACCAGCGGCACCCGTCTGGCCGCCAGCACGCGCGCCAGGTCCGGCGAGAGAGCAGCGAACCACTCCGGGAACGCAGCCGGTTCCGCCGACTCGACCGTGCGGAACAGTACACGCACGCCGTCATTGACTTCGACCCCGTCAAGCGCGTCGGCTTCAATCCGGTCCCGGCCGCGCGCGTCGATCAGCACGGCCGGCCCGATGAACGCCTCGAGCGCGAGCGCCGCCGGCCGCGCACCGCCATCATCCACATGGTACGGCCCATCGACGTGCGTTCCCGTGTGCGCACTCATTGTCAGTGCCGCGACATTGACACTGGCGCCGGCATCGCGACGCATGGTCCAGTCCACGCGGCACGGCTGGTCGCCGGGCCACACGGCCGTCGCCGGCCCGACCGGCTGACTCACGTCAATGATGCGCGACACGGTCGACTCGCCACTAGCGCGGGACAAGGTCGGTGTCCGCCGCCAGTGTGCGCACGAACGACGCGATCAGCCTCGCCGCCTGAGTCAGGTCGTCCAGCGCGACCATCTCGTTCGGCGAGTGCATGTAACGGTTCGGCACCGAGACCAGCCCGGTCGCCACACCGCCGCGCGACAGGTAGATCGCATCCGCATCCGTCGACGTGTACTTCGGCAGTGCCGCAATCGTGTGCGGCACGCCCGCCTCTTCCGCTGTCTCGACCAGCTTCTCGAAGACGACCGCGTGCGCTGCCGCGCCCCGCGCGATCACCGGCCCGCTCTTCAGCTTGTGGTCGCCCAGCTCCTTCTTCTCGACGCCCGGCGCGTCCGTTGCGAACGTCACGTCCACGACCAGCGCGACCTGCGGGTCGATGCGGAATGCGCTCGCGCGGGCGCCGCCGCCGAAATAGCCGATTTCCTCCTGCGCCGTCGCGACCGCCGCCACCGCCGCCACAGGCTTCTCCTCGGACAGCAGCCGCAACGCCTCGAGCACGACGTACGCGCCGATCCGGTTGTCGATCGACCGGCTCGCTATTATGCCGTCTCCCATCTCGACCAGTGACGAGTCGATCACGCCCGCATCGCCCACGCGCACACCGCGCTCGGCCGCCGCGTCCCGGTTCTTCGCGCCAATATCGATCCACAGGTCCGTGATCTTCGACGCCTTGTCCCGCTCGTCCGGCTTGATCAGGTGGATCGGCTTCTTGCCGATCACGCCGACCACATCGCCGTGCTTCGTGAGCAGCCGGATCCGCTGCCCGACCAGCACCTGCGGGTCCCATCCGCCTATGCCTTCGAAGTACAGGAACCCGTCATCGTCGACATGCGTGATCATCACGCCGATCTCGTCGATGTGGCCGGCCAGCATCACGCGCGGCGCGCCGTCCTCGTTCAGCCACGCGATCGAGTTGCCGGCGACATCCGCGTCGACGCGGTCGGCAAAGCGTGCCGCCTCTTCCCGCCACACGGCTGCTGCCTTCGCCTCGCGGCCGCTCGGCCCGGGTGAGTCGAGCAGCCGTTTGAGAAAATCGAAAGAACCTGCCTCCACCTCGTCCCCTCTTGTCGGGTGCATCGTCGCAATGGATTGCAGCGGGCTAAAATAGGTTGGCATGCCGGATCCGGCCAGACTGTCGGATGGCATGGTGGCGGCGCCTGTCGTTGAACCGATCGCGGATCGCGGGTATCATCGTTGCGTACCGGAAGATCCGGGACAGGCAGGGGGACACAGTCACATGAACCGACCATCATGACGCAGACCTATTTCCGTCGCGGCCTCGGCCTGAAGAGGGAGGTCGAGCCGATCCTGGCCGCCGAGTACCACAGTGGTCTGGTCGACCGGATCCGTGGCGACGGGTTTTCGCACGACTGGGGTGACCTGACGATCCGGCTGGCGCGGGATTTCGGGTTCTGCTATGGCGTGGACAGGGCGGTCGATTATGCGTACCAGACTGCACACAAGTTTCCGGACCGCCGCATCTACCTGGTCGGCGAGATCATCCACAATCCGCACGTCAACCGGCGGCTGAGCGACTCGGGCATCACGTTTCTGTATCCGGACGAGACGGGCACGTTCGACTTCTCGGACATCGAGCCGGACGATGTCGTGATCCTGCCCGCGTTCGGCGTGACCATGGCGGACTTCAGCCAGCTGCGGGAGATCGGCTGCATCCTGATCGACACGACGTGCGGTTCGGTGCTGAACGTGTGGAAGCGGGTCGATCTGTACGCGAAGGACGGCTTCACGGCGCTGATCCACGGCAAGTACTTCCACGAGGAGACGCGGGCCACGGCATCGCAGGTGAACCGGCACGAGGGCGGGCGCTATATCGTGGTCCGGGACATGGCGGAGGCCGAGCTGATCATGGCGTACGTCGAGGGCGGAGCGGATGCGCTGTCGCATGGGGCGTTCATCGAGCATTTCCGGGCCAAGTCGAGTCCCGGCTTCGACCCGGACCGCGACCTCGAGCGCATTGGTGTCGCGAATCAGACGACGATGCTGGCGAGTGAATCGCTCGCGATCGCGGCGGCCGTCGGCCGGAGCCTCGAGCGGCGCTGGGGCACGGACGCGATCGACGCGCATTTCCGCTCGTTCGACACGATCTGCTCGGCCACGCAGGAGCGGCAGGACGCAGTCATCGAGATGATGAACGAGCCGCCGGACATCATGGTCGTGATCGGCGGGTACAACTCATCGAACACGAACCACCTTGCGCACCTCTGCCGCGAATACACGACGACGTACCACATCTCGGATGCCAGCTGCATCGACCCCGGGACCGGCGCGATCCGGCACAAGCCGGAGCTTGCGGCCGACGCTTCCGAGGTAACGACCGGCGACTGGCTACCGGACGGACCGGTCTCGATCGGCCTGACCGCCGGCGCGTCCACGCCGAACAACAAGATCGGCGAGACCATCGCCCGGATCCTCGAGACCCGTGATGGACGTCCCGACTCGGCCTGACCGCGGGCCGCGGGCACGGAAGTCGCACAGATGGGAGTCACACGGTCGGGAGACGGCTGTCGGGAGAACGAGGCATGGCGGACAACGGCACAAAGGGCGGACGGCGGATCCTGTTGCCGCTCCTGTTGCTGGTCCTTGCCGGCGCTGGCGCAATCGCCGGCAGCCGGCTTGCCGCGCGTGACACGCGTCCGGCACAACTGGCCGACGCGCCGGACGCGAGCACGGAGGCCGCCGTGTCGCCTGACAAACCGGACGCGGATGCCGCGGCTGGCCGTATCCCCGCTGCCGGGTCCGACCGGCCCGCCAGCGACCCGCGCGACGCCGACACCGCCGCCGGACCCGGGACCGGCTCCAGTGCACCCGCGGCCAGGACCGCCCCCGCGCCCGCAAGGCGCGTCATGGTCTCGATCGAACAGCGCAGGCTCTGGCTGATCGACGGCACGGATACGCTCATGAGCGCGCCCGTCGCCATCGGCATGGGCAAGGACTTCACGTACAACGGCCGGCAGTACCACTTCTCGACGCCGCGTGGCGAGCGGACCGTCGTCGCCAAGTCGAAGGACCCGCTCTGGACACCGCCCGAATGGCACTACTACGAGAAGGCCGCGAAGTTGGGCCTCGACAGTGTCGTCCGGCTCGATGAACACGCCCGCATCATGCTCCGCGACAGCAGCTGGCTTGTCGTGCAGGACCACCAGGTCGGCCGCATCAACCACTTCGGCTACTTCTCGCCGCTCACTCCCGGCACCGAGATCGTGTTCGACGGCATCATGTACATTCCGCCATCCGGCACGGCACAGCGCCACGTTCCCGACGCGCTCGGCCCCTACAAGCTCGACATGGGCGATGGCTACCTGATCCACGGCACGCATGTGTACAACATGGAGTCGATCGGCGAAGCCGTCAGCCACGGCTGCGTGCGCATGCGTAACGAGGACCTCACCAGACTGTATCCGCTCGTCCCGCGCGGCACGAAAGTCGTGATCTTCTGAGCCTCCGGCCAGGCGGCCTGCCGCCTGGATAGCGGCGGCGCGCAACCGTGGGAGCAGGCCTCGGAGTGATGCCGGCGGACAACACATCGCCTTTTCTTGCAGGGCGCCCTTCGATTCTGCCGGACGGTGACAGAAGGCCGCCGCGCGTGGCGCAGATGTTGCAAAATGAGCGGGTCTGTGGCCGAGGGCGCCATCTCATGAGGCCCGCCCCGCACTGCTCGTGGATGGGTAGAGCCGGGCCGGTTCATGATGTCGCGCCGACAAGTCGGCCGGGACTCCTCCCCCCGGTGTCCACAGGTGGTGCATATGCCCGGCAAGGGCTGGTGGGCGTTGGTGCTCGCCATCGGATTGGCGATCGCGGTTCGCGCGGTCGTGCTTGTGCGTTCGCCTGAAGGTGTGCGCGTCGACTTTGCGACGTACTACAACGCGGGCGCGCGGTTCGCGGCCGGTGAGTACGAGAATCTGTACGATCCGGAGTCGGCCGTGGACGGTCGGCGGCCGCTGGACTGGCCGCGCGTACATCGATATGCGGGGTTCCCGCTGTCGGCGGCGCTGTTCACGCCATTAGGACTGCTGGGGCCGGAGGCGGCGCTCCCGGTGTTCAAGGCGACGTGTGCGGCGGCGTTCATTGCCGCGATGTTCGTGCTGTACGCCGGTTTCCTGCGCAGAGGCGATGCGGTGTGGCGATCGCCGGCCGGTCTGGCGATCGCCGGGGCGGTCGGGCTGTTGTACGAGCCGGCGTGGCTGACCCTGCGGAACGGGGGTCAGGCGACAGCGCTCGCGACGCTCTGCTTCGCACTCTTCGCGTACTTCTACGTCGACCGGCGCGCTGTCGTCGCGGCGCTGTTCCTCGTGGCCGCCGTGTTCCTGAAACCGTTGTTCGCGCTCGGCGGCGTGGTGTTCCTCGTGTCGAGGGACTGGCGTTTCGTGCGGCCGGCCGTGCTGTGGGGGCTGGCGCTCGTGCTCGCTTCGGTGATCCTGCTCGGCTGGCACACACAGGTCGAGTGGTTCCGGACCGCGGCACTGCTGGGCGGCACCCGGACGGTGAGCTGGAAAGCGAATGCGTCGGTGCCCGGCCTGTTCATCGACTACTGGGCTGCGCTGGGCACGAACCGGGTCGGCATCTTCGCGTCGACGCCGTCGCCGCGTCGTCACCTGCCCGCCGGAATGTCCATGGTCGTGGGATTGTACCACCTGGCGCTGATGGCCGGCTTTGTGGTCCTCAGCCTGCGCGTTCGTTCGGGCACGGGACCGTTGCGGCTCAAGCGGCAGCAGCTGGTGACGCTGGCGCTGCTGCTGCCGTTGCTCTGGGGCACGGTGATCTGGCGACACTATCTCCTTTTCCTCCTCGTCCCGCTCACGTTCCTCGCCGCGCGCTGGTCGCGGCTGCCGTTCGGCATGCGGCTCGGCATGGGCCTGTTCCTGCTTGCGACGTTCGCCGCCAGCAACCGCCTGACCGACTTCGTCGGCCGGCTGTTCTACGTGAACACCCCCTGGGAAGCGGCCGCCGTCGCCCTGTACGCCAGTGCGTCGATGCTGGTCGTGCTGGCCCTCGTGGTCCGCTACCGGCGCGGAATCGTGTACTTCCCGGTCCGCCCGGCGATGCGGGTACGGCGGGTGCGGAGCTCGGTCGAGCGAGTCGCCTGACGGGAAGTGGGCGGTCAGGGTTCCTTCAGCACCTGGAACATCGCTTCGATGTGTTCGAGCGCGGCGGTCGGGTCTGGCCCGGTCCGCAGCCGCCAGCCGCCGTGTCCGGCGAGGACGGCAATCGAGTCGCCGATGTTGTCGGTGAAGAGGTCGGCGGATGGGTCGAGGCTGGCGATCATGGCCTGCCGCAGGGTACTGGCATCGAGG
>Ga0210096_1000361_pt1 | contig 16323 bp, 10 predicted proteins | sample China_Galinas_PW_4_FD_184864 | JGI IMG/M metagenome (GOLD analysis project Ga0210096, IMG submission 184864) | Wetland microbial communities from San Francisco Bay, California, USA, that impact long-term carbon sequestration - China_Galinas_PWA_D2... | ecosystem: Environmental > Aquatic > Marine... | reverse complement strand
CAAAAAAGCCACAGGACCTCCCCCTGCATACAGCAGGGGCCGTCAGTCGCGATACACTGGGCGGCCTCAAGAGCACCTCTCCGTTGCCGGCAACGCGCAATCACGTTGAGGCATTCGGCTGCGAGCCGGCAATCCCACCAGCTCTGACTTTTCGCCCCCGTGCCGACGAGGCTCGGTCGGAATCCGGTGTACGGATGATGGCCCACCGAGCCACTCGCGTATGATCCGGACCGTCGCAGACGCGCTCTTCGGGATGGGCTGCGAACCAGTATGGCCATAACCAGGCCGCTTTTCCGAGAAAAGGCATTCACTCCCAACATCAATAGCCCGAGGCCTTGCTATAGCCTATACCGATCGTTTCTATCTGTTCAATCTAATATACAAATAATAAACCGCTCCGTACCATCTACTCGAGGCACAAACACAGCGAAAGAAAGTGGACATCCACCTTTCTCCAGGTCAACTGCGGGGCGACCGTTTCGGTCGAGGGGGCACAGCTCGGTCAGACCCTGGGGCAGGTTGGGCGTGCGCCCGGCAGAGACCAGCAAGTGTCTCAAATGCTGGATGTCCACTTCTAACCCGCCTAATCTGCCTGCTTCTGCTCGCCGCCACCTCGAAGCCGCGGATGCACTCTATGAGGCCGATAGGCGTAAGGACGTGGCAGGTTACCTGTATGGCGTCGCCACCGAATGTGCGCTGACAATAGATCTTTTCTCTCTGTTTTATAAACACTTTCCATGGACGCTCGTTGCAACTACTGCACCAAATTGTCGGACCATGCGGGACCGAATCCCGCAAAATTCCCGCAAGCCGTGCCGTGAAGCCCGACACTATACCGCCGACACGCGCACCTCCACGGAGTGTTCCCGCTGATTGTCAACCAGGGAAATTGCCTTGTCGTGGCACTCGATGCCATCGACCACCACGCTCACTACGCCCCTCTCCCCATCATCGCCGGCCCTCGTTTGCGAGACGACGATGTGGTAGACGGTCTCGCGGAACCGGTAGTGGATCTTCAGCCCGTCCCAGTGCGCGGGTAGGCAGGGGGCAATATGCAGGCGGTCCACTTCCAGGCGCAGGCCCAGCAGGGACTCCAGGATGAGCCGGTACATCCAGCCGGCGGAGCCGGTGTACCAGGTCCAGCCGCCGCGGCCGGTGTGGGGCGCAGCGGCGTAGACATCGGCCGCCATGACGTAGGGCTCGACCTTGTAGGTGGCTATGGCCTGCTCGGTTTTGGCATGGTTGGCCGGGTTGATCAGGGTGGTCAGCTCCCAGGCGCGCCGGTTGTCGCCCAGGGCGGCGAAGGCCATGGCCGTCCAGATGGCGCCGTGGGTGTACTGGCCGCCGTTCTCGCGCACCCCGGGGACGTAGCCCTTAATGTAGCCCGGGTCCAGATCCGACTGGTCGAAGGGCGGATCCAGCAGCTGGATGAGGCCGTCGCCGCGGCGCACCAGCCGCTCGTCCACGGCCTGCATGGCGCTGCGCGTGCGTTGGGGACCGCCCGCCCCGGACAGCACCGACCAGCTCTGAGAGATGGAGTCGATCTGGCATTCGGTATTGCCCACCGACCCCAGGGGTGTGCCGTCGTCGAACCAGGCGCGGCGATACCAGGCGCCGTCCCAGGCGTCCCGATCGAGATTCTCGCGCAGGCGCTCGGCTTCGGTGGCGCAGAGGTCCGCGAACTCGGGGTCCTGGCGCCTGCGTGCCAGGGGGGCGAACTGGCTGAGCACCTGGTGGAGGAAGAAGCCCAGCCAGACGCTCTCGCCCCGGCCCTGTAGGCCGACCCGATTCATGCCGTCGTTCCAGTCGCCGGAGCCGATCAGCGGCAGCCCGTGCTCACCCCACTGCAGGCCGTGGCGGATGGCCCGCACGCAGTGCTGGTACAGGCCTTCGACCGGCTCGGAGCGACCGGGAAGGTCGTAATAGGATTCGTCGTCGGGATTGAGGGGTCGGCCGGCCAGAAAGCCGACCGGCTCGTCGAGCACGCCGGTGTCGCCGCTGCTCACCACATAGCGACAGGTGGCCAGGGGCAGCCACAGGTAATCGTCGGAGCAACGGGTGCGCACCCCCCGGCCCGACGGCGGATGCCACCAGTGCTGGACGTCCCCTTCTCGGAACTGGCGGCCGGCGCACAGCAGCAGCTGGGCGCGCAGCAGCCCCGGCTCGGCGTGCACCAGGGCCATGGCATCCTGCAGCTGGTCGCGAAAACCGAAGGCCCCGCCCGACTGGTAGTATCCGCTGCGCGCCCACATCCGGCAGGCGATGGCCTGGTACAGCAGCCAGCCGTTGCTCAACACGTTGAGGGATTGGTCGGGGGTGTCCACCTGGACGGCACCGAGGGTATGGTTCCAGTAGTGCCAGACCGCTTCCAGGGCCCGCCGCGCGGCATCGGCGCCACGCCAGCGATGCACCAGCTCGCTGGCCTCGGCGCCGCCCGGGATGCCGCCCAGACCGAGCCGGAAGGTGATCTCACGCGCCTGCCCGTCGGCCAGGTCCAGGCGCACCTGGATCGCCGCGCAGGGGTCCAGTGCGCTGCCGATCCGGCCGGACAGGTGGGTGCGCGCCATGGCGGCCGGATTCTCCAGGCTGCCGTTGCGGCCGATGAATTCCGCGCGGTCGCAGGTGACGGTCCGGCGGGCGTCGGTCGCTCCGGACGCACTGCCCTGGACGTCGTCCACGTCGAAGAAGGCGATGCGGCCGGGCAGCTCGGTGTTGTAGGGGTTGTGGGCGTAGAGGGCGCCGCTGTAGGGGTCGATCTCGGTGGTGACGTACATGGCCGTCTTCGGTCGCAGGTCACCCAGCACCCATTCGACGTAGCCGGTGGCGGTGAGCCGGCGCGGCCGGCCGGAGGTGTTGCGCACCTTGAGCACCGCGAACTTGACCGGGGCATCCCGGGCCACGTAGACCCACAGCTCGGAACGGATGCCGCCCTCGGTGTGCTCGAACACGCTGTAGCCGAAGCCATGACGGCTGACATAGGGCGTGGCACCGCGTCTGGGCAGGGGGGTGGGCGACCAGAAGTACCCGCTCTCCTCGTCGCGTAGATAGAAGGCCTCGCCGCTCGGGTCGCCGACCGGGTCGTTGTGCCAGGGGGTTAGACGAAACTCGTGGGCGTTCTCGCCCCAGGTGTAGGCCTGACCGCTCTCGGAGACGACGCTGCCGAACTGGGGATTGGCCAGGACATTCACCCAGGGTGCGGGCGTCTGCCGCGTGACGGTGGTGGTGATGACGTACTCTCGACCGTCCGGGGTGAAGCCGCCCAGGCCGTTGGTGAGGATCAGGTCGCGCGGCGGCTCGGAGGCGCTGGCCGGCTCGTCCTGCCGGGGCCGGCTGGGCGTGAGGCGCGGCACGCGAATCTGGGCAGGTCCCGGGCGGTTGACCTGCTCGGCCAGGGTGCCCCGAGTGTCGCTGAGGATGACCCGGGCGACGGTCTGGAACAGGGTGCGATCCTCCTCCGAGATCTGCTCGGCCGAGCGGACGAAGATGCCACCCGGCCGGTCCATCACCTGCGCCTCGACGCCCACCGCCACCAGACCCAGGATCTGATCCTGAAGCACCTGCCGGTACCCGGCCCGATCCTCGTTCCAGATCACCAAGTCTACCGCCAGGCCCTTGAGACGCCAGTAGGCGTGGGCCTGGATGAGCTGGCGCACCAGCTCGATATTGGCCAGGTCGCCGATGCGCAGCAGGACGATGGGCAGGTCTCCTGAAATGGCGTAGCCCCACAGGCCGGATTGACCACGCCGGTTGCGCATGAGCAGGCTGGGGTCGGCGCGCAACCCGGCGTGGGCGTAGATGACCGAGCTGGCCAGGCGCCCATAGAGCTGGGCGTCGGCCTCGCTGGCATTGATCTGTCGCAGCACCACCTGGGCGTGGGTCCAGGCCAGATCGAAGACCCGGTCCGCCAGACTCCGATCCCGGTACTTCGCGACCAGGTCCAGGACCGCGTCGCGGCCGTCGCCCATACCGTAGACCAGGTCCACACTGGCCGATTGCTCGGGCGCCAGGGTGAGCCGACAGCGGATGGCGACCACCGGGTCCAGGACCGAGCCCTGACTTCCCGACAGGGCAGCGGCGTCCATGGCCTGGGGAGCGGCTGCACTCCGGCCGCGGCCGACGAAGCGCACGCGGTCGGTCTCGTAGGAGGGCTCGCCCGGGTCCGCGTCATGCACGGCCATCAGATGAAACATCCAGGGCACGGGCTCGCCGCGGGAGCGGGGTCGACGGGTGCACAGGATGGCCCGGTGGGCCTCGACGATCTCGGTCTGCACGAACAGGTTGCTGAACGCCGGGTGCAGGTCGTCCGCGGCGGGCGGTGCCAACACCACCTCCGCGTAGCTGGTCACCTCGATCGTGCGGGGCTCGGTGGAGCGGTTGGTAATGCGTACCCGGCGCAGCTCCATGTCGTCTTCGGGCGACACGACCATGTCGGTGTGGGTGTCGAAATCGAAGTCCTCGCCCCGGTCTCGACGGCGAGATTCCGCCCGTCCCTCGGAGAAGATCGCCTCGTAGTGCTCGGCCGGACGCAGGGTGGGTTGGTGGGCGGTCGACCAGGTCGCACCGCTTTGCAGATCGCGCAGGTAACAGAAGCTGCCCCAGGCGTCGCGGGTGCGGTCCTCGCGCCAGCGCGTCACGGCCAGGTCCTTCCAACGGCTGTAACCGCCGCCCGCGTGGGTGACCATCACGTGGTAGCGGCCGTTGGACAGCAGCTGCACCTCCGGCATCGGAGTATCCACATCAGTGAGCACCCGTATCGGCATCTCCGGGCCCGCCGGGCCGGCCTGGATGTCGCTGAACTCGGCGGCGTAGGCGTAGACGGTCGAGGATCGGGGTATGCGCTCCTGCAACAGCAGCAGGGTGGCCTGGAACAGCGGGTCGGAGACGAAGCGCCGCTGCATCGGGCGATCCCGCAACCGATGGGTCAGGGCGAGCAGGGTCATACCCTGGTGATGGGCCATGTAGGCATGCACCAGGGCCTGGGTCTCGCCTCGCCTCTGCCTGCCCGGGGTGTAGTCGATGGCTTCAAGAAGACCGTACCGCCCCTCGGCCCCGGCGGCGCAGAGCCTTTGCAGGTTCTGGCAGGCCGCCTCCGGGTCCACCATCAGGGCGAGCGCCGTGGCGTAGGGCGCCACCACCAGGTCCTCGGCCAGGCCCCGCTTCAGGCCCAGGCCGGGCACGCCGAAGGCACGGTACTGATAGTTGAGCTGGGCATCCACCGTGTTGTAGCAGGATTCCGAGATGCCCCAGGGCAGGCCACGCTGATGGCCGTACTCGATCTGCCGCGCCACCACGGCCCGAGCGGTCTGCTCGAGCAGGGTGTGGTCGTAGGTCGGCATGACCAGCTGGGGCATCAGGTACTCGAACATCGAGCCGCTCCAGGACAGCAGGATAGGCTCGCCGCCGGCGCCGGTGAGCAGGCGCCCCAGGGCGAACCAGGCCTCCTGAGGCAGCTGCCCCTGGGCGATGGCGACAAACACGCACAACCGGGCCTCCGAGGCGAGCAGGTCGTAGTAGCTGGGGTCGCGGCGCCGCTCGTCCAGGTTGTAGCCGATGCTCAGCAGGTGCGATCCCGGCTCGTACAGGAAGCCGTATTCCATCTCGGAGAACTCGCCAGCCTGCAGGGCCTGGCGCTGGATGTCGGCAATGCGGGCCTGGGCCCGCTCGCTGGCCTGCTCGACGTCGCGTTCCAGATCGGCCACCCAAGCAAGCTGTTGCGCCGTCGACGCTGTCTCGGGCCGACTCGCCAGGGCGGTGGACAAGGCCACATGGAGCCCGGCCAGACGGCGCAGGGTCGGGATGGCATCGACATCCGGGAGACCCTGGAGCCCGTCGGGTGCCTCCGCCAACCCGATCCAGGGCGCGAGGAGCACCAGCTCATCGCGGGCGGCACGCGCTTGCCGGGTGAGGGCCGCTGCCCACCAGACGGCCTCGCCGGCAGGGTCATCGCCCAGGTCGTCGCAGATCGCCTCTGCGGATTGCGCCAACCGGTCCAGGAGGTGCCGGGCGGCCGACAGTCGAGTCGGGGGCGCGTCGGAGGCGGCCGTGAGGGCCTCGCGAAGGCCCACCAGGCCGGCAGGCGGGGCATCACCTGCGGCCTCCTCCAACAGCCCCAGGGTGTCGACCAGGCCGTCCAGGCAGCGGGTCTCCAGGATCGGTCGATCGATCAGCTCGATCAGACCCGCCCGCAGGGTCAGCAGATGGCCGGCCAGATTGCCGCTGTCCACCGTCGAGACATAGGCGGGGTGCAGGGGGCGCAGCGACTCGGTGTCGTACCAGTTGAAGAAATGGCCGCGATGGCGCTCCAGTCCAGCCATGGTCTCCAGGGTCAGGGCTGTGCGCTCGACCAGCGACCCGGCCGGGATGTAGCCGAAGTCATGGGCGGAGAGATTCGCCAGCAGCGCCAGCCCCATGTTGGTGGGCGAGGTGCGGTGGGCCAGGCTGGCACTGCGGTATTCCTGGTAGTTGTCCGGGGGCAGCCAATGGTCCTCGGGACCGACGAAGGTCTCGAAGAAGGCCCAGGTCTTGCGCGCGAGACCGCCGAGAAAACGGGTCTGCTCGGGCGTCAAGCGGGCCTCACGGGGGTACAGAGGCCGGCTGACCCACCAGGCAGCGAGCGGCGACAGCAGCCATAGGAGCAGGAAGGGGCCCGCCACGAGCAGTGCGGCCGGCCGCACCGCCGCCAGGGTGACGAGAGTGCCCACGGCGAGTGTCGGAGCCAGCCACATGGCACGCAACGAATCGGCGAGGTCGCTGCGGGCCGGGCGCGCCTGGGCGTCGGACGGGCTCCATTCGAGCAGTCGTCGGTGAGTGACCAGCAAGCGCCCGAGGGTGCGCACTAGGGCATCCAGGCTATAGCAGGCCTCATGGGGCAGGGTTGCCAGGATGAAGGCCGTCTGGACGAGCCGCTGGCCGGCCGCATGGGCGACAGCGGCCAGATGCTGGCCCGAGCGCATGTCGTCGGGTCTTCGCAGGGCCGCCAGCAGGGCCGCCAGCAGGGCCGGGATCACCAGGATGCCCACCACCGACAGGGTCCAGAAGACGGCCGAGGAAAAGGCCGTCCAGCCCAACAGCAACAGCAGGGTCAGGGCCGCGGGCTCCAGGCTGCGGCGCAGGTTGTCCAACAGCTTCCAGCGCGACAACGCGGAGAGCGGGTTGCGTCTTCGCCCACCGTCGGGACCCGGCACCCGCGGCAGCAGCCAGCCCACCAGCTGCCAGTCGCCGCGGATCCAGCGGTCACGGCGGTTGACGTCGGTGCCGTAACGGGCCGGATACTCTTCGTAGACCTGAACGTCGCTCAGCAGCCCGGAGCGGGCGTAACAGCCCTCCAGGAGGTCATGGCTGAGGATGCGGTTCTCCGGAAAGCGTCCGCCGAGGGACTGCTCGAAGGCCTCGACGTCGTAGATCCCCTTTCCGATGAACGAGCCCTCCCCGAAGACGTCCTGGTAGACGTCGGACACGGCGCGGGTATAGGGATCTATCCCCGGCTCGCCACTGTGCAGGCGCGCATAGCGCGACTGGCCGCTGCCGGACAGGCTCGCTCTCACCCGCGGCTGCAGTATGCCGTAGCCCGCACGGACCCGCCCCAGGTCCGAGTCGTACAGAGGACGATTGAGCGGATGCGCCATGGTGCCGACGAACTGGCGCGCGGCATCCCGTGGCAGCTGGGTGTCCGTGTCCAGGGTGATCACGTATCTCACACCGGCCAACGGCTCGGTCAAACCGACCACCAGGGAGAAGCCCTCGCGGTTGCCCTCGCGCAGCAGGGCATTCAGGTCTGCCAGCTTGCCGCGCTTGCGCTCGTAGCCCATCCAGATCCGATCGTGGGGGTTCCAGCGACGTGGGCGATGAAACAGAAAGAAGATGTCGCTCCGGCCGTCCGAGTATTGTCGGTTCAGGGCCTGGATGCCCGCCTGGGCCAGCCCCAGCAGGGCTGCGTCCTCGGCCAGGGCCTCCCGGGCTGCGTCGGGAAAGTCGGTCAACAGTGCGAAGTACAGGCTGGGATCGCGATTGGCGAGGAACCTGACCTCCAGCGCCTCGACCAGAGCCTCGATATTGCGCCGGCTGGTGAGCAGCGTCGGGACCACCACCAGGGCGCGCGATCTGCTTGGGATGCCCTCGGAAAAGTCCATGCGCGCCAGGGGATGGGGGGCGGTCAGCAAGGTCGCCAGCCAGTTCACCAGCGCGACCGCGAGTCGGCTCGTGGCCAACAGCGCGAGTACCCCCAGCGGGATCAGCGTCCAACCAGCGATGCCGTCGGCCCGCACCTCAGCCAGCAGGGCGGTGGTCAGCAACAGGGTCAGTAGCGTGATCGAGCCCAGGTACAACAGCAAGGGCGATCGGCTGGCCGCTCGCCGCAGCGCCGCGGCCGGTCCGAGGCGCGCTCGGATGGCGGCCTCGAGCTCGGGCAGGCCCTCGTCGATCAGGTAATAGCCCACATGCGCCTGTCTGTGGTCGCCGCCGAAGCGGGCTGCACTCCGCTGTGCAAGCTCGACCACTCGGCCGGCCACCGCCGTCTCCGACAAGGCGCTGGCCCTGGCGAGCTGCTCGATGATGTGGCGGTAACGGTCACGGCTGGCGAAGTCCATCGCCGCGTAAGCCGCGCCCGGATCCCTGCCCAGGGTGCGGTCGACCAGGCTCATGGTCTCTACGAACTCGCGCCAGTCGGTGGTGCCGAGCAACCGCAGGCTGCCGATGCTGTTGCTGATGGAGACCTGATCCACCGCCTGCTGCTGGTTCCCCGACCGCACCAGCTGCTCGATGCTCAGGCCCGACTCGGACAACTGCTGTTCGATCCAGGTCAGCGGCAACGCCAGGCCAGGCCCCTGCCCTTGCAGACGGCGCGCCAGCTCCGACACAAAGGGTGTGGTCATCGGCGGATTGGACCGCGCCATATCCGCAATCACCAGGATCAGGCTCTTCGGGTCCTCCCGAGCGGTCTCGGTCAGTCGATCCGCCCAGCCGACCGCCAGATCCCGATCGCTCCTGCCGCCGGCAATACGCACCGAGATCCGGCGCAGGTTCTCGATCAGCGCCAGGCGCAACATGATGGGGATGGCCCACAGCTCGCCCAACCGAAGTGGGGTCAGCGTCTGGTAGGCCTCGACAAAACGACTGAGACTTTCCGGGACCACCCGCCCGTCACCGTGGGCGATGGTCGCCAGCGCGATGTCATAGACGCGCGGCAGCCCCGACGAAGCGCCCTCGGCCAGGCACGGCAACTCCCGACTGTAGTCCTTGGGCAGATGGCGCCTGGCCGTACGAATCTGTTCTTCGACGAGATGGAAGTTGTCCAGCAACCATTCCCCGGCTGGCGTGATCCTTTGGCCCGACCGCACCGCGCTGGTCAGAAGATCGCAGGTCCGGACCAACAGGGCTTCATTCGAGGCCAGTCGCGAGAGCAGTTGATCGGGTGCACGTTTCGGCGTCAAGCGGTGGATGGAGGCGAGCCGCACACCGTGCTGTTCCATCTGGTCGGTGCTGAACAGCTCCGCCCGCAACGGCGGCTCCTCGACGAGGGACTGGTGGACCGCACTGTCCGGGCTCAGGCCCGACTTGGTCAGCACCCTCGTGGCCCCGGCCAATACGCCAAGGCGACCCCACATTCGCCCCTTCTTCATCAGTCCCACGCTATTCTCCCACCCACTCGGCGAACGCACGCAATTACGCAGCACACCTGACCAAATGGCGTTGAAACTGCCCTCGCGTCGATCGAAGGCGATGAATAGATCATACGCCCATTGGGGACTCGGGCCCGTGATGCCTTGCCGATCGCCACCCGGACGGCGCCTCGGCACACCTAATTCCCGCCATCATCCCAGCACTGCACGAGCCGGTTGCTCTCTCCAACAGATTCTCCTGGCTATTTAACCCAAACGGCGTATGTTGGTCATACCTGACCAAATTCTTTAGCCGAGAGTAATCGCCATGCCGAAATCAAACCGATCAAACAAAGAAGCAAAAAAGCAGGCCGTGCTGACGCCCAAGGAAAAAAAGGCGGCCAAGCACGCCAAGAAGCATGAAGGGGCCCACTCCCCCTTGATCGCCAAGGATACCTGAACTCGCGATATCGTGCGCTCAGCCGCGAATCCAAACGCCGCAAAGCGGCGCTCGACAACCGAACTCGCCTCAATCGATTGGTCAAGCTCCAGACCCAGCGCAAAGGACCGTCCACACTCGAACACCAAGGAGTTGTCAATGTATCACCTGATGAGGTCGGAGAAGCTCACCCTTGATCACTCAGTCTCGGGACTCCTGTCGACCTATCGCCAGTCCGAGATCGGGCAATTTCCTACATTTCGAGCCGCCAATGAGGCGTGCGAGCTTGCCAACAACGATGGCACATCGCGCTGCTATGTGCTCAACGCATCCGGCCAGGAATACTACGACGGCACCTGGATCGACTAACCGAACGGGCAGCGAGTCTGGGCAACTCCTCACAATCTCACCTATTCTCCAGCCCCCTCCCGCTGTACCTGTACCAACGCCCGCCCGCAAGAACACGACAGCCTGAGCGGCGGCGCCTTCTCATAAATAGATGTAATGAGCTATTTGTTGATAAAAGGACTAGGTTATAGACAACTATCGCCACATCCCCTGCCGGAAACCGGCGTCTTTATGAAGGGGGTGGAGATTCCGCAGGGAGCGGCGCACAACGCGCAGCCTTACAAGCGGCGACGATGAGTCACAGGAGATCACCATGTTGAATGTTACACCTTCCCCGAAAGCACCCACCATCAGGTTTGAATTCCTGAATTGGGTCGCAACCGATCCTCTACTGCGCGATCGGACTCAGAGCCGGCGGTTGCACGAGCCCTCGTATCGCACCAGCACCACCGATCCCATGACCGGCAGCGACATTTCAGACGTGTCGAGTCACCCGTCCGTGGTCGACGGTAACCTTACCATCTATTTCGAAACAGAGGCGACCCGAAAGGCTTACCTCGAATTCCCGACCGACCACCCCAACCTGCACCTGCCGTATCCTGCTTCAGACGAGGACGACCGCGGCGGCTAATAGCCGATGCAAGGACCCGCATTACGTAACACAGCGTACCCTTGATCCGCATCACACCAAGATTGCCGGCGGCAAGGGTGGTCGAGGGACATGAGCACAAACGGTCGTTTCGCTGGTGCGGCGGACCAGCCTTGTTCCTGGCCGGCGCCTGCATGATGGTCGGAATCCTGTTCTTGTCACTCGCTTCGGATGCAGGCTGGATCTTCAGCCTCGCAGCCGGGGCAGCCTTGACGGCACTCGGCCTCCTGATCGCCCGAAGCGATAATGGTCCCGACCTGCGGCGCCAGCGCCTTCCACTTGCGGCCAAACACGACTGATGTCGCCGCCTATCCAAGGAGCCCGCCGCAGCGACACTGCCAACGGACCAGAGATACCGGAATGGGCGCAACATCCGATGAATACCGGAGCGTCTCACCGGCCACCGTTCGGCCCAGGGCGATACGGCATCCTGGTCGTCGCCTGAGATCGAGCTGCCGGACCATTAGGCGACACCCCGCCTGCCATGACCTTCGCAACCTGGGCCCTCGTTATCGGCGTATTGCTGATCGTCATGGTCTTGTCGGGGACTTTGCTGAAGCGGTTGCCCTTGAGTACCGCCATGCTCTATCTGGCCGGCGGCTTTGCCCTGGGGCCGGCAGGCTGGGTCGTCTTGACGCTCAACCCACTGGCCAACGCCGCCTTCCTGGAACGGGTAACCGAGGTGGCGGTGCTGATCTCGCTGTTTTCCGTTGGCTTGAAACTGGGCCTGCCCCTGTCGAACCGGCATTGGTTGTTGCCACTACGCCTGGCCTTCCTGTCCATGACACTGACCGTGGCGTTGATCGCGGCGGCAGGAATCCTGGGCCTTGGGCTACCGTTGGGCGCGGCCATCCTGCTGGGCGCGATTCTCGCCCCCACCGACCCGGTTCTGGCCGCGGCGGTCCAGGTCGAGTCCTCGGGCGACCGCGACCGCCTGCGCTTCAGCCTGACCGGGGAGGGCGGACTCAACGACGGAACCGCCTTTCCCTTCGTTATGCTGGGTCTGGGCCTGCTCGGCCTGCACGACCTGGGTACCGGAGGCTGGCGCTGGCTGGCGGTGGACTTGGTCTGGGCCACTGCCGGAGGCCTGGTGATTGGCGGCGCCCTGGGCGCACTGGTCGGCCGGCTGGTGGTCTACCTGCGGACCCGGCATCAGGAGTCCGTCGGCCTGGACGAGTTTCTGGCCCTGGGGCTCATCGCCCTCTCCTATGGCGCCGCCGTGCTCGCCCATAGCTATGGTTTTCTGGCCGTCTTCGCCGCGGGCCTGGCCTTGCAGCGAGTGAAGGAGCCTTCCGGCATGATCCATATGGCCACGCCCGGGCAGTCGGACCACCCTGCCGATAACGCGCCCCCCAACCATGCCACCCATGCCGACCACGCCAGCGCTTACATGATGCAGGCGGTACGGGGGTTCAACGGACAAATGGAGCGGGTCGCGGAGTTGGTCGTGGTGCTGGTGGTGGGGGCCATGCTGCCGTTCGCCCGGCTTTCCGCGGGTGCGGCGGGCCTGTTGCTGCTGCTGTTCCTGGCGATCCGCCCCGTTTCGGTATGGCTGGGCCTGCTCGGCGCGCCGATCTCTCGGGACCAGCGCGCCATGATCGCCTGGTTCGGCATCCGCGGCATCGGCTCGATCTATTATCTGACTTACGCCATCCACCACGGCTTGCCCCGGCCCCTGGCGGAGCCGATCATCGCCATCACGCTGGCGGCGGTAACCGTCTCCATCCTTTTGCACGGCATGTCCGTGCGGCCAATAATGCATTTCTACCGAAAACGCAAGATACCTCAGGACCGGTAAGGTATGGCAGCATCCTGGTACGGGGACCGCCAAGCCCCGACCAGTCGGATCAACAAACAGGAACATCTGATGCTCTCGCAGCCATCTTTGAGCAGCTGCACGGAACCGAGCCGGTTCGCGATAATGACGAGCTTGAAGACATCGAGCTGGACCTGTCCCTGGCTGCCCGCCATACTAATCACGTTGTGATGTCTCATGATACTGAAATCTGACGAGCTCATGAAACCCTCCTGGCAAGTCAGCATCTACCGCCAGCGCGAAGAGCTGGCGCGGATGCTCCGAGAGCCGCTCGCGCTGCTGGCGGAGAAATGCGTACCCGTTTGGGGCGATCGGGACGGGCTGAATACGGTGCTTCTGCAAGGCTTCTCGAGTATCCCGTATTGCACTTATCTGTATGTGGTCGGCACCGACGGTGTGCAGATCAGCGACCACGTCAGCAATTCCGGGGTCACCCTCGAGCACTATCTCCTGAATCGCTCCGAGCGCCCCTACATGAAGGAGGCGATGCCGGCTTGGGGATTCTTGTTGTCGGATGCCTACATCAGCCTGGCGGTCCATCGACCTTCTCTGACCGCACTGCAAGTCGTGGTGTCGGGGGCGGGCACCTTGGGGTATCTGGGGGCGGACTTCGACCTGCGCGGCCTGCCGGTCACTTCTGCATTATACAAGGAGCCGCATGACTGGCGGCAGGTGAAGGGCGACCCGGCAATCCGCAGTACGCTGTTCCAGCAGACCCGGACCGAAAGCCCGATGGACCGCAATATGGAGAATGCGCTGTCGATTCTGGAAGAGCTCCTCGCCGAGCGCGGCGTGTTTCAATGCCAAATTCATTTCTCGAGCAGCCAGGCCACCATCTGGACCATCGACGACCCGTTGCGCTACCGCATCCTGGACCAAGAAGCACTCATGGACCCGGACATCTGTCTGTTATACCCATCGCGGCCATATCCCGACGACGCCAAGATACCGCGGGCCGAGATTCCCCGTATCCTGGACGCGATGCAGGGCCTTCGCAAAGTGGATATGACTATCTATTTACGCACGGCATCCGTCAATATTTTCAACGGCATGGTGAGTTTGACCTTTTCCTGCGACGGCTCCCATTACATGCGCTACAGCGAATTCCTCGCCAAGGGCGCCACCTTCTGGACCGGCGGGCACGAGTAGCCGGCCACAGGAGGCTTTTTTACGACAAACCCGATGATCAGGCTGGTGTCGTGGAATCGCCGTCCTCTTGTATGCGTTTGGCGTCACTCTTGGCATAACTGAGCGCATCTGAAAGCCTGTCGTACCGGCACTTTTTGTCGTTGTAGTTGATTCGCTTGAAGCGGATATCCAGCAGCTCGATGCCGAACACGCGGACCTTCTCGGCCGCCGCCGCAAAGATCTCCTGCTCCACCAGCTTGCGTCCCTTCTGGATCGGCACCAGCGATCCCGCGTCACGCTCCGCACCGGTCAGCAGCGGGTCGCGCAGCGGCATTCGATCCTTGGTGGTGCGGATCAGCTCGATCAGCTCGTGCTTGGCGACCGCATTGCGGGTCTCGCTGCCCAGGATATCCTTTAGCCGGGACTGCGCACTGCGCTCGTCACGCAGGCGCAGGAAATACTGGAGCGAATCGACGATCCGCCAGCGCGCGAACAGATCCACACCCTCTATCACAGCCTGCGCGGGCCGGCGAAGCAGGTCTTTCAGGTGCTCGATCACCACGCGATCTACCTGCTGATTGCAGGCACCTACACGCCGTTCTGCCCGGTGGCCCTCGGTGGCGCCACCGGCTGGTGGCTGTTCGGCGCGGTCTGGGGACTGGTCCTGCTGGGCATAGTCATCGACACCCTGCGCCGCGAGGGCGGAGGCCTGCTGTCGGTGGTCATCTACCTGATCATGGGCTGGCTGATCTTGTTCGCCTTCGACTGTCTTCTCAAGGATGCAACGATGGAGACTACTCGTTTCCCTTTGCGGCGTCCTGGATGTTCTCACCGGCCTTTTTCATCTGCGTGCCGGCGGAATCCAACGCGTTATCAATGCCCTTGCCAGCACGCTCGGCAGGGCCCTCGGGTTTCTGACAACCCGACAGTCCTAGGAGAAAAGCGCTCATGACCAACGCTGCGCTAACGGACTTGAATGGTTTCATGGCTCATCACTCCTGGTAATCCACCGATCTGGAACTGAGACTCAACCTGTCGGTCCTTCTCGCTGACCGATCAGGCAGCTGAACTCAAGATTACAAAGACCGTCCTGCGCGATCTGTCTGCTGGCGTACATAGCGCGGGGTGTTTATCTGGACACCCACGACTCGAAAGCGATAGGTTGGTGACAGCCGCGCGCCCGAAGGCCGGCCCTGTGGCCCGAAACCCAGGCTCAACATGCAGACACCCGTGGCCAATGCGCCGCCTGTACCGCGGCCAGGGTCTCGCGCGCGCTCTGTAGCTCTGTAGCTTCTCGTTGGTGCGGACCATCAGGATGCCCACGGGCGAGTCGGGGTGTGAGATGTCGGCCCGCTTTCCGGGGGGCCATTGGCCTGAGTATCCAACGAGATTCCGAGCTGCTCCAGCCCTGTGTAGCTCAGCGCGGGGGTCCCCGGCCGCCCTCGCGCCGAAGCATCTGCCGCATGTCGTGGCTGCCACACAGGCCGATGAGGCCCGAATGTCCGCTCAGGGCGCGGTCGACGGCGTCCGTCGGGCGCGAGCCTCGTCACGCGCTGCAGGTGGGCGGGGATCGCCAGGTCTATGTCGCCGCAGCAAGTCCCCATGACCAGGCCTTTCAGCAGCGTCAGTCCCATCGACAGGGCCCGCGTTCCATTCGATTGCCGGCTATGTACGTCAACCGACAGACGGCGAAGAAAGTTCTCCGCAAGCTTAGATCATCGCAGCCAACATCAAGACCTGGAAGGTCTGCAGCTCAATCTTGGCGACGAGCACTGTATGTCCGGCATGATTTGCCGATGCATCGCTCCCAGGCTCATCACAGTTAGGAAACGATAATGAACAAGCTCAACACCATTCATACCATGCAGAGACCCGCACTCAGTGCAGTTGCCGCAGCCATGCTGCTCGGCCTGAGTGCTTGTTCCGGGATGTCGACGCAGGACCAGAACACCGCCGTCGGAGCGGGTATCGGCGCCGTCGGCGGCGCCGTTCTTACCGGCGGCAGCACGGCCGGAACCGTCGGCGGTGCAGCCGTTGGCGGCATCATCGGCCACGAAGTGAGCCATTAAAAACCATCATCGATGTGCGATGGGTCTGACCTGGCCGGTCGGTGCGTCACAGTCGCTCATAACTCCAGATCCCGCGAACGGCTGTGACACACACGGGGACTCCCGCTTCCAGACGAGTCTATCACCGGGAGGAGTAACTTCTATGCTAGTTCTAGTCCTACAACAAGCGTGATTTTTTACGCTATTGAGAAAATACGATACAACCTTCTGAAAAAACTTGATAAAATACGCCTATCATTCAATGTGGTCACAACAATGAGGCGTATTTCAAGTGAGCA
>Ga0210096_1000360_pt1 | contig 16401 bp, 8 predicted proteins | sample China_Galinas_PW_4_FD_184864 | JGI IMG/M metagenome (GOLD analysis project Ga0210096, IMG submission 184864) | Wetland microbial communities from San Francisco Bay, California, USA, that impact long-term carbon sequestration - China_Galinas_PWA_D2... | ecosystem: Environmental > Aquatic > Marine... | reverse complement strand
CCCGCTCGATGGCTTGCGCGATGGACTGCTCCGCGATCTGGTCGATCAGCCACATGATAGTTCTCCGGCCCGGATTAGTGAAAGCATAAACGCCCTCATGCGAAAATCCAGTGCCACTCGAAGCGGATCGCGCACTCGGTCAGGGCCGCAGCTGCCTGGCGGTGGAGGATCCGATGGCTGGCGTCTGAATCGCGTTTCCGACGCTGAGGGACGGCACCCGATACCATGGCCGGTCATCGAACCCGATTCGAGCTGTTTGGTACCGGGAATCCTAGGATACTATTCAATAGTAGACTTACCTTGACCATTGGATCCAAACGATTACCTGCGCAGTGTGTACCGCCATGGCAGACACGATAGAGAACGGAACTCGGCGGGATATCTACGGCGTTTCCAGAATCTACTATGACGGTTACTGGATCAAGCGATACGACCCTCCCCGCGATAGCCTGACCGCCAAGAAACAACTCATCGTCGCGTTGACGCGGCGTCTCTTTAACCACGTCGAGCATGGGATCAATGTTCCCGGGAATCGCCTCGCGGAAGTCAGGCGAGCCTACGAAGGGGAAAGGCATCCCGAAAGAAAGCGGGTCAAGGGTACGATGCTGGCCGGCGCACTGTTCAACCGGGCCACGGATATTTTCACCAAGCTTGTGGAACTGCAGGAACTCGGCGTCGAAATCAAGCCAGACAACCCCTTGATGCTTGAATGCGGTAGATGTCTCATCGAAGCGCTCGAATTCGGTAAGACGGTTCGGCACCGAAGCGGCGCTGCATGTCTGGACGAGCTTTGGGGAGAACCTTTCAAGGCATTCTCGATACCGATCGATGCATTCTATGAGAGCCGCTACATAAAGATCGCGCAAACCATGCGGGCAGTCGATCGAATCGCTGACAAGATCGTGAACACTTTGACGCACGATCGACTGTTTAATGCGGTAAGACGACCGATGAAAGACTTTGCCGAGGCGGCCAAGTACAAATGCGAAACCCTGCGAACCGATCCCGCCATATTCGATGTCTGGCCTTCTTTCGTTGTGTCGGGTGAACGCCTGTTGAACGCCATCCCGAAGCCTTTGTCGACATTTTCCGTATCGGAGAAAAGAGCGATCGAGGACGCTACCCGCTTGATCGAGGAGGCGAAAACGCTGATCACCTATATCACCCGGGCCCGTGTTCCAATGCCCAAGAGCACAGCGGAGTTTTTTGAGAGTTGTGATCGTTTTCGGGAGTCTCTGGATCACCGTGAGTCACACGGCCATGGTTGACAGTGATGTCATCGAGATCGCGGTTGACGCGGTCACTCCCGAATCGAATCGACAGGCAGGTCGGACACCGCAATCGCCGCCAACACCACGCCGCACCGATGCCGTCCTGTGATCCCCGTCCCGCCACGGACGGATATCTCACGCCATAATCTGTCAAATTCCGTGAGTCCCAGTAGAATCTGCGAGGATGTCTCCTTAGTATCCACCGGAACGCGCCCACCATCACCTCCTTCCATGCGCAACACCCTGCTTTCAACCTTTCTGCTCCTGACGCTCCTTGCCTGCAACCGACCGGAACCGGCCGATGAATCTCGCCGCAGCGCCGATCCCGTCATACCCGTGGCGGTGGCGACCGCCCGCGACAGACCCCTGACCCGGCAGAGCCGGGTCGTCGGCAAGCTGATCGCCGAACGGGCGTTCCACATCTACAGCGAGATCGACGGTAAGATTTTATCGATGCCGTATCGTGAGGGCGACAAGGTCAAGGCCGGCGACCTCGTGGTCAGCCTCGATGACGAACTGATCCGCGCCGAGCTGAGCAAGGCCCGCGCCCAGAGACGGCAGTCCGAGGCCGACCTAACACGTCAGGAGCGGCTGTTCGAACGCAGGGGGACGTCCGAGGACGAGGTTGCGCGCGCCCGCACCGCCGTCGCGCTCGCCCGGGCCGAGGAGACGCTGCAGCGCACACTGCTCTCCCGTGCTGAGATCAGGGCACCTTTCAACGGAGTGATCAGCGCTCGGTTCAACGAGCCTGGGGATGTGGTGCCTAGCCACACCCGGCTGCTCACCCTGTTCGACCCGGGGAAACTCTCGGTGTCGACCGCCGTTTCCGAGCTGCTGATCCCGCATCTGCGACCCGGCGATCCGGTGGAGGTGCAGATCGACGCCCTCGGCGAGACGGTATTCCCTGGGCACATCTCGCGGGTCTTTCCCGTCATCGATCCCGAGGCCCTACAGGGAACCATCGAGGTCGAACTGTCTCCCCCGCCACCGGGCGCGAGACCGGGTCAGCTTGCCAGGGTCACGCTGACCTCGCCGCCGCGCAACGCGCTGGCCGTACCGTTCGGCGCCGTGCGCAAGGACGCCGACGGGGCCTACGTCTACCGGATCGGCGAGGACGACAAGGCCCATCGCGTCACGATCCGCACTGGAGAGCAGTACGGCTCGCTGATCACGGTGGAAGACGGGCTCCAGCCGGAAGACCGGGTCGTGGTCCGTGGGCTCCTGAGGATGCGTGACGGCCGCAAGGTCAAGGTCGTCCAGGAGAACGGCGCCCACACGATACACGAACCGCGGGAAGCGGCAGCGGGTTCGTGAACGGGCGATTCCGCACCGGGGGCCTGGCAAGCTGGGCGGTCCGTCGCCCGGTCGCGGTCTGCGTGCTGGCGATGGCAATCGTCGCGCCGGGCCTGCTCTCGCTCTGGCAACTGAATGTCGACCTGCTTCCCGATCTGATCTATCCCACCGTACACGTGCGTGTCATGAACCCGGGGGTGTCCGCCCGGATCATGGAGGACCAGGTCACCCGTCAGATGGAGGAACAGCTTTCGGTGACCGAGGGCGCGGTAGACGTGCAGTCCTTTACCCGCGAAGGACGTAGCGCGATCGATCTGTTCTTCCCCTACGGCACGGACATCAACGCGGCACTTCGCGACGCCAGCACGAGACTGGACCGGGCGAAACGTCAATTGCCTACGGATATTGAACCGCCGTCGATCTACAAGCGAGACCCCTCTCAGGCCCCGGTCATGGAACTGGTCGTCAGTTCCGGGCTTCGCGATACTACCGAACTCTACGAGTGGGTCGACTACCTGTTCGCCCGGAACTTCGTCAACCTGCCCGGGGTCGCGGCCGCAGAGGTGGGCGGCGGATCCGCCCGGGAGATCGATATCGAGGTGGACCAGGAGCGCCTCTCGGCATCGGGGCTGACCTTCGGCGACGTCGCCGAGGCGGTGACCGCCGAAAACCGTGACGCCACCGGCGGTCAACTCCTCACGGCCCACCGCGAGTTGTCCACACGTGTGGCCGGACGCGCCAAGCAGACCGGGGATCTGCGTCATATCCCGCTCGAAGGCGGGGCCGACAGCGATACCGAGGACGGGACGGGCGCCGACCTCAGCGTGGGAGACATCGCCCATATCAACGACGGTCTGGCAAGAGAGCAGCTCCGGATCCGGCTGAACGACCGTCCCGGGGTGAAGGTCACGATCCGCAAACAACCGCAGGCCAACACCGTCACCGTGGTCGACAACGTCACCCAACACCTGGCTTGGATGCGCGAAAACCGGCTCATCCCCTCGGATGTCCAGGTGCACGTCGTCAACGATCAATCGGTATTCATTCGCCATGCCCTGCGCAATGCGGCGTCCGCGGCGGGCCTGGGCGGACTGCTCGCGATGACCGTCGTCTATCTCTTTCTGGGCAACCTCAAACGCACCCTGATCGTTGGCACCTCCATCCCGCTGGCCCTGCTGGTCACGTTCCTGCTGATGCAACTGGCGGGGCTTTCGCTGAACATCATGACACTCGGTGGACTGGCGCTGGGGATCGGTATCCTGGTCGACAGCACTATCGTGATGCTGGAGAACATCTACCGTCACCAGCGCGCGGGCGAGGCCTCGCTCGACGACGCGATCGCCGCGGCCAGGGAGGTCAACAGCCCGATCGTCGCCTCGACCACGACCAACCTGGCCGCGGTGCTCCCCTTCGTGTTCATCGGCGGCCTGATGGGTCTGCTGTTCCGGGAACTGATCTTCACGATTTCGGCTGCCATCTTCGCCTCGATGGTCGTCGCCCTGACCCTGGTCCCAACCCTCGCGGCCAGGGTGCGTGATACACGTAACGGCGCCGTGCGCCGTCTCACGGAACGTGTCACGCACTGGCTGCAGCTTCGCTACGAACGGATCACCCTGGGGCTGCTGCGCGCACCCTGGCTCCCGGCGTTGATTCTGCTGCCGACGCTCGCCTGGGCGATACACTTCGTTTCCGAGAGCGAAAAGATCTTTCTGCCGTCGGTGGACGAGGGGCAGGTGAGGATACGCGTCAAGGGTGACGCCGGTATGCAACTGGAGGAGACGGACGCCATCGTCAGAAGGCTGGAGTCCGCGCTTCGCGATCAGCCCGAGGTGGACACCGTGTTCGTGCAGTCCGGGGGATGGGTATACGGCAGGATAGAGGTATTCACCGGCAACCGCTCCACGATTTCGGTCCAGCTCGTGCCCCCGAACGAGCGCACCCTCAGCACCCGGCAGTGGGTCGAGCACTTCATGGAAACGGTGGTGGACCCCATGGAACTGACCGGGGTTCATGTCTGGAGCTGGGTGCGAGACCAGGTCCGAGGTATTCGGGTCGGCAGCGGGGAGGAGGACCTCAACCTGCGGATCGCAGGCCCCGACCTCGCAACCCTGACCCGACTCGCCGACGACGCGGTCGAACTCCTGAAAGGCATTCCCGGACTGCGCAACCTGCGACACTCCTACGACACGCCGGTCGAGGAGCTGGACATCGTGCTCGATCGCGCCCGGGCCTCGGACCTGGGGGTCTCGATCGACGACATTTCACGCGCCGTACGGGTGGCGCTCGACGGCATCGTGGTGTCCGACTTCTACGCCGGCGACCGCAAAATCGACGTTCGCCTGAGACTCCCACCCGATAGCATCAACGACATCGGCGACCTCGGCAACGTTATCGTGGCGCTGCGTGACGGTAAGCCCGTGCGGATCCGTCACGTCGCCCGGATCGACCTGGTCCCGGCGCCGGCGAGTATCTTCAGGGACCGTCAGGTCCGCGCCGCCGAGATCTCCGCCAACCTCACCGGCGACCGGCCGCTGGATATGATCATGGCCGAGGCCCGCGAGCGGCTCGATGCACTGGAACTCCCGCCCGGCTACACGCTTTACGACGACGGCGCGCTGGAGACGCTGAAAAAGGGACAGCAGCTCGGTTTCTTTCTGCTCGCTCTCGCCCTGTTTCTGGTGTTCGTCGTCATGGCGGTGCAATACGAATCCCTGGTCAACCCACTGGTCATCCTCACCAGCGTCCCTTTCGCCTTGATCGGCGTCAGTTCGGGTCTCTGGTACAACGGCCTTCCCCTGTCCATGCCGGTGTGGCTCGGGATGATCATGCTCGCCGGAATCGTGGTCAACAACGCGATCGTGCTGGTCGAGCAGATCGAGATCGAGCTGGAACGGGGACTGTCACTAAACCGGGCCATCGCCCGCGCGGCCTACCTGCGGCTGCGCCCCATCCTGATGACGACCCTGACCACCGTGGCCGGGATGGCGCCCCTGGCCATGGGGTTCGGCGAGGGTTCGGAGATGCTGCAGCCCCTGGCGGTGGTGATCGTATGGGGTCTGAGCTTCTCGATGTTCGTCACCCTGGTGCTCGTACCCACGATCTTCCGATTGCTCCACGGCGGTCGGCGAAAGGATCGTTCGGCCATCACAACGACGACTGCCTGAGACCTCACTCACCCCTGCGAGAGGGTGTCGCAAAAGCCCGTCCTGCACTCCCTGGCGGCGTTAAAAACGTGCTCCAATGCTCATTTACTACGTGTAAACTACGCTTCTGCGCGCGTTCTTGCCTTGCCAGAAAGCACAATCCACTTTTGCGACACCCTCTTCGACGGAGGGCTGGCTCGGATCAGCCCGCCTTTTACAGGTATATAAATTTTTTTTGCAGCCCTCAACCATCCCGGTACCCGGGTGACCATCAGACTCCCAGATCCTGCGGTAACACCTTGTTTCGCTATGGGATTTGAGTCCACACACGTCGAACCTTACCCAGCTTATCCACAACCCACTCCCAGGTCAGTCCATAGTTTTTACACATTATATTGTGCTTGACGGATCTCGAAAACACATCCTATAGTGTTATTGAACATTCAGTCACACCCAGTTCCAGAACGATCCGAAAAGCGGACCGGACCCGGGAAGGACGTGGATCGGCGATAGACCGAACCCCGCCCAGAGGTCACGAGAAACCGCGATACAGGCGGGTCATCCCTCTACCGCCAGACCGAGGAGGCACCAGATGCATACCGAAACCGCTACCGCAGACACCTCGGCAATGCCGGCGCCCGAAGATGCCGGCGAGGCACCCGTCGGGCTGGAGATCGCGGCAACCGCACCCGGCGGATATCGCGTCATCCGCCGCAACGGCAAGGTGACGGCCTTCGACAAGGACAAGATCAAGGTGGCAATGACCAAGGCCTTCCTGGCTGTGGAGGGTGGGAACGCCGCCGCATCGACCCGCATCCATGAGGTGGTGGACAAGCTGACCGACGCAGTCGTCTACGCCCTGACGCGCAGCCGCCAGGAAGGCGGCACCTTCCACATCGAGGATATCCAGGATCAGGTGGAACTGGCGCTGATGCGAGAGGGCGAGCACAAGGCGGCCCGTTCCTATGTGCTTTATCGCGAGCAGCGCGCGCGTGAGCGTTCGGAGGCGATGAAGGCGTCCGGGGCAGCCCTGGGGGGCGTCTGCGAACTGCACGTGACCACCGCGGGCGGTGGGCGCCGTCCGCTCGACCTGGAGCGGCTTCGCCGGGTCGTGGACGAGGCTTGCCGCGACCTCGAAGACGTCGACTGCGCCCCGATCCTCGAGGAAACGCGACGAAACCTCTACGACGGGGTGGCGGAATCGGAGGTCGGCGCCGCCCTGGCGATGAGCGCCCGCACCCTGATCGAGAAGGAACCGAATTTCACCTACGTCTCGGCCCGCCTGTTGCTCGACAGCCTGCGCCGCGAGGCCCTCACCTTCCTGTACGACCGTCCGATGACGGCGACCTTCGACGAGATGGCGAAGACCTACCCGGAATATTTCCATGACTATGTCAAGCGGGCCGTGGAGCTCGAGCTGCTGGAACCGCGTCTAGCCGTCGAATACGATCTCGAGGCCCTCGGAAAGGCCATCCGGCCAGAGCGTGACCTGCAGTTCACCTTCCTGGGCCTGCAGACCCTGTACGACCGCTACTTTATCCAAAGCGAATCCACACGTTTTGAACTCCCTCAGGCCTTCTTCATGCGGGTGGCAATGGGACTGGCGATCAACGAGGTTGAGCGCGAGGCACGCACTATCGAGTTTTACAATCTGCTCTCCAGTTTCGATTTCATGAGCTCGACACCTACCCTGTTCAACTCCGGCACCTTGCGCCCGCAGCTCTCGAGCTGCTACCTGACCACCGTCCCGGATCATCTCGAGGGGATCTATTCCTCGGTCAGGGACAACGCCCTGCTATCGAAGTTCGCCGGCGGACTGGGCAATGACTGGACGCGGGTTCGCGGCATGGGCGCACACATCAAAGGAACCAACGGCAAGTCGCAGGGTGTCGTGCCCTTCCTGAAGGTCGCCAACGACACGGCGGTCGCCGTCAACCAGGGTGGAAAGCGCAAGGGCGCGGTCTGCGCGTATCTCGAGACCTGGCACATCGACATCGAGGAGTTTCTCGAGCTGCGCAAGAACACCGGCGACGACCGTCGCCGCACCCACGACATGAACTCGGCCAACTGGATCCCGGACCTGTTCATGAAACGCGTCGCCGACAAGGCACAGTGGACGCTGTTTTCGCCCGACGAGACGCCAGACCTCCACGACCTCTACGGCCAGCGCTTCGAGCAACGCTACGTCGAATACGAGCAGCGCGCGGAACGCGGCGAGATACGCAATTTCAAGCGGATCGAGGCCCTGGACTTGTGGCGCAAGATGCTCAGCATGCTGTTCGAGACCGGACACCCCTGGATCGCATTCAAGGACCCCTGCAACCTGCGCTCGCCGCAGCGGCACAAGGGCATCGTACATTCCTCGAACCTGTGCACGGAGATCACGCTCAACACTTCCGACGACGAGATCGCGGTCTGCAACCTGGGATCGGTGAACCTGGCGCGGCACGTGGACGAGAACGGCCTGATGCTCGAAAAGCTGGACCGCACGGTCGCCACCGCTGTGCGCATGCTGGACAACGTCATCGACTACAACTACTACAGCGTGGCAAAGGCGCGGCGCTCGAACCTGCGCCATCGCCCCATCGGGCTGGGGATCATGGGATTCCAGGATGCGCTGTACACGCTGCGCATCCCGTATGCGTCAGAGGCGGCGACCGAGTTCGCGGACCGCTCGATGGAGGCGGTGAGCTACTACACCATCAGCGCCTCGACCGACCTGGCCGAGGAGCGGGGAACCTACGCCTCGTTCGAGGGTTCCCTGTGGAGACAGGGCATCCTGCCGATCGACTCGGTCAGGACTGTCGAGGAGGAGCGTAACGGTTACCTGGACGTCGATCTCTCCATGACCATGGACTGGGATGGGTTGCGCGAACGGGTGCAGAGCGTGGGCATGCGCAACTCCAACACCATGGCCATCGCGCCGACGGCGACGATCTCCAATATCTGCGGCGTCACCCAGAGTATCGAACCGACCTACCGCAACCTGTTTGTCAAGTCGAATCTTTCCGGTGAATTCACGGTGATGAACCTGCACCTGATCGATGAACTCAAGGCAGCGGGACTCTGGGACGAGGTCATGGTCAACGACCTGAAGTACTACGACGGCAGCGTGCAGGCCATCGATCGCGTCAGTGACGACCTCAAGGAACGCTACGCCACGGCCTTCGAGATCGATCCGCGCTGGCTGGTTGAGGCGGCGGCAAGGCGGCAGAAATGGATAGACCAGTCCCAATCGCTCAATCTCTACATGGCCGAACCGTCGGGCAAGAAACTGCACAACCTCTACACCCTGGCCTGGATCCGAGGTCTGAAGACCACCTACTACCTGCGATCGATGGGTGCCACGCATGTCGAGAAGAGCACCATGGCAGGGCGGTTCAACAACCTCAATGCCGTGCCCTCCGGCGGCGAGGAGCACGAGGACTCCGAGGCGGACGCCAAGGTCTGCTCGATCCTGGATCCCGACTGCGAGGCCTGCCAGTGAACCGGGTCCATCGAGACACCCAGCGGCGAAACGCGCGTCTGATCAGGGCCCGAGCGCTGGATCAGTTCCGCCAGCGCTCCGTCGACCCGACCCGCGACGACATCGGACCGAGGTCCGCAAACGCCGCTAACCGGTCGCCAGCCGATGGACCGCGGCATCGAAACCGGGCCGAGCGTCCCGGCCCGGGACGGTTTCCGAACCTGAGGGACGACCGCCGGCTCAGGCCGATTTGACGGTAGTTCGACCCACGCTGCACGAAGCATTCAAACCATTCTAAGGAGAACACCGAGATGCTGAACTGGGACGACCCACTGACCGGCACCCGACAGAGTCGCGCACCGCGCCAGCCTTCGAAAGCGGCTGCCCGCGGGGATATCGCATCCCTGATGCGTACGGCCGGCGGGGCGCCGGTCGTCGATCCGGTTCCTTCAGCCGGTGACACGGGTACCGGCAGCCTCGGCTTCGAGTCCATCGAGATGGGGGCGCACCGGATTCAGGTCGACGACAAGCGGATCATCAACTGCCGGGCCGACCTCAATCAGCTGGTACCGTTCAAGTACAAATGGGCCTGGCAGAAGTACCTGGACGCCTGCGCTAACCACTGGATGCCGCAAGAGATCAACATGAACGCGGATATCGCCCTGTGGAAGAGCGCTGGCGGGCTGACTGACGAGGAGCGCACGATCATCAAGCGTAACCTCGGATTCTTCTCCACGGCCGACTCGCTGGTGGCGAACAATCTCGTGCTCGCGGTCTACCGGCACATCACCAACCCCGAGTGCCGCCAGTACCTGTTGCGCCAGGCCTTCGAGGAGGCCCTGCATACCCACGCCTACCAGTACGTCGTGGAATCGCTGGGCATGGACGAGGGCGAGGTCTTCAACATGTATAGGGAGATCCCGGCGGTGGCGCGCAAGGCCGAATGGGCCCTGCCCTTCACCCAGCACCTGAGCGATCCGGCGTTTCGCACCGGCACGCCGGAAAACGATCAGAAACTACTGCGCGAGCTGGTGGCCTTCTATGTCATCTTTGAAGGCATCTTCTTCTACGTCGGTTTCGTACAGATCCTCTCCATGGGGCGGCGTAACAAGATGACCGGCACCGCCGAGCAGTTCCAGTACATCCTGCGCGACGAGTCCATGCACATGAATTTCGGCATCGACGTGATCAACCAGATCAAGATCGAGAATCCGCATCTGTGGAGCGAGGCGTTCCAGGGCGAACTGATCGGTATCATCCGCGAGGCGGTGGACATCGAGGCCCAGTACGCACACGATACCATGCCGCGCGGCGTGCTAGGGCTGAATGCCCCGATGTTCGAGGGGTACCTGCATTTCATCGCCAACCGGCGGTGCGCACAGATCGGTCTCCCGGAGCAGTATCCCGGTGCCGCCAATCCGTTTCCCTGGATGTCTGAAGTGCTTGACCTGAATAAGGAGAAGAACTTCTTTGAGACCCGGGTGACCGAGTACCAGACTGGCGGTGCACTGAACTGGGACTGACGACAAAGGATAACTAACAAGAAAGAAACCGGGCCATGCGCCGGGCTAGCCTTACAGCCGCCGATTTCGGCGGCTTTTTTTTACTTGGACACCGGAGGAACCCGGGACACCTACGATGGTCCGCGCTGGGCAGCGGTTATCCCCTATCGGGTTGAACATTGGGAAGGCGATTCGCCGGGTTGCGATCCCCGGAGGTGTACGAATTATCGTGTGCTGCCGTTAGACGCCCTTGTCAATCTTGCGCCGTAGCCGCGATACTTGCCGATCGTACGAGCCAGTCACCGGACCGAAATGAATAACCCGGATCCGCTTCGGCCTTCAGTTGTATGTCACCACCAGATTCGTTTGGAAAAGACGGTCCTGCGCCGCCGTGAAGTCGGCACCAGATCCAGATTGAACGTCCTTTGCGTCGACCAAGACACGCGCGCTTGCTGGAGGTGGGGTCTGATGGCAGGCGGTTACCCAGACGGTCCCATGGGTGTCGAACCGACCCGGTACCGGCCTTTGCCCCTACCTGGAGAGACAGATCTTTGAAGCGAACCCTGGGTCGTCCGTATGATCGGATTCCAGCGTCGTGGGGACCTGAAGTACAGCCCCGTCACCAACAAAAGGACTTGCCATGCCGCTTGCAGATTTACAAATCAGCCCGAAGCAGGTGAACGCGCGGCGACAGATCCATCGGGTAGGTCGCAACGGCCTGCCCGGCCCGCTCCGGGTTGCCACAGTGGTACGGCTCGTGGTGGCGACAATCCTCCTCACCGTGCTGGGGCCGGCGGACGCCGCGCCGACGATCGGAGCAGGCGGCTGGCTCTACGACGGCGACTGGCTGAGGGGCTACGTGGGCCTGCGTTTCGCCCTGACGTTTCCGTCCAACACGACCTTCGCCGCACCGTTCGAGTTCGAGGACAATCCGCCTTTCGATTCGGCTAACGCCCAACTCGGGTTAGACCTCAGCCGCTATCTCAGCCTCGAACTGGCCCTGGACTACTACGAGCCCCCCTACGACGTCCAAGGCATCGACGGCGGGATCGGTGAAATCACAGCCTACAGTATCGTCCCCCAAGCGCGTATCCGTTACCCACTGTTCCAAGACCGGCTGGTCCCCTATCTGGTCGGCGGAGTCGGAATTGGCTACTCCGAACTCAGCGACCCGCGCCAGCTGTCAGATCAACCCGGGGTGCCCTCACTGTCCGGCAAGGACTCGGCTGTCGCCGGGACCATTGGGCTGGGGGCCGACTACTTTGTCGCGAGCAACGTCGCCCTCAACCTCGAAGTCAAGCAGTTGTTCTTCCGACCGACGCTCCAGGAGGTCTACCGCGGCAATCCCGAGATTCCCCCACAGCCCATCGAAGTAAATCTGGACGCCACTATCCTCTCGGCCGGCCTTCGGCTTTTCTTTCCCCAGGCTGCGCCGGCAGGCGCGTTTCCGGGCGTGGACTGGCGCCCGCAGCACCCCGATGGACCGCGCGGCTACTTCGGCCTGCGCTTCGGGGGCTGGTGGTTGCAGGACGCACACTTCAGCCAGGGCCTCACCGCACAGACGGGCAGCGGTCAGCAGCAGTTGTCCTCAATCGTACTGGGCGCTGACACGACCCGTTACCTGGGAATCGAACTTGCAATCGACTACTACGAGACGGAGGTCAATTCCGACACCCTGGGGGTGAAGATCAACGAGATGAGCGTCTGGGACTTCCTCGCCCAGGTGCGGGCTCGCTATCCGCTCCTCGAACACCGTCTGGTCCCCTACGCACTGGCAGGCGTGGGCTTCGGCTTCAACGAATTCAACGACACCACCGCCATCGGGGAAAGTCCCGAGGGACCCAAGTTCGATTCGCGCGACTTCGCCCCAGCGGCTTCTCTCGGCCTGGGCCTGGACTACTTCGTGGTAGACAATATCGCCCTGGAGGTAGAAACCAAGTACCTTTTTTTCCGCCCGGACATCAAGCTGCAGAACGGCACCACAAACACCGCCAACCTCGACACGCTGTTTCTCGGCCTTGGCGCGCGGGTGTTCTTTCCGTGAGCCCCGCGCTGGATTTCGGTGTAGGCAACCGTTCCGGGTCGACGCCAGCGGCACTCCCCCAATCGTCCTGTCAAACGCGACCGACACCAGCCCCATCTTCCCCAGTTTCAGGATGCACTGGATTGTGGTATACGGATCGACTGAACGGATAGCGCCGCAGACCGTGAGCGGCGTCGAATGAAAGCTTCCCGGTTCCACCTGCGGCGAGACGCGCCGAACACCCGACACGACGATTTCGGTGGCCGGACGTACGGAAGGTGATCGAAGACAGGGCGGGATAACGCGCCCCGCGTCGTTTGTCTCTCACGCTTTGTCGGTGGTTTCCCGCCCCGAGCCCCGCTACCTGATCGAGAGGCGCCTCTGTCTTGAATACCCCCATCAGCGCGAACAGTCCCGAGCAGAAGGTGATCACCGTCGCCGCGCTGTTCATTATCATTGCGGGACTCAAGGCATCCGCACCATTGCTGGTGCCTTTCCTGCTGTCCATATTCATCGCCGTCATCAGCGCACCACCGATGTTCTGGCTTGAGCGAAAGGGATTGCCGACCCTGGTGGCGCTCGTGATCGTCATCCTGGCGATCATCGTCATACTGATTACCGTCGCGGCCTTAATCGGCTCGTCAGTAGACTCCTTCTCTGCCAATATTCCCCAATACGAGGTGCGCCTGAGGACCATGATTTCCACATCGATCGACTGGCTCGACAGCAAGGGCGTATCGATCGCGCCAGATCGGGAGTTCCTATTCAAGTACCTGGATCCGGGCAAGGCAATGAACCTCGCGGCCTCCCTTCTGAACAGTCTAGGCAGTGTGCTGACCAATTCCTTCCTGATCTTCATCACCGTGATCTTCATCCTGCTCGAGGCCTCGGGCCTGCCCGCCAAGATGGCGATCATTCTCAGGGAACCGGGGAAGACCCTCCCGCGGTTCCAGGAGATCGGGAAGACGATCAACAACTACCTGATGATCAAGTGCCTTACCAGTCTGATGACCGGTTTCCTGATAGCAATCTGCCTGCATGTCCTGGGGGTCGACTATCCCGTACTCTGGGGGACGCTGGCCTTCATGCTCAACTTCATCCCCAATATTGGTTCGATCATTGCCGCGGTCCCCGCCGTGCTCCTGGCGCTGGTGCAACTCGGACCTGCTACGGCGCTCTGGACGGTTGCGGTCTATGTGGCGGTCAACAGTCTTATCGGAAATTTCGTGGAACCGAAGTTCATGGGCCGGGAACTCGGCCTGTCGACCCTGGTGGTGTTTGTGTCCCTGGTTTTCTGGGGATGGGTGATGGGCCCGGTAGGCATGTTCCTGTCCGTGCCACTGACCATTACGATCAAGATCGCCCTCGACGCAAGCGAGCAAACCCGCTGGCTTGCGGTCCTGCTCGGTCCCGAGGTCGAGCCAGAGGACCCGGGGCCACTCGCTTCGGGAACCCCGAACAAGGAGGCAGCCGAGCATGTCGACGGTCGAAGTGCCTGAGGAGACCACCGGCATCCGTCCGGTGCGTCCTTCACGAGTTCACGCGTTCGCCCCGCCGCGTCCATGATGCACAGGCGACTCCACGGGCACGCCCGCCCCGGACGCTTCGATCGTAACCTCGTTGTCATCGGCGGCGGTTCCGCCGGTCTGGTGAGCGCCTACATCGCCGCCGCGCTCAAGGCCCGCGTCACGCTGGTCGAGAAAGACCGTATGGGCGGCGACTGTCTGAATACCGGCTGCGTCCCGTCCAAGGCCCTCCTGCGTTCGGCAGACTTCGCCAGACAGATTCAGCGGGCCCCCGATCTGGGATTCAGGTCGATCCAGGCCGATTTCGACCTCAAAGACATCATGCAAAGGGTCCAGCGGGTCGTGCGTACCATCGAACCGCACGATTCGGCCGAGCGTTACACCCGTCTCGGTGTGGAGTGCCTGCACGGCGCGGCCCGCATCACCTCTCCCTGGCGTGTCGAGGTCGAAGACAAGGCGCTCACCACAAGAAACATCATCCTGGCCACCGGGGCACGCCCCTTCGTTCCGGCACTGCAGGGCATCGAGCACAGCGGTTACCTCACCTCCGACACCATCTGGCAGGTCCGGGAACACCCCGGGCGGCTCCTGGTGCTGGGTGGCGGGCCCATCGGATGCGAAATGGCACAGGCCTTCGCTCGACTTGGCAGCCGGGTCGTCCTGGTGGAGATGCTGCCGCGCATCCTGCCGCGCGAGGACGAGGATGTCTCTTCACGCCTAGCGGTGCGACTCGCCGCAGAGGGTGTGGAACTACGCACCGGATACCGTGTGCTGCGTTTCGAGCGAGACGACGGATCACGCCGGGCGATCTGCGTCCATCGGAAACAGGAGGTTGCCATCGAATTCGATACGGTCCTGGTCGCGATCGGGCGCAGGCCCGACACTGAAGATCTTGGCCTGGATGCGGCCGGTGTGGAGCTCACCGAAGGCGGTACCGTAAGGGTCGACGACACCCTGCGGACCACCTGCCCGACCATCTACGCCTGTGGCGACGTCGCCGGCCCCTACCAGTTCACGCACACCGCCTCTCACCAGGCATGGTACGCAACGGTCAACGCGCTGCTGGGCGGCATCAAGCGATTCCGGGTCGACTACTCGGTGATCCCGTGGGCGACCTTCACCGATCCCGAGGTCGCGAGGGTGGGGCTTAACGAACAGGAAGCGAAAGAGAAAGGTATCCCTCACGAGGTCACCACCTACGATATCGCCGACCTCGACCGGGCCATTACGGACGAGGCCGCCGAGGGAATGGTCAAGGTCCTCACCCCGCCGGGCAGGGACCGGATCCTGGGGGCCACCATCGTGGGATCGCACGCCGGGGAACTGATCGCCGAGTACGTGCTTGCCATGAAGCACGGCTTGGGTCTGAAGAAGATCCTCGGAACCATCCACGTCTATCCCACCCTGATGGAGGCTAACCGGTTCGCGGCCGGCAACTGGCGACGCGCACACACACCCGGGGGATTGTTGCGCTGGGTGGAACGGTTCCATCGATGGAGACGCGGCGGCTGACCAGACGCACCATTGACGCCGTGCTGCGACGGCCATGCCAGACGGGAGATACGTGGAATCCCTGCCAGATTCGTGCCGCAGTTCAATCAGACTGCTCCAGGGATCTGGACAAATCGTTCAGGTAGCTGAGGTAGACCTCGTCGAGCGCGACCCCGAAGGCCTCCACCAGGGCGTGCAGGTCGTCTCCCGAGGGCCGAGCCGCGGATTGGTAGATCCGGCTCCACGCTTTCCCCCTGCCGACCGGAGGAACATACCCTAACTCAAGCTCGACCACGGCCAGGGCGCCGTCCGCACCGCCTTCCCGTTCCAGACGAAGGATTCTCCCCGTCATCCGGCCCGGATCGGAGGCGCCCGGTGCGCGGGTCACCCATTCTGCGAACCCTGTCTCCCGTATCCAGGCAATCAGCGACTCCTGCAACAACTCCGGGGGCGGTAGCGCCCAGAGATGATAGTGATACCCGCGCAGTACCAGCGGTGTGTCGGGTTCGACATACACGATTGGCCGCTCCGCATACGGCCCACCGGCCTGGAACCGGTCCACGACCAGCGTGTCGGAGAGCGGCACCTCAAATCGTTTCTCGGGCTGCATCGGGGGAAGACGATAGTAGCGGGGTTCAGGCGGAGGCTTTGTCGTCGCACAGGCGACGATCAGCAACACCGACATG
>Ga0210096_1000359_pt1 | contig 16527 bp, 7 predicted proteins | sample China_Galinas_PW_4_FD_184864 | JGI IMG/M metagenome (GOLD analysis project Ga0210096, IMG submission 184864) | Wetland microbial communities from San Francisco Bay, California, USA, that impact long-term carbon sequestration - China_Galinas_PWA_D2... | ecosystem: Environmental > Aquatic > Marine... | reverse complement strand
GACTCCCCCTTCGATCGCTGGTACTACGGCGGGGTCAAAGACGCCATGGATCCGAAGGCGATCCGTGGCTTCGAGCTGTTCCGCGGCGAGGCCGGCTGTGTGGCTTGCCACCCGGTGGGTAAGGATTTCGCCGTGTTCACCGACCAGGGCTTTCACAACACCGGCATCGGCTGGCACAACGCCATGGCGCCGGAGCCCACGTCGCGGCCGGTACAGCTCGCCCCCGGCGTCGAGGTGGACGTGGCGAGCGAGATGATCAATTCCGTAGGGGAGCGACGGCCTACCGACGTCGGGCGTTACGAGGTCACCCAGGACCCCGATGACCGTTGGCGCTACCGGACGCCGTCCCTGCGCAACGTGGCCCTCACCGCGCCGTACATGCACGACGGCTCCCTGGGTACCCTCGACGCGGTGGTCGCGTTCTACAACCAAGGTGGCCACCCGCACGAGCTCATCGACCCCTTGATCCACCCGCTGCGCCTCTCCGAAGACGACCAGGCCGCCCTGGTGGCGTTCCTCGACGCCCTGACCGGTGCCAACGTCGCGGCCCTGGTGGGCGATGGCCTCACCGCACCGCGGGGCGACGTGGTTTCCGAGGCCCCTGCGCCAGGACCCTCTCCCCGCTAGCCCTTCTCACCGGGATTGGTCGCGGGAGTGTGCTAACGGCCGTCGATCGGCGTCGTCATCCTGATGGCTGAAGACATCGACGGCGATCATCAGGACGCCGGAGTCGTTCGGATCGGGGTCGCTGGGCGGAAAGAACAGGCGTCCGGTTGGTCGGAGACGGCGACGCCGGCCGTCAGGCCGCGCCGGCCAGCCCGCTTAGAGATGCCTGCCCATCCGGACGGATGTACCGGACTGCGGACACCCACCGCCGCGGGCCTCGCCGTGGGGAGCGAACGACCACAGCGCGATGGCGGTCCGACAACCGGCGAGATGTTCCCATAAGTACAAAGAGATAGCGGCCTAGTCCGTCTCGACCAAGGCCAGCGAGCGGCGCCGCAATGGATCTGTAGCAGTCCCCCCGACTGCTGGCACCAACCTTGCGGGAGGTCGTACCGACTGCCCGCGACCTATTTCAATCACCCGGCGGCGCTCACCCCGTTTCGTCGCCCTAACCCCGTTCGATGAAGAGGTGCCATCATGATGTCGAGATTTAGCGGTACCCGCTATAGCGCGTCATCTCGACAGTCGGCCGGTGCTCGCAAGGAGGCGGCGTCTTGCTCGTCTGTCATTCTGCTTACCGCTGCGTTGCTAACAGTGCCGATCGCCACCGCCCTGGCCACGACACCGGCGACGGCACAGCCACGCGACTGGGCGCCGGGCCGCATCCTTGTCCAGCCCGCCGCTGGCCTCTCCGAGGAGGCCTTGGCACAGGTCCTCGCCAAGCGAGGGGGTCGATCCCTCTCCCACAACCAGCGCATCAACCTCCACATCGTGGCGGTGCCACCCCAGGCCGAGTGGGCGGTCGCCAAGGCCCTGGCGAAGAACCCGCTGATCGCGTTCGCGGAGCCGGACATGCTCGTCGAGCCCGCGGAGATCGCCGCCGACGACCCGCAATACACGTACCAGTGGCACATTCCGAAGATCGGAGCGCCGACCGCCTGGGCGACGAGCACCGGCAGCGGCATCACCGTCGCCATCCTCGACACGGGCGTCGATCCCGATCACCCGGACCTGGTGAACCGCTTGGTGCCCGGCTGGAACTCCGTGTCCCTCAATGACGACACGACTCCGGTCAACAGCCACGGCACCATGGTCGCAGGCGTGGTCGCCGCCGAGACCAATAACGCGATCGGCGTTGCCTCCGTTGCCTACAATGCGTATCTGATGCCGATCCGAGTGACGGATGGCGGCTACGCCTATGAAAGCGACATCGCCCGTGGCCTCACCTGGGCCGCCGATCACGGTGCCCAGATTGCCAATATCAGTTACGACGTCACCGGCAGCGCCGCCGTCTCCGCAGCCGCGCAGTACATGCGCAGCAAAGGTGGTGTCGTGGTCGTGCCGGCGGGCAACAGCGGCGGCAACCCAGGCTATGGTAACAATCCCTACATGATCTCGGTCTCCGCCACCACCAGCAGCGATACCAAGGTGAGCTCGTCCAGCTATGGGGACTACATCGATGTCTCAGCCCCGGGCGACTCCATCAGGACCACCAGCGACGGTGGAATCTACCGCACCGTATCCGGCACCTCCTTCTCCAGCCCGATCGCCGCCGGCGTCGCGGCCCTGATCCTCGGAACCAACAGCACACTTACTCCGAGCGACGTGGAGTCGATCCTGGAGTCGACGACCGACGATCTGGGCTCCGGGGGTTGGGATCCGTACTTCGGTTTCGGAAGCGTCAACGCCGCCGCGGCGGTGCAGGCCGCCCTGGATACGATTCCGCAGGACTCCCAGGCCCCCGTCGCCGCGATCATCACCCCGACTGGCGGCGCCACCGTTGCCGGCTGGGTCGCCGTCGCGGTCAACGCCGTCGATGACGTGGGCGTCAGCCGCGTGGAGCTCTATGCCGACAACACGTTGGTGGGCACGGATCTGACCACGCCGTACCAATTCAGCTGGGACTCCACCCAATCCGGTGGCAGCGCGGCTACGCTCGCCGCGCGCGCCTTCGACGAGGCCGGCAACAGCGGAGACGCCGCGCCGGTGACGGTCATCGTCGACAACATCCCGGATGACGCCGACACGACGCCGCCCACAGTCATTCTCCGCCCGGAAGACGGCGCCACGGTGAGGGGCCGCGTCACCCTCTCCGCCCACGCGAATGACGATGTGGCCGTGGCGGTGTTGACGATCTATGTGGACGGTCAAGCGATGTGTTCCGGCAACGGCGCCACCGTCTCGTGCGACTGGAAGACCCGTAACCTCAGGGGACGTCACACGATCAGCGCCACAGCCGAGGACGCCGCGGGCAACGCCGCGTCTACCACCAGTTCGGTCACCATGACGGGAAACGCGGGCGGCGTCGACGTAGCCGCAGGGGAGGTGGCGGCAACGGAGGCGGACCGAAAAAATAACCACTAACACTGCACAAACGGACACGGGGTACAACGGGCACCGGCCATTGCCGGTGCCCCTGTTTTTTTTCGTGACCGCACGATGTCGGAAGCGACTGTGCAGGGCGCCGCCGCGACGCCAAGCAAAGGTCCACCCGCCCCACACCCATCAACCCGATTGTGCCAGGCGCCGGAATCCCGGGGTACCTCCGTCGGCATACCCATGGGGGGCGTGGCTTGGCCGTCCCTTACGAACCGGCGGAGGTGCGAGTGCCCCGGAATTTGCCATTTTTGCTGTGTGATCTGCACCGCAATGGTTGCCTTGCCAGAACTCCAACCCCAGCCCGGTATTCTTCACGACGACGCCTTGTGCGCGATGCGGGTTAGACGCTCTCGTCCGGGTGACCTCGGGCGGGCGAAATGGCGGCGGGGTGGAACGGCCGCCCATGACCGCCATAGAAGCGCATGAAGAACTCGAACAGCACCAGGCGGGTGGTCTGGACACTCACCACCAACCCCTCGAGGAGGACGATCAGCAGGTTTCCGACCACGAGGACGCAGGCGCTGGCCGCCGTGCTCTCGATGCCGGCGGCGACCGTGACGATCGCGGACTCCAGGGCCGAGTGGGCCAAAGCGAAGGCGCCGACGCGGACGAACGACAGGGTATTGATCAGCAGCCCGAAGGTGCTCTGAAGCTGATGGCCGATGCCGATCAACAGCACCCTCAGCCTACGCTCTCGCCACAGGCGGTTGCCAAGACACAGCACCACCCCGCCGGCGGAGAGCCAGGCGAGGCGGACGTCCAGAAAGGCGAGCAAGATGCCCCAGTAGACGAGAAGCTGCGCCGCGCCGGCGACGCCCTCGGACTGGCCCTTGCCGCGCCAGCAGGTCTGTACCACGTGCAGCAGGACCCCGGCGCTCAGCACCAGGGCCCCAGCCACGACGGGCACCAGGAGGATGTCGAGCGGCTGATCCAGCGGCTTGATCCACAGCGGAGCGATCAGTTGGTGGTAGCCGAATACGTCACCGTAGACGAAGCCAAAGCCGGTGGCCGCGATCCCGCACACGACGAGCAATCGCCACAATTCGGTGCGCGACCGCAGCAGCAGGCCGGTCGTGACGATCACCAGTCCATGGCCGACATCGCCGCACATGTAACCGAAGATCACGGGTACGAGCAGCGCCAACCAGGAGGTCGGGTCCACCTCCGTCGTCCCCGGTACACCCACCGCGTGGGTGAAGACCTCGAAGGTTCGTAACCATGGGCGATGGTGGGTCAACGAGGGGGAGGCGGCGTCGCCCGGCGCGTCGAGGAACGCGACCGTGGCCTCGATCCCCTCTTCCCAGAGCGCCCGGTCGAGGTCACCGGCGCCCGTCTCGCTGGTCCAGCCCGTGATCCAGCAGTATTGACCGTCGCAGCGAATTTTCTCGGCAGTGGCGAGAAACCACTCGAGACGGTTCAGCACCCCCCTCGCATGATGGACGCCGTGGGTCTCACCCAGGGCGCCTAGCTCCTCTTCCAGGTGACGGATGGCGCCGTCGATCTCGCCGGAGCGCTCCGGTAGCGCCGCCGTGCACGCCTCCGCCGACACCGCGAACCAGTCGGGGATCGCCAGGCACTCTCCGCCGCGGGCACTCACCTCGTCGCAGAGGCGGGAGAGCTCCTCGCGCGGGACCACGCCCAGCACGGCACGACGGCCATCGAACCGGGTCTCGACGCGCAGCCCGGCGGCGACCTCGGGTACCGCCGTCTCCGCGGGGACCACGGCGCAGAACCCGGCCAGCATCGGGCCGGCCGTGGCGAGGGCGCGGAGATCGAGGTCGACACCGCCCAGCGCGCCGAGCACCGGACGCCACCCTTGCAGCGCTAGCCGCTCGCGACGCAAACACTCCAATCGCTCCAGCAGCGAAGTCGCCGTGGCGACCCACCGCTCGATCTGCTGGATCGCGGCCTCGGCGGCCACCTCCACCGGCAGCATGCAGCTACGCGTCTCGAAGACCGGCGCTGGCCAGTGGTCGGAGAACTCTGCGGCCAGCGTACGGTAGCGTTTGAGCGGCCCGCGCAGCGGCTCCAGCCGGCTTACCGCGCTGGGCTCACCGGTCCACTCGAACTGCATCCGCCCGTGGCGGGCCAGCACCTCGATCGCCTCGGTCGCGTTCTCCCTCGCGACGACGATCTCGAACCACTGGGCGGGCGAGGCACGTAACAATGTTTACACCCCTTTTAAGGTGCACGTGCGGCAACGGTTTACGGAAGGTGTCTCTAGCCAAAATGTAGTCGAATGGATTCCCGGGCTCGTAGGGCGACGCTCAAGATCGGCTCCCGTCGGCTGCCACCGCGCGGGCGCCACTTCCCGGGGTTGCGTCTCCGCCGCCGCGGGACCGGCACCCGGACGCGCGCGGTCTTGCCCGGGATGATCCCCAGCGCCGTCGCCCAGGCACCTGGCTGAACCCGGCGGTCGCTGTCCTGGTCGACCCCGGCTTGACCGGTGGTTTTTCTCCGGAGTAGCGTCGTCACGCTTGTTGGAACCACTCCGCGCGCCGCCACGATGGATGACACCTCCCTTCCGCGCGGGTCGAATCGGGCGGCGAGGGCGGTGGGGGACATGAACCGAAATCTCGCTGTCTGACCGGCGGTTTCTCTCTCGACGGAGTCCCTCATGCCGCGCAATCACACCGTCAGGGCCGGTGACTGTATCGCGAGCATCGCGTTCAAGTACGGGTTCTTTCCCGACACCCTCTGGGACCTGCCCGAGAACGCGTCGCTGAAAGAGAAACGCAAAGATCCGCACGTGTTACAGCCCGGCGATGTTGTGCACGTACCCGAGCCCCGGTCCAACTGGCTCGAGGGCTCGACCGAGAAGCGGCATACGTTTCGCCGCAAGGGGGTGCCGCATGTGCTCAAGGTGCAGATCATGAGCGTCACCGGACCGGTGGCCGACATGCCGTATTGGATCGTCGTCGATGGCCAGGCGGGGGATGGCAAGACCGATCCGGACGGCTGGCTGCGCCACCCGATCCCCCCCAATGCCAGGATTGCGCGGGTGGGGATGGAGAACGGACTCGAGTACCAGCTCGACCTCGGGCGCCTCGATCCGGTGGATGAGGTGATCGGCGTCCAGCAACGCCTCAAGAACCTGGGCTTTTACGACGGGCGGATGGATGGCGCGCTCGGCCCGGAGACCGTCGCCGCCCTGCGTCGCTTTCAGGGCAGCCATGACCTAGAGCCGACCGGCGAGGCGGACGACGGCACCACGCAGCAGTTGGTGGACCTGAATGGTGGATGACGCTCATGACGGCGTGTCGTCCTAACCCCGTCGTCGTCGACCGGACGGGAGTCCCCCATGCCGTGTGTCTGTGACAAGGGCGAGTTCTGTCCGGAGCATCCCCCGGCGCCGGGGCCGGCCTTCCGGAACCGCGACTACCGCTGGCTCACCTACGAAACGGTCTACAATAAGCCGACGTTTCGCAAATCGAATCAAGCACGGCGCGTCGGGCTGTATGCGGTGCGCTTGGACGAGGTGGACATCTGGGTGCGCGATTATCTGGATGACAACACGCTGCGCACCCTGGTCCGGGCCTTCGCCCCAGCCTACACCGAAGCGGAGTCGGTGATCCGGGCATTCTCGAACAATCGCTGGGACTGGAAGAAAAAAGAGAAGCGCGAGGAATCGTTCCAGCCCCCGAGCTCTCCCCAGGCGCTCCCGGCCTCGCGCCAGCAGACCACCATCTATACCCCTACGGACGTCGTGCTCCCATACAACTACTGGGACAACACCGAGCGCTCCGCGGCCATCGGGACGTCGGAGGTGGGTGGCAATCCTCCGTTGCGGGCACGGCAGCTCGTCCCGGAGCTGCACTGGCGCCTGTGGAAGACGGCGTCGCGCAGTAGCGCCATGGCGGTGACCGAGATCGATCCGACCGGGTGGGAGACCGACAAGATCGCGCGGGCGTGGACAGCCTGGCGCTTTGAGGACGGAGCCGGCGAGCGGCAGGCGCTCGGCCAGCGCTACGCCACGGAGATCACCGGTCCCGACAGCCTGCACCTTCCCGATGAGGCCAACCTGTTCTCCGTGAAGACGGGGGTGCAGTTCGTGGGGTTACACAACCAGACCAGCGCGGGCAAGGATGTCATCGGGGAGTGGATCATCGCCTGCCTGCGCAGCGATTACGTGTCGTACGTCGACGACATGTATGAGACTCCCAAGGACCTCGTGCTGCAAACGGAGGTGCTGACGATCGTCGAGCGACAGCCGCGCCGCAAGGATATCCCCGGCCACGGCGACGTCACCGACGGGGTGTCGGTACGCGATCTCGCTGTGTTGCATCGCGATCGGATCTACCTGCCGCCGCTCAGCATCCCGTTCGTCGACACCGACCTGCAGACGCCGCTGGCGGAGTTCGAGAAGGCCGACGATCCGGCCTGGACGACCTTCTGGCGAAAGCACTGGGCGGCGGCGTTGGGGCGGGCAAAGGCCTTCTTCCTGCTGCGCTACGCATTGCAGCACGCCAACCCGAACGTGCAGAACTATCTGTTGGAGTTCGTGGACGCACGGGCCGCCACTCCCGTGCGCGTGGTCATTCGCGACCTGCAAGATGCGGCGCTCCACCGCGAGGTGGCTTGGGCGCTGTTCGGACCGGGGGGACCGCCCCCGCAGGGGAAGGGCGGCACCGCCTACGCGCAGCTCACAGAGCTCAAGCTGCCGGTGCTCCGCTATCAGTTCGAGGCGCCGGGGTTGGAGAAGGAGGAGACCGGCTCCACCAACGTTCAGTTCGGGCCGCCCGGCGCGCAGTTCCTGTGGCAGCGCTTCTCGGCGCACTACAGCGGCGCGCGGAATCTCACCAGCATCGCACCCGGCAAGGCCCGCGCCACCCTGCGCACCATGGCCGAGTGGGGCATCGCCCACGATATCGAGTACCTCCGGGCCGTCGAGGAGAGCCTGGGCATCGAGCTCCGTGCGATTCGCTGGCACGAGCTGGCACCGCCCGGCCGCTATATAACCCTCGCCGAGAGGGAACTGCGGCCAGCGTATTATGGCGGCACCTACACGGCGGTCACGCAAGGCACGCCGAGGATCCGGACGATTAGCGCCAAGGGCTACTCGGTCAAGGAGATCCGCGACGTCCACCAGGAGAAGAACCCAGCCTTGACGCAGGCCTACAAGGATGCGGTTCGCGATGCGTTTCTCGCCATCGACCGCAAATACGGCAAAACGTTCCCCGTGGACGAAGAGCGGCATCAATGGCGCGCCAAGGTGTTGCAGGATCCCGAATCGCTCATCGCGGAGCAGCTCGGGGGGCGTCTGACTGTTCGGCAACTGGAAGCGGCCCGTGCCCTTGCCCGCGGCGAGTCGGTGGCGGACGTCGCCGGCAAAATGTCGGGTAAGCCTTCGGCGCTGCCGGGCGCGAAGCCACCCACCTGGGAGCAACAGATCACCACGTGGCAAACGCAACCGAAGTTTCAGGGCTGGGTTCAGGCGTTGGGTCGGCCCGCGGAGAATATCGAGGACCAATACAAGCAGGCCGAGGCCACGGCCATCGACGACCTGGATCGCCGCAATGGCTTCGACCAGTGGACGTCGGTCCAGACCTTCGACGTCTTTGGCACCGGCTTTCGCGACACGGCCACCGTCACGCTGGATGGCTACGAGATCCTGCAAGAGCTCGTGGCTGGTGACGACCGCATCGTGTGTGGTGTGTGCGGCACCGAGGACTTCCGCAATGCACTCCGGGACCAGACCCTGACCGTCACCGTCCACCAGGACGGTGCGTCAGTGACCTTGCAACCGACCCTTGCGGGGGGCCTGGCGTGGGAAGAGGCCGCGGCCGGTGTGATTCAGGACTTTCTCGCCAGCCCGGCTGGCCAGGATGCGATCCGCGCGTACCGGGATAACCTCTGGAGTCCCGTCCCGCCGTTGCGGACGCTGCGGCTCACCGACGCCGCGGATACCCCGCTACCGTGGCGAATCGTGCGCTTCCAGAGCGGTGGCGAGACGTGGTATCGGCCCAGCGACCGGGATGGCCACATCCCGTGCTACACGGCCCTCGCCGACGGCACCCAGATCAACCTGTTTGACTTCGGCGTGGCCACGCCCCTGGTGTTGCAGGGCGAGACGCTCAAACCGCGCACATGACGGGGTGGGCGGCCGCCCCATCTGGCCGGGACGAGGTGGGCGATTTCCCTGGGCGGGTGGTTCGCGGTCGCGACCGCCGAGGCGAAAGCACGCGGTTCGGCTGATCTGGGAACGGGCTGCATAACTTCGTCGATGGCCTGGTGATCGCGGCGGCCTTCGTCACGTCGATTCCCCTCGGGATCGCGGCGTCGTTTGCGGTGGTGCCCTACGAAGTGCCGCAGGAGGTGGGCGACTTTGCGATCCTCCTCGACAGCGGCTACTCGCGGCGGCGCGCCTTCGCCCTCCACCTCCTCTCCTCCCTCACCACCCTACCGGGCGCCCTGGCCGCCTTTCTACCTCGCCACGGCAAGCCATGTGGTGTCCGATTCTTGCCCTGTCGGCCGCGAGCTTCATCGACGTCGCCATGGCCGACCCGGTACCGACCCTCCACCGCACCACGGGCCTGACCCAGACCCTGCGCCAGCTCCTGTTCATCCTCGCCGGCATCGCGACGATCGCCTTGTTCCGCTTCCGCCACTGAATGGTAAGCGGACCCCTCCTGCCGTCGGTTGCCCACCGCCGTGACGCCGTTGCACCCTGGCGGGGTCGATCGGCACGACTGCGTATCACCCGGTTGCCCGGTGTGCGCGGCGAAAGGAGGAGGAAATGTCCCTGCAAGCAGAGACGGCAACCACGGGTAATCGGCGAGGCGACGGCGGGCCCACCATCACCGAGGAGGCCGACCATCCGGTTCTCGACTTTGCCCAGGCCGTCGCTGAGGGTCTCACTGCGCAGCACAAGAGCGTGCCGTGCCGGTATCTCTACGACGCCCGGGGGAGCGCCCTGTTCGAGGCCATCTGTGCCCAGCCGGAGTACTACCTGACGCGTACCGAGGAGGCGATCCTGCGGCGGCACGTGGGGACCATCGCCGCGACCACCGGCCCGGTGCGCCTGGTCGAGCTCGGCTCGGGCACCTCGGTGAAGACCCAGCACCTTCTGCGCGGCTACCTGGAGCAGGGCGTCGCGCCCCGCTACGTGTCGGTCGACGTGAGCGTCGCGGCCCTGGCGATGGCGGAGCAGAGGCTCGCGGAGGCCCTGCCGCAGGTGGAGATGACCGGTGTCGAGGCCACCTACGAGCAGGCCTTCCCGATGCTTCGCGAGCTCAGCCCGGTCATGGCGATCTTCCTCGGGAGCACCATCGGCAACTTCGACGCAGCGGCTGCGGCCGCCTTCTGGCAGCAGACGGCGGACCACCTCCGGCCCGGCGACTACTTCCTCCTGGGTGTCGACCTGGTGAAGGACGCGGGCCTGCTGGAGGCGGCCTACAACGATGCCGCCGGCGTCACCGCCGCGTTCACGCGTAATCTCTTCGCGCGCATGAACCGGGAGCTGGACGCGAGGATCGACCTGGCGGTTGTGGAGCACGTCGCCACCTACAACACCGCGGCGAGCCAGATCGAGATCGCCGCTCGCTTCGTGGAGCGCCAGACCATCGAGATCGCGCCCCTCGGGGTCGGCTACGAGATCGCGGCGGGGGAGGAGATCCGCACCGAGGTGTCGCGCAAGTTCCGCATCGCGGAGCTGACAAGGCGGCTTGCTTCCTTCGGCCTGGAGACCCTGAACGTGTTCACCGACGACCGGCGCTGGTTCGCGCTCCTCTTGCTCCAGCGGGCCGGCCATGCGTGACCCGGTGGCCAGCGCGGCGGGGAGGTCGGCCGGGCCGGACGTGCGCGACGGCCTGTGTGGCATCTGCCCGGCCGGCTGCTGGGTGCGGGCCACGGTGGAGGGGGGCAGGCTGACGGCGGTGGAGGCCTTGCCGGACCATCCCCTGGGGATGATCTGCACCAACGGCGCCCACTCGCCGGCCATCGTCCACGATCCCGACCGCCTCCGGCACCCCCTGCGACGGGTGGGTCCCAAGGGCAGCTACGAGTTCGAGCGCATCTCCTGGGACGAGGCGTTCGAGATCATCGTGGAGCGCCTCGAAGGGCTGAAGGCGCAGCATGGCCCGGAGGCCGCCGCCATCTATACCGGCCGCGGCAGCTTCGAGCTGTCGCTGTGCGACATCTTCCAGCCCAGGGGGGTGGCGGTGTCGTCCGCCTCCAGCGTGCTGTTCCCCTTCGGTTCCCCCAACACCCTGGGGGTCGGCGCCCTGTGCTACGTGTCGTTCGCCATGATCGCCCCGCACGTGACCTTCGGCGAGATGTACATCTCCATGGACACCGACATCGAGCAGGCCCAGCTCATCGTCGTGTGGGGTGCCAACCCGGCCACCGACTCGCCGCCCCTCGCCCACGAGCAGATCAAGCGGGCACGGGCGCGCGGAGCCGAGGTGGTGGTGATCGATCCGCGCCGCACCGAGACCGCGCGGCAGACCGGTGCCGAGTGGATCCCCCTGCGTCCCGGGACCGACGGGGCCCTCGCCCTGGGCCTGATCCAGGTGCTGATCGAGGAGGAGCTGTTCGATGCAGCCTTCGTCCGCGAGTGGACCATCGGCTGGGAGGAACTGACGCAATACGCCCAGCACTTCCGCGCCGAGGTGGTGGAGGAGATCACCGGTGTGCCGGCGGCGACCGTGCGCGGCCTGGCGCGGCGCATCGCCACCGCCCGCGGGGCCGCGCCGGTGATGTATACCGGCCTCGAGTACTCCGACAGCGGCGTCCAGGCGATCCGCGCGGTGTTCACCCTGTGGGCGGTGGCGGGGCAGCTCGACGTCCCGGGCGGCCTCCTGATCCGCATGCGCGAGAACCAGTTCCCCATCAACCGCGCGGGGCTGGTAGGCAACCCGGACGTGCGCAAGGCCCTGGGGCGCGACCGCTTCCCGATCTACAGCCACTACCGCGGTGAGTCCCATGCCATCGCCCTCCCCGACGCCGTCTTAAAGGGTGAGCCGTACTCGGTGCGCGCCCTGATTATCCTCGGCGGCTCGATCGTCACTGCCTGGCCGGAGCCGGCCGTGTGGCGCAAGACCCTGGAGGCGCTGGAGTTCCTGGTGTGCATCGACCGTCACCTCACCGCCGATGCCGCCTACGCGGACCTCGTCCTGCCGGCAACCACCATGTACGAGATCACCTCGTACATGACCTACGGCCCCCTGTTCAAGATCCGGGAGCGCCTCGTCGAGCCCCAGGGCGAGGCGCGCGACGACTTCCACATCCTCGCCGAGCTTGCGCGCCGCCTCGGCTACGGCGAGCTCTACCCCCAGGACGACGAGGCGCGGCTGCGCCACGTGCTGGAGGGCTCGGGCTTCACCCTGGAGGAGGTGCGCGCCGCCGGCGGTGCGGTCCAGATCCCCACGGTCCTACACGAGTACAAGAAGTGGGAGAAGGGGCGGCTGCGAGCCGACGGCCGGCCGGGCTTCGCCACGCCGACGGGCAAGTTCGAGATCGCCTCCACGATTCTCGCGGAGCACGGTTACGATCCCCTGCCCGTGTACACGGAGCCCGGCGAAGGGCCCCTGGCGCGGCCCGACCTCGCCCGGCGCTACCCGTTGGTATTCAACTCCGGGGCGCGGATCTTCGCCGACTTCCGCTCCCAGCATCACGGCGTCCCCGGCCTCAGCCGCAAGGCGCCCGAGCCGCGGGTGACCCTGAACACCGCCGATGCCGCGGCCCGCGGGATTGCGGACGGCGACTGGGTCCACGTGGAGACCCCGCGCGGCCGCCTCAAGTACCGGGCGCGGGTCACGGACGACATCGTCGCGGGGGCGATCGACGCCAACATGGGCGGCGGCGGCCCCCGGGGACCGGCGGCATGGCAGGAGTGCAACGTCAACGACCTCACCGACCTCCGGCGCTACGACCCGATCAGCGGCTTCCCGGTCTACAAGGCCCTGCTGTGCGAGGTGGTGCGGGCGGAGAACGGCGGTGGGCCGCGGGTCGCCGTGGAGGAAGACAGCGAGGCGGCGGTGATGGCGAGCGCCGCGGCACCGTCGGAACCGACCCGTCAGGTCTACCTCGACCACAACGCCACGGCGCCGGTCCACCCGGAGGTCCTGGAGGCGATGCTCCCCTACCTCCGGGACGAGGGCGGCAACCCCTCCAGCCTCCACCGTCGCGGCACCGCGGCGCGCGATGCCGTGGAGGGGGCGCGGCGCAAGGTGGCCCAGGCCCTCAACTGCACGGCGCGCCGCATCGTCTTCACCGGCGGCGGCAGCGAGGCGGACAACCTGGCCATCAAGGGGGTCGCCCTCGCCCTGCGCGAGCGCGGCAACCACATCGTCACCACCGCCATCGAGCACCCGGCGGTGCTGGCCACCTGCCGGGGCCTGACGGCCTTCGGCTTCGAGATTACCGTCCTGCCGGTCGACGGCGACGGCCGCGTCGACCCGGCGGCGTTCGCGGTGGCGCTGCGCCCGGAGACGGTGCTGGCGACGGTGATGCTGGCCAACAACGAGATCGGCACCCTCCAGCCCATCGCCGAGCTGGCCGCCATCGCTCGCTCCCGCGGCGTCTTGTTCCACACGGACGCGGTCCAGGGGCTGGGCAAGGTGGCCATCGACGTCCGGGAGCTGGGGGTCGACCTCCTCTCCCTGTCCGGCCACAAGGTGCACGGGCCCAAGGGCGTCGGCGCCCTCTATCTGCGGCCGGAGGTCCCCCTCACGGCCCTGATCGACGGCGGCGGTCAGGAGCACGGCCTGCGCGCCGGGACCGAGAACGTCCCGGGCGTCGTCGGCTTCGGCAAGGCGTGCGAGCTCGCCGTGCGCGCCCTCAACCACGGCGAGATGCAGCGCCTGGCGCGGCTCCGCGACCGCCTGGAGGCCGGGATCCGCGCGCTGGTGCCGGAGGCGCGGCGCAACGGCCATGCCGCCGAGCGCCTCCCCAACACCCTCAACATGACCCTGCCCGGCACGCGCGGCGAGTCCCTGGTACTGATCCTCGACCGTCACGGTGTCTACTTCTCCTCGGGCTCCGCCTGCAAGTCGGGCAACCCGGCGCCCTCCCATGTCCTCACCGCCATCGGCCTGAGCGACGAGGCGGCCCATTGCGCCATTCGCCTTTCCCTCGGTGTGGGCACGGACGACGCCGACGTTGACTACGCCCTCGCCGCCTTCGGCGACGTGCTCCGCGACAGCCAGAAGAGCGTCCGCTTCGTTGCCTGCCGGTGACGGCGGCGACGCCGGTATCACCTCCACCGCGCACGCCGAGCGTGGTATATCCAGCCCATGGCGAGAGCGGTCTGGAATGGCAAGGTCATCGTCGAGAGCGACGACGGCGAGCGGGTGCTCGGAGTCCGCGGGTGGGGGTCGAAGCATATCCGCACGGCCTACGGTGGATCGGGCTCCGATACTCGACATCCATAGTCTCTGCGCTGACTGAGACGGGCAACGCTGGACTGGGTTAGCATTCCAGCCACACGTTGGAATCAAGGACACGAGGGGGGGCAGTGTTGTCGGAGCGAGGACTCGTCTTTATCGTCGACCATGACGCATCCAGCGCGGACGTACTGCAGGTGCTCCTGGAGAACGACGGCTACTCCGTGCGCCGGACGGCGAGCGGCGAGGGAGCCCTCGCGGCCATCACGGCCGCCAGACCCGACGTCGTGCTGCTGGATGTCCGTCTGCCCGACACCAACCCTTTCGAGCTGCTCGATGAGCTGAAGCGGAGTCAACACGGGCGCGACATCCCGTTGATCTTCATAACCACCCTCGACGACGCGGAGGCCCGCCTTAAGGGGCTCGAGTCCGGGGACGATCTGATCGTCAAGCCGTTCGACGCGCGCGAGGTCCTGGCACGGATCGAACGCCAGGTCACGGTTTCGAAGGTTCGCACAGCCCTGCGCGAATCGGAGGCGAAGTTCCGGTCGGTCATGGAGTCGGCGATCGACGCCATCATCTCCGGTGACGCCGAGGGCAAGATCCGCTCATGGAACAGCGCCGCGACGGCGCTGTTCGGACTCACCGAGGCCGAGGTGATCGGTCGGCCCATCGAGCTGATCATTCCCGAGCGCTACCGCGAAAGTCACCAGGAGGGAATTCGCCGGGTGAGCTCGGGTGGAGCGAGCCACGTCATCGGCAAGACCGTCGAGCTCGCCGCGATCCGCAAGGATGGGAGCGAGTTTCCGGTCGAGCTGTCGCTGGCCACCTGGTTCCTGGACGACAAGCGGTACTACACGGGGATCATCCGCGACATCAGCGAACGGAAGCAGGCCGAACAAAAGTTCCGCTCGGTCACCGAGTCGGCGATCGACGCGATCATCTCGGCCGATCACACGGGCCAGATCATCAGCTGGAATGGGGCGGCCGCTCGCATCCTCGGCTACACGGAGGAGGAGGCGGTCGGCCAGCGTCTCGAGCTGATCATCCCCGAGCGATTCCACGATGCGCATCGCAACGGCATGGCGCGCTTCACCACCACCGGGGAGGCCCACGTCATCGGCACCACGGTCGAGCTCGCTGCACGGACGAAGAGCGGCGACGAGGTGCCGATCGAGCTCTCCCTGTCGACGTGGACGGTCCGTGAGGAACGGTATTACACGGGCATCATCCGCGACATCGGCGAGCGCAAGCGAGCGGAGGAGGCGCTGCGCAACAGCGAGCAGGACCTCCGTGACCGGACGGAGGAGCTCAAGAGAAAGAACGCGGCACTGCAAGAGACGTTGAACCGGCTGGACGAGGCGCACGACCAGCTCATCATCCAGGAGAAGATGGCCTCGCTGGGCAAGCTCAGCGCCGGCATGGCACACGAGCTGAACAATCCCGCAGCGGCCGCCCAGCGCGGTGCCGCGCAGTTGCAGACGACGTTCTCACACTGGGAGAGCGTTCAGCTACGGATGAGCGGGCAGAAGCTCGACCGGACCCACCTGAGAAGACTGATCGAGCTCGACCGCACTGCCAGGGAGCGCGCCGGGCAACCCGCCGATCTCAGCGCCCTCGCCCGGAGTGATCGAGAGCTGACCCTGGAACAGTGGCTACAGGGACGGGGCATTGAGGAGACCTGGAAGCTGGTGCCTGCGTTGGCCAGCCTCGGCTATGGTGAGAGCGATCTCGAGGCGCTCGAAGGGGTCTTCACCCCGAAGCAGCTCGCTTTGGTCATCGACTGGCTGAGCTGTAGCTACACGATCCACAGCCTCATCGCGGAGATTGGTCTGAGCACCGGTCGCATCGCGGAGATCGTCAAGGCGCTCAAGAACTACACCTATATGGATCAGGCGCCGGTGCAGTCCGTGGACGTGCGCGAGGGCCTGGACAACACGTTGATCATTCTTCACAACAAGCTGAAGAAGGGCGTCACCGTGACCCGGGAGTATGCCGAGGACCTGCCGGTCATACAGGCCTACGCGGGCGAGTTGAATCAGGTCTGGACGAATATCATCGACAACGCGATCGATGCCATGGACGGTGTGGGGACGCTGGTCGTCCGCGCGCGGTGCGAGGACCCCTGGGTCGTCGTCGAGATCGAGGACAGCGGTCC